>OFME01000236.1_pt1 | contig 48410 bp, 72 predicted proteins | sample 1541381 | NCBI WGS metagenome assembly OFME01 (sample SAMN04209243, study PRJEB22552) | human gut metagenome | biome: gut; material: feces | host: Homo sapiens | place: USA: Oklahoma
GCTGCACCAGCTGCAAATCCAGTTGTATTCCTCGATCGTTGATGGACTGGTCAAGGGCATACTCCTGCCAGACAAATTCCGGCACAGGGAACCGAGCAATTTTTTGTTCAATCGCTTGTTCCGTTTCCACATCCCGTTTGTTGTATGCCCGAAAGACGTTCCATTTCTCCGGAGAATCGGCAGGCGTATGAAATTGTGGAACGCCGTTCACCGTGTCATATGGTACGCAGAAATAGCGAATCAGGGCTTTCCCCTCGGACATTTTTTGTTGCTGTAACTGTAGCACTGCCCCCACGCTGGCAAGGCTCAGCGGCAAGCCCAGATAGGCAGCCGCCACCATCGTACACCGCCATGCCTTCGGGCTGAGGTAGTTGCCGCAGGCATCCTCCGGCAATCCATAGGAAATGAAGCATTCCGGATAGTTTCGCCGCAGCCAGACCGACAGGCAGACCCGTTCAAAGCTGGCGTTGAAAGCGTGTTTCTGGATGCGGTCATCCGTCAGAGCGTTGAGGATTTCTTCCGGCAGCTGTTCGCCACAGGCGAGGTCAACCACTTGCACCGGGGCATCGTCCACGGAATACGCAAAAAGCAGAATATCAAAATATGGGGAATCTGCATAACGATACACACCTGATTTGGCAATGTCGATGTCGCTTTTGGTTTCTAAATCAATCATCAATTTTTTCATATCTCAATTACCCACCCAAGCATAACGCCTAGCTGTCCGCCCAGCTATCTTAGTTCAGAAAATCCTCGTCTTCTACGGTTGCGAAGTCGTCCTCTGCACGGCTGTGACCGCCCAACGGTTCGCCATCTCGAATCTTCTGGATGTTCTGCAGTCCGCAGGCAATACCACGGGATGTCTTGGTGTTGAACGCATAGAAGGTGATGCTGGCTCTGCCGTAGACACCGCTGTAAATCTCGCTGTGGTCTAAAATCTGCTGGCAGGCAGCGTCCACGATGCCCGGAGCAGTGATGGAATTGGCGTTGACGAAATAGCTGTTGGCATACGCTTCATCGTCCGGTCGCTCCAAATCGCCGTCCCGAAGCGGTGTCTTGAGGGAAGTCAGCGGCGGAACAGACTTGCTGTTGCCCTTTAACTTGCCCTGCCCCTCCTCGTAGGCAGCCTGAATAGCGGCACGAATCTTCTCGATGGTTTTCGTGTCCGACTTCGGAATGATGAGGGAAACGCTGTACTTCGGCTTGCTGTTCTCGTCCATTGCCTTTGCTTCCCAGAGGTTGACGTAGCTAAATCTGCATACACCGGTTACTACTTTTGCAGGATTGATATACTTTGCCATGATAAAAACTCCTTTATTCTTTGAAATCTACCTGTGCAGTATTCCACACAGGTCGTTTGTCTGATAGCGGAACAAGTGTTGGCTTTCCCTGTGGTTTCACAAGCAAATCTCCCAACAATTCTTCAAATTTTTTCTTGCCCAGCATTCTGGTCATTGCGATAATGCCCATTACCTTATGTTCATATGGGTCGAACCCAGCAGCTTGTACCGCCTCCGCTGCTGCAGTTTCACTGCAATATGCTCGTCTGGCTCTGCCTTCAACCAGCTTCCAATTCTTCCATGCTTTTCCCTGTAAGGACTGCTGCAAAGCGTATTCCTTGACATCGGAAGCCCATGCAGCCAGCTGGTCAGTAGTTTCCAAAATTGCTTCGATTTCGGTATCGGTCAGCTTGTCTGGCATAGCAAAATCATACTTCGCCAATTGCAGATTGTACTCCGCCCGTTTCCGGCAAGTTGTTTTCACTTTGCAGAACCGACAGTGTTCACCAGCACAGAAATCTCCCTCGCCTTTGGCGGCAAGTTCGGCTTTTGGTTTCAGTTCGGTTTCCGCCCAGTGCAGCAGCTCCGACAGCGGCAGGGTGCATTCGCTGAGGTTCTGGATTCTTGGCTGAAAGATCACCATCCGGATTTCTGCGATGTCATAGAGGGCATCGAATAGTTCCAACGCCCCAAGAGCGTACAGCATCATCTGCGAGTTGTGGTCGGCAGATACCGCCACGCCTTTTCCATACTTGAAATCGATGACGGTTAAAACATTCTCTGCAACAATCACGCAATCTCCCGTACCAAAACCGCTGGGAACATATCGGCTGAAATCCAGACGCTGTTCCACTAAAACCATGGGTTCTTGCAGGGTTGCCAGCAGTTCGGCGATGTACTGGGCGTAGCTGTCCGTGCAGTCTTCCATTTCTGCATCGTAGAAGTCTAAGTTCTCCGTGGGATTAGATGCCGGATTGCCAAGCAGTTTTTGCACTTTGTACTCTGCCAACTCGTGAGCACACGTGCCTTCACGAGCATAATCAGTGACTTTATCCGGTAAAACCGCACAAAGCTGTGCGGAGGGCGGACACGCCAGCCAACGAGCACTGGATGAAGCAGAAAGCACTGCGTGTAAACGGCTTGCATGATCGTTAAGTTTCAATCTGCTTCGCCTCCTCTAACAAGGACGCATATTCTTCGGGAGAAACACCAGACAGCTTTGATGCCCCGTGTTTCTGAAGCAGTGCCTTTACTGAATCTGTAAAACCAGAACGTGACTTTTCTGCCAGTACCGCTCGAATCTCAGAAATAGAAACTGTCGGCGTATCTTTCACAGACACCGGCTTCTGTACAGCCTCCGTATTGCCTTCTTCCGGCGGATATACCTGCTCAAATGTCTGTACTTCCCGTTCTGTCATGGTTTCCGCCATAGTTTCCAATTTGTCTGCCAACTGACGGATCACATGAATCACATCCAGTAATGTTGTAGGTTCTTTACTCATTTTCTTTGACCTTCTTTCTTAGCATTTTTGATGGGATTTAGAAACACGCCATCATGCACCACCTCCTTCCATAAATGCAGTCGAAAAAATCAGCATAAAATCGAACCCTATCAGTAGAAAAATCAAAATTTTTTCTTGATTTGGGCTTTGATTTTCGCCATGCGATGCCGAATTGCCGTTTCCGATACGCCTTCTTCTCTTGCTACCTGTGTCATAGGGTTTCCTTCCACGACCACTCTGCGATAGGTATCCTGCTGCTTCAGCGTAAGACTGGACACAACCTCATGCAAACGCTGGATTTCCAAAGATTCCACTTCAGTATCGACAGGTTTTGCACAATGTTCTTTCACCTTTCGCTGTTTCAGATTACGATACACCTCACGGTCATCCAACTTGTGCAAAAAGTCGATGATCTCAGTGCTTACACCCTGTTCTCCCGGATGCAGCACAGCGACTGTTCCATCTGCAAAGCGATAGATATAAACGGATCTGGCTGCTGTTCTTGTTTTACGAAATTTCATATACATGACTCCTTTCTGATTGATAGAAGTCAGCTTGCAAAAAAACTCAAGTGAAGTCAAGTATATGAAACAAAAATAGCCGAACAGCATATAAAACAGTCGTCTCATATACTATCCGGCTATTTGGTAGTCAAATCACTCCGTTGCTCGGTATATTATCTATCTCTTATCAGCCATGCACATCTCGGATCTGCAGGAAACTTTCACGATATTCCGGCAGTTTGGGCATTTCAGTTCAATAATCACTGGAATTTTAGGTAGCACAGAAATATCAAAGGCACGTTTCCCACATCTCGGACACTTCATCTTATACACCTGCTCACACCTCCAATATCAGTTCACTGTATGGCAGTGATTCTGCCCACTTGCAAAATTCATGCCACTCATCAAGTTTATGATTTTTTCTTGCTTGGCAGGCATTTCGCAGCACTTCATAGTTCAACACTACAGTTCTTCGCTGATTATAACTTTCCGGAAGCATCTGAATCATCTGCCACCAGTAAATCTTCTTTTTGGTTTCCAAATACTTTTCTCGTGCTTTATTGAGGGCTTTAATTGTGTACATAAAATCTTTGAGAAACTCTGTTCCTTCCTCGGTGCCATTAAACAGATATTCGCATGAAAAATCGTTCAATACAAATTCCTGTTCAGCAATTTTGTGCATTGTAGAGCAGGAATCGGTAACCGTTCCGATTTTGTACGTGTCAAATTGTTTCCACCAATAGAAAGGTGCGATTATATCACAACTCACTGTAATCATTCGCATAAATTTCCGATGATCAGTTCCTGCTCGGACTAATTTTTGCATTAAGGTCAAATCATTATCGCCAATGCAAAACGGATTCTTGCCAAGATTAGTCCAAGCCCACCCACAATGAGAGCAACCAGAATTGTTACATTTGGCTGTTATGGGTTCTTTGCAATAACAACTGTCTGATTTTTCCCAACTATTCATCGGATTTCGCATTCCCCGTATGGCCGCTTCCCATCCATACACCTCTGTGTTTTCGACTTTTATCATGCCAATCCCTCCATAAATGCCGCCATAACTGCATCTGCTGCTTCATCAAATTGAATCAAACACCGCTTAAACAATTCAGTCTTGAAAGATGCCATTGTGCGATCATCCATTGCACCTTTTTCACGCAGTTCTAAAAGTTGCTCGTTCGTAAGCATTGACCATAGCAGTTCTAATGTTTCATCGCTCATTTCCAATTACTCCTTTTCGTATTCTAATTCAATCAGCCGCTTTATCGCTGCTAAAGCTGTGTCAATTGCTGCAACATCAAGGCAAAAAGCGTTATCTTCTTCGTCTCCAAAATCAGCTGCAAAGCCCTCACGGTCGCAACGTAAGTCTTCCAGTTGCCCGACTGCATTTATCAATTTTTCAATGGACAGCTGATTCTTTTTAGTTTCCAAATCACCTTCATACCAAATCGAACTCCCATCTTCACAAACCGCAATTGCCGTTATATCTGGCTTGAGAGCAACTGCTGCGACAGTCATACGAATCTCCTCTGATTCAGCACAGTTTGTCCCGATAAATGTCATTGATGCGGCATCTGCATACTTGTCAGCAATCTCAACAATCAGCTTTTTCATGTTTTGCCTCCTGATTTAACTCCATCAGTTTTTCCATGTACCACTCTGCCTTTTCTATATCTTCCGGTCCATTTTTCCGACTTGCACGAAAACGGTATTTATATACATTGCACATACAGAAATGGCGAACAGCATCTACGCCAAACAATGCGATCATCTCATCAATGCACTCGTACTTTCCTTGATAGTGAAATGGATGATTCACATTATCCGGACTCGGATGAAGCCCGATACTTTCCTTACACATTTTCTTATTCACCACCTTTCAGTTCTTTCTGACAGAAACCAGAACAGCATATCCCTTCATCTGTTATCTGTATTGTTTTCTGCCCTGTATTCTCGCAAACAATGCCACCCTGTTTCTGCGTAATAACCGCAGCAGGTGTCCAGACGACTCTTGTGTTTTTGGACTGGTTTGCATATTTGCAGTTTACACAATCGTTCATTCTGCCTGTCCCCATTCAAAAATTTCTCCAGTTGGTTTCTCATTGCCCCACCGCAATTTTCCATCTCTTGTTGCAAACCAGATATTTTCTTTCGGAATCATTCCGAAAATTCCATACAACGCTTTTTCAATCTCACTTGCATTGTTAAAGTCACGAAATACATTCAACTCTGTCGGACGATCTCCGGTTCGATCTGTCAAATGATGCTCTTCGCAAGCCTGCAAAAAGGCATCAGTGTTAGAACTGTTCGTCTGTACCCATACGTCACCGGAAATAAACCTGTCCCAATCAAAAGCCGTTTCCGGTGCAGAACCCATACAATCAAGCAGCCGCTCCAAAGCCAATTTTGCACCAAAGGCAAAATCAAAAGCATCCTCCGGACAGCACCTTGCAATGCTTGCGTTTACTTTCTTGCCGTTAACATACTGTGTAGCCATCACTGCGTTCCCATTTTGCAAAATGACAACCTTTGTTTCTTTTTCAATCTTCATTATTTTTGCTCCTTTCATTGAACGGTTGAGGCAGTGACATCCAAGCCAACACCTCATAATTTTCGTCTTCATCAGTTATTTCAAGAATCTTTGAGTAATCCCAAAACTGCCAGTAGTTATTGCCACGCTGCCCATAGTATGTATTACTAAAATCCGTGCATCTGTTTCGGACCGTTATCAATACTTCAGTAAACAGCTTCGGAAGGGAATCTCTCACGCTTATCCAGCCCAATCTTCTATCCCTCCATATATGCCATACTTTTTTCGCAGATCATTGCAGTACCTTTTCAAATCGATGGCATTCATCGTCAATGCAGCGTAGTACGGCGTAAGAATTTCACGCTCAATCGATCGAATTCTACCGATAGATTCCGGACTACCGTCATACTTTTCCAATGCTCTCCGATAAGCAGAGAATTCACTTCTCAGAATTTCTGCAGCCAAGCGAACATATCCATTGTCAACGGAACCACAGCTTTCCTTTGGGTCACAGTTGACGGGAGTTTCAATTCTCTCACGTTTTAGTTTCTCACGATACTGTTTTTGGTAGGAAAGTACCTCTTTCCGTCTCTGCTGGTATCGTTCTTTGCTACGTTCAGATCTGCAAGCTGCACAAATACGATGAATTTTTCTCCGTTCACCAGTTTGTTTGCTGCGGTCAACAAACTCCCAGAGTGGTTTTTCTGCACCGCATTGTCTACAGATTCTATTCATGTTGTAACCGCCTTTCTGCCATTACAGCAGTTCCTCATCCAAATCAATACCATACTTTTCTTTCAAGTATGTAAGACAGTCCAGCGTAGAATACTGATGGTTCAAAATCCCGACCCCGTCCATTAGCTTGAAATGGTCTTTTACGCCATCCAAAACAGACCGCAGTCGCTTTTCTCCAAATCCGAACTCTTTATTGAGTTCCACCATACAAACGGACATAAACTGGGGAAGAACATCTTGAATTACCGATTCATAAATCTGATCTTTCTTTTTCTGATATTCTTCCTCAACCCTTTGACGGATTTCGCTTTCTCCGATTGTGATAAGCCTTGCTTTCATTGTCCTTACGCTCCTGTTCCATTCTGCCAAGTTCCCGGTTCAGCTTATAGTCAATCATACTGTTCAGTGCATCACCGTAGCCATCTCGGACAAGGTAAATGCGGATTTGTTCCAAGGTAATCAGCAAATCGCCGGTTTCCTCCACGAGATGATTCATTTGCAACGAATTTCCAGGATACCGTTTGATTTTCTGAGCTGCTTGAATGAACTCTGCTGCCTCCTCAACAGTCTGCTCCAGCTGCCTTTCAAAAGTTCTGGCATCTGTTATTTTTGCAATTACGTGCATCTGTTCCGTTGTCATTTTTATTCATTCCTTTCGTCATTCCCTGTTTTATCAAAGGTTCAGTAAAGTCCGCTAAGGGTCTCTAAGAATTCTCGGTTTTCCGATAGCCATTCACTGGCTCGTTCTGGATTTCGATATTTGTGGTGTTGCTGACCTTGATTTTTTGCTTTCTGAATATCCTGCTGACACCATCGAAACAGTGTTGCATAATGATTGCGATAGTGCTTTCCAGTCGATGCCATGTAGCTGGATAAGCTGCTGATTGTCTGCGGCAATTGTGTTCCATACAGTTCTGACAGTCGAGCATATTCGTTCTCTGTCAGCTGAACATTCTGAAAATCACCGAATGTTTGCTTTTCCGAGCGTGCGTCCCCCTCACATAATTCAAAACCTATTGATTCTCTTGTAGTATTATACGGTCTGTTTTTTTGACTAGGGGCATTCCTCTTTTTTGGCTGAGGGCATTTCGTTTTTTTGACCGGCTGGGTAAATTTTTTAGGCCTTTCAGCCTTTGTTTCAACATTCTTTCCACAGCCGCTTTCCGCTTTTTGTGGAGAAACACGCTGTTCGATTGCGGTTAAATTTACCCGATAATGATTTCGTAAACCACCGTCATCATCCCTTGTCTGACGTTTCAAAATATACCCCAGTTTTTCAAGCTTGTTCAGGGCATTCAAAACCGTCTGCTTGGTGCATCCAGTCGTTTCAGCAAGGTAGGCAAGACTGCCGGAGCACTCATTTTCACCGTTTTCGGAAAAGCCATAGATCACTGCGTACAGCTGTAAAGTTGTCCCTTTCAGCTTTAGCCGGTTAATCATCCAGCCGTAAACGGTATAGTAATTTCCGTCTTTCATCTTTCTTCATCCACCTTTCTGATTTGGAGTAATTCCACTCGTTCCTCATTCAGCAACTCATGAAACCGTTCACGAGCATCCTTTTCATTTTCTGCGAGTACCGTATAGATTCGCTCTACTCCCATGTCCGAAAGATAGCAGCAAAATTCATACTTTTCTGTAGCCCGCACAATAACCCTTTTGTTGTTCTCCATAGTGATTCACTCCTAACCATTTATTTTACTTTTCAAGATGAAAAGTAAGTTGGATGTCGCTGATACGCTCAACGACTCAGAAGCGTGTTGCAATCGCTATCTGCAACGGGAAGCATGATTTTCCAGTCATGAAAACGTGCAGCCACCAATGCACGGTTTTAAAGTCAGCCGACACCGTTGCTTTACATCCACGGTCTACGGATTGCTGGCAGGCTTGGGTCGGGATACGCTCCCGACGGGCGTTGTTAGGTAATCACCTATGGCATTCGGGGAGGGTTAAACCCCGTGGGATGCAGTTCCATTTTCTTTTGGGAGGATACTGCTCAAAGCCTCCATTCGATTCTTGTAAACGATAATTGGACTGCCATCGGCATCTGCTTTCGCATATTCCACCTTTGTTGTAAGTACGCACTGTGACTGGCAAACGCTCTTTTGGCAAGTCACATTTTTACTGGGGTCGCACAAGTATAACGCACTTTCTTTCTGATGCTCTTTCATGGTTTCAATCTCCCTAACTACAATCTTTTAACGATTACTGCCTAAAATTTAACGATTGCTCTTAAATTTTAACGATTGCTTTTTAGCAATCGTGGCTGGAAAATAAAAAATGCCTGTCCACGCAACGAACTGAATCGTTACGTGAACAGGCATTTGTCAAAAACCAGCGTATTTTCGGCACTTTTTCTGTTTGGATATAAAAAAAGCACTTAACCTTTTGTATCAAAGGTTAAGTGCAGTTATGGTGGAGGCGATGCAACAAAATGCGAACTTACAATTCTTACACCGTCATTGCTTGCTATCTCCAACATTTTCAAGAAATAGTACAGCACATTTTCTCATAACAAAAACCGGCAGTACAGCAGAAGGTTTCCTGTCTTGTACCGCCGGTTTTTCTGTATAATTATGCCTTATTTACACTTTCCGAAAATTATCCACGCTTACATACCCCGTGACATACTTCCCCGCCGGTGTCTTACCGCAGTACTCCTTACGCGTTGTAATCCGAAACCGCCCCAGCTTGCACTGCTTGCCGTCGTAGATGTAGTACACGCCAGCTGGTAACGTGTTTGCCGCCTTGGTAGCCGTGTCACTGGAAAACAGCTGTGTCCTGGTCTTGTACAGCCGTACCGCCTGCCCCTGCTTCCAGTCGTATCGCAGTGGGTTCGATGCAGCCGGCTTTGCAGCGGAAGCATTGTTCAGGTAAGACTGTACCTTTTTCTTAAACGACGCCCAGTGCGGCAGGATATACGCCGGGCACATTTTATAGCTGTTGTGCATGGTGTTCAGCTGATCCACGGTTCCGTTCCGCCCGTCACGGACGTTAAGCCAGTGTGTGTGCGTGTACAGGTGGTTGATGCCCAATCCATGCTGTTTCAGAAGTGCAGCTGCCAGACGTGCAGCATTTTCCTCTGCCCGCTTGTCTGCTGCGTCACCGCTGCCATTCATGATACACTCAATGGCGATGGTTCTGCGGTTGCCGTTTCCGCCGCCGTCCGCAGCATGCCAGCCGGACAGCGACAGCGGCAGATTCTGCCACACACAGGTGCTGTCCACATAGTAGTGTACCCGCACGGTCTTCATGTTGCCATTGACAGTTGCACGAGTGTACTGCTCTGCTGGCGTAGTGCCGGCGGCAGTCTTGATGCGGTCAGTGTTGTGGATCGTCACGCCCAGCACCTTGCCTGTCAGCTGTGCTGTCGGCATGTCAATACGATTGGGGTTGTGCTTTGTCAGCAGATACTCCTTGACGGTCACACCGCCCAGTGTGGTGATCTTGTCCGGTGTTAAAATTGCCATAGTTATTCATCCTTTCCCTTAGTCTGTAACAGTTCGATTGCCTTTGTAATGACCGCCGGCAGCGGCACACCCAGCAGCCCGGCGTTTTCTGTGATTGACAGCAATTCATTCAGACAGAAGCTGATGCAAACCGCATCCCGGATATACGATGTTCCCAGCGTGATATCCAGCCGGACGGCCACCAGAACCAGCAGCAGAGAGACGCATTTCTTTGCAAGCCCTCTCCACCCGATCTTGCTGGATAGTCTGCCGGTGTCTGACTTCGGGGATTTGCCGCAGGCTGCTACTGCCAGGCCTGTGATATAGTCAACGCCCATAAACAACAGCAGCGTGACCATAGACGCATCCCAGCCGCCAAACAGCCCGGCAATAAAACTGCCGACAATACCGACAATCGTGCAAATGGTTTCTTTCATAGTTTCCTCCTAGTCGAGTTAAATGTTAATCTACAAAAAACGTACAGTGCATATAGTACTCAGTTGCTGTAGTAAAAAATCCCTGCGTTTTTCCAAAAAATCCGACTTTGCCGTCGGTATCAATCTTGGTCAAAAACGATGCTTGTGCTGAGCTATCAACAGCATTAAACTGTTGGATTTTTACCGGCGGGCGATACCCTGTAGGTAGAGTAAATACCGTAATCGTAGTCTGTGCTGTGGAAAATTGTACATAGCCGGTTACAGACACAATCTTCCCTTGCTTACGGTATCGTATAGAGCTACTTTTTACACCGCTTGGGAATGTTGGCTTTTGCCACCCGCTATCAGTAAGAGTAGTGGCTTCGGTAGCTTTAGCTACAGTGCTGGTTAGAAATGCATGGTCATAGTACGCTGTGTCGGCACCTGTGCCTTCTGGTTCCTCAGACTGTATCAAATGTTGATATGTCCAAGACTTGTATTTGCCGTATATAGCGTAATTTCCGTTCCAGTACCCCCAAGGCATATACGCCCAAACGGTATATGTGTCATGTGCTGTAGGTATCACTTTGACTTTGACACTACTACAGTCAACGCGATAGACCGTAACGCCACACGCTTTTGTCGCCGATTCTGTGGATTGCCATCCGTCCTTGATCTGAACTTCAAAAGAAGAGTTTTGGTTCGCACGACCATTTGCTCCATCGCCGCTCCATACACGTATCATGGCATTGCTGAAATTACCGGAGGATACCAGCGTGCCTAGCTTAACCCATTTTGCAGTGTTGTTGGCACCGCTTACCCAAAGAGCACTGTTTGTTATCATCGCATGTGTATGATCGCTCTTGGCGGCATAGCTGCTATAATTTGTGCTATCCAACAACACCCGCTCGCCTTGCCACTTGCCAGCACCAGTTTGCTTGTTCCAGATTAAGCTGCCGTCAGAAGTTAAAAGACTACGCAAATACATTCCATAATTTACGCCGTCATTATAGCCATTTCTATGACGTACCGATATGATACTATGCCATACACTGTTTTGATCTAAAAAGGAGCCGACCAAAGATTTTCTTTCTGGCAAACCGCTACTAAATGTTTGTTTTGTAGATATTGTTGCACCGGCTACAGCTGTTGCATAGGTTATCTGTTTTGCTCGTTGTGATCCAACCAATAAATCCACACCATTTGACGCTAGATCAATATCGCCGGTCATCTTCCCACCAGCCAACGGCAGATACTTCGATCCGTCCGGTATCGTTGGCTTATTCGCCAGATCGTTATAACTTCCCGTAAACGCTACCGTTTTCAAATCCGAAAACCACTTAGCGATCTTGCCAACGATCACAGACAACTTTTCACCCGTCTTGACATTCTCCCGGGCAGATGCCGCCGAAAATGCTACTGTAGTAGTGCTTGCATCGCCGGTCTTGTCCAGTTTGCCGCTGATGTCCTGATGCTTTTGCAGTGCCGTATCCGCCTTGCCCAGACTTGCCTGCACACCGCTTGCAAGGTCGCTCTTGGGGATTCCGGTGGCGGGCTTGGTGTATGTTCCATAGCCGGCATCGTTTTCCAGTTCGGATACTTTTTCCGGTATGTCTGATTTATTCGCCTTTTGAGATATTTTTTGGGTAATAGATTCTATTTTAGAAGCTTTTAGTCTGCATTCTTCCGAAAACTTCGAGGCATCAGAACCGCATACAGTACAAACGCAGTTTTCCCCATAAACCGTGCTTTCAACAGTGATTTGTGGAGTAGGTGCCGTTGCCAAATCTTTTTCTTTCGTATATATAAAAATGTAGAAAGAAAATTGGTTTGTATTGTATTTACCGTTATATTCAGAACCGGCGTATGAAGCCCAAGCATATACAAATATCTCATTTTCTGGTGTATTGCTAAAAATCTTTAAATTTTCCAACGGTCTTTTCTCAACACCAGATATATTGTGCAGCGGTAAATCAGCCGTAATACTAACTCGATGATGACTTGCACCCGATAAAGCAATTGCAAGTTTTGCGATGCCGTCCGGATGACTGTGTATTTTTGTAAGATGCCCGTCGATTCCTACGTCTTTATACCCAATCGGAGAAATGTTCGTGAAACCGATTCCGAATTGACACCAGCAAAAACCTCTTCCCTCATCGTATGTATTCGGAAAGTAAGGCACAATTGATGTTATGGTTCTGGAACTTGGAAAATCAACGCTATATTCGTGCCCTTGGCAGTTATCTACTATTTTTAGCGTTGTACCTTTGTTGCTGAATGTATACGTTGTGTTTTCCCCCGGAATACCGAGGGCTGTGATGTCTTCCTTTGTCACGGCCACCGCGTCTGCAACATGTCCCAGATGATCTACAGCAATCTTATACAGCCCACTGCTGTATTCAGTATACTCTGGGTGCCGCAGCTCGTCCGTCTTTTCCTGCAACTCCGCAATCAACTGATCCTGTTCCTGATTCTTCTTTTCCGCGGCATCTGCCGTAGTCTGGGCGGCTTCGGCGATTGCCTGTATCGCACCGTCTTTGAGGTCGATTTCCGACTTCGTGTAGGTATTCTGCCGTGCGTTGACCTCCCGCTTGGAAAGTGAACTGGATATATCCGGCATATGGTATCACCTCCATATCATTGATTTGCTTCCAGTGTATCCAGCCGCCGGAGCAGGTCACTCAGATACACCTTTTTGTCTTTCCCGATGCGGAAACCTTTCACGGTATTGTCTTCCCCGTACAAGATCGCACACTGTTCCAGATCGCCGTCTGCATCGGCGGCGATACGGTTCTCGTCCGCGTCATACAGCACCAGTTCCTCATCGCCGGAGGTACTCTCTGTGATAAAGTACCCGCAGGGCAGATGATGTCCTCTTTCGTTGACAACGCCGTCTTCTGTGCCGTCTACGATGCCCTGAAATTCCAGTCTGCCGCAGAACGCCGGAACTACGCCGTCCTCTCCTACTACCGCGTTCGCGTACCGGTATCTGGCATTGCCCAGAATGATTTCCGTTCCCGCAAGAGCAGGGTTTTCCCTGATACGGTCAAAGGTTGTGGTGCCGTCTGCCCATCGGTACACCGTCCAGTTCAGCCCGCTGTGCCCTGCCTCGAACATCGGCACAAATCCTGCATCGATGTTGTGAGCGTGACTTTGCAGCGTCTTGATGTCCTCTTGCAGTGCTGTAAGCTTTGCTTCTGCCGCCTGCAACCGTTCCTGTAAATTCGGTACGCTTTCTGCCTCTTTCCGCAGGGCTTCCAGTTCCGCCTGTAACGCAGCAATGCGGCTTTTTAAGCTGTCCTCCCCGTCACCGTTGACGCTGCTGTCCAGCAGTTCAATTGCTTCTGCAATGGACGCACGGACTTCCCTGCCGTAAATTGCCGTGCGAATCTGTGCCACATCTCCTGCCACCGTTCCGGTAGCGGTGTTCAGTATTGCCATGTGTCTGCCTCCTTACCTTGCATACCGACTGGACAGCTGGGCTCTGTGCCCCAGATTCTTGTCGATATATGGTGTTGTCACGTCTGCCACTGCTTTTCCGTCCAGTTCCAGCGTGGTGTGCATATCCACACCAGCCATTGCCTCTGCAACCGCGTTCCCGATTGCCACGTAGTCAATGCTGACCGCATAGCCGCCGCTGTTCATACGTGCAGCTTCTTTTGCGTACTGCCGGCTCAGGTCGTGCGGTATCACCTGTGTGCCGTCCGGCAGATTTACCAGTTCCCCTCTGCCGCCCTCGTTCATGCGGGCAAAACCGCCTTGCCAGTTCTCTGTACCGTGTGCCAGATAGGGTATTTGCGGTATGTTAAAGCCGGGGATACAGTTCACGCCGTCGATCAGCAGATTGATGCCGCCGATTGCCAGATTCGCAACCGCTTTCAGACCGTCTACCAATAGTTCCATCATTTGCCGCCCCAGTTCCGACCAGTCCGTTTCCAGAAACTTGTCCTTGATATGCTGGACGATTTCCGGAATCTTAGCGACCAGCGTGGGAATTGCCTGAATCAGCCCGTCTGCCAGCTTTATCATCAGTTCAGCGGCGGTGAGAATCAGTTCAGGACCTTTTTCGATCAGGGTGTCCGCCAGCTTCATGATGATCTCGGGAGCTTTTTTCGTGATTTCCGGCAGTGCCGTCAGAATGCCCTTTACCACTGCTTCCAGCAGCTGAATGCCGCTGTCGATCAGATCGGGAAGCTGGTCTACCAAGCTATCCGCAAGTGTCAGTATCATTTCTACTGCCGCAGGAATCAGTTCCGGCAGGAAGCTGGAAATGCCCTGCACCAAACTGCTGATAATCTGCATGCCGGTATTCAGGATCACAGGCAGCTTTTCAGTCAGTGCCTGTACAATGGAAATTATCAATCCACCTGCTTTTTCTAACAGAGTTGGAAGTTCTTCTGCAAATCCGGCGGCAAGGCTAACCAAAATATTTGCACCGCCGCTGATAATGGAAGGGGCAAGTGCTGTCAGCGTATCCAGAAGGTTCCCTACCAATGCCGCTCCCTGTGAAATCAACTCCGGAATCTTTTCTGTGATACCAGTGCAGAAGTCCGTGATGATCTGCGGTGCTTTTTCCTGTACCATGGTGAGTATCTCGCCGATTTTGTCCCCGAAGTTCTTCTGGATCAGTCCCAGACCCACCAGAATCAAGCCGCCGATCGCCCCGAAACCGAACGCTTTCATCAAAATAGAAGTGAACTGCCCGCCGAAGCTGCCGGCGACCTGCAAGACGCTGGACAATGCCCCGCCGATTTTGACAGCGAAGTCTTGGAACCCACTGATCAACGGTGCCAGTTTTTCTCCGACAGCCCCGAACACGCCGCCAATTTTGCTGAACGCCCCGCTTACTTTTCCAAATACCGCGGAAACTTTCCCACCGAGCAGGGCGGCAACGTTTTTGATCGGTCCGGTGATTCCGGAGAATTTCGAAGCAAGAGCAGACAGCCCTGTGCCGATTTTTCCGAAAATGCCGCCGCCAATCAGCTTCATTTTCCCGAAAAGTGTTTGAAATGCCCCGCCGGCAGCCAGCAGCGAACCTTTTGCGTTTTTCAGCAGTCCGCTAAACTTTCCGAACCAGCCTGCCAGCCCCGATATTTCGCTTTTGGCTCCGCCGAACACGCCGGAAAGCGAACCGATGATACCGGAAACGCTCTGGAAGCCGCCGCCCAGTACCGTGGAAGCTTTTCCGGCAACGACCAGAGCCGGTCCCAGTGCAGCCGCGGCTGCGGCAATTTTTTCAATGGGAACGCCGGAATCCTTCAAGCTTTTCAGCTTGTCGTATACCAGTTGCAGCTTGTCCGCAATTGTGGAAAACACATCAGAAATTGCACCGGCACTCACCATACCGTCCAGTGCCTTGATTGCGGCTTCTATGCCTTTTCCGACACCGCCCACATCTTTCGCGGCACCAAATGCGGTCACCATGCCGTCTACCGCTGTGGCAGCTTGTTGTGCCCAGTCCACAATGGTCATTAGTCCGGGTTCCATTTGTTCAAACACATTGACGTTGATGCCCTCTATCTGGCTTTTCAGTATCGTAAATTGTCCGGAAAGATTTTGAAGCATTGTGTCTGCCATGCCTTGACATGTTCCGCTGCTGTTATCAATGGCAGTTGTAAGCTTGTTGAAATCTTCTTCCGAAGCGTTGACAATGGCAAGCAGTCCGCTCATCGCTTCCTGCCCGCCGATAGTCGCCGCGTAGTTTGCCTGCTGGTCTTTGGTCAGACTGGAAAAGCCGTTTCGCATGTCCTCCATGACCTGACGCATGGATTTCATATTGCCGTTGGAATCTGTCAGAGAGATTCCCAGTTCGTTCATGGCTGTCTGCACCTGATCGGTCGGCTTCGCCAGTCTGGAAAGGATCGCCCGCAGTGACGTTCCGGCTTGGCTCGCCTTGATACCACTGTTTGCCATTAAGCCAACTGCTATGGCGGTATCCTGTACCGAGTATCCCAGTGCACCGGCGACCGGTGCAACGTACTTGAACGTATCGCCCATCATTGACACGTTGGTGTTAGCATTGCTGGACGCGGCAGCAAGCACGTCAGAAAACTCTGCGGAATCCGATGCACTTAGTCCGAACGCCGTCAGAGCGTCTGTAACAATGTCCGACGTGATCGCAAGGTCTTCACCCGATGCTGCCGCCAGATTCATGATGCCCTCAATGCCGTTCAGCATGTCGTCAGTTTTCCAGCCCGCCATTGCCATATATTCAAAAGCTTCGGCGGATTCTGTGGCGGAAAACTTCGTTTTCTTGCCCATTTCCTTGGCTTTGTCCGTGAGGGCTTTCAGATCGTCGCCGGTACTGCCGGAAATCGCGGAAACCTTGGACATCTCAGCTTCAAAGGACGCTCCGGCTTTTACCGCCTGTGTGCCGAGAGCCACCGCCGCACCGCCTGCCGCGGTTTCCAGAGCCGTGATCTTGGTGCCGGCCGATGTCATTTTCCCGCCCAGTGTTTCCAGTGCTCCGCCAAAACTGCCGAATTTCTGGTTCAGCTTCTGCATAGACGTTTCCGCCTGCTGCATAGCTTTCTGAAACTTGGACGCATCACCGGTGATCTTTGCCGAAAGCGTATAGTCTGCCATTGTTCTGTTTCCCTCCTTTCTGCATCAGAAACGCAGCGGATTCCCGTCTGCGTATCCGCTAAGTTCAATTTCGTTCTGTGTCGGATCTTCCAGTTTCATGGTGATCTTTGAGATCAGCATCAGTGCATGCAGTACCCTTTGCGGGTGCCTGAACTGCACATACTGCCCAATCTCCAGCGGTGCATCGCCGGTCAGCATTGTCGTATCCTTGGCATGTACGGAAAACGACACCTTCGGCGGCTTTAAGTTCGCCGCTTTCGACAACGTGGAACCGATCAGGCTCGCCGAATCTGCAATTTCAGATTCCGTCTGATACAAGCCCACCAGCAGCCCGTAGATTTTCACCAGCTTCACGTTTCGAAAGATCACGCTGTTTTTCCGCCGCACGGCGGTGATCGTCTGGTGTCCGTCTGTCACGCTCTGCACGTCGTTGTTTGCCGTGACCAGAATGTTGTTGTCCTTGTCCGTGGGCACCAGTGCAGTGTAAAAATTTTGGGTGTCGTACTGATAGTCCACTTCCACAACGTTCTTCCCGATTTCCAGCGTGTGCGGATTGATGTTGCTCGTGTCCGGCGACTGATAGTGCAGCTCCCACAGCTCGTCTGTCACCTCCGGAGCCGCTGCCATTTTCACATGCAGATCGCCGCCGAAGTAGTCCACCAGTCTGGTCTGCAAAATGTCCATAGCCGTCAATGACTTGTCTGTATAACGGGTGATCTTTCGCTCTTTCCCGTTTTCATCGGTGTCAAAATCCCCGATATAGCCGTTTGCAAAACACTTGTGACGGCTCTTGGAAGTGTCCTCGCCGGAATCCGGCGTGATCTCTGTGTTGTACCAGTTGAAAACCACCCGCCTGATCAACTCGCTGGGAGATATGCCGGAAAAGCTGAATGCCGGCAGATAGACCTGATTCAGGTATCCCAGCACCCCCTCGCAGGTGAATATGGTCTTTCCGTAAATGTCCGTGCTGCGTTCGGTAGGATACCCTGCCCAGATGCATCTGGAACTGTCACGGAAAACTGCCACCTCCCACTGCATGTCCTGCCGCAGCCGGCTGTACAGCGGGTTTTCCTTGGTGATCGTAAACGTAAAATTGCCGGACCTGCTCTGTGCAATTTCCAGCTGCGTATCCATCAGAAAACGGTCTGGCTGTGTCGGGTCATGCAGCATTGCATACGGGTATTTCTCACCGGTGTACCAGTGCTGATTATCATACACCTTGTACGGATAAAACCGGACCGTGTACACTGCTGCCATTACAAACGCACCTCCCGAAACTGAATGCCGATGGTCGCCTTGTTGGTACTCTTACACCGAAACCGCACCGTGTTCTTTCCGGCACGCAGCGGGAAAGCAGATGCAAACGTGTTTTCACCCTGCCGCATCTGGAAAGTCAGAATGGCTCCCTGCGGCGTTGTCACCTGCAAGTCCCCTGCGGATACGGCAGTCACCAGCAGTGTGGGATACAGAATCGTATTTTCACAGCCGTATACCGTGACATTCGCTTCTTCTTGTGTGACGGTGATGCCCCGATACTCCCGTATGATGCCGGATTCCAGATCAAACGGGTCCCAGAGCCAGTCGGAAATGGTGTCCTGTACCGACACCTGAAACGGTGCTGCATCCATAGAGAGTGTAAACGTGCTGTACGCTCCGTCCTCCCGCACAGACGACACGCTGCACCGCCCCTCGAAGTAATAGCCGGCGTTGGTATCCAGTATCCACTTTGACCGCTGCCCGTGCAGCTTCGACAGGATACGGCTGTAGTCCTCGTGCCACTGGTTCATAGGTCCCAGCTTGCAAAATGTCAGCGTGACCGTGCGGTTGTGATACACCGGCATTCCCGCAAGCACTTCGGAATAGTCCAGCACTCCCGTTCTGCCGGGGACGGTTTCGATCAGCGTTTCCACCTCCGGCGGCGTGATCTCTGCATCTATCCAGAACAGCCCCCAGTCCTCCCAGCTGTGCACCGTCGGGCACACAGCAGAAGCACTGACAAAGCCCTGTTCGACCGCGTCCTGCAGCATGTCGTAGGACACGCCGTAGTAGACGTGATAGCTGCCGTCTGCGTTTTTAATGGAAATGCCGTCGCTGTCAAACCGTACACCGGAACGCTGCACGGTATAAAACTCCGGTTCACGCATCTGTGTTCACCGCCTTTCTCCGACGCATGCCGTTTGCCTGATAGATCAGATCAACCCATGCTTTTCCCTCTGTTGCTTCGATTTTTTTCGCGGCTTCTACGATACGCTGCCGTTCCTGCGGGTCTGCATGCTGGGGGCATTTCTGCCACAGCTTCTTCGGCTTTTTGCCCTTTTTCCGCAGCACATTCCCCACGGCATTGGCGACCGCCGCGGCAAGCAGCGTGGAATCGGAAACCACTTTTTCTTCGTAGGCTTTCAACAGGAATCGCTTTTCCGCAGGAGTCAATTCCATGTATTCCGCCTTGGAATATCCAAAATTTGCAGCAAAAAAGGCGAAATCCTGCACGTTTTGATACCGTGCATCTTCCGCCGCCTCCTGCTTGCTTTTTGGTTTGGGAACAGCTCCGCCCAGATATTCCAGCTGAACGAACCTTACTGGAATAAAAAACCGCAGTCCTCCGCCAGCTGCTCATAGACTTCCCCTGTCACAGTGACATAGCCGCTGGATTCCAGTTCCTTTTCCGCGAATGCGGTTGCCTTTTTCAGCGGAGCATATACACCGCCGCTGTTCATCAGCCCATAGGCGAAAAATGCCTTGACAACTGCGATGCGGGGTGTCCGGTTCTGGGACATGCCCGCCACGATCTCAAAGGCAGAGCAGCCTGCCGCCTGCTCTGCGGCTTCCAGTCTTGCCATGCTGTAGTGCAGGTGATAGGTTTCTCCGTCGATCTCATAGGTTTTCTGTGCCATGCTCTATTCCTCCTTATGCCGGCATTGCGGTAACTTTTCCGGCAGCTTCTGTAGACAGTGCTGTCAGGTCTACCAGCGGTCCGTTTCCCGCGAAGCTGCAGGAATACGTCATTGCATCGTCAAACGGTGCTTCCAGCGTGTACTCTGTCAGAACTGCCATACCGCCAAACAGCGACTTGGTTTCCTTGATGTCCACGATCTTGATGCAGATCAGATCGCCGCTTGTGAAGTACTTCTGCAGTTCCTTGTGAGATTCTGCACCCATGACATAGGCACCGTCTGTGTCAGCCGACCATTCTTTCATGCCCGCCATCTGGGATTTCCAGCCTCCCTTTGTGTCCTTGGATGTGGTGTCCACAGTGTCAACGCTGCGGTTGATCGTCAGGTTCTGCTGTCCGGCAATCGCCAGCAGCTTGGAGCCGTCAGAGTTAAACAGACAGATTAAAATGTCCTTGCCTGCCTTTGCGACTGCTTCCGGAAACTCGCAGTATACATTGCTGTCAAAATTTTCAGCCATTTTTCTTCCTCCTTATTTGCATTTCAGCCCATAGCTTGTCATGATCTCATATCCGAGTACGGCATGCCACTCGCCGGTTTCGTCCAGCTGCATGGCTTGTACGCCGGTTTCTGTCTGCATCAGGCACTCTACGCCCTGCGGCAGCTCCAGCGGTGCCGTCATAGCTTCCTCTGCATTCTGTATCATCTGATACACCTCTGTTCTTGCACGGGAGGGCTTGGCGATACAGTGGATATGGAGCACAAACGTTTCTTTCCATGTGGTTTTGCTGGAGCTGTCCCGCTTGCCCACCACTTCGGCAAACAGGAACGGGCTTTCGGCATCTTCCGGCACAGCGTCATACACATCATATGCGGTATTTTCCCGCAGGACCTGTAAGACTGCCGCAGCCAGTTCGGCAAAGCCCAGCTTGCGATACATCATTTCTGCAATTCCTCCTTCAGATCACGATAAAACGACGGCTTGGTTTCTTCTACGGCTCCCCGCAAAAAATACTGCCCTGACACAAAGCCGGCTTTCAGCCGCCTGCCGATCTGCGGCACATACCGCCCGATCGTCTGCCGGTGTCCGTACTCCACGTGGGGTGCGTAGTGTATGGTGTATCCCACTTCCCCGTCTGTCGATTCAGACGGCATGGTGAGCCGCAGGGAACGCCGCAGACCGCCGCCTTTATGCTGCCCGATCGTGTTGCCCGCAGCGTCCTGATATACCGCACTTTTGGCAACCGGCGTTTTCTTGCAGGCGTTGTTCCGCAGCAGCAGCGTGGCACGTTTACAGCAGTTCAGAAAATCCTCCTGCGACTTCTCCTGCAGCTTTGCCGCAAACGGCTTCATGCCGTCCAGCACGACCTGAAATCCTGCCATTATACACGCCACCTTTCCACATACAGCATCCGCCACCGACCGTGAAGGTCCTTGACCGACTGCACACTAAATGTTTCCCCGCTGTCCGCCTGTACCCCGTCGGCAGCCCTGCACACAGACAGCGGGGCATCTGTCAGCAGTTTTCGCTGCGACTTGGTGACTTCCCGCCCTTCCAGTGCAATTTCTTCTGCACTCCATTCCGTAAACCGCCCGCGGTACCACGTTTTTGCAGTCAGCCATTCTGTGACCGGATTCCCCAGCATGTCCGTGCCGGTCGTTTCCTTTGTCAAGAATGCAATGGTAAAATACCGCATCACACGCCCCCAGTCGTCAATAAAAGTGAATCTGTTTCTTGCCGTTGGTTTTGTCCTGCTGTTCTGCATACGCAGCGAATTCGTCGTCGTACTCTGCCAGAACATCTTCCACGAAGCTGGTGGAGATGGTGTCCCCGTTTTCGGAGGAGATCCCCTCATAGTTCCACCGCCGCCACAGCTTCACCACGGCATCGGCTGCAATTGGTTCCAGCAGGTCGGGAAGTGTCGGTTCCCGCACCCGCAGGCAGATACGCACGCTTGCCAGATCACACAGTTCCTGCAGCTGCTCTGTCTGATCTGTTTTCGGCTCGCCGGCAAGTCGCACCTGCACCCGTTCCAGCAGCCCCATTATTCCGCAGAAATGGTGCCTACCACAACGCCGTCCAGACGCTCTGCGTACAGGGTAGGAGCCGTCAGAATGATCGTTTCGTAGTTGGTGCGGCTGTAGTCTGCGGCGTGTGTGATGCCCACCAGCCCGGTTTCATCGGTGGTGAAGTGGAACGCCTTGCTGATCTCGCCGCCGGAAATGGACGGGTATGCCAGATTGATGTTATCCGAAACAGTGGCATAGATCTTGCCCTTGGGCACGCTGGCGTTTGTCATCATGGATACGTCTAGAAACGCCTTGAAATAGGTCATGCCGAACGCGTTCTGTGTGGTGATGTCCGAACTGCCCAGATAAGCCGAAACGTCCATCGGGTTTGCCAGAACAATGACCTTTCCGGCACCGTCGTCCTCGAACAGCACCTGCAGCTTCGCCCATGCATCTGCCACAACCGCCTGCATGGCGTTTCCGGCAGCCGTGCCGGTACCGGCGGCAAGGAAAGCAGCAAAGTCTGTGCGAATGTTGCTCTGGATCTTCCGCAGCAGGGCGGTGTCCGCCTCTTGTACTGCCTGATCGAATCCGCTCCGCTGGATCGCTTCCAAAGTCACTGCCCTGCGGTACTTCTTGTATGCCAGTTCATAGGTCTTGTCCAGCGTCTTTTCCACCTTGGACAGCGGGATCAGATCACCCTCCGCCACGTTGCCGTCTGCCAGTGTGACACTGCTCTTGTAGGTCTTGATCGTGGAGCCCTCCGAGAGCCCCTGCCGTCTGGTGATGCCCAGCATCTCCTGCAGCTTCTTGATACCGCCGGTAAAGCGGTTCACGAAATCAATGGACTGTGCTTTCGCAAAGTCGGTGGTCAAGTTGGTGTTTTCCTGTACTGCCATATTTTTTCTCCTTTCGTCACTGGAACAGGTCTATATTTTTTCGAATGGCATCGATACGCTGTTCTGCGTCCGAGATCGCGAAGATCTGTTCCTTGGTCATTTTTCCTGCCGGTACGCCGGTTCGCGGCGTGTCGGATTTCAGGCGTTCCTTGACAGCGGCTTCCACTGCATCGGTAAACATCTTTGCAAAATCCTCCACGTTTTTCTTGGTGGTTTCCGCATCTTCCGTCACAATGGCACAGATCAGCCCGTCTGCGGCGTGGATATGTTTTTCCGCCAGCATCGACCGTGCGGCCGCCTGCATCTGGGACAGGTTCATCTGCTTTTGCAGCTGTTCCAGCTGGTTCTTGTAGCTGTCCCGTTCGTATTCCAGCCGCTGTGTGCCGTTCATGCCTGCCAGCTTTTCCGCTTCGGTCTGCTGTGCCTGCTGTTGCTGTGCGAAGTCCCGCAGGGCACTCTGCACCAGTGCGGCAACGGCTTCTGCGGTCATTTCTCCCTGCGGTTCGGCTTGCTGCCCTTGACCGGCGGCGTTTTCTGCGGAACCTTTTGCGGCTTCGGATTCGCTGCCGGCGGTTGCTCCGGCGGCTGTAGTGTCGATATTCGGATTTCCCTCATCATGCACTTGGTTTCACCTCCTTCAGGTACGCATCAAACGACTGATGCAGTGTTTCCGGCGTGTGTGCCGTTTCGGTGCGTGTCAGCTCCTCGCCTGCATCGTTTTTCAGAATCAGACACGGAATGTGCTGCACGTGATTCTGCCGTGCCATGTCGTTGCCGCCGTACACATCATCACAGCGGAACGTATACAGCGGCACGCCCACCTCTGCGGCATACTGCTCTGCCGCTTTCTGCGTCGATGTGCAGGGCGGGCAGAATGTACCGTGAAAAAACAGCATCTGCATGTTCCCTCGCTCCTTTCGTGATTTGGGTATAAAAATAGCACCTGATTGCTCAGATGCTGATTTTACAAATAAGAACGCCGTACCCGCTGGCTGAATTGTTCTTGTTTTCCGCCCTCCGCCAGTTTTTGCCCGTGGTCGGGGCGGTGGTTACAGTTCGATGCCCTCGATCGCTGCACGTGCTTCCAGACTGGCGATATAATCTGCCATCGCTCTGATCTGGAAATTATAGACACCTCTCGGACAGGTCGGCGTGAAATTCAGCTTTCCAGTGTCCCATTTGTCCAGCATTGCTTTCAGCTTCTCGTACCGGATGCACACTTGCATATACTCCGCCTTAAAACGTTCCTTATAGTCGTCACTGCACATCAGCGATACTGTGTCTTTCAACTCTGTTGCTCTGTATGTTCCCATGTTTTTTCTCCTTTCAACATGAAAAAAGCACCTCGTTTGAGATGCTTTTTGTGGTATTCGGTTTTACTTCTCAAAATACTGCACATTTTGAGAAGCTTTGAAAATATTTTTACGGCATAATTGTAGATGCCACAGCAGTTACAAGGGCTTCAAATCCAGTGCCTAAAACCGGCTTGATCTTGGAAAGCACGGATTCATCTTTCAAAAAGTCACGCCCTTTTTTGGTGATCTTGATATTCCCAACTTGCAGCACCTGTTCCATGTCTTTTGCACCAACAAAACGCAAGCCGTCAACATACTCGTCTTCGATCAACTCCTGCATGATCGCAAGCCAGTATGCCTTTGGAATGTCAAACATCTTACAATTCCACATGATGTCTGCCAAATCCGGCGTTTTCCCAGTCTTCATGCACTCGTACAAGTACCGGAGGATTTTGTACATGATAACTTCCATGTCGTTTTTTGCCACGGTATCATCTCCAAAAAAAATCTTTTTGTCCTATTTCACTTAGCTTTTTAACACGGCTGAAGCTCAATATCCTCATAAATTTCCGACAACGACTTGCCTGCTACAAATGGCAGTGTAAAAACCTCATCTTCCGTTGTTACGTCGTATTCATCTGTTCCGTATCGGAGGTGGTATACCCTCTTTTCCAGCTCTGTGTTATAGCAGCAATCGACGTATCCGTCTTTTCCCATGTAGGAGAAATCAAGGCTGAGTGCGTTTCTTAGGCTATCTTTGATTTCGGTTAAGCTTTTCATAATATATCGCTATTCTCCCTTCGCTCTGTTTCTGTAAGCTCTCTTGCATCTTTTCGCTGCAACTCTCCTGTGTTGTCGATAACGTAATCATGTGCGTGTTCTCCGTAGACTCCCTTGTCTTCTTCTGGCACGTTGCCATGTCCGTTGTTGCTGATTTGCAAAAATTGATTTCCATTTGCATCGTAGTAGTTTCGGTTCACTCCGCCTCTTTTGTTCACGGTCTGTGTGATACTGTTTGGCTCCCCGTATAAAGACGTAGTAGTAACAATCTCGACTTCTTTCCCAGAAGCGGTTTTTGCAGTTTTGTCAAGGATTGCACCGCTTGCATCTCGGTGCAATTGGGAAAGCACTCTGTCGCAAACAGTTTTTGCCTTTTTAGAACGTTCCGCACGTTCCGCAGTACTGTATTTTGATTTGTACTTGCCTTTCTTTTTTATTATACCACTACCCTGCGAATCTGTCAACAAGATCGCGTCCGGTTTTTCACGGGAGGCAGCTTCTTTTTGCTTGCTCTCCCGCAAAAATGCCAAGCTTGGAATCACCGGATCAAAGAAGCACCGGCACCATGGGTGCATGGGCGGGAAATTCGTCCCCGGCATACGCTGGGAGATCTTGAAACGTTCCCCGCTCAGCCCGCGGCAGATGTCACAGGTTTCTGCATCACCGGTGCACACAAATTCGTACTCCGTGACTGCGGCTTCCCGTTCAAACATCTGCATGGCTGCCTCATTGGAAAGATACGTGTCCTCCGTAAAAGTCAGCCGTTCCGCGTTCTTCTGGGAAACTTTCACGAACTTCGCCCGAATCTGCCGTGCCAGCTGGTGGTAATCGTCCCCGCGGATCACACCGTTGACAAACTGGGTGTGCAGGGTGTTCCCCAGCTTCTTCCGGTTGTCCCAGATACGCTCCGAGAAGTCCTTGCCGTCACACCACTTGTTCCCCACCGCGGCACGAATAACATCGCTGTCCAGCCGGCAGAAGCTGCTGCCAAGTCCCAGAAAAGAAGCCGCCCCGTTGGCGTACCGCAGAGCCTGACGCTGGAAAAACGCCAACGCCTGCTGCTGTTCATAGGCTCCCATGTGCAGCTGCTGCATGGCAATGGACTGCCGCAGCCCCTCCAGCCGGTTCAGCTTGTAGATCGATTCCCGCACCGGCACAAGGTCGGCATACGCCGGATATTTTTTTACAAACTCGTCCAGCTGTTCGATCAGCAGCAGCTTGTCCTCGTCCGGCAGCGTTTCCAGCAGATTCCGGTACGACAAAACACCGTTGACGCTGTACTTGGCGTAGTACGCCGCAATCTCTTTGTCCAGCCGTGCCGCCTCTCTCTCATAGTACGCCGCCAGCTTGCTGTACAGCCGCTTTTCGTCTTTGCCTAGGGTTTCATCATACTGTACTTTCCGGTCGTGCCAGTACGCCGGAGAGGACTTATTCGGCATCGGCAGTCACCTCTGTGCCGGCACTGCGTTCCGCCTTGTAGCCGTCCTCCGGAATCGTACCGTTTTCCGCTTCGATCTTTTGCAGCTCCGTCTGCGGATCGTCCACCGCAGAGATCACGGAAAGCTGGGTTTCGCGGGAAGTGATGCCAGCCATTTGTGCGGCTGCCTGTACTTCCTCCAGCAGGTTCTTCGGCAGATTCTCCGTAAACCGGTACGTGATCGCTTTCCACGCGTCTGCCGGCATTCTGGAAGCCGGAGAAGATGCGACCAGCTGCCACCGCCGGTTCATGCCGCTGGAAAACTTTCTCGCTTTCCCTGCTGCAAGGTCCCGCATGGGCTGTAATTTATACGCCAACGCCGTGCCGGAACTGCCGCCGAAGTCCTCGTCTGAAATGTTCGCCACCATGGACTGGGTGTAGATCTGATCTTCCAGCCGGTTCAGCAGATTTTCCTGCGTGGTGTCCGCTGAGGGACGCTGCAAAAATTCCACTCGGACAGCATTGAGTTCTTCCGCATCCAGTTCTCCCACGTGGATAATGCGGTTGCTGTGCATGAAGTGCAGGTCGTCTTTGTCCACATTTACCCCGAGCATCAGCAAGTATGCGTCGGCGAAATAGTCCACATCGTTTGCCTTTTCGGAGATCGCCTTTTCATAGCCGGTGATCGCACTTTCCACCTGTTCAAAAGCACCCTGCCGTTCTTCATTTTCGATGTACTCGATCAGCGGCACACCGCCGAAATAGTGCGGTTCCGGTGTCCCGAAGTGCAGACCGTCCTTGTCAGAAAACGGGATCACCTCTGATGCCGTGAACACGCTGCCCACGGTTTCGCCGTCGGTGTTTTTGTAATACCGCACGCCGTACAGCGGCTTTCTCGCCACGGAATCGTCGTAGATCAGAAAGCATTCCAGCGGCGAAAGATAGGTGATGCGGATTCTGGCATCTTCATCGGTGTACAGCAGTTCGAAACCGCTGCCGTAGATGCTGCAGTACTTCGACAGCTCCGCGTTGTTGTCGTCCTGATCGTTGTACTTCTGGATCTCCTCCAGTTCCGCCGAAACCGCTTCATCAGGGTGCATCGTCTTTACCGGAATTCCCAAGAAAAAACCGTTGAATCGGTCAACAATGTACTTGGCGTGATTGCAGATGATGCGGTTGTCCGGCTTCCACGGCTCTTTTTTCGGCTGTAGCTGGATCGGGTGCCGCCCCTCGTACAGGTCTTTCAGATACTGCATACGCTCGCAGTCCTGCTGATGCCGGCGGAGCCACTCCCCCAGCTTTTCCGCCGTCAGTTCCGCTTCCTGCGGCATGATGTAATATTCCTGTCTTGGATATAACATTTTCTCACCTCTCTCACAACGTCAATCCGGAGTGGGACAGCGTTACCGGCTGCCGCAGAACGGTGTTGACAAAATACCGCACGTCGTCCATGGCGTGGTCGTTCTCCTTGATCGGTCTGTCCTCTGCTGCCTTTTCGTCCCAGCGATACAAGGAAAATTCCCGAATGCAGTCCTGACACGCCGGCGAAAACAGCAGCTTTCTCTGCTGCAATGCCGTGGAAACTCTGCGGATACCGTCCACCACATCGTTTTTCCCTTTCCGCACGGTAAAACCTGCCTGCCGCAGCTCCGTGATAAACGAAGCTGCTGACGGGTCCACGACGACAGCTTCAATGTTCCGGCCGCCTGCCAGTGCCTGTATGTGCTTCAGATACTGGGCGTTGGTCAGCTGCCGCCGCTGTGCTCTGCCGCTGTAGTACCACTCTGCGGCACGGTACGCCTGCTTCCCGTCATAACACCACAGCCCCGCAGAAAAGGCGTTCAGCGTGCCGTAGTCCACGGAGATGTACCACTTGCCCTGCGGGCTGTCCAGCTGCCGCACGTGCTGTGTCCGGTCAAACTGGGGATAGACAATGCCCTCCGCCAGACACCATTCCCCCAGAATGAACCGGTTGTAGAATACGCCGGTATACTCTGCCTTGACAGCGGTCACATACTGCGGATCCAGCGTGGTGTTGTCGTCCAGCAAAAAACGCACGACAAGCATATCCAGCTCCGTGCGTCGGTCGATGTATTCTTTTTTCAGCCAGTGTTCCGGACTGTCGGGGTTGGTGGTGGCGATCAGCTTCGCACCGGGCACACGCAGACGGGACAGCAGCATCACGAAGAAGTCCTTCGGAAACAGTGTCAGCTCGTCGCAGTACGCCCCCTGCAAAGTCAGACCGCGTATCTTGCTTTCGCTGCGGGCATCGTTTGCACCCTCCAGCAGGATCCGCCGTCCGAACAGATACGCCTCTTTCGCCGATGTGGAAAACTGGAAATTGCTCCGCCCGAACAGTTCTTCCAGCGGTATCAGGCAGTTGCGCTTGAGCGTGGTCAGGGACTTGCCGCACATGAGATACAGCTTGTCTGCCGGCATGGTCGCCACCCAGAAGCCCCACAGCACCAGCGACACCCACGTTTTTCCGGAAGACACCGAGCCCTCCAGCAGGTTAATTCGACACAGCTGTTTCCGCTTCCACAGTCCCAGCAGCTGCCGCTGCTTCTTCGTGTAGATCATCTGCCGCCTCCTGCATGCCGGCGATCAGTTCCGCAGTCTTGCCGTTGTCCGGCTTGGACTGTGCCGCCGCCTGTTTCTTCTTCATGGCAAGTTCTTCCCGCTGGACGGTTTCGCCGATCAGATCTTCCAGCTTCTCCAAAGCTTTCACATTGCCGTTTCGGGCTTCTTCGTAGAGTGCCTGTATCAGCTGCATTGCCGCGTCATCATTCTCCCGAAAAAAAGCCTTTGCCGCCTGTTTCAGGCTCCTGTACGCCCTTCTGGACGCTCCTGAAGCGATGCCGCCTTTTCTCGCGATTTCTCTCTGTTCGCTCTCTGTTCGTTCATCGAATGGAATCAGGTTTTCTGCATTTGCCATGTCCTCCCCTCCGGTAAAATGGCATAAAAAATGCCCGACGGCGTTACACCGTCAGGCACAGTATCTTATGTTATCAATTATAGCACAAATGATGTTGAATGTCAAGCCCTTTCCAGAATTTTTTCAAGGGCTTTCCGCACCTGATAACGGGACTGCTGCCGGTTCAGTCCGTGCAGCTCGTTGATAGTGCTCCAATCATCACCCATGATGTAATAGTCTTCGATCAGACGGTTCTGCGGGTATGGCAGGCGTGACGCCGACCGCATCACTTCTCTTGCCAGCGGCACGAGAACTTCATCGCACTGGAACCAATCTTCCTGCAATTGCTCCAGCTTTACCAAGTACGCTTCTTGCGGTGCAAGCGGTTCCCCGCGTCCGTGAGGGGTATCACCGTACCGCATACCGCAGATGTTTCCGGCAGATGCTCTGTGTTCTGCAAGGCGGTTTGCTGCCTTTCTGACATCGACTGCGGCTTTGCGGCATTGTTTCAGGGTTTCTAGGGTCATGGTGTCATCTTCCTTTCTTTCACTCGGTTTATGCTCGGTCAACGCTCGCGTGCGTTAGGCTTACGCTCGGCGTGCGTTAGCGTTTCTTCCGGTTCTCCCGATACGATTTCTGATATGCTTTCCGCCGGCGTATGGCACAGGCGTTGCAGAATCTCCGGTCACCTTTCACGCCGATCAGCGGCTTGCCGCAGGTTTCGCAGTGCTTGGTGTTCATGGCTGTGCCTCCTCGATCTTTGCCCCACAATTCGGGCAATAATTGAACACATACTCGTGATGCGTCGTATCATCCATATCCTCATCGTATCTAACTTCTACCCAGTCTTGCAAAACAATACCGCAATGAGAGCAGATCAGCTTGTCATACCACGCCACAGCACTTAAATTTGTTGCGTGTATCACAGGTGCTACATCTGCCTCCCGGGTCTCCGACACAATGCAGTCCGCACAGCACTCAGTTGATTCCAGATCGCAGCCTAAGCAACCGTTTTTCTTGCGGTAATCATCGATGCTGATATACGTTCCGCTTTTGCGAAACGGGCAGCTTTTAACCTCACTCATTTCTCTCCCTCCGTTTTTTTCTGAATCAACCGTAAAAGGTCATCATCTGTTTCAATCAAGTCCATTCTTGCTCCGCAGTTCGGGCAGTAATCAAACGTATCTGTCGGCATAAAAAACGCCTTTTTGCATCTACCACAGATCGCAGCCCCATTCTTGATCGTTTCACCGTCATAACTCGTGACATCTTCTCGTGTCCAGCGGGCTTTCGGCGGTTGGTCTGTCCGCTGATTCCATTCATCAGCAGCAACTTCTCTCGCAGTATAGTCAACACACGCCACAACCGTTCTACTTCTTGCAAGGCATTTTGTGCACATCACAAAAGCACTAGCGTCACGGAATCCCATTTCCGCCTCGCCACCACAAAACGGACAGTTTTTCAATTTAATCTCACTCATGTTCCTCTGCCTCCTCGATCTTCACAAACACCCCCGGCACATCTGCCCAGAACTTCTCCACCACTGCACTGTAGATCTGCTTGTCATCGTTCCAGTAGTGCAGCCGGGTCATGATGTCGAACAGTGCCTTGCACAGGTTGTCCACGTCCGGCTTGTTGGTATAGGGTTCGCCGCTTTGGTGCTTTGCCTTTCTGGGATAGCACCACTTCACCACCACCCCGACTGCACCGCTGTACGGCTGCTCCGGAATGTGCTTCATGAGATGAGCAGTCAGCTTCGCCTCTGCCTCGCCGTTTCCACGCTGGTAGAACCGGTGCCGTCCCTGCTTGTCGATGGTATGTCCCACCTGCTGGTGTGTACTGGTAGGCGGCAGCATCGGCATGAAAAATCTTGTCATGTTCGTACCTCCATTTCTGGTTTTTTCGGGTTCGCTTTTGTCAATGTCAGACGACAAGTGTTACAAGAGTGCCGTGCATTCGCACTCTTGTTACTTGTTGTCATTGACGTCAATGTTGCGACAGCGACAAGTATATATTTATATATACACTGTTGTCGCAATTTTTGTCGTTCCATTATTTTCCTTTTTCAGCAAGTTTGATATTGCCATTTTCCAGTGTCAATTCATCATGTTCCTTGACTCGTCTTTCGACCGTGCGGCGGCTGATTCCGAGATATTCCGCCATATCGTCTACCGTCACCGCCCCGTCCATATTGCAGGCGTGAAACGCATTGAGCAGAGCCGCTTTCTTGTCGGCTTTCTGTGCCGCATAGGTTTCCCTGGTTTTCTCTCCGCGCTTCTTGTTCCCACGCTGATGCGGCGGCATCTCGCTCTCTGCCTGCAGGTCTTTCAGCACACCCACAGTGTCCTCCACGTGCACCGGATACCGAAACCACAGATTCTTCGGCTCGAACTTTGGGAACTCCCGGAGCGTGCCGTCCAGCCGCCATGCGGTTCGCTGCCGCACTGTCCGCTTGACCGCCTCGATCTCACCGAGGAATCCCTCGTACACTGCCGGCGGCAGATTGTCCCGGCACAGTTTCAGGGATTCCACATGACTGAGCAACTCGTCCGGTGAAGCATCTGCCAGCACTGCCGGAGCATGCTGCCGCAGCTTCTCAATACAAGCTTCACAGATGGCAGTGTTGGTCTCCTGTTTGAGGATCTCATCTGTCAGTTCCAGCTCTGTCATATCAATGAGTGCGTCCGGATCACGGGCAAACACGCCGCTGCCGGAGGCACGATCCATGCTCCGCTTGCCGCCCTGTGCCCCCTTGCTGTGGTGGTGGCAGTAGATCACCGCACAGCCCAGCTGGGTGCACACCTTGTCGAACTGGTTGCAGAAATGTGCCATCTGGTCGGCACTGTTCTCGTCGCCGGTGATGACCTTGTAAATGGGGTCGATGATGACGGCGATGTACTGCTTTTTCTTGGCTCGCCGGATAAGCTTCGGGGCAAGCCTGTCCATGGGTTCTGTCACGCCGCGGAGATTCCAGATGTCAATGCTCCGGAGATTCGCCGCCGGCAGTTCCATTGCCTGATACACGTCCCGAAACCGGTGCAGGCAGCTCGCCCTGTCCAGTTCCAGATTGACGTACAGCACACGCCCTTTGGCACACTGCCAGCCCAGCCACTGCCGTCCTTCGGCAATGGCAATGGACATCTCAATGAGGGCATAGGACTTTCCGGCTTTGGACGGTCCGGCAATGAGCATCTTGTGTCCCTGCCGCAGCACGTTCTCGATCAACGGCGGCGACAGCTCCGGCATATGCTCCCACGCCTCCGCCATGCTCTCAAACTCCGGCAGATCATCGGTGACGCTGTCAATGTAGTCTTTCCATTCCGCCCACGAACTCAGCCCGATGTTGGTCGCCACCAGAAACTGCTTTCTGCCGTTCCGCAGGATACCCGGCATACGGGAGAGCCGGGACGGGTTCCGGTTCTGGCGGTCTACCTTCAAGCCGTTCTTGTCGCAGACCTCGTAGAGGAAGTCCACCCGTTTCCGGTATTCTTCGTAGTTTGGAGCGTCCACACGCACGATGGCGTGAAGGCTCTTGCCGCCGGAGTACACCAGACACGCGATGGGCAGCTGCATCTCATGGAGAATGCCGTTCTGCCGCTCCACGTCCAGCACGTCCGATTCCACCAGTGCATAGCGGTATTCCGTGATGTTCTCGTTTTTGCCGCCCTTGCCGTCCAGGGGATTGAACCGAATCCACGCTCCGGCTTCTTCGGCATAGTCCCCGACTACCGCCCCGATGTCGCCGCCGCACTTGCCCAGAGCCTCCAGGAGCTGCCCGGCGGTACGGTCGCAGCAGCCCGATGTGGGCAGATACTTGTTGTCCTTGTTCTTCCACGTTTCCGTCACATAGCCCACGAAATCCTCCGCCTCGAACAGCGTTTCGATGTACCGGGAAAGCTCCTGTGCCGGATTCCACGTCTGCGGCTCTGGAATAGGAATGTCCTGTGCCTCTTTCCGGCTGGTGACCACATAGTCCTCCCCAATGTAATCGTCCCAGCTGAGTGCTCTGGATTCTTTCTGCGTACTCTGGGGACGGTAGCCGTTTTCCAGTGCCATGTGTACGATGGTACCGGCAGTGACAGGGTGCTCTGAACCGGCGAAAGACCGCCACTTCTTTTCGCACTCGCCGCTGTGATACCGGGCAGTGTCACGCTGTGACCAGCTGTCCCAGAGGGAACAGTCATAGCCGGAATCTTTCAGTGCCATGCCCACACCGCACCACTCCTGATAGGTCAGGGCTGCCGGGTCGATGTAGTCCAGCAGTTCGTCTAAGTTGTCGTCTTTGTAATCCATTTATCCATGCACCTCCGGCACATACTCCGCCGCTGTGATTGACCTCGGCACACGCCAGCCGTTTGCGGCAATGCGGTTGATGAGATTCTTTGCCGCATCGAACGACCAGCCGCCAACGTGCAAAAAGCCGTACTTTTCCAGACAGCGTATCTGCTTCGGGGTAGCCAGTCCGCTGATCTGCCGCTGTGCCACTGTGCGGAGAATCTGTTCCGCCTTGCCGGCACTCTCCACCGCATCGGGGTTGATGCCCCGTTTCTCCAGGTCTTTCTTCTGCTTGTCCGTCGGCGGACTGGATTCCCACCCGAACGCCGGCACATAGCCGGTCAGATCCTGTGACTGGATCGACATCTCGTACTGCAGGGGGTCTACCAGCTTGGACTTTCGCTTTTTCATAGATTCCAGCTGTTCCGCCAGCTTGGACTCCCGGTCTGCCACCACGTCCTCGGACGCTTTGCTTTCGGCTTCCTCGATGTCCACCGGCACGCCGGGCTGCTGCTCCAGCTGCTGTGTCATTTTCTGCTGCACTTCCTCGTCCTCGCAGATGAGGCACGCCGGACGGCACAGCTCGTGCTTTTCCGTGTTCCACAGGAAATCCAGCAGCAGAAGGTGATCTTTCCCCTCTGCCAGCCGTGTGCCGCGTCCCACCATCTGACAGTACAGGGCACGGACCTTGGTTGAACGCAGCACCACCACACAGTCTACCTCCGGGCAGTCCCAGCCCTCGGTGAGCAGCATGCTGTTGCACAGCACGTTGTACTTGCCGTCAGCGAAATCCTGCAAAACCTGTTCCCGGTCTTCGGATTCGCCGTTGACCTCTGCCGCCCGGAATCCATGCTGACAGAGAATGTCCCGGAACTTCTGAGACGTTTTGACCAGCGGCAAAAACACCACGGTCTTTCGGTCGGCACAGTGCTTTGCCATTTCGGCGGCAATCTGTTCCAGATAGGGGTCTAACGCCGTGGCAATATCTCCCGGCTTGTAATCTCCGGCAGCTGTGCCCACATGGGTGAAATCGATCTGCACCGGCACAGTCAACGCCCGGATGGGCGTTAGGTATCCTTCGTGAATGGCCTGGGGCAGGGTGTATTCATATGCCAGACTGTCGAACACCTTGCCCAGATTCTGCTTGTCGCCCCGGTCGGGCGTTGCCGTCACGCCCAGCACATGGGCACTGGCAAAGTGATCCAGTATCACCTGATAGCTGCCGGAAATGGCGTGGTGTGCTTCGTCGATGATAATGGTCCGGAAGTAGTCCGGCGGAAACTGGGAAAGGCGTTTCTGCCGCATGAGGGTCTGAACGCTGCCCACCGTGACACGATACCACTCCCCCAGACAGGTCTGCTCTGCTTTTTCTACGGCACATTTCAGACCGCTGGTGCGTTCCAGCTTGTCTGCCGCCTGCTGGAGCAGTTCGCCCCGGTGTGCCAGAATCAGCACCCGGCTGCCGCTGCGGACTTCATCCTCGGTGATCTTGGCAAAGACAATGGTCTTGCCGCAACCGGTGGGCAGCACCAGCAGCGTCCGGTTTCTGCCCTCGTCCCACTCCCGGTGCACGGCTTCTCTCGCTGCCTGCTGATAGGGTCGCATTTGCATTTTGCATCACTCCTTAAAACTGCCCCCTGTTCCAGCCGCCCTGTGCGCCGCTCTGAGGCGCTTGCCATGACTGTGGATTGTTTTGCGTATAAGACGGCTGGAACGCTGTGCAGGACTGCTGTGGGGCATTCTGAGCGGCCTGGGGCTGATCGTAGGACGGATACAGCTTGTCGATCTGGTTTGCCTGTCCGGTTCCGCCGCCGTCCCGCTTTTCATAGGTGCGGATTTTCACATGGCACACGCCGGACTTGCCGCACACCTGTGACCAGTTCATCTGTGCCGCCTGCCCTTTCTGTTTCATGCCGATGCTGGCGAAAAACTCGGACAGCTTCCATTCCATTTTCGTATGCAGAAACAGGTTCTCCTGCAAGAGGACGCTGCTGCCGTCCGGGCTGAACACCCGGAAGTGGACGATTGCCTTGTTGCAGGGCGGCACTTTCTCGCTGCCGGCGTGTCTGGCACGGTCGAACTTCTCCACGGTAAAGCGGTAGTCGCCCTCCGGCAGCAGAATAAAGCTGCTCTCCTGCTGGATTTCATCGTCCCAGCCCAGTTCGTGTCCCTGGGGATTTGCGGTTGTGTTGTTGTATTCGTTCATGTTTGACCTGCCTTTCTGAGGTTGTGTTTTTTGCGGTTATTTCCGGCTCTGCTGAATCATTTCCAGGATATTCTGCCACCACGGAATGCACCAGCCCTCCACGAAGTCCTGCGGATAGTTCTGCACGGGCATATCTGCCGGGAAGTAGCCCTTGCTGCCTACCACTGCCTGTAATTCTGACGGCTGTACCTGTGCGGCTGCCATGAGCTGTGCCAGCTGGGGTGCGATGCCGTCCAGAATGTGCTGGGTCTGCACTTCAATGGGGGTCTGCTGCGGTTCAGGGAACTGGTCGCCGGAAGAGATCAGCAGCTCTGATTCTGCCAGATCCTTTTCTGTAGGCAGCCCGGCAGCCTGCGCCTTTTCCACAAGCTGCTGTGCTTTCGGAACAGGTGCGGCAGCTGGTGCAGGTGCAGCAAAGATGGGCGCAATGGACGCATATTCCAGGGGCAGCATCTCCGGCAGCCCGAACCGGTTTTTCGCATCCCACCACGCCGTCTTTGTGGTGTACATCACGCGGTTGCAGGCGGTCGCCTTGTGCTTTTTGCCCTTGTCATCGGTGGCGATGACGTGGGTCTGGAACGCCAGAAACAGGGTGATGTCTGACCACTCTTTCAGCAGCGGTGCGATCTTGTTGGTGGTCTTGTTCCCCAATTTCAGTTCCCAGTGGTCAAAATCCGAATTGATCTCCGGCAGGGACGTTTTTCGGGTGATGGCATGACAGAGCAGTGCCACGTTGATTCCTGCCTGAATGAGCCGTTCCGTTTTATCCAGAAAACGCCCGATCTCCTCCGCTTCGTATTCCCAGCCCTTGCCGTAGTCAAACCCCTCGATGCCGTTGACCTGGTGCTTGCTGCACAGCTGGGTAATGGCAAGGCGTTCTGCCCAGTCGAAGGTGTCGATGCACAAGGTCTGATACTGCCGCTGCACATGGGATTCCAGCACGAAGTCCACTTCCTGCTGGAGCATTTCCCAGCTGGTGGGCTTAGGCAGCCGCCGGACGTTCATCTTCGAGGTGCCGCCTTCGCAGTCCAGGAACACCGCTCCCGGCAGCTGTGCCGCCAGAGAGGTCTTTCCCACGCCCTCCTGTCCGTAGATGACCAGTTTCACGCCGGCACCGGTCTGAATGCCGTTTGTTTCTTCAAAATTCATGTTGCTTTTTCCTCGCTTTCGTCAACACCATTCTTCAAATTCTCTGAGTTCTTCTTCGGTAGGTTCATCATTTTCTAATCCGTACATACATCCGCTTTCAATGTTACAGTCGCACAAGTCGTTGTACGTTTTTACCCAATCCGAATATCTGACCCAACCATACTTGCACCCTTGACAATACTTCATAACAGGATCTATGCAACGAGTTGGTTTATCCATTTAGAACGATCCTTTCGCCCATGCTTTTTGAATGATCGGCGGTGTCAGCGGCTCGGTCTGCACCGGCTGTGCCGGACGGGTGTCCACAGAATAGCCGTCCTCAATGATGACGCTGCACTCATCTCCTGTAGACACACGGGTGGCGATCGCCTGCAAGCCCTCCTGTTCCAGCCACTGCCCGAACTCCTGCAGGGTGACGCTGTCCATCTGTTCCAGCTTATCCAGCAGCACAAAGCCGCAGTCTGGATTCAGCTTTCGCACAATGGCAGCCGCCACTCTCAGCTGCTCTGAGCCGCTCATGCTGTCCCATTGCTTGCCGTGGTACTGTAGTGTTCCATTTTCCACTGTCAGCCCTTCCAGCGGCAGGTCGGCAGCGTGCAGCAAGTCCTGCTTCTCCTGCCGCAGTGCGTTGATCTGCTCCGTCAGTGCTTCATAATCCTGCCGGTAGGTCTTGGCTTCTTCCTCGGCGTGTTCCTTGTTCAGATTGTCCCGGATTTTCATGTTGATGGCGTCGATCTCCGCAATGCTCTTTTCCAGCTCGGCAGTGGATTCGTCCTGCAAATCCTGTGCGGACATCTGGGCGGTCATGGCGTTCTGCTCTGCCAGCTCCAGACGCTGTTTGGCAGCGTCATAGGCAGCCTGTGCGGCAGTGAGTTCCTGTGCGTACCGGGAAGCGTTTTCCCGTTTCCGCTGGTTCTCGCCGTTGCGTGCCAGAATCTCCTGCTGCCGTGCGATCAGCTCCGATGCAGAAACCGGCGTGTTCGGCATGTTCTCCCAGCATTGCAGCTCTGAGGCGTACTTCTGCTTCTGGTCGGCGATTCTGCCGATGGCGGTACGCTGGTTGTACAGCCGGCTTTCCTCGGATTCGATCTGTGTCAGCTGCTCGCCCACGCCGATGATTTGCAGCAAGATCGCCGCTTTTTCCTTGTCCGATGCGTTCATGAACTTGGGCAGATCCAGTGCCAGTGCAGACAGGAACGAGTTCAGCAGCTGCTGCCCTGCCTTGTTGCCGTTGGGATCGATGACTTTCAGGCTGCTGTTCTTGCCCTTTCGCTCTACGATCAGACCGTTGGACAGCTCCACATGGAGAATGGGATCGGTGTATGCTCCGTCCCTTGCCGCAGCGGTAGGCTTGTACTTGTCGCCGCCCAGTGCCCACGCAATGGCATCCAGCACAGAGGTTTTCCCCTGATTGTTGTTGCCACCGATGATAGTCAGACCATTGGCGGACGGTTCCAGCTTTACCGCCTTGATCCGCTTGACGTTTTCGATTTCCAGACTGTTGATCTTCACGCTCATGCTTCTCCCTCCTCGTACAACTCGATGTGGTCGTAGGCGAACTGGACCATATCCCCCAGCACCTGTGTCTTGGTGCGTCCGGTTTCCAGTGCGATCTCCTCCACCAGTGCAATGTGCTCCATCCGCAGGTTCACGCTGCTGAACAGACGCCGTTCGCCGTTCTTCCTGCTGGCAGGCTCTTTCTTCTGCATTCTCAGTTTATCCATGATGTTCCTCCTCTGCCGGCTGTTCCGGCTTGTCCGGCGGCAGCAGCAGGCCGATGTGATCCGCACAGTGCAGTCTGCCGTCCAGTCCTAAGTACAAGGGCACGCTCCTGATGCCGCAGTTGATGCAGCGGTCTTTCTCGTTCTGGTTATCCACGGCGGCACGCCTCCTCGATGTAGACTTGTGCAGCTTCCTCGTTCCGTTCGAACTGCTGGTACTTCTGCAGCAGCCCCATTCCACGGTTCCAGATTTCTTTCGGCATCTCCATGTCGTGCCGGACGCTCTCGATCAGTTCAGCAACGATCTCGCTGTCTTTCAGTTTCGTTTCCATTTGACATTTCCTCCTAAGTGTGATATGATGTAGGTGGTTAATTATTTTCCATGCCCCCGTTACCGGTTGCCGCCGGTGCGGGGGTTTTCTTTGTGCTGCCGCTATGCCGCACGCCGTCATATGCCGCAGCCTCTTCCAGTGCGATGCGGATATGTTTCAGACGGGCGGTCAGCTCCGTTCCCTGCTGATTCAGATAGCGGATGTACTCCTGGAGCGTGTCCGGCTGCTGTGCCTGCTCCGGCTCTGCGGTCACTTCTGCGGTCTGCTTTTCCTGTTCTGCCATTGTCTTTTCCTCCTTGGCTCTGTTACGTTCTTCTTCGCTCATTGCGACATACTTCCCGTAGGAAATCCCCAGTTCTGCGGCTGCCCGTACAGCTGTTGTCAGCGTATCCCGTCCTGCTCTGGGCTTGTTGCCTTTGCAGTCCGGACACCGCTTTTGCCGTCCGCCGTTGGGCAGAAACGGCTTGCCGCACGTGATGCAGATCTTCTCAGTGGTTGGTCTTGCCATGGCTGCCTCCGATCGGCAGGAGCAGCACATCCTGCCAGTGCATTATCAGCTCCAGATCACCGTGCTCGTTCTTGTACGCCTCGCAGCACTGCAGCGACGGGCGATGCTCCACGGTGTACTCTGTGTCGCCGTTGGTGTTGATGTGTTTGTGCTTGATGGTCATTGGTTTTCCTCCTTGTGTTACTTCGTCAGTTCCCGCAGCAGTTCGTCATACGCATCTTTGGCGTGCTCGTATGCCGTTCTGGCTGCATCCAATTTGCATCTTTCCGTTTCTACCCGCCGTGCGGTGGGCCACATGTCCTTGATAAGGCAGATGCCGCCGATCGTCCACAGGTCGGCGATGTCCTTCTTGCTCTGGACTGCCGGGTGGTAGCAGTAGACTTAGTGGATCTTGGAAAATTCCGCCTCTGTGTACGGGCGGCTGGTCAGGCGGTCAAATTCGGATTGCAGCATGGGTTAGTCCTCCTCTTTTTCCATGATTTCATCGAAGTGTGCAAGAACAACGGCAAACCTTCTGAACTTCTCATCCAATGCCTGTTTTGCATCGTACACACCGTTGCTGCTATCTGCAATGGTATTGGCAACGTATACCGCACCTGCAAGATAGCAAGCTATCACGTCATCGTCGCTGACGTTGCTTATCTTTGAACTCGGGGCGATCTGCTCGTTCTCGTCCATCTTGATGTGGATCTCAATGTGTTTCTTCTGGGTTTCCATGATGATACTTCCTTTCACATATTTACTTTGCGGCATTTTTCTGCACCTCTACCGCAGCGATCGCTTCATCGGCGTGCTGCTTCGCATACTCCAGAAACGCTGCGAAGAAGTCGTTCTGCGGTTCTTTGCCGGAAGAACGAACTTCCACCGGCATCTCTTTCAAGTTGGTTTTTGCCATGTTATGCTCCTTTCTGTCGTCACGCTTTTGTGCTTGTTTGCGTTGCTTCTCCGTCCGACAGTCCCTGAATGTACGTGATTCCAAGCTTGATGCTGGTTTCGGACATTCCAGAGATTTTCAGCAGTTCCCGCAGCAACTGCTTGACTTCTCTTACTTGTACCTGTGTTTTGTCAGCCATATGTATCGCCTCTTTTCGTGTAGATTTACGCTGCTTCCCGTTCGATCAGCGGATAGACACCATCTGACTTTAGCAGGTCATAGATGAACAACCGTCCCTTTTGTGTCCAGTAGGTGTGCGGTTCGGCAGCGTGTTCCATGCCGTCATCGCCGTGGTAGGTGTGCGTCTTGGTGCTGGTGTAGCCCATGCCCGCATACTTCTGATACAGCAGCCACGTTTTGCCCTGCTTATACTGCACGCCGTGTTTGTGGAGATATTCGTTCAGCTTCTGAGCACTCCACCCATAGTCCTTTGCGATCTTACCGATGGAGATCAGGTCCTTGCAGTTCAGCACCACGTCATAGTAGCTTGCCTTGGGCTGCAACTCTGCGATCTGCTGGTTCTGCACTGCAACGGTGGTTTCCAGCTGCTTTCGCTGTGCCTGCTCCGCTTTCAGCTGCGTGGCGAGTTCAATTAGGAAGTCTGGCGAGGTCAGGGCTCGTTCCAGCGTTTGTTCTGTCATGTACGCACCGTGCTTGCGGATAGACGGCAGAACTTCGTTGGTAACCCATTTCCGGAACGGTTTCGCCTGCGGTTTGTCCGATCGGAGAATTACAGCGTACAAACCGGATTCGTTGATGCAGTTTGTAGCACCACCACGTAACCCTAACTCAAAGTTAGCCTTTTCATCAGGTTCCAATCTGTCCGCAACTTTTGATGGATTGGACAAATCCAGCACCTTGCACACGTCCGCCAACACCCACCACGGTTCGCCGTTTTTCTGAATGGTACGGACTTCGGAACTTTCATAGTTCCATGTTTGTAAGTTGGTATCCATGTTTTATCTTCCTTTCTGTTGTATTCCCTGCTCCGGTGTGATATAATGAAGCTTAGGAAGGGGGTGAATGATATGTATGAGATAGAACTTGATTCCGAAATTGTTGAATCCGTTCGTACGGCTTCCAAGCGATTGTCAGAAATGAGATTTTCAAAACAGCTGGAAGAAGCATCACAAAGAATGGCAGAGTACACGCAAGCTGTTGCTGTACAAATCCAACCGGCTGTGGAACAGCTCAATTACACAATGCAAACGATTCAGGATACAATTCCCAATATTCGATGCATTCAAGAAAATTCCAGCTTTGAAACGCCTGAATTTTCGGAAAAATTCAATTCAATTATGCAAACGTTAGACTTTCCTGTTGTTCAGCCTAAAATCACAAGGAAACAACTAGAACAGCAATTGAAAAGTATGAACAGACCACAATTACTCGAACTAAAAAAGGCGTTAGAAAAAGCTCTGAATGAAGCACCAGCCAATCCCGCTAAAAACAAATTCAGGAAAATAAAGCTAACCTCCAAAAACGTGTATCATATAATGGAAGTACTTCATACAATCTATTCTGTTGTAATTGACGTTCTCAACTTCTTCAAAGGATAAAAAGAAGAAGTGCCATTTTGAAAGATTCCGGATAATAGGTGTTAAGTTCAGATTCGGATAAGCCATTAGCTTTCATGTAACTTAAACACGAAATTGCTATGGTTTTCCAAATCACAGCCAACGCCAAATGCAGTACGTATGCAATGACGAGGATAATAAAAGCAATCTTCATTTTTTCACCTCTTTTCTATGCAGTAACAATTTTGTCGAATCTCGTCGAATGTTGTTGAAATCATTGCATTTTCTTGATAAATGTGGTACAATAAAGGCATTTCAAAAAGATTGGAGTAATCAAAAATGCTAAGTACCCGTCCACCCTATGAAAACATGACACAAGAAGAATTCACTTGCCCTTATTGCTCACGAACTATGCCGCTCATCAGAGAAGTCCATAAAAGATATAAGGTCGGCATGAACAAAATGATTGAAGTCGAGGGAGAAATCGATTCTAACCCCGGAGTTCTTTCAAAAGAAGAATGCATGATTCAAATTGATTTCATGCGATGCCCTTCTTGCAAAAACCACACAATCACTTGCGAGGGATATTCAGACGACCTTTCGGAAGAACATATTGAAAAAATGATACTCCCGAAATCCGGTGCAAAGAAATACCCAGATTACATTCCACTCCCAATTCGTCAAGATTATGAAGAAGCATATGCAATTTTGAATTTAAGCCCGAAAGCATCTGCCACTCTTTCAAGACGTTGCTTACAGGGAATGATACGTGATTTTTGGGGCATTTCAAAAAACCGTTTGGTCGATGAAATTGAAGAAATTGCTGACAAAATCCGCCCAGAAGTCCACCGTGCAATTCACGGTTTACGAAAAATCGGAAACATCGGTGCTCACATGGAAAATGATGTAAACAAAATCGTTGAAGTTGAACCGTTTGAAGCGGAAAAGCTAATAAAGCTTATTGAACTTCTGATGGACGATTGGTATGTGAAAAGGCATGAATCCGAATTGCTTTGTGCAGAAATAGATGAAATCGCAGCAAGCAAAAAAGCAACTGTTCATTCGTGATTTTAGTTTCCGCAGCTGTTTCCTGCATCTTCAAGGGTGTCATGCTGTGCAAGCAGTTCACCGTCAGCCGACCAATACTGATACAGATACCGAACTGGGTCTTCATGGGTTCCTGCACCATAAACGGTCATTGTTCTGATAACAGACATCATTTCAACTTTCTCACAGCCAGCTAACGGCTGTGCTGGTACGTCGTACATATCTTTCACCTCCTCAGTTATCCCTTTTCTTTTAGTGTTGCGTTTTGCAACTTACGAAGCAAAAAAATATACGCCAAAACCGCCGGAATCAATTTCCAGGGCATTCGCAAGCTTTTCTGCTTCATCCAAGAAAAACGGGCGGACATTGTTGATTTTCTGATTGACGGAGCATTCAGAAAGTCCCAGTAATTTTGCGGCATCTGCCTGTGTCATACGCTTTTCACGCATGATGCCTTTCAGTTTATCGGAATTTACCATTTTCTCACCTTCTTCCAATGTTGCGTTTCGCAACTCTCTATTTGCAATTATACCACAGCAAAACTGGTTTGTCAATAGCGTTTTGCAACTTTTTTTGAAAAAATCGAAAAAAACTATTGCAATGTGCAATTTTGTATGCTATAATCAAATCATGAAGGAGGTGAGGAAATGGACAACTACGAAGCAATTGAAATTGGAAAACGCATTCATGACAAACGAATTGAATTACATATTACACAAGAAGAACTGGGAGCAGCTGTCGGCATGAACAAATCAACGGTACAGCGGTATGAAACCGGACAGGTCAAAAAAATCAAGCTGCCTGTTCTGGAGGCAATCGCAAAACACCTCGGTGTCAATCCGGCATGGCTTGCCGGAAAAAGCGATGTAATCAAAGAGGAAACAACGGAGCAGAGCCTTTACGACCGATTCGACAACCTCCACCCCGTCAAGCTAAAGCGTTTCCCGTTGCTGGGCGAGATTGCCTGCGGCGAACCGATCTACGCCGAAGAAGATCACGAAAGCTATGTTTCCGCAGATGCGGATATTCGTGCGGATTTCTGCTTGAAAGCCAAGGGCGACAGCATGATAAACGCTGACATTCACGACGGCGATGTGGTCTTTATCCGCAGCCAGTCTATGGTGGAAAACGGTGAGATCGCTGCCGTTATCATTGAAGATGATGCGACGCTGAAACGCGTCTACTACGACCGTGAAAACAATCGCCTGCAGCTGATCGCAGAGAACCCAAGGTATGCACCGCTGGTGTATACGGGCGAGGAACTCAACTATATCCGCATTCTGGGAAAAGCGGTAACGCTGATGCGGGAGTTGTAAGATACATAAAAAACGCCCTACCGAAACCGGCAGGGCTAACACAATATAGAACAGGAGGAAACGCCCATTGCTACAAATCGAAACGCTCCGAAAAATTGCCGAGGACAGCGACCGTGTTATTCTCACACAGCACAGTGCTGTCCGGCTCTTAGAACGCCAGATACGCTATGAAGATGTGATCGCAGCAATTTCCGGCGGCGAGATCATCGAACAATATCCGGACGATTATCCACACCCCAGCTGTCTGATACTGGGCTTCTCCGTTTCTGGGAAATATCTGCACGTGGTCTGTGGAACAGACGGCGAATATCTGTGGATCATCACCGCATACTATCCGTCAACAGACAAATGGGAAAGCGATTACAAAACAAGGAGGAAAAAGGCATGAATTGTTTTTACTGCAAAGGTGACATGGTTCCCGACTTCACCACCCACGTGGCAGAACTGGAAAACTGCATCGTCATTATCAAGCACGTCCCCTGCCTGAAATGCTCCCAGTGCGGCGAGGTGGTCTACACCGGTACAACGCTGCAAAAAATCGAACAGATTCTGGAGAAGTGCAAGGCAGCCATGACCGAAGTCGCCATTGTGGAATATCAACCGGCGGCATAACACAAAAAAAAACCGCCCCACGGCAGCAACCGTGAAGCGGCAAGAGGAAAAACTATTGCGATAATAGCCCTCCAGACAAGGTCTATTATAGCATATTTCCTCTGAAAAATCAAGTCTTAGGAGGAAATTTACACATGAATGCAGTGATCTACGCCCGTTACAGCTGCGACCGGCAGACTGAGCAATCCATTGAGGGGCAGCTTCGGGAATGCAAGGCGTTTGCAGCGTCTGAGGGCATCCACATCATCGGAGAGTACATCGACCGTGCGATCAGCGGCACAACTGCCAACCGTCCGGAGTTTCAGCGAATGATCGCCGACAGCAGGTACAAGACCTTTCAGGCGGTCATCGTGTACAAGCTTGACCGCTTCGCCAGAAACCGCTATGACAGTGCCATGTACAAAAGCAAGCTGAAAGCCAACGGCGTGCGAGTTCTCTCTGCCAAAGAGCATATCACAGACAGTCCGGAGGGCATCATTCTGGAAGGACTGCTGGAGGCAATGAACGAGTACTACAGTGCGGAGCTTTCCCAGAAGATCAAGCGTGGCATGCGTGAGAATGCCATCAAGGGCAAGACTACCGGCGGCAACGTGGCTCTGGGTTACCGCATCGGAGCAGACAAGCAGATGGAGATCGACCCGGCAGGTGCATCACTGGTACGCCGGATCTTCACCGGCTATGACAGCGGCATGACATTCACTGAGATCTGCGACGATCTGAACCACGCCGGCTATACTACCAGCCGCGGCAAACAGTTCCGCATTGATACCATTTCCCGAATCCTTGCCAACCAACGATACACAGGGACGTTCCAGTGTGCCGGAGAAGATGCCCACTGTCCCTCGATCATCGAGCCGGAGCTGTTCCAGAGCGTGCAGGAACGTCTGACGGAATCCAGACACAAGCACCGCCACACCCGGAGCCCCCATGAATATGTGCTGACCGGAAAAGCAATCTGCGGCACTTGCGGCAGACGGCTCACCGGCAGAGCCGGAACCAGCAAAACGGACAAGCGGTATTATTACTACTGCTGCCCGAACAAATGCTGCGGCTGGCTGCCTGCTGCGGAGCTGGAACATGCTGTGCTGGATGCGATCGCACAGTACACTACCCCGGAGGCGTGCGAGCAGATTGCGAACGCCACCTATGCACTATACCAGCAGAGCACCCACGAAAACGCCGATCTGACGGCTGCACAGCGACGATTGCAGGAAACGGAAAAGAAACTGGAGAACGCCGTAAACGCCGTGCTGAACGGCATCACGTCGGCAGCCCTGCAAGCGACCATGCAGCAGCTGGAACAGCAGAAAGCGGCTCTGGAAACGGAAGTGCGACTGCTGCAAACCGACGCACCTGAGCTGAAGCTGGAGCATTTCCAGTACTTTGCACACCGTCTGCTGGAAGTGCAGGCAGAGGGCACGGAGAAGATCTTGCAGCTGCTTGTGAATCAGGTCATCGTGTACAAGGAGCAGATCACGGTGCTGGTCAATCTGACCGATAAAACAAAAACTCCCCCGCTGGAGCAGGTAACCGCTGCTCTGCGGGAGAGTTCGTGCAGTATTGCGTGTGGTGGAGGCGACGAGAATTGAACTCGTGTCCGAAAACAAATCCACACAACTTTCTACGAGCGTAGTTTATCTACATTGATTCCCTTTCAAAACCGCCGGTAAACAGGCTGCTAAGAAAGGTAGTTCAAATCCGATCCTGCGGTGTGAACAGGCCGCCGGAACGTTCACCACTGCAATGATGCCGCAGCGTAGGCCGTGGTACTCCTACGGGCGACAGTAGCTGACTTAGGCAGCTACCTGCAGGCTCTTGTTAAAGCTTACAGAAAAGTTCTTTTTAGCGTTTAATTTTAAACGTGCCGCTGTTTAAAGAGATGCGACAATCTCTGCTCGCTTATCATGCTTCATCGTCCCCGTCGAAACCGTTACGCCCCCATTCTGCCAATCTTTACTGGTTGTGTTCCTTTACTGCACGGCGAATTTGCCGCTGGGCATCTTGTTTTGCAGCCGTCTGCCGCTTATCATACAGTTTTTTACCCTTACAGAGTCCCACCTGTACTTTCACGCGGGAATCCTTAAAATACAGCGAAAGCGGCACCAATGTCAAACCGTCCTGCTTCACCTTGCCGAACATACGGTTGATCTCCTGACGATGCATCAGTAATTTCCGCACCCGCATAGGGTCTGTCCGGAACAGTCCGTCTTTCTCATAGGGTGTGATATGCATGCCCTTGATAAACAATTCTCCGTCAGAAATATCGCACCAAGCATCTTTCAGATTCACATGCCCCTGCCGGATAGACTTGACCTCGTTCCCCTGCAAAGAAATTCCTGCTTCATAGCGTTCCAGAATGAAATATTCATGCCGTGCCTGCCGGTTTTCGCAAATCTGCTTTGTTCCTTTCGTCTGCATGATATGACACTCCTTCCGCAAATGATGATGTTTTCATTATAGCATAATTCTATCTATATGTCAAGCTTTTTTGAAAAAATCTTTGCAAGTCCATTCATTTCTGGCTCGGTATGAAAACCGCATAGTCATCCCGATACCAATACTCCGGTCCGCCGGAAAATTGCAGCATTGCACACTTCGAAATGACTTGCTTCAGATACTCGATTTCATTTTTAGCAGTATGATCCGAGATCACTTTCAGGATATTCACGGAACACCCGTCTGCCCAGCCGCTGTATTGCAAAAAGATATACACCGGTTTCTCGTTCATGACAAGCACATACTCCCGAATCTGAGGATTTCGAATGTGCGGCACTACCATTCTTCCATATTCTTCTGCCAGTGCATTGCGAAATTTTTGATCTTGTTCCCAATCTTCCAGACGAACATTGATCCAATAAACCTGTTTCGCTCTATCGCCATACACAGTATAGCGATCCAGATGCAAAGGAAATCCCTCATAACTGGTGAGCCCCAGTGCCTGCAAATGATGCAGCGTGTCGTCATCGATATAGTGGAACTGCAACCCACATGGCAAAGAGCGAGAACGCTTATATTCTTCATCATTGGTATCAGGAAAATCCGATCGTTTCATAGCGATACCTCCCATTTTCGTTTCCATATCATTTCATAATCTTTTTCCCCAGTATCTTTATCTAATCCTTCGCATAAGATTTTAAAGCCTTCTCTTTGATAAAAACAGATTGCTCGCGTATTTTTCTGATATACATTTAAAGATAATCTGGCTTTTCTATCTTTTAAAGCCTTCAACAGTGCTTTGCCTATCCCCTGCGACTGCATTTCGCTGAAAACAAAAACGCCCTCGATGTGTTCTCCGTTTATTCCGATAAAGCCTTGTATTTTTCGATTGCTTTCATATACGTAAACCTCTGTCTGCGACAGCATGTCTTTCACGAATCCAAAATGGTCTTCCCAGTATTTGGCGGAAATAAAATCATGTGCTTTCAAATTGGTATCCAGCCATATATCAGCAACTCTCGCAATATCTGATTTTTGAAGTTTTCTTATCAACATCATAATTCTCCAGTTCTTGATTGATTCAGTCAGATTGAAGGCAATACCGCACAAAGAGCGTCTGGCGACTTTGCACGCCATCTGCTTGCAAA
>OFME01000243.1_pt1 | contig 47064 bp, 51 predicted proteins | sample 1541381 | NCBI WGS metagenome assembly OFME01 (sample SAMN04209243, study PRJEB22552) | human gut metagenome | biome: gut; material: feces | host: Homo sapiens | place: USA: Oklahoma
AAGGCCTATTAATTATATTTAAATATTAAATTTACAGAAAAACTTTCACACTCTCCATAGAAGCAAGTTTATGCATACTATGGGGGTAGATTCCAAGCTTTATTCTCATTAAAACGCGATTTTTTCAATTCACTTTCCTTCCCTTCTCTCGCATTTTCTCTATTTTGTAAGTAAAAACAGTTCAAAAGTTGTGGTTGGATATTGATTGTAACGTTATGCTTATTGTTATGTGACGTGAAATGCCACAACATTTGGCTTTTGGGGGTATAAAAATACCACCTATCAACTAATTGTGTTGAAAGGTGGCACCCTTTAAATTACTATTTAACTTTTATTGTTATTGTAACTTTCTTCTGATTATAGTTCTTAGTTGCCTTTAAAGTTACTGTTAATTTAACTTTTCCTTTTTTAAGGGCTACTAACTTACCTTTCTTGATTTTTGCAATCTTCTTGTTAGATACTTTGTATGTAACTTTTCCATGACCTTTGTTAGCTTTTATTTTAATTTTAGCCTTTGCACCAACCTTCATTTTCTTCTTAGGTGATTTAATTTTTAAACTCTGGTTAGCCTTTGCTATTGTAAACTTAGTTGTTAAGCTTCCTGTGTAGTTGCCCTTAAAAGTAACTTTCACATCATATGTTCCTGCATCTTTTCTGCCATTAGCATATGAAATATCATAATTAGCAGAATCAACTGTTTTGCCATCTGCACTTGTAACAGTAACTGTTGGTGTCTTAACCTTGCCATCATAAACAAAATTGCTATTATTTAAAACTACCTTTGTTGGATGTGAAATAATCTGTGCAACTTTTACATCTCCACAACGGCTACATTTATCAATTATCTTTCCATCCTTAGATGTGCTAGCTTTTTCAATTGTGCTGTCATACTTATGGTCCCCGGCTTTTTTTACAACAATATGACAAACTGCTTTTTTGCCATTTTTAGCTGTTACTGTAATATCACATTCGCCTTCTTTTAAAGCTTCAATATTCATAACATCACCTACATATCCAAGTGATACAATGCTAGTGTCTGAAACTTTCCAATCAACACTTGTAAATGTAGCATTATCAGGATTTATAGTGTACTTAACAGCTTTCTTTACACCTTCTTCAATTTCAATGTAATTAGAATCTAAATTAATGCTGTCTATATCAACGAGTTCCTCATTTTCTACTTTAATATTATATTCTGTTTCTTTATCAGAAGTGTTATTAAGATTAATGTAATATGTTCCTTTTTTAAGATAAATCTTGTAAGTAACATAATCTACTTTAGGTTCATTATTTTCATTGTATGTTACTTTTGATTTTTTAATACTATTAGTAGATATATTATTTAAATCATTATCATATATTGAAAATTCTTTTACATCTTCTGATACTTTTGTATCTGTGAAGTTATATACCTTATCTTCTGTGGCAACAAATTTGTATGTTGTGTCACTTGAAGCACTTAACTTTCCTTCTGCGCTTTCACCTAAATTTTTTGCGTTCTCAATATTAAGATTATTAATAACTATTTTGTAATTAACTCCACTATCTAGCGTGTAATTTGAAAATCGCAAATAGTATGTCTTTCCTGCTTCTAATTTTACTGTTGTATAAATTGAACCGGTAAGCTTAATGTCATTTATTTCTCTTTGTCCTTCAACTTCTGAAAGGTCTTCATTTAAAAATCTTAGTAAAGCACTATATTCTTTTTCTTTATTGAAACCAGTTACCTTATATACATAATTTGTAGTTGTTGGAACTGTTACTTTGTAAAGTCTGTTACTTGGATACCAAGCTTTTCCATCAAATCTTTTCGTTCCTTTTCCTATTGTACCTGAACAAGGTGTTTCAAGAGTATTTACATCTTCCCATATATTATCATAGAAACCAACCCGTACGCTATTTTCACCTGCTGCAATAGGCACATAAAGTGTATATTCCTTTCCTGCTTCTAATACTGGTGTTACCAATCTAATTTTGCCATCTACATCATACATCATATTTTTCCATGTTTCATCAGTTCTTCCAATTTGTGGAACTCTATCACCATTGTCAGAAACTGTAAAAAGATATGACTGTGTTTTTTCAGGTATAAAATGATAATAGAAATAATCTCCTATTTCATTCCAATTTAACGTTTTTTCACTATTTAATTCTATGCCTAAATTTGTTCTCGATAATGTATACTCATATGCATTGTCAACTGAATAGTTTGCCAAAACAAGATAATAAGTTTTTCCTGCTTCTAAATTGGCAAATGCACATGCATCACTACTGCCACCCCAGTTAGGTACACTGTCCTGATTACTATTCCAATTTCCATCTTCATCATAAATATCCACATCAAAATCATAGTCGTCATCTGCAATACCTGTAGGGTTTAATCCTGATACTCTGTATTCGTATGCTCCATCTTCCGGAACTGTTATTTTATAAATTTTAGCGCGTGAATAATTTTTTCCATCTTCACTATATCCTTTTTTCATTATGCCTGTTGCAGCATTGTCAATTTCTTCTGCTCCATGCCAGATATCATCGTAGAAGCCAAACTGAATTTCTGTTTCACCTTCACGTGATGTAAAATAAATATCATATTTTGTTCCTGCTTCTAACACAGGTGTCTGAAGATACATCTTTCCATCTACTGTTGAATAATAACTAAACCAACTTAACTTGTCATCTCCCTGATATAAACCTGGAAATCTGTCGTCATTATCTGTTAACACAAATAAATATCTCTTGTTTTCTGTTGGTGTAAAGTAATAGTCAACTGTACTACCATTCTTTTCCCAATTAATTGTAACTTCTTTGTTAAGTTCAATGTCTTCCTGTGTGCCGGTTAATTCCGCCTGTGTTGCTGTGCCTGCCCAAACAGGTGCATTCCATACAACTGCCATTGCGGCAATAACAAAACACACTGTTAAAATATGTTTGATTTTGTTTCTCATATTCTACATCCTTTCTTCTTTCGTTTTTTAATAACACCTTTGCTTATTTTACCACTTTTTTTCTAAATATTCATTTACAAATATAAATCTTTTTAAGATTTTTCTTTTTCTTCGCATTCAGGCAATCCTGTTAAACTTGTAGCTATGCTCAAAAATCCTGCCAAAACTGTAGCTGAAATTACAACTTTCCAGTTTACTTCTGACATAACTGCTGCTGTTCCCACTGTTGCAACAAAGGTCTGGGCTATGGTTCTGATTGCTCGCATTATTGCCGCTTTCATCCATATTTTTGTATTTTTACACATAAAACTAATCTCCGATTTAATCTTCTACTATATATATACGTAAAAAAACTTATATGGTTCAAAAGAAAAAATGTGAATCCGTAAAAAAAGAAATCGGAAACGCAAACGCATCTCCAATTTCTGTATATTTATTATTCTTGTAATTTTAGCCCTGCAATCCATTAGACTGTCTTATCATATCTTCAACAACAATATCGTAAATCTCGCCTATGCTGTTGCAATATTCCAAAACCTTCCAAGGTTCATTTGTATGAAAATGTATTTTAATCAAATCTTCATCACCAACTGCTATTAAACAGTTTCCTTCAAAATGCTCTGTAATGTAATCTGATATTTCATCTTCATCCAAATCTTCATCTCTTCTATCTATAAGAAGCTGTGTATCGTAACGATATGCAAACTGATCTTCTTCCACATCAATACTGTTAATTTCTGACATTATTAATCTCCCTTCCATAATCAAATATCCAAATAATACTAAGTAAACTGCTATACCGAACCTAATTAACTTAGTTTTTATATGTATTCTAATCAAGTTAGTCATATAAAACTAGTTAATATGATACAACTTTCACTAACTATGTCAAGATTATTTAATTTAAAAATCTCGTTAAAAATTTACCAATCATTTCGATATTATTTTAAATTAGTTTTCTATTAACTTTTATTTTTTATTTCAATTTAAACTTTAAATAAACCGGATCATGGTCTGAATAAGTATAGCCTGTGTTAATATTATCATATTTTACACATTCTATATTGTCGGAAATAATAAAACCATCCAGCGTAACTGTATAAGTTACTCCCGGCTTATACTCCATATCTGCATTTCTTGCACTATTCCAAAGATTGTCTTTTTCCTCATCAGATAACTGATCTATGCAAAAAGAAAACTCATTTGGAAGTTTCTTTCTTGGAAAAGGATAAGCCCAAGATTCCCTGTTTTCTGAATCATCTTCAGAGGCTTTCAAATCGTGGTTAAAATCCCCGCCACACAAAACATAATTGCCTGCCTTGTACTCTTTTTCCAAATCAGAAACCAACATATTAATCTGTCCCTCACGTATTTCATCACTGTTTCCGTAAGCAGACATATGAAGTTCAAAAATAACTAATTCCTTTCCATTGTCTACAGGAACCCTTGAAATACTATAGCATCTGTCCAAATCAAAAAACTTGCTAAAAGATGTTGAAACCGGAAAACTTCTTCTTAAAGAATCCGTAATGCTATATTTTGAAAACAACGCAAGTCCTGACTTACTGCTTCCGTGAGGCTGGGTAAACGGATAAAACAAAAATGCTGAATCATAATTTTGTGCAAACACACAATCATAATCTTTCATAACATTTTTTAATAATGAATACTCATTTACATGATAACTTCTGGTAGAGTTTAAATCCACTTCCTCGATTAGGGCAAAATCAGGATTATATGACTTAACCAGCTCACCTGCACCGTTAACAGTTGAGATAACACTTTTCTTGCTCTTTGCCCATGATGACTTACCGCCATCCATAAAGAAACTGAAATCCGGTGTGTACGCACCAAAACCAATATTATAAGTAAGTGCCGAATATTCCTTTCCTGTAGAAAGTTTTTCGCTAGCTCTAGACTGCTCAATACGGCTTTCAACCTTTAATTTCTTATTGTCTTCAATGCGATGATAACTTGCATATAAGTAAATAATATATCCAATTAATACAACCACAATTACTGCTATGGCAATGCCAACTATCTTTAAAATTCTCTTCACTACTTTATTCATTTTTTGTACCTGCTTTTTCTTATTTAATTAGAGTGTCAAAACTCCTATGGCCTTATTAAAAACATTTGTCCAAAATATCCGGATCCAAACCTTTTCTTCCTGTTACCATTCCAATTCCAAAATACAAAATTCCACCTACAAGAAGTCCCCAAACAACTGCGTTAAGTCCTGCAATATTAATAAAATATGTTGCAAAAATATAAGTTGCAATTGCGCCTACGCTACTACAAACTGCCGCCTGCTTTGTTCCTTTTTTCCAGAACAAACCGCCAACAAGTGGCCAGAAGAAAGTACATTCCAAACCACCAAATGCAAACATATTAAGTACGAAAATAATATCAGGTGGATTAATTGTAAGAACCATAACTACTATACCTAATATAATTGTAATAACTGTACTTATCGACTTAACATTTTTCTCGTATGACTTATTTTTTTCAGGATCATCTTTTACAACATAATTCTTCCATAAATCCTTTACAATTGCGGCTGTGGCAAGAATCAAAAGCGAATCAGCCGTAGACATTACTGCAGCCATTGGAGCTGCAAGGAAAATTGCCGCAACTCCTGTTGGCATAATTTTTTGAACAATATATGGAATAAAATAATCTGATGTTGGAAGGTTATCCACATCAACAAATGCTCCTGCCCAAGTTCCTGCAAGATGCATGCCAACAATTACAAAGCTACATGTTAATACACCAATCCACATTGCCTGATGCATACTCTTCGTATTCTTAAATCCCATGGCACGAACTGCAGTCTGTGGAAGTCCCAATGTTCCAAAACCTACCAAAATCCAGAAACTAAGCAATCCACCCGGTGTGTATTTTGAAAAAATATCATTATAAACATTAGGCAAATTATTGGCAAGTCCTGCATCAATTGATGCCAAGCCTCCACCTGCTTTAAGAACAAAAAATATAAATAAAAATGTTCCCACACACATTACAATTCCCTGAATTGTATCTGTAATTACTACAGCACTAAATCCGCCAACAGCTGTGTACAATACAACAACGGTTCCAAAAATCAAAAGCGAAGTTACGTGGTCCAATCCTGTTATTGAAGCAATAAGTGTGGCTCCACCTGTAAACTGGCTTATCATCTGCGCAATAAAGAAATCAATAAGACCAACACTTGTAATAATTACAAGAGCTGAACTTTTGTATCTTGCCTTAAAATATCCAACTACAGTTACTGCTCCTGTTCTTCTTGAAACCAGCGCCAACTTGTTTCCTAGCACTCCAAGCACTAAAAAAGTAACCGGCACCTGAATTGCAGCAATCCAAGCCTGAGCATAGCCATATGTAAGTCCTGCTGCACCCGGTCCTGAAATAAAAGAACTTGCTGAAGTATAAGTTGCCATAATAGTCATGGCAAGAACTATACCATTCATATTTCTTCCACCAATAAAATACTTCTTCTCCTCAGAAGTATTCAAACTCTTTTCTGCCTTTCTGCTATAAACAAAACTTACTATAACATTAAATAATAAGTAGACCAGAAAAACTGATAAAATTATAATCTGATTACTGTTCATCTTCGCATTCCTCCTCATCATAAGAGAAATCTACAAACACAAATTTTAACAACCAGAACACCCCAATAATTGCCAAAATTATTGTGCCAAACACCGAAACCACGAACCATAAAGGCATATGGAATAAAGTGCCTCCTTTAGAATTCAGTAAAAATGCTGTAAGCACGTGCCACAAAAAGCATACGACCACAACTAACATTGTAGCTTTAATCTCTTTAAGACACTGCTTATGCTTCTCTTCCTTTGTTAATTTTTTCATTATAAACTCCCTTTTAATACTTTTTATAATATTATTTTGCAATTCATCTACTTGAATCTTGCAATCCATAGTAAAAAAAAAATCATTATGTTTTCTAACATACATTCTCAAATTATACCATTTATACGTTTTAAATGCTATTATTTGAATTATTATTACTACTGTAAGCCTTTTTGTAAAGGAATTTCTGTAACAATCCACTTTTTCCTAAGAAAAATGTATTATCTTTCATTTTCTTTACTTAGAAGATTTTTATTTTCGAAATAATCAATTTTCATAGAATGTTTTACTTCTTCAAGTGTATTTGCTGCTACTGTTTTAGCTTTCATACTTCCTTGATACAATATGTCATAAACATCTGGAAGACGTTGTTCCCACATTTTACGACGCTCTCTTATTATTTCTAATTCTTTCTGCATTACATTTAGTTAAATTCTTTTTCCAGGCATAATTGCCACTCATTGTTCCATTGTACGTTATCAGAAATAAGAAAAGCTGTCAGTCCATGCAATAAAGCCCATAATCTTGTTAACCTAGTAAGTAACTCTTCAAACGATATTCCAATTTTTTCTGCCAATCGCCCTTACTGCTCACGAAAAACATTATATGGAGGATAATTTTCCTCCTTTTTTTCCATTGTAAATTCTATTTTTATATATGTATTGCGATACATAAAACTATAATATGTCGGGTGTTCAATATAAAAATTAATATAAGCGTATGAAAGTGTCCTAATATTCTCCAATGCATTCCTCTTTTTCTCAGCTTCTTTTGACTTTAAATATAAGGTAAATTCTTCAGTAACATATTTCTGACATTCATAAATATATAAGTGAATGTTACCATTGTCAACATTTGTCTATCTCAATTTATAAACTTGCGTCATCCCATTCTTGACATAGAGCCTTATATAAGTCCCCTTTCTTACTTTTAGATGAATTTTGACGACACTTATGACGACACTTTTACAAAAAATTATTCAAAAGCACGAAAAAAAGGCATCCCCGAAAATTTCGGGAATGCTTATATTTTTGCACAAGCATATCTTATTGATTACTCCGTAATCAATAAGCTCGCGTCATTCATAGAATGCCTGCGAGCCCTATAAACAAAGGAAAACCACGGTTTCGTGTAAACACGACCGTGGTTTTCTTTATTTATAGTGAGCTTGCGCTCTATTCATTGATAACGTTGATTATTCAATAATTGTAGCAACCTTACCTGAACCTACTGTTCTACCACCTTCACGCCTTGACGCAGATTGATATATTGTAATATCAGTTGATTTTAGTGAAGTCATATCATCATTTTTTTGTTTATTCTATAGGATATTTCTATTTTCGAAAATTTTTAGAACCAAAATAGAACCAAGTAATATATAAATTTTATACTTCTATAATACCATTGTCTCTGTGTAATATATCCCTAATAGTTATCGCAACTATTCGTGGATATATTATTGCTGTTTCCACAGTAATATTCCACATCTGTCCATTTTCGTCCACATCCGCTCCATGATCTGCTGCATTTCGAATTTGTCCAATATAGTCAATCATTCCTCTATGTTTCTTTGATAAATGTGCAGTTAACGCATCTCTTTTCTGCATAATTCCATTTTTACCACTTAAAGACACACCTTTAACTTGTGCATATTGGTCAAGAAAGGATTCAAATGTATTTGCAGCATACACTATAACTGCACGTGTATCTATTTGATTCGACTTAGTTTTCAATAATGCATCAGAAAGCGGAGAAAATATAATTGCTTGACTAAGTAATGAGCAGATACTTTCTCCCCAATACTGCTTTAAAGTTGTTTCTGTTATTGCACTCTCTGACAAGACTTGATTTATTAAAGTCTCATTATTGTCTTCCTCAATAAAACTATATAAACTTGCCCCTTCACTCTTCAACGCTTTTGCATATGTAGCAACACTAATAAGTGTACTCTTAATGTCTCTTTCATTAGAGTCCATCTCAAATAGTATTTTAGTTTGACTACATGCTAATTCAATTGATTTCGTATATTCATATCTTGTTTTAAATACATTATATGGTTCATACTGTTCTAATATAATTCGCATGATTGCTGCTTTTTGATTATCACTCGATGCAGTAACTAGTTTTCTTGCTAGTATAGATTTTATTTTATATTTTGATGTTTTACCATCTTCTTCCACCAACTGCAATTCCATTGACATTTTAATTGCTTTATCCACTTGTTCATCAGTAGCAATACCAGTAAATTTCGAAACAAAATTCTTTGTTACCCCTTCTCCTTTGGCAACAATAGCATCTACAACAGCAACAATATCTTCTGCAGTGGTTAATACAATATTATAAGACATTGCACACCTACTTTCTGTAATCTATTTACCTACCTTTTCTAGCAAATTACTAATTTTATCAGAAAGTTCATCTAATTCTGCAACTTTGCACTCAATATTTATATTTATATGAATGTTACTCTCTGTAGGTAGAGAAATACCTTTTCTTACATTATCATTCTCCATGACTTGACTGGTATTTTCAATATCTTGCATCGCCTTTCCATCTGTTGATTGCTCTGCTTCTATAACCGTTAACTTTCCATCTGTTTCATCTAATATTGATACACTTTTAAATATTTCAATAAGAGCTCCCGCTCCTGTTCTATTCTGCTTTGTATCCTTTTGTCCTGAAGAATATACAATGTGATTTAATAAACTAGTTCTATCCATACCATTTCTTATTCTTACAGCTGAAATCATACGATTTAAAAAATCAGATTCTGCTATTACTTCTTTCCAAATTCGTTCAACTTCATAATCTATTTTTGAAATGTATGCTCGACCTAATGCTCTACCACTTTCTGATGCAGCTTTCTTATTTCCCTCTGTTATCAACCCTATTTGCATTAAGAAACCATTATTTGCACTAACTACAGTCCGTGGAGTTCCTGTTGAATGTGAAATATCATCTAATGATAACACTGTCCCTTCCTTTTCAGATGCATATGCCTGAATTATTTTTATTAATTCTTCTTGTGATGATGCTGGCAATTTAAATGTTTCTGACATAACTCTTTCCTCCAATTATTTGCTGTCGCTTATTCCTTTTACAATGATATTATAATTTTATATTTTTTGTCTCATTTTGTCTAGAAAATCTTTTTTCTTTCTTATCTATCTTCCAATGCCCTTTCTTCGTAGAGCCAACTCTTATCAGTCTTTCTGCTTTCTTTAACTTCTTAATATAATATCGAATTCCATTTATTGATATTTCAAGTTCTTCTGCCATTTCTTCCGCAGTAATTTGAGGATTCTCTTGAATCATCTTAATAATCAAATCTTCTTTTGATATTTTAGTGGTAGTTTTAGTGGTAGTTTTAGTGGTAGTATCTTTGTCACTACCATCTAATTTCTCCTCATCCCTCGTCTTCACAAATTCCTCATTAATATGAGCCACTGCCATTGTATAGTCATCCACATCATTATCCGGTAAAAATTTCAACTCTGGTGAATGATTCATTTCCATTGCATCCTTTGCCCTTCTGATACCCGATCCATATGACTCAATTAAATCAAGTGAAAAAAACATATCTTTCAACTCTTCATTCAAATACTGACGATCATCAAAACTACGATTCATATTCAAATCTTCAATCGTTACTGGTGGCTTTGGTCTGTTATGATTTACAAACGTAATTTTATCACTGTACACATAAATACCGATATAATTGTTATTCTCGTATTCCTTATGCAAAATACAGTTTGTCGCCAACTCCTCAAACATTGCAAGTGGCCAGTTATACACAATTCTGTGTTCTACTGTATCACTGTCTCTAATGGTGTAAGAAGCCATAATATTGTCTTTAAAATATTTACTCACTTGCTTTGCCTGAATCCAAATCGGTCCGTCAAAAATTTTTGATTCCATCTTATCCGTTCCAACCGCTTCTCTGATGATTTCCACATGAGCATTTGGGATAAACTTGTCTGGTTTTTCTGCAAACATAAGAACCGCAAAATTCTTTGCACGATATCCACCATACTCACTTTCACTAATAAGTCCCATCGCTTTTGCCATATCCAATTTAGACATTTCACGAATATCCTGTTTCGCATTGGTTGCAATAAGATATTCTTTTATATACTCATAACTAAGATCATCAATCGTTGCTGTTTCATTAAGGTTAGAACTAAAGGAATAATCCGCAAACTTCTTTAACAATTCAAACTCCTGTTTTGGGTTTGGAAGTATCGAATCCCTTTTAATTCTAATATATCGACCTGCTTTCAATTTGATATCTTGGTCTTTCTCCGCTTTATCACTTGTTTGATATGGTCCTGCATTTCCCGGTTCTACAGCTAAAACAATATAATACTCACCATCAATCATGTCTATAATTAAATGATAAGAAATACGTGGATGTACGTTAGAAAGCAATTTTTTCAAAGAATTTTCAACCGTTTCAATCATGCCTTCTTTTACTCCAGTTATCGGTCTTTTAGGAACAGCTTTTTCTCCAGTTTCCTTATTATCCACTTCTTCAATACCTATAAAAATCAATCCAATTTCTCGATTCATATAATTATTGGCATAGGCACACGCTGTTTTCAAAATCTTTGCCTTAAAAGTTGCAGACTTCTTATATTCAATATAATCATTTTCTATATGTCCCTGCTCTATGATTGTATGAGCCATACGTTTTATGTCATTAATCTGCATAATATCTCCATTCTTTAATAAATACTATATAGTAAAATCAAATTTCGATTTATCATCTTCTTTTACTTCATATTTTCCAGTATCTATATAATAGCCTAATAACTCTTTTCTTGCTTTAGAAACTTTTTCAAATATTGGCATTTTTTCTGCCTCTATATTTTTAGTATCAAAAATTATATTGTCAAGTTTTCCCCAAAAAACGCTATACTTTTTTAAAAAATATTCCCAAACTTTATCAAATGCATAATATGTTGCAATACTCATATATATAATATTTGTTGTCAGTCCTAAATCAGCATTAATTAATTTTGATGTGTTCGCCAATATAACCAATCCCAAATTAACAACATGCATTATTCCTTTAATTGGAAACTTATTGATCATTATTGTAGTTCTGTCAAAGAGGCCTATTCCCATCCACTTATGATATGCTTTTTCGCGATTATCTTTGTACCATTTCTTTCTAATTATTTTCCAGCACAAACTTACAAAAGGTCCAACACCAATTAGTGTTAGAGATAAAGTAATATAACTAGATAAATTATAATTTTCGCTTGCGCTAAAACTTATGAAATAAATCAACACATACAGATACCTCAACGCATCTGCAAATAATAATACTGCCGGAATTGTCATTACCACAAAGAAAATCTTCTCCATAATTTTATATATTATAACAAGACACTGTCTCAATAGTTTTCTCTTTATTATTCCCGTTGACATTATTTGTATTAATCCAACAGGAATTATAGCAAATAACATCGTACAAAACATCCAAATTAACAAATTTACTATGCTAAAATATTCCACTATCTTCACCCCCCTCTTCCATTCTACAACTCTCTTCTAATTCTACCACACCCTCCACCACATTCCCACCCATAAATTTCCAAATACCGACATCCCTATCTGCGTTCCAAATAATGCTGCTTTTCACGTTCCAATTCTTGATTTCTCCCCACAATCCTCTCAACAACCTCTTCCCCCAATTCCTCTACGACCGCATCGTACTTTTCCTCTATCTCTTCCAACCTTTCTATCTCCCGCCCCTGATACTCTATCATCATATCTTTATCTTCAATCCGCTCCTTCAATTCCACATTCTTCCTTTCTGCTCTCATTACCCGATACTGCAATCCCCTCAACATATCTAGTAACGACTTCAGTAAACGCTTCAATCTCACCAACAATGGCTCCACATATTTTTCCTTATAATTCTTCGTACTCATTAATCGCTCCGGCTCTTGCAATCTGTATTGCCATCCGCTTTCATATTGCTCCACTACCTCATCCAAACTTTTCGACATTCTCGCATATTCTGAATAATCCTTTTGCACTTCACTACGTTCTTCCATCAAACCGATTACATCAATTTCAATCTCACGTTTTTTCTGTCGCAAACCATCCGTTTCTTTTTGAATTTTCTCTTTTTCTGCCTTTTCATCCTCAAGCTCCGAACGAACACATTTTAACTCTTCCCTTTTCTCTTCAATCGACTCCCGAATGATTTTATCCGTCTGCAACTGTAAATCTATCCACCTCTTCTTCCGAACAATTTCATCATCCTTTTCTTTTATCTGCTCCTCCAACTGCTTTACTTCTTTTGCCCGTTCCCTCTTTTCAAAATCCAATACCGACAAATGTTTTTCGTGGGTTCCCTTTTTCAACCAATTAATTTTGTGATTTGCCATAACCTTTGCCAATTCTTCTTTCTCTGACTCCACCCACCGCTTCCATTCTATGTTTCCTCTTGAATTTCCCCGAAAACCTTGTGCATCCAGTGCAGCCTTTAGTGAAACTCTTGTATCCATTCCTCTTTTGCTCCCAGTTACAAAAGGAATAAAATCAATATGCAGATGGGGCGTTTCTTCATCCATATGTAGATAGGCTTCGAAAACTCGCAAGTTTGGATTTCTTTTCTCAAAATCCTTCATATAATCTTTCAATATATTCTTTGCAACAACCCCCTCATAACTTCTGGCATTTGTATCATCTTTATTTCCTACCTGAACAATAATCTCGTGATACAATTTTTCCTGCTTACTCGTGCGAATCTTTTCGTAATAATTATCTATTTTTCTATCCTTACGTTTCTGCTTATCGTTATATCTTTGTTGAGCCTCATCAAACAATTCATGATACACATTTTTAATTTTCTCATCTTTGAAAACCACATTTCTATCTATTCTGTTTTCATCAACATTCTTTGCTACGAATGAACGTCGGTTGTGACTGTAAGAACCTTTGCCAACCATAATACTTATTGTTCTCTCCATCAAAAATTCCCCCTTTGTATTTTCCCAAATCAACTCCAATAAACTTCATTTTCAAAAATTCCTTTCTCTCAAATTTTGTTATTACCCAGCTCCATATCCACAATTCTCTGCAATGATTTCCCATGTTATTTCTATATATATTTTTTCATAAAAAACATCCTCAAATATTTCCCTCGTTAATATTCCCATGGTTCATCTCTCCTTTGCCTCCATAGATTTCTCCACTAGGTTTTGTTACTTTTGTCAAAAGTAACGCAAAAGCACTTTTGACATGTAGCATCATCCGCGCTGCGGATGATGACCTACGCACACGCCATTCGCAAAGCGAATTTTTATGCGTGGCTTCCATATCAAAAGTGCGACCTGCTGCGCAGGTTTTGCGCTCTGCCGAGGGCTTATACGGCACATTAAAGTGCCGAAAATACAGTAACCGAGGCTACCACAATATCCTTCCCCATATCAATAAAATACTCCTACCTACTGTTCCACAATCACTATTCACAACAAGCACATTTACCCCAAACCGTCTTCCACCAAAACACTCCCGCTTATCTAATCTTGTATATTATTTCATGTCTCACAATCTCTTCTGCCATCATCCTTGCCTGCTCTCTAATACGACAAGTTTCCATGAATCCATTACACTCATCACAATGTTTCTCATAATATTCTTTTTCCAATCGTTCCAACATTTCATTCGCTTCTGTTTCCACTTCATGTGCCACAACTTTCAACTGACTTTCTCTTCTTAATTTCGAATACCGATACGAATGCTCCGTTTTCAAAAAATTAATCCATTCCCTTCCCCATCTTCCTAGCTGTATTTTCTCACTTTCTTCAGTCTCAAACAAAATCTTTGGATAATAAATCCCATCTTCTCCATAACCATATCTCTCCTTTTGTTTAAATCCAAGTTTCATCATTGTCATAAATACTCAAACTTTTTCTAACTATCAAACACCCAATGATATAATTCTTCATTGCCAGCAAGGAGAGCCTTTGTTATACTGTATTTGCGAGATACATATGTGAAGGCTCTGCCTTTGCTATGGCTAAATGCCTCTGCCTAATCGGTGGAGGTATTTTCTTTTTGGCTGTTCAACATATCTGCCACCTGCCTCTGTTGGTTTGGATACAAGTGTCCGTATGTATTTAGCGTTATCTTGATATCCGTATGTCCTAATCTTTCCTTAATTACCAACGGTGCCACTCCCTGATGTATCAGGTATGCACAATGGGAATGCCTTAGCGAATGAACTCTGATTTTCTTAACTCCTGCTTTTTCAATATGCCTCCGGAATTTTCTCTGTACCGCTTCCGCTACAATCGGAAACAATCTGTCATCATTTTCCATTCCATAAACCCTGTCAGTGTAATCCTTAATTTCCTTTGTCAGAAATTCCGGAAGTTCTATTGTTCGCACTGACTGTTCTGTTTTTGGTGTCGTAATAATATCTTTGCCACCACTCCGATAATACGTTTTAGAAATACTCAAGCGATTATTTTCAAAATCCACATCCCGCTTTGTCAGCGCCAGCATTTCCCCTTCTCTGCATCCGGTCCAAAACAGAATTTCAAAGATTACAAAATATCGGCTTCCCTTATCAATGGTTTCAATAAATCTGTCATATTCCTGTTTTGTCCAGAAGTCTAATTTATCCGCATCTGACTTTCCCATCTTCTTTACTTTCTTGCACGGATTGTTCTCCAGATTGTAAATGTTGTGTGCGTGGGTAAATAATGCTGTAATCTGATTTTGTATCATCCTTAAATATGTCTGTGAATAATTCAAACTTCGTATCTCGTTCTGCCACTGAATAATATCTGCCGGGGAAATTTCATTCATTTTCTTTGTACCAAAGAACGGGAGGACATGTGTTTCAATCATATACCGCTTATTTTTCTTTGTCCGCTCTTTCAGTTCACCATCTTTATCCCTGAAATAAACTTCCACAAAATCCTTTAGCAACATATCCATGTCTGCATTTGCTCTTAATTTATAATTGCTTTCCCACTCCAACGCCTCCTTCTTTGTCTTGAAACCTCGTTTCCGCTTTTTCTTACTGTTACCCTGCCAGTCCTTATAATAGAACTGGCAATACCATGTATTCTGCTTTTCATCTTTATATGCAGGCATTTTCATCAACTCCTTCCTTATGTCTTCTGATTTGTATAACCGTAAAATTTCTTCTCCCAAAATGCTCTGGGAATTTTTCCGGTAATAACAACAAATCCTTTTTCTCTTAATTCTTCATTTAAGATGCGAATCACTTTGTATGCATGTCCTTTGGAAACACCTAATTCATTCGCTACATCATTTGCTGTCATCAAATAGTTCATTCCATATCACCCCTTTTCTACTTTCTTTAAATCCTAAATATCATTTGCAGTGATATAGTACATTAAAAATGTATCTTTGTCAACTATTTATATTTTTATTAATCATATTGTTCATTCTTGATGATATTTCCTGCTTATGTTATACTTGTTATGTTATTGAATTTGAAAAGAGGGATTTTATGCAGGAAAAAAACTTTGCTACACAGATAAAAGTATTAAGAAAATCATTGGGTATGAATCAGAAAGAGTTTGCTGCCAAGCTGGGAATCCGGCAGTCAACGCTCTCCAGTTATGAGAATGAGGCAATCTCTCCATCCACCGATATGCTGATTACAATCGCAAAAGAATTTAATGTATCTGTAGATTGGCTCTGTGGATTAACGGAATCTAAAACCACTATTTCCACTTTGAGCGACATTATTGAATTCTTATTTGAAATGGAAAAAATACCAGAACTACATTTTGACATTCATATCGATAAAAATGACGACCACACCCTCATTACTGGCATCACCTTTGACAGCCGGGATGAAGAACACAAAATGAATGTTGATATGTGTATGTTTTTATCTAATTATGCGGAACACCGGGAGAGTTTTAAATCCTACTTCGTCGGAAAGGATATGTACGAACTTTGGCAAAAAAATCAGATTGAATATTATGATAAGCTTCCACTTACCAGAAACGAATTTGATGATTTGGATTCTGCCACCAGAACCCAACTTAGAAATGAACTGCTACGTAAGAAACTTGATGAGTAGGTGCGAAAAAGCCGTAATCTCTAAAATTTAGGATTACGGCTTTTTATATTCATCATCTCATTCTCTACGAAATAGAAAAGCATTTCTCTTATTCGGTTCTAATTTCTCCATAAAAGCAAATGCCTCCTGCGGACTTGTAATTCCTTTGGGGCGATATTTCGTATAACGTTCAAGTTCATATTCGTAGAACTCAGCTTCTGCCATGAGATTATCGATATATTCTTTCCAATATTTATCTGCCTCCTTCCCATATGGCAAATCCGAGCGCTTACATTGACCATATTGTTCTATCATCTCATATTGCATTGTAGCCATTTTATCTCGTAACATTGTAATACCTATATCTCTATCATAAGTGCTAATATTAAAAGCTTCACCCATAATTCCATATGCTTTATTTCCATTACGATAGGTAGCAATCGGAACAACTAACGCTCCACTCTCTTTAGCAACATCATATATTCCTGGAAATAACCCACTTATAAGCTCATTTGGTGATTTGTTCCATGTTCCTTCTGGATACATAATTATACTGGTTCCTAACTTCAGAGCATATACCATCTTATCTTTTGAAGATGCACGACTTGTTTTGTCCGTTCTATCCACCAAAATCATCCCTGCTAACCATGCCGTTATCCCATCAAATGAATTTAAAACCTGTGATATACTTCCGTTTAGCACATATGCTTGTCTTTTTGTCATAATTATTGTATGTTCTGCATCTTCTCGAAATCCGTGTGTTGCTGCAAATATAACAGGTTGATTGGGTATATTTGCACGTCTCAAAACTTTCAACTTAGAGTTTGGGGTTACAAATGGTGCTATAAATCTAAGTAGCGGGCTTATAATTTTTCTTATTCTTATACTATGTTTTGATAATACATTTTCTGGTTTGTTATCTAATAATCTCTCAAGAAATTTATTATACATGTTATCCTCACTTTAAATTATCGTTTCTTTTGTTTCATCACATAAAATTTCCTTCTCATATTAGAAACGACATCATTTTTTTCCAAATCTATTTTCTTTAAAACATACTCTCTATTATCCAGTGATGTTTCTACCAGTACTTTTTTATTTAACTTCAAATTACTAAGTGTCTGAACTACTTCCTCATATTCTTGCTCTTCTCTACTCTTTTTTGTCAGATATTCTGCCTCAAAAACATCATGTTGCCAACTCAACTTTGAAAAGGCATCATTTACATAATTATCAATAAAATATCCTTTGATATCCTCATAACTGCTTCTCTCTATTGAATCAATATGTCTTGCAATCAAATGATACACAGCTGTTGCCATCTTGTCCCTAAGATAACTACTTATATATTTGATTCTATACTTCTCGTTATCTTCTTCTCTAGGATAATAATCCTTAACGTTCAAATAAAGACTCTGTACATCAATTGGATTACCAACATCAATATATGAAACACGCTTCTTTCCATCTCTAACTAAACTAATGGGAACAATTTTCTTTCCTGTTTTCATTGCCAAATTGACAGGTCCATCAAATATATTATTAATGAGTTTATTTGGGTGATAGTTGTGAGAACCTTCCGGAAAAATTAAAATGCTGTTCGTTTTCAATACTCTTTCCATTTTTGGAAACAAATCTTTTCGTGATTTTGCTTTCAAAATATCAAATACAATCATTCCATTCAGCCAAGTCAAATACGCTTCCGGATTATATTTTAGCGTTTCTAAGGAACCTAATATTAAATATGTATTACGGTCAATAACATTTAACATCATTTCAATGTCTTCCGGGCAGGTATGATTTCCCACAAAAATATAACTTTCATCTTTTTTCAGATGTGGATACCTTTCTACCACTATATTATTGACCTTCTTTTTCTTTGATAGTGAATACGAGTAACTTGAAATCTGCTCTAAGTTTAACTGATAATAGTACTCTTCATCACTTAAACAAGTATTACATTCCATGCGAATAATCTTAGCATTTGTAAAACAATTGCAAAGTTTCTTAAAAGGTTTATCCATTTTCTTTCTCAAAAATAGACCTATATCTGAAGTAAAATGACTTACGTCTTTTTTATCTAAACCACTAATAAACAAATTCTTCATTCATCTTCTCCACAAAAATGCATTTTCCCTACATGGTATCAAATACTCTAAATGCTCAAATGCCTCTTTCGGTTCTGTTAAATTCTTATCTTTATACATTCTCCCATTTATAATATCCAAATTATATTTGGGCCACTCTGCTAATTTACTCTCAACATATTTTTGATAATAATCACTTGGTATATCCTTGCGTTTCGAGATTGGTATCAGTTCCCAATTATTCCATTGCAACGTAGCCAGCGAATCTCTAAGTCTAACAACTTCTTCCTTTTCGCCATCTCTTATATAAAGTTTCTCTCCGATATTAACCAGAAAATGTTTTCCATATCGTTCAACAGCAACAGGTACTATTGGTACATTACAAACCTTTGCAACTCTAACTGCTCCTGGAAAGATTTTCATCATTGGTAAAGACTCTGTTAAATTCCATACTCCTTCGGGATAAATCAAAATTGATATTCCTTGATTTAACATCTTTGCTATTGCTTTAGTCGTATTATTTCTATCCTTTCTATCACTCGTGTCTACATAAAGTACACCATTTAACCGAAGAAAATAATCATCAATTTCACCATACATCAACTCCCAGTCTCCTGCCACTGGATAGCAAAATGGCACATATGCATCCATAACTACCTCAAAATCAAACTTTCCAATATGAGTTATTGCATATATTACAGTCTCACCTTGTTGCAAATTAGATTTGTCATCAACTATTTTGTAACTTAACCCAGACAATTTATTTCTTACTTGTAAAATTTTTTTCAAATAAGGATGTAGTAATCTTCTTAACGATATTCCTGATAATAAATTATCCGTTTCTACATACCGTTGTTTATTATTCTTATAAGAATCAATCCTTCTCAACGCATATTTTTGATAAAATTTATTCTGCCACACTAGATTTCCTCGCTTTTATCCTTTTTCATTAGACCTTTATTTATCTGTCACTCTTTGACAAATATTTTTCTCTATAACCATGTCCTAATTATCGTTTCTTCATATTCAACATCCAATTTAGGATATTCCTCAATTCTTTTTTTAACCATTTCCTCAAATTTCTTTTCCGATTGTTTGCATCTATTTTCAACAGGAAACATTTCCCATATATCTCACTTAAAAGTTGCCAATACAAGGGTAACATTAATTTACTTGGTGTTAAATTCCATGTTCCCTCAGAATACATTAATATATTTTCACGTATAAAGAAATTTTACTCCCCATTACCATAGGCGCAACCTCTTATCATACGGTTATACCCGAATCAAATTTTCCTCATCTTTCCGAAGTGACTCATTATCTCGCTTGCCATTGGCATGAACAGGAAAATCATCCCGTAGTTTATAGTGTGTCGGTCGGGCATGACATGGCAGTTTCTCACACCGAGCACAGAGGTTTTTAATCAAATCATCCTCCTTACCACTATAACTATCCCCACAGATAATGTGTGCCACTAATTTCTTGTCCTCCGTCTGAATTGTCTTGCAATCCATGACAGCAGTTTCCTCCAAAATTGCTGCCTCAATATCAAAATAATATACACAACTACCATCCTCAGCAATGAAGCAGTCAGAAGTACGTCCACAAATAAACACATCTCCATCTTCATCCACATAACCAATATCCCCCGTACACCCCCATAGATTCCCACTTGCATCCTGCTTAAAAAATTCCTCTGTAGCTTGCGAATTCTTGAAGTAACCCTTCATGTGTGCTGCAGAGCAAACTCGCAGTTCTCCACGCTTACCATATGGCATTTCTTCATTGGTCACAAGATCGAATGCAGCAATATTCACTTTTTTAATAGGATATCCTACACTCTCTAGTTTACTATGCTTTGCAGAAGTAGTCGTGACGGTACTGCCCAATTCACACATTCCATACCCCTTAATAATTGACGAAACACAATTATGTTTTTTTAAAAATACATTAATTTTATGCTCTGCTTCTGGCAATACACGCTCACCACCTATTATAGGATATTTAAAAAATGACATATCCGCATTTTTTGCTTCCACACAATGAATCAAATGTGTCCAAAGGCCTGTTGCTCCTAATGTCATATTCGGTTTATATTGCAAAATATCTTTCACAAAATTTTCCTTGTTGAACACTGGTTCCAAAATAACAGATATCCCCAAACAAATTGGCATGAGCATGCAAAATATGTTCCCAGTAGAAAACCAAATAGGAACAATTGAAAGAAATGTGTCCCCCCTATCATAGATAAATTCATCACTATTATAATGAGAAATTGTCGCACAAATTCCATCATTTGTCAGAACGATACCTTTTGACGCACCTGTGGTTCCAGAAGAATAAACCATTACTGCTGGACGTTCTGACTCATAGGCTGCCTCAGTTTCATCGTCAAACAAATTTCCACTATCCAAAAATTTTTTCCATGATAGATATTTTTTGCTCGTACGACAGAAAACCGACAATCTTTCATTTTTCTGCTTTATATTTGCCCATAAACGAATAGGCAGTGGAAGGGATGCCACAGCTGGCAAAATAACAATCTTCTCCATATTTATATTAGGAACAGCCTCTTCCATATAAGAAAACATGGCATCCAAGATAATCAACAATTTGCCGTCTGTTTCATTAAGAAGCTCAACCTTTTGCTCCGTTGTGAACAATGGATTGATAAAGTTTGCCAATGCCCCAATCTTATTGCAAGCCAGCAACAAACACACTGCCTCCGGAACCATTGAAACACACATATTGACGACGTCTCCTACACCAATACCAAATGCTTTCAGCGCACAGGCAATTTTTTCTGTATCGTCAAACATCTTGCCATAGTTTATGCGGAATCCCTTAAATAGAATGGCGGTCTCATTGAGATGATTCTTGTTGTTGTCATAAATGTTTCGGTAGATGGTTTTCGGCTCAATCGACTTTTCAATCATATCGCTATAATATTTTTTCAACCACGGCTTATCTATGGACGGATACCCCGTTAAAATTTCCTCTGTCATACTTTTACTCCTCCTTATAGAAATCAATATTTATCTGTCTCTCTTTGCCAAATCGACAATCCCCAGACAAAAATAACATTCGTTTACTTAGTGTTAAATTCCATGTTCTCTTAGGATACATTAATATATTTTCACCTTTATTCACTCGAAAACTCAGCATTTGCTATGAATGCTCGTGCTTCCTCATACCAACCTGATTCCATACTTGATGTTCCTTCGACTAATACAATTTCTAGTTTTACAAACTCCGCACCTGAAACATCCACATCAAAAGAATAGGGCTTAGTTTTCTTTTCAATTGTTGGAGAAGTGAATATTTTCTTACCATCCACATATATTTTCATCTTAAACGAATTCTTGTCTGGAGCATCTTTATCTACAAATAAAGTACCTGTTAATCTTTTATATTTTCCTTGCGTTACATATTCTTCACATATTTTATTCTGTGCCCCCACTCCACCTACCACAGTCCATACATACTCATCATAGATATTTCCAAAAATATCTTCCTCTACACCGTCTCTACTAAAAAATTGATCTTTTACTATATTTATATCTGTAATACTTATCGCTTCTGGTACTTGTACTTCTGTTTGATATGTAACTTCTTCAGTTGTGTTTCTCTCCGTTGCAGTTTCCTCATGTGTTGTCTCAGGTGGAAAAACACACGTTTCACCTTTAAATACATTTAACGCTACAATTCACTATACACATCAAAACGATTCCAAATTTCTTTTTCAAATCCTCTACTCCTAAAAAAGCCGCGATTGCACAAATTCCTGCTATAATTGAAATAATCTCCTCTATTCCCATAGCTTACCTCCTTTAATCCCTTTGTATCTTCCCACTAATTTCCTCAAATTTATTAATCCTATACTCATTTAATTCCTTACGATCCTCATTCCAAGCTGCCGGATAACAAATCACCTGAATTTTATTCTTCAGGGCTAACAAATTTTCTGGTTTGTCATCCACCAACACATCTACTTTTTCTCTTATACAAACATCAAACTTATCCGTAGAACTATCCCTTTCTGCGCAAAAGAATATTTTGTCATATTTGAAATGGTTCTTCTTTAGCCAACTCTTTAACATCCATCTGAATATCATACCGACAATCCCTTTTTCCGTAGTATGAGCCCGACCAGTAACAATATAAATTTTATGTCCTTGTTTTCTTAGTTTATTTACAGTTTCTGCTGCTCCCAATGTCATTGGTTCTTTCAAACAATATTTCCAAATATATTTTGTCCAAAATTCTTCCCTCTCCTGTACTGTACAATCAAAAATATCTTGAATATCATAGCCTTTAGGGTTAACAATCTCTTTATTATATTTTTTCTGAAAATATCTTGTTCCATATTTTATTTGATACAATTCCATATCTACCAAAACGCCATCAACATCAATTCCTATAATCAAATGCTATCCCTCCATATTTTCTATTTCTTTTCGAATTTTTTGTGTCAGTCTTTCAACATCATATCCATTTGGAACTATTGGAGTTCCTATCAAAATTTTAATCGGGTATTTTCCTTCTAATCCAAAGATTTTAGGCAGCCTTTTAGTTCTTGGAAAAATTTCAAAATTTCCTTCTATCTTAATTGGTACGATTGGAACTCCACTTTCAATAGATAATTTAGCTGCTCCATTTTTAAACGGTAACATAGAACCATCTCTTGAACGTGCGCCTTCTGGGGGTATCAATAATGAGCCACCCTGTCCTAACCAATATTTTGCATCTTCATACGCCGGAATAGTATTCACAAATCTATCAACCGGAATTCCTCCCATAGAATGAAAAATTCTTTTATTTATAAATCCCTTGCTTGTATGTATCGCTGCTAAATATGCAATTTGGGTTATTTTAATCTTTACTTTTGTAAAGAATTTAAAATAACAAATCCGTCTAAATAGCTTTCATGGTTTGAACAAAAAATATAGGCTGACTCTTTTGACAAATTATCTGTCCCCTTTTCTTCAATATCATATATTTTATTCAAAAACTTTAATATTGACTCTAAGATACTATAATCATCCGCTGTTCTATATTTTGGATAGCCATTATAAAAACGTCTGTTTACCCCCCGAAAAACGTTTCTATTTCATTCATTACCTGAGTGTCTTCAAGCAACTTTGTATCTATTCTTTTTCCAATTTTAATTGCAATTTTTCTTCTTCTAAAATGTTTAAAATCAAAAATTTTTGGATATTTTCGATATGGTGGATAAATCTCTCTTGCCCTTCAATAAACACCGGAATAATCGGCACCTGTGTGTTCTTACTTAAACTTGCAACACCATCTTTTAGCACTCCTATATTTCCGTCTCTTGTTCTTGTTCCTTCTGGATGTATTAACATGTTATATCCATTGTTTAAACATTCAATACTCTTTTTCATTGCCTGAGTAGTATTTCCTGCGCGTTCTACCGGAATTCCTCCTAATAAATTCATAAATTTGCTAGAGAAATTACTGTCCAAGTGTTCCTCCTTCGCCATACAGCAAATCTTTGACAAATCTATTTTTTGTTGTTTACATATAGACGTCCAAATCCATAGTCCGTCCAAATGACTTTCATGGTTCGGTGCTAAAATGTAGTTTCCTTGCTTAGGTAGATTTCCAATTCCATTTACTTCTATCTTCCACAAATGAGAACATAACCACATATATCGTTTCAACCGCCTAATATCTCTTGCTGTACGTATCATTGGGAAATCATCAATGTCATATTTTTGTAATTTTTTATTTGTAGTCGACGGATTTTCTGATAATCGAATAAAATCATCTACCGTTTTCACGTCTCCCATCGCACTTGCAATATTGATTCCGAATTTTCCTTCAATTGTTGAAACCAGTTCGAATATAGACAAAGAATCTAACCCTATATCTTCTAAAATGCAATCATCTTCTGAAATTTGGGTAACTGCTTTCCCCGATAGCTTTGCAATCGTAGCTAATGCAACCTCCCGAATAGTTCTATCTTTTTCTTTTGTTTGTACTATTTTCGAATTCTTACTACTCTTTGCATGAATATATTCTTTTAATGCTCCTCTTTTTATCTTTCCTACTGTTGTCATTGGAATAGACTCTATTAAATGTATTCTTGCAATCCGATATAGTCCTGAACCACCCGTTGCCTTTTCAACTCTCTCTATCAACTCATCATCTTGTATTCCTGTTTTTTTCTCAACAAACATATGAATTTCATCAAATCCATCGTCTGCTCTAATTCCACAACATGCAAAAGTCAATCCATGCAACTTTTCTTTATAAACTTCCTCAACATCAATAGGCGAAACCTTCTTTCCATTGTGTAGCAAAATTGCTTCCTTTTTTCGTCCTGTTATATATAAATATCCTTTTTTATTCACATAACCTAAATCTCCGGTTTTTAGATACCCCTCTTTATCAAATGCCTTTCTCGTAAGTTCTGCATCTCTAAAATACCCCTTCATACGAAGAGGTGTTTTTACACATATTTCACCGATTCCATCCTTATCAGCTTCCACAATTTTTACTTCTATTTCTTTGAATTGATGAATATTTCCTACACTTCCCGCCGGGTATCTATCATTAATTCCCGTAGCAATAGCAGGAACTCCTGTTTCTGTAGATGAGTAAAAATCTGCCCAGTTGTAACCAAGATTTAAGAAAAAAGAGGCTGTCTCCTTTTTACATGGAGAAGCTCCTGTCCCTAATCCTGTCATTTTGCCACCAAATACCTGCTTATTGATACTTTTAAATAAAATCTTTCCAATGTTTATCCCAAAATTTTTACGCACAAATCCTGAAAAAGACATTAATCCACGAATTATCTTATCAACTACAACACCTTTTTCTTTTATTGATGCTTCTATTTTTTCTTGTATAACCTCATAGACTTTTGGCACCAAAGCAAAAAATTCCGGTTGAAATTTTTGAAATCCTTCTGTTAATTTAGAGGAACTTGCATTTTCTAACATTCCCAACTCGCATCCAAAGAAAAAATATTGTATTGCTACTGTAAATCCTGCTATGTGATTAAATGGCAAAATAAACAAATATTTTGTTCCTTCTTTTACTCCGCTTACTTTTTGATATATCGAAATAGAGTCAAAAATACTCTGATATGTAATGCATATTCCCTTCATATTTGCAGTTGTTCCCGATGAATATAATATCGCCATCACATCATCTTCAACATCATAAATATCACATTCTCTTGCCGTCATTTTACTGTCACATATATGTATAAACTTTCCCTCTGCATTCAAACAATAACAAGGATACTGACTTATTATTTTTTTGTTTATATTTTCAAGAATATCTGAAACGGAAAACACTGCCGCTACATCAGAATTCTTTAATAACTTCTCTATTTCTTTTATTGGTAGCGTGGCATCTATCAAAACCAATGTTGCCCCTGCATAGGCGAGTCCCATACCGGCTAATATTGCAAAAGGAGAATGTTGCATAATAATCGCAACTCTGTCGTGTTCCTTGCAAGAAAGTTTTTGATATAAACTTTCAATCTCTAAAATATCTTCGTATGCTTTTTTATACGTCCAACCCTTCTCCGAATCATCTTCTTTGTAATAAGTTATAAATTTGTTGTTTTTAAAGTTTCTACAAGTTTGTTCAATTGCTGAGCGTAAATCTTTATAATACATAATTCCTTTACCTATCCTTAGAATAAGATATTCTGCTATATGCAAAAATCTTTTGCTAATTTTCCTTTCTTTTTCATAAAATATGTAAATCTTCTACACCGCTAATTTCCCTACTTTTATTCGCTTCAAGCATATCATACAGATTTATCATATTTTATAGTTTGTTTCTTTCTCTATATTTTTCAAAACTACTTATAGTTTTCACCATCTTTTAACCTATCATACAATTGACTTATTTTTTCTTTGTCCCCCTTTGATGGTAACTTGTTATTAACCTCTATTGCTTTATCTATTTCATTAAAAGCCTCATAACAATTTCGTAAAATATATTGCATAAATACTATTGTTTCTTTCATTAAAACCATCTTTTTCAATTCTTCCAGTGCTTGGCATTTTATATTCTCTTTTTTATCTACATCTTTCACACAAAAATATTCATACATCTTTGCTTTTGCAAAATTATATCTACAATCTTCAAATGTTTCTGATATTTCTTTAGCTAATACAAGACAATATTCAGCCTCTAAAACTCTACTTAATAACTCTTCTCTATTACTATCATTAATTTTTTTACTTAATATGTTGTCTATACTATCCTCTCTGTCTGCATTAATTCCTAATTCTTCATCCAACAGTTTTAGATAAAACGCCCCAATATTATTAAACCCTTTATAGTCTTCTTTATCCATTCTTATTGCCGTTATATAATATAATCTTGTAACATCTTTCAATTTTTCCTTAACAATTTTTTTTGCATCCTCAATTGCATTTTTTTCAATCCCTTTAGCAACATTCCATTCTATTTCTTCTTCTCTTTTTAAATGTGCATTATAGTAACTATTCTGAAGTATTTTACTACACTTTTTGCATATTTCTGGAGCGCCTATATAATTGCATATTTTTTCAAAATTAAAGTATAATAGTTCGTATCCTATTCCTGTATTTCTAATATATCTTCCTGTACTAGCATCTTCTTTTAAACTTTTTCCCCATATTCTATAATATTTATCGTTGTCTCATACCATTTTGAAGCATTCGAATTTATATTAATTTCTCTGCACAGAAGTCGATATGTATATCCAATAGCATTTAATGCATATGCTCTTATCATCTTTTCAGTCTCAATATTTTTAAGTCGTTCCCATTCTTCTTTATAACATATAATTGCATTTTCAAGTTCTTTCACACTTATATCTTTTTCTATTCTTCCCTTAGTAGAATTAAGATAAAAATAAGCATCTCCTTTTCTATCAAATATATAAATTTGTCCAACTATCCCGATATCTTTTATATAGAAATCATTCACTATTTCAAAAAGTTTTTCGGCATACTTTATACTATTTTTCCATTGATTTTTTTCATAAAATTGTGCAGACAAAACTGCATATTCTTCAATTTTGCGTACATTTTTATACTCAATACCATCAAATGTACTGTTATTTACCCTTTCAATATGTCTTAATATAAAATCCGATATAGCATATCGATACCGATTTTTTTCTAATTCCTTAATAAATGCATTTTTATGGATTTCATTTTCCAGCGTTTGGGCATTTTTTTTCTTTACAGAATCAAGATGTTTGCTTATTCTTTCGTCAATCTTATCCTCTAATTCTTCTTTTGTTGTTAGATTATAAATATTTAATCCTACCCATATTGTGATTGCTGTACTGATCATATCGGCTTCTGCAATATTAAGTGCACTTTCAAATAGGCTTGGATTAGTTAAATTTTCTCCCTGTACTAGTAACATTATAAAAAAACCTACGACGATTAAAGCCAAAATAAAGCTAGGCAATAATCCTAAAATTATCATAAGCTTTCCCTTTGATATTTCTTTTCCTGATGATTTATTAACACTATTTTTTTCGTTAACTGCATTATTCATATATATTTTATCCCTTTGTATCCTACTATTTTTATTAAAATCATTAACAATTCTTACCTACGAAAAAGAAATGCGTTCTCACTATTTGGCATCAACTTATCCAAATGAGCAAATGCATTTTTCGGTGAGGTCACATATTTATCATGGAATCGTCCACATTCAATTTCTTCTAATGTTACCTCTTTATTCTTTTGATTTCCCCATATTACCTTCAAATGTTGCTCCCACTAATCTATTGGTATTTCTTCTCTCTTTTGAATTCCCATATACTCGAAAATATTCCATTTGCACGTACACAAAGCATCTCTCAAATTCTCTGTCAGTTTTTCCCCGCTTTCTCCATCAAATCTGATATTTTCTCCGATACTTAAATAAAATTCTTTATCATATTGTTCAATTGCTATTGGAACAATTTCAGCACCCGTCTCTAACGCCATATTTACTGCTCCCGAGAAAATTGGCATAACCGGTACGCTTTCTGTTATATTCCATGTGCCTTCAGGAAAAATTAAAAGGTTCCCACCTTTGTGTAAAAGCTCTAAAGAGCGCTGAACACTTACTTTCCTATCCGCTTTTGATTTTAATTCCACAAATATTACACCATTAAAATACAATAGCAGCCCTGCCGGATCTTTATATAAACTCCTTGGATTGCCCAAAAAAACATATGCAGACTCTTTTATTGCCTCGCATGTAATTGCAATATCATCATACCCTATATGCTCATTAAAATAACTTTGCTGTCTTTCTAAAGGTATTCCTATATAATAATAACTATGTGCTACAGCATTCATATTATCATTTGATAACATTACCGTTTTAGGTTTCCCTGTTGTTCCTCCCGTATGAGCCATTACAGCACATTTATCTTTTTTATAAGATGCCCTAACATATAACTCTTTTCCTTTTTTTATAAACTCCTCCCAAAACAATGTATTATCATCTACTTTTATTGCTTTATTTTTAATTCTATAAAAAGTTTCATTACAAAAGATAATGAATTTGACGGTGATACAACTATTATTTTTTCTGCACTGCTTTTCCTTATTGCTTTTTTTATAATCTGATATGCTAAATCTACCGTAAGTACAATTTTAGCTTTGCACTCATTTATATACATTCTTAATGTCTTCTCATCGGTACGAGGATCAACCAAGTTTACAACAACACCTAAACGATTTAACGCATATAATGCATAAACTGTTTCTGGCATATTAACACTACAAACAATCACAACATCATTGTTTCTTAGACCTAATGAATAAAATGCTCTTGCAGTCTTTTCAACATTGTCAAACAACTCACCATATGTAATCTTTGTTCCGTAATAAATTAATGCAATATCATTTAAATGCTCTTTATTATTCTCATAGATATACTGATACATGGTCATCTTTGGAAGTGGAGAATAAATTGCTTCCTCCGAATAGTATTTCAGCCACGGCTTATCTATTGATGGGTATCCTGTAAGTTTTTTGTTCTTAATTTCTTTATTCATTTTATCTACCACCCTCTCTTTGTCATTAGTTAGTACATTTTCTAAGTCAACTCGATCATATTTCCGCTCTTTGCCATATACTATATTATATCATTTTATATATCATTTTCAATATTGTTTTTAATACCTATTATCTATATTACATTCAATATAAAATTGTATAAAAGAGGTGATAGAATGAAATTTATTCCAAGAAACGGCGAAAAGGAAGTTATTTCCTTTCGAATTCAGAAAGAGTTATTATCCCAGATAGATAAGATAGCAGTAGACAACTCTTTAAGCAGAAACGAATTTATGATACAGTGTCTCGAATTCGCATTAGCAAATATTGATGAAGACACCACTCCAAAATAAATAATTCTCTAAGAAACTTAAACTATTAATAATGAAAAACACCTCCGCAAGATAATGTTATCAATCAACTTGCGGAGGTGCTTTCTCTCTATATTCTATTATTTGTACACAAATATTTACTTTTTCCGTGTATTTCATGCAATTTTCAAAACTTTTAGAACCAAAATAGAACCACGTTCCTTTTTCGTTGTATTTTTCACAAAATGATACTCCCCTTGTTTGCTATTCCTTTCATCACATAAAGAAACCGCAATCCCTTTCACAAAAGAGATTGCGGAATATCTTAAAATTTATTTGGTTCTAAAACCTTGATTATTCAATAATTGTAGCAACCTTACCTGAACCTACTGTTCTACCACCTTCACGAAACTATTTCATCATTGTTTGGTATATTTTGTTTGATTTTAGTTGTTTTCACTGCTCATTTTGGCTGTTTGTACTGCCATTATTTCTATTTGCAAAGAGAAATGACGACAGTTTGACGACACTTTCTTACTACTTATTTCCAATTGTCAACTTGGGATACCAAATGTACGATATAACCATGCTCTACTATCAACAAGCATATGCAATATTCTGACTATAAAAACTTCCTTCACATTATCATCAATAGTGTAAAATATCTTATATTCTCTATAGTATGTTTTATGTACTCCTAATTTTGATTTTGTACTGCTACATTTCTATATTTTTTCTCCAATCTGTCGCACACTTCGTTAAAATCTTTTGTCTTACCTTCTTTAATATTTTCCAAGCCTGCAAGAACCATATTTATAACTTCTTTATGTTGTTCCTTTAATGCAATACCATAATTATCTTTTACTGCTACTTCCATATGACCATCCTTTCTTGTATGATTGAAAATGCTTACCTACCTGTCTTTATTGTATGTAATTTAAAAATAATAAATAGCAACTGATTTTTGAGTTCAGTTATCTCTTTAAAAATTTAGCCCTTTTTCAATCATGGGTGGAATTTACTCTTTCACACGAAATTTAGTTTTACAAGTCTGAGTGATGACATTGGGCCACTATCCAACAAAGTAACTCTTTTACCTCTTACATTCTTCTGTCATCTGGTATAAAAAAATGTTTGTCTACATCAAGTTCTCTTACCAAATTGTTATTAATATCTATTAATTTATTATGTATTTCACTATCTGAATTATAATCATTTAATTTCATATCAAACCAAAAATCGGATGTAATAAATATTCCCGTTATATCATATTTAATCTGATTGGCTAACAAAGGATACAAACAAATCATTTCCCACTTATCTTGATTATTTAAATAAACTTTTTTCTGCATATGAGCGGCTATCTTTATTGCCTCTTTTGAACCATATGCATAAATAGTCGTTAAAATATTATTTAAATCTTCAATAGTCACACTTTCTGCTTTAGTCTTCTGCATATTGTTTTTATTCATTATATCAAGCAATTTATACGGCATTTCTGCCATACGCTCTATATGCAATTCCGATTTACGCTTGACCAATTCATTTTTCAAGTTAAGCCTGATACCTAAATAAGTTACTACAAATCCAACAATCGTAATAATGCTTTGAATTATAACCGTCGCTATATTATCCATTCTTTTCCTCCCTATGTGACTCTATTTTTTTTCATTCTTTCTTTTTATAAAAGAAAAATACCCTATTTAAAATAGTAATATCTCTTTTAACTTTCCACAATTGCAAACCCTGCATCTATTAATATCTTTCTGTCTGTATCTGAAAAACTCTTTGGTTTTGGTATTCCAAGTGCCAGAAAATATCTTGCCCTTGAAAAAGCGACATAAGCAAGCCTGTTTTCTTCTCCAATATCCTCTCTATTAAACCATTGTTTCCAATACCCTCCTGAATGTTCATCATTACCAGCCTGATAAGAAGACAAAAAAAACACCGCATCCAAACTCATTCCTTTGCATCCATGAATTGTTTCAATAGCATAACCCAAATCTCCTTCTTTATTATCAAACATAGTTTTTTCTACTATCTTATCCTTATTACCTTTTCTAATATTCCCAATATCATATGTACATCCAGATAATTCAGGAAATTTTTTTACATTTTCTTTTATTAACTTATTTAATGTTTTTTTCCATTCTGTCCAAGTAACCGAGAAATCGTTTAGTTCTTCGGTCTCTTTCAAAATATTTCTTACCTCAAATAATACCCTTTTCCACTCTTTACTCTCTATCTCTTTGGGCCTATATAAGAACTGACTATTTAAATGCTCACTTGTTTTAAAAAAAGTCCTTTGAACACTTTTCGCCAACATATCAAATAGTATTTTAAAATCAGAAATCTGATTTTTTCGGTTAAGTAAATATACAATTTGGGCTATTGTTTCTAAATTATTGGGACTTTTATTATTGCTTTTCATTCCAATCAATTTATTTTTCAAATTGTTATTTCTGACAATTATCCTACTTTCCTCTATCCTCAAATTATTTTCAAGTACATACTCATGAAATTTATTGACAGCAAGTTTTTCTTTTCCTTTCGAATAAAGAATGGCAATTAAAGGAATCCCTGTTTTATTGACATTTCTTCCTAAAATTTTATTTTTTCCATTCACAACATATTCTGATGCATCCACAATGGACTGACAGCTTCTGTAGTTTTCGTTCAAAAATTTAGTATCAAAACAATGTTTTTCAATAAAATCTTTGGTATCATCAGGTTCAATATTTCTAAAACCATATATCGCTTGATTCAAATCTCCAATCAGATGAACTTTACACCCTTTTTCACAAAGAGTCGCCAATAATTCTAACTGAATATAGGATAAATCCTGACATTCATCTACAAAAACTATTGGAAAACGCTTTGCTAACAGCTCTGCTATCTCAGGATATTGTTTTAATAGCGAATTCGACATATATTCAATATCTTCGTAAAGAGCAAATCCACTTTTCCAAAATTTCGTCTTTATTTCTTCCAAATCCAACTCTCTCCAATCATCTTGCTGTACTAAATTCTGTAAAATCTCTTTTCCCTGTCTGCTTCTAGTACCACAATATTGATACGAATCAGTTTTAAAATCCCGAAAGAATTCATGTGCCTTAATATTCCCCAATTCTCTATAGCCATATCTGCTGCTATATGCATTTAAAAAGTCAGAAGTACAACTGCTCTCTATCAACCGTATGCTTTTATCTCCACGCTCATCTCCTTTATATTTCATCAATTTATGTAAGAACGGGTTAGCAATATAACCATGTAGCCAACTTGTAAAAGTTCCCATATAATGTGGATATTCTAGTTTTCCGTTCAAATAGCAATCCAGTCTATTATTTATTTCCTTTTCCGCAGAATTTGTAAAAGTCAAAACAGCAAAACCTTGTTTTTTTAACTTCCATTGTTCTTTTTCATATGCCACTTTTATTGCCAAAACTTCCGTTTTTCCACTTCCCGGACATGCTTTTAGAAAAACATTTTTCCGCAATTGTGATGTCACATAGTTAATTTGTCCCTCGTTCATATTATGAATAAAACTTTTCTCTAACTGCTTACATCTGCTATTTTGTATTCCATCACAAGCGAATAAATCAGAATTGCATTTTTCTTTCTTGCATAACACCCTGCATATTATTTTTCTCTTATTTTCCATTATTTTCCTCTGTAATTTCCAAAACAAATCTAATTGCTTCTTTTATATATTCTGGTACAATAAAATCATTTGTACTGCTTATTTTTTCTAATAACAATTGTGCAAATAACCCTTTTCCCAAATAGCTTGCGTCAATTTGCCTTAATATGTCTAAAGCAATCTTCGGTTGATCCACATTTTCATTGTTCTGATATGCCTCCAAATACCCTTTCAATCTATCTCTAATTTTGCCGTTAGTAGGTAATACATCCAAAATAATTTCAATCATTTTCTTAGCATTATCCTTTTCCAGTGCTAAGTCATATTCAAATGTCTTTACATTAGTGTAAATTCGGCAACTTTCCGTCATATTCTTTACTTGTTCTTTTAAAAACAACTGTGGATTTTTTCCTTCAACAATGCCATTTTTTTGAGGAGCCTCTTCTTCTGGATCGTTATCAGTAATTGCTACACATAAGATTGGCACAAAATCTGTCTTTTCGTATTCATCTTCCTCAAACTTATCTTTCTTCCTGAACAAATCAATCCTTTCTTTATACGCTTCTTTACTTTCATCATTATTTTTTTTAGGATATATGAGTTCATATCCATCGTAAATCTTCATAAAATATTGAAAAAAAATACCATGCATATTTATAACTGAAATTCCCGCTTCTTCCAACGATTTAGGAACATTATCTAAATTTAGCTTGCCCAAATATATTTCTGCTAATTTAGGGATAAGCAGAGCTTCTGCCAATCCCTCAACCAAAATATTTCCCTTTGAAAAAAGCAGTGTTGAACGTGTTGTATCCATCCATCTATTTATGAATTGTTTTACCTGTTCATTTTTTATACACTTTCTAAGGGAAGTAATTTTTATTCCGCTCTTAGTCATATTAAAGCTAATAATATTTTCAATCGGTGTCGCTGAAACTATTGTAGTAGAATGTGTTGTTATTATAATTTGTATATCATTTTTCTCGGCTTGTTCTTTTAAATATTTCAATACTTTTATCTGTATCTGCGGATGCAAGTGTGCTTCCAATTCCTCTATCAGCAATATTCGTGGAGAACTATAATTATCTTTTAGTCCTTCAAATTCTGCTAATATTGTTGCTAAATAAATCAAATTATTATATCCCAAACTATTTTCAAAAAGATTTCTATACACACTTTCTTCTGTAGCTATTTTCCCGGGAAAAAATACTATGCGCAATGCCTCAACAATTCTTTCAAATGTAACATCTCCAAACTGTATCTTCGTAGTTTGTGTAAATACTGTCCCTAAAGCATTCTCCAAACTATCATTAATCAGTTTATTTGCTCTTGCAATATCAGGTCTTTTCGCCACTGTTTCATTAAAATCATTAACATCCTTTTCAATGTCCATTAGTTCTCCAGCTTTTCGCTTTTCTTCTAATGTTTTTTTTGACAAATTAATCAATAATCTTGCCAATCTTGAACCTCGGCTCGCTTTTAAATTTTTTTCTGCATCTCTCAAAGCTGGAAGATATACACACTGTATATCATTTAAAGGCTCCCATTCAAATACGCTATTGGCTGCCTCTCCGCCCCATATTACTTTCTTATAATTATTGCGGCGATCCTGCTTCTTAGAAATATCAATATTTAATATAGCATTATACTCTTTATCAAGCCAAGTAATGTACTCAACCTTTTTTTCTTCTGATAAATCTGAAAATCTTCCTTTGATAAAAATATTATCAGACCACTCTTTTTTATCTACTGATGAATAAAAATCTTCTTCTAAAATCCCATTTCGGGCATATTCATCTTCATTAAGCAACAAACGAATGGCATCTATCACTGTACTTTTTCCACATCCATTCTCACCAACTAAAACATTCAATCCCTTTTTTAAACGCAATATCTGTTTGTCCTTAAACAATCTATATCCTTCAATTTTTATATCCGATAAGTACATCCAATTTTCTCCTCCTGTAACTTTATACACACAAAATCACTACTCACTTTTTTAATATTCAAATACTTCAAACATTTTTTATTACAATATCGGCTAGTATTCTTCACAATTAGTTGAGAGAAATCATATTCTATCTCAATGTGCATATTGCAAATATTTGTTATTTGCATCAATTATTCCTTTTTTGAATATTGTTCTCTCAAGAAATTTCTGTAAAAATAATTTAAAGCATCAAGAAAGTTTAATTTTCCCGCACCATTTTCTATCTTGTGTTTTTTACAAGCACTCTAGGAATTAAATTAATAGCATCAGTACAATATTTATAGATTTCTTCAATCCTTTTCACATATCTCCTAAATATCTTGTACAACATTCCAATAAAGCATATTAGAAGCTAACTTTTTCTATCCTCTCCTAATATTTTCTACTTAAACCTAACCTGCAAATTTAAATTCATACACATCTTTTCATCTTCCTTATACAGAGACGCAAATCCATGTCGACTTGTCGAACCTCTTTCCAGTTTAGTATTATCCAATAAATATTTTTCAAAATAATCTCTATTATAAATGTGATATACCAATACTTCTCCATCTGCAGACACAATTATATATCCACCGTTTGCTTCATCGTATCCATCCCATTCTTTTGAAGGCATCATACCTAATGCTACTGAACACAGAAATTTTTTAAATTTAAACTCATAAAATCCTTTCTTTGGGAATCCCAATGGATTTTCTTCTTCCAATTTATTTATTATTTCCCTACAATCGCTTATGTTGTCACGATAATAGCATAGAAGCACCTGTGCAATTATTTCTTCCATACGACTATCTATCAACATTAAATTATTAGCAAATTTCTCATTAGCTGCTTTTGAATATGTAACCTTTCCATTTGAAAAAATCTGCTCCATTCTATCCATTATTTTACTTTTAGGATTACTAAGCGCATTTATATTTTCCATCTGTTCATCGCTGATTCCGTCAACCTCAAATACAAAATTAGTTGCACCTGATGCGTTCAAAAGTGTTGGGGCGCTTCCCAATTCTGATTTGATGCTAAAACCACATACAGGTTCAAATCCTGTATGTATATCATGAATCTGCATTTTTATATCCGTTTTATCAGTAGATGGGGCAGACAAACGATAGCACTCAATTTCATTAGCAAACTTTTCTGTTTGCTCAATTTCAAACGACCTGCTCTTCATATTAACTATTTCATTATATAAATAATCCGCTTCCTTCTTGAGACGTTCCTTACTTATACTTTTAATCTTAACATCATTGCTATAGATGTCCACATCCTCGTTTTCACCTATCTTGTATTCAAGTCTTTTTCCTTTTACCTCTTCTCGAATTATTTTAAGAATCGGAAAGTATACATTTTCAATCTTTTTGACCTGATCGTCTGCCGCATAAATCTTTCCATATGCCAAAAGTCTTAACAAAACATATAATTCACTCCATTCGCCTTTATTTCCCTTTATCATATTAATGTACCTCCCCTTTTATCCTACAGCACGTTCTTTGTTTATCTTTTTAATATTTTCTGCCTTAATAACTGCCTTTGCTTTTTCATCTGCACTAAGAATTTCTTCTATTTTATCCGCTATTGCTTCAATAACATTAACAGTTACACTATTACCAAACTGTTTATACAAATGGGTGTCTGCCAGTTCAAGTTTAAAATCATCTGGAAATCCCTGCAGTCTTGCCCATTCCCTAGGTGTCATTTTACGAATTCCTTCTCTGTTAACATCACCTTTAATGTGTGTAACAGGTATAAAGTTTGTAAGTCTCTTATCAATAATAAGATTTCTTTCTCTACCCATACCACCGCAAACAATAGCTCCTGCTTTTCCATCCAAGTCTCTGATTTCGTAGCCAAATCCGTTTCCTTTGGCTGCATGTCTTGCTTTGTGTCTTTTTAATGTTTCTATGTATGTTGTAGAAAGATAATATTTAACACTTACTTCCTGTTCTTCCATAATGTCACGTATACAAGTATCCGGCTTATTTCCTATTGGAAATTCAAAATTTTCCGAGTTGATATCTTTTCTAAATGCAACTATATAAATTCTCTCTCTATTCTGTGGAACACCAAAATCCTTACTATTCAAAACCTTATCATATACAGTATATCCTATCTGTTCAAAGGCATTTTTTATAACTTTAAAAGTTCTTCCTCTGTCATGTATGGTAAGTCCTTTCACATTTTCACAAAAAATAACTTTTGGTTTATGATACTCACATATTCTCACAACATCCTGAAACAATGTACCTCTGCACATTCCCTTATAATCATCATCAAAGCCCATTCTTTTTCCTGCCAGTGAAAATGCCTGACATGGGAAACCTGCTAAACATATATCAAATTCAGGTATATCTTTCTCATCAATTTTCGTTATATCTCCGGCAATCTGAAATTTATCTTTATAATTTGCTCTATATGTTTTTTGAGCATATTCATCCCATTCACTTACGAATACCGTTTCTATATTTTTTCCGAAAGCATTATCAAATCCTTTTCTTATTCCACCTATTCCTGCAAACAAGTCAATTACTTTATATTTCATTTTATTATTCCTCTCTGTCAAAAAACGATTCATCAGCCGTCATGTTATCAAATATTTTTTCCTCGACAACTTTAATACATTCGTCTACATTTTTATTTATATCTTTTCCCCAAAATCTCAGAACTGTCCATCCCATAAAGTTCAGTTCTTTTTCAATCTTTTCATCCCGTTCTATGTTTTTAGATATCTTATTAATCCAAAATTCAGAATTTTTTCCTTTTTCTAATTGTAACTTTAATTTCTCCCAATCCTTTCCATGAAAGAATTCACTATCGCAAAATATTACAATTCTATACTTGGTAAGAACAATGTCTGGTTTTCCTGGAAGTTTATTATAATTCTTCCTATATCGATACCCTTTTTTCCATAATGCTTTTCTTAATTTAAGCTCAATACTTGTATCTTTATTCTTGATATTGCTCATATTTCTATGACGTTGTTCTTTTGTTAAACGATCCATTGTCTAACCTCTTTTATTTATTTTCATCAACAATTTCCATTATATCAGAAAAATCACATTCAAGTGCTGTACATATTTTCAATATTATATCTGTATTTACATTTTCATTTCTTCCAAGTTTTGCAATAGAAGCTGAACTTATATTAGCCTTTTGAGCTAAATCTTTTTTCATCATATCTCTGTCAATTAATAATTTCCAAAGTTTTTTGTAACTTATACTCATGTCTCTCTCCATTCGAACATATTTTCTATTATAGTAACATAAAGATATAACAATATCAATAAAAAAAACAATAAATTATGAGAACTCATAATTTATTATCTTTTTGCTGTATAAAATTATTTTTTCAATCTTTTTGTATCTTTTCCCACCAGATTTCCACCTCTATAATATTCAATTAAAATAATCCTATTGGGTAAATCTATTTCATAATATATACCTAGTTTATAACCACAAACATATCTTGGAAATGTTTTTCCATCAAAAGACCAAACATCATTGGTGTTTTCCGATCTAGTCAGGGCTATCAATCTTTCTCTATCAGAATTCTTATTTTCTTCTGACTGATATGATTTTTTCATTTCTAATGCAATCAAATTATCATTTTTTTCATCTTCGCCTCTGCTATGTATTATCAAATCACATGTGACTTGTATTACTTTAAAATCACTATTTATAATAGTTTTAACATGTCCTGCATTTCTATTATATTCAACATCAACATGATACTTCTTATACTTTGAGTACTTTTCAATTTCTTTTTCCAAATATCCTTTTAAGCTTGCACAAATACACCTTTCCGACACATCTGATTCTATTAACGACAATTCTTTTGATAAGAATTTACTATTAGCTAAATCAAATATTTTTTTATCATTCATTTTTATCTTTCTCCTTAAATATGTATTTTTGAAAATTTATTTATTTTTTTTAATCTTTTACTCATTTGTCTTTCATATCTTCTAAGATATAATTCTAAAACAAATGCTCTCTTTAACTTAAAATCCAGCTCACTTGAAGCTTCGTATACAATTCTTATTGTCTCAGTTTTATTGTAAAATCTTTTCTCACCATTAATTTCTAAAACACGTTTAGAAAAAAATCTCAGATACCATGTTTGCATACTATTCTTCCCCATAAATTTTGTATCTTTATACTTCATATTGTTTCCCCACATACTCCAAAATTCTTCTACTTTTGTCAACATTGTTTCACAATCTACTAAATATATATTAGAAAAATTTAATGAAGATTTTTTGTATTCATCACTAAATTCTTTTAATTGTCCAAATTCTTCCTGAAAATCACAAAAGTTTTCAAAAATATCTATATTATTTAACTCATCTCCCCAAAATTTAGTTCCATCACATAGTTCAATTTTGTCTTTCCTTATGTTACAATTTTTACCTGATAGTTCAGTAGCTCCCTGACTTAATATATTACTCTTTTTATTACAAAGTTCTTCTATATTTTTTTCCAGAGCATATGACATTTTCTGCATTATTAGCATTAAATTTTCTTCCAATACAATTAATTTTTTAAATCTATCCTCTCTTAGAGTATAGGATGCCGAAATCTTATATTTCACATCCAATAATATATATATAAACGCTATTAATAGTGTAATAATTTGAACTGTATTCAAAATATTTTCACTATTTAATTTTGATAAATCAAAGTTAAGTAAATTAGCATTAATAAATCGTGTTATATCTTTTCTAAATACATAGCACAATACAAAATCAATTATCAGCCAATTTTTTAATCTAAAATTAAAAAAATATCTTATTCCCCTTTTAATCCATTGTATAAGACTGTCTAATGAAAACAGTTTTGCCCAATACAATTTTGTTTTTCCTTCATCATACTCCCTATAAATGACAGTATACGTTTTTATAACATCATATTTAATCCAATTAATAAAATATTCTATGTCTGCTTCAAATTTCAAAAACCATAGAATTCCACATCCATATTTTAAACTTTTTTTGCCATTTTCACCTATAACTACTATTTCTATTTTTTTAATTATTTTTTCCAACACTTCACATATGAGATATACTAAAATTTTAAATGCAGCAATAATAACTGAACATCCAATGCATACCAAACAGTACAATACAATTACATTCACAACCGCATCAAAAAAAATGTACAATTTATCAATTTCTTTCACTAGCATCATTTTTCATTCCTTTCAGTATTGCAAGATAATCAATTTATTTTTTTTGCAATATTAGTGTATTTAGTATACCATATTTACTTTATTATTGTTTGCCTTTTCATCCTTTCCTCCTTCCCCATCTCCACAATCTTTTCATAATCCTCATCCTTAACAAATCGTCTAAAATATCCAAGCAAAAACTCTGATTCTTCCAATTCATAAATCCTTTCATTCTTTTCATCAAGTTCCTGTTCCAGATATTCTTTAGACCATTTAAGTTCATCATTATCTCTTATCAACTTTTTCCTATCTTCATCCACCCTCTCCAGCTTCTTCTTTAATTCTATTGATTCCGCAAAGCAGCTTTTTGCCATTTTAACTATTCTTTTAAATATTCTGTTTAAACCTGCAAGAAACGGCATAACAATCTTTTCTCTATAAGATTTTGCACTCATCAGTCCTTTAGGCTCTTCCGGACCTTTTGCTATCTTTTTTTCAAATTCTTTAATGTCCTTTATTCCCCATTGTGCCACGGCATCAGCTTCTTTCATTTCTTTATATGTTTCCTCCAGCTTCTTATCTGCTATTTTCTTTTCAACAGTCTTTTTTAGAATTTCATTATTCAGATTTTCAACCTCTTTTACTGCTTTTTCATATTTCTCATTTTCCTTTTTTACCTTATATTCCTTAACTGCCAAATCATTATTGCGACCCTTTTCCTTTCCTTTCAGAAATTCTCCAATCCATATGAATGACCTGCCCTCTGCGTATTCTCTTATTCTGCCCTGCAATACTTTTTCAAGAAATTCCTTTGTACAAACCTTTCTCTTTGATACCTGCTTTGACATTCCCTTTTTAAATCCGTCAGCTACGGGAACTGCCACCACGTGCATGTGTGGACTTGCCTCATCATAATGTATCACTGCATTTGCCACAACAAGATTTGGTGCTTCCTTCTGTAGCATGTTAAGCATTTCTTTAAAGGCTGCATCCATCTTTCTTCTCTTGTCAGAGTTCTTATCCCAGAACTCCTTGTCTCCTATCTGAAAAATAAGTTCCACTGCCATGTCTTTGTTTGACTTTGCTGTCTTTTCAAAGTAATCATCAATCTTTCTGTCATCCCTTGTCTGCTTTTTGTTGTATTCCCTGACTGCTTCGTCAAACTGTTCCTTATATACTTTTTTTACATCCTGCACTAATTTATCCGTACCCCATAAAATTACAATGTTCTCCTTATCGTATTCCAAGGAGCGGTACTTTCGTAAATTGTGCTTTGCAACACCTGAAAGTTTTGCCTTGCTGTTAATGGCACTGTTCTTCTGACTCAGGTGCGCTGAATATGATAATCCTGCCATAATCTCACTCCTTTTTTCTTTTATTGTTTTGATACGTGCGTTGACACCTGCACGTTGTTATTTTTTAGTTGTCTGCCCGAGGCTGTTGAAAACGGGTGGTTCTTATCAATTTGGCTCTGCCATAATTGATAACCGCCTAGCAGTTCTGTCATAGACACAACTGCGGGGGCTCTGCCGAGGGCTTTAACTGCTTCCTTTACGGCATCAGTTCTGCTCACTGTTATAAAATATTTATGTGTGAGCAGACGTAACATTCAATCCGTTTTCCCTTTCCGTCGTTTTTATAACCGGCTTGATGTTACCATTACCTGCGGGTGTCACCCACAGGTCTTAATCGTTAAAGGCAACTACCAACGGAAATCCTCCGGTATTCCTTTACGATTAAGATAGGCTATTCTACTAGTCTCTCTTTCTTCATCCGTACCGGCTATTAAGCTCTTCGTATATAAATCTCTAGTAATAAGCCTGTCCATCTTTTCAACCAGTCCTTCACTGATTTCCTCACGTAAATCTTCTCTGTCATAAATGAAATACTGATACATCATTCTGAACAAATCTTCATCTATCATCATTTTCTTATTTTTCTTTTCCATTTTTCCTCCAATCTAACCCAAATTGTAAACACCTAATAAAACAATTTATTTTTTTAGTTTTCTCATCACTGTTTACAGTTTAAGGTTTACATCAAATCCATATTTCCCGTAAATAAAGGGATTGCTCACTGTTTTCATATAAACAGTCCGATTTTTCAGTCAGTGTTACTGTTTACAAATTAACTGCCATTTACAAAATCACAAACTGTTTACATTCACTGTTTACAAATATTAAAACTCTTACTGTCAGTCACGCTTCCGTATTGTTAAGCCCCGGGACTTCAGGTCCCGAGGTTCCAACTCCAAAAGAAAGTGACATCATGTCACTAGCTTTTACTTTGCGACATCATGTCGGAAAGTTTCAATCCTACACATCAAAAGGCAGCTGAACATTTTCATCTACTTCCACAAATTCGTCAATATGTTTTCTCTTCCATCCTCTCTGAGTTCCATACTTTTTAAATCTATGAGTTGATATTGATTCCCAATCATTTGAAAATTCATTTCTCATAATTGCTCCGATTTCTTTTGATTCATAAGGCTTAGGTTCTTCATTTTCATGGTGAAATGCCAATTCATAAATCATTGAGGAACATACATAATCCTCTTTCGTTGTTTCAAGGAAGTTTCCAATTATGCCAACCTTTGTGTCTTCCGGCATACAGTTCTTCTGCATTTCTATTAACTCTTCCGTAAGTTCCTTATTAAATACAAGTTTCGTATTAACACCCCTGTGATACATGTCCATGATTTCTGCCCAACACTGTTCCATATAACTTCTTGTCTCATCCTCATCTTCAAGGGGATGTTGCTCTGCCTTTTCCTTATCAACAAATACAGGTATAAATCTTCTGTTACCTGACCTGTCAAAAGGTAAAAAGTCAGCATTGTTGGACGAACCCACAAATATGCACTGTCTTGGTCTGTCTTCCGGATGTGTTTCATAGGGAACCTTATAGGTTTCACTCTGACGGCTTAAAAATGACTTTATTTCCTCAACACTTCTTGCGTTGCAGGTTGCAAGCATTTCTGCCATTTCAATAATCCAGTGTCCCTGAATCTTTCTGAATACATTTTCATCATCAAGTTTTCTCAAATCATCTGAAAACCATTCGTTTTCCATTGTGAGAAATCTTAAAAAACTGGATTTTCCTGCTCCCTGTCCGCCAACTAAACAGACCATATATTCAAACTTGCATCCGGGATTATATACTCTTTGTACCGCTCCCATCATCATGATTCTTGTAGCCTCGTAAATATAATCGCTTTCCTCTGTCCCAAGATATTTGGGAAGAAGATGTCTTACTCTCACAACTCCATCCCATTTAAGACTTTCAAGCTTTTCAATAATGGGATGGTAATGATTGTTGTTACTAACAATATCAACGGCTCTCTTGACATTCTTATCTCTGGTAATTCCATATCTCTTTTCCATACGGAGAAGAATGTTGTTAAAATCTGTATCCGTAAATGATTTAGAACGTCTGCGCCAGTCCATTTTCTTAACAATGTCAGTCTGACATGAGAGTTCATTTCTCTTAATTGCCCCTTTAAATTCAGGGTCATTTTCCAATACAATAATTGCATTACTAATGGTCTGTCTTGTTGTACCATCCTTTCTCTTTTCAAGGCTTTCGTAAACAGCCTTAATTTCGTTATTTAATTCTTTATTATTTTCCTCTGCATTAGAGAAATCATTATTCATGTAATAATTCATAGTAATTTCCTCCTAACATATAATTATTAATCTTAAAATTTTAATGACAAACCTCTTGTTGTCGGAAGAAACACTTGCTATAATTCAATTGTCAGTTAAATGTAGCAAGGGAATCTTCCCGGTTACAACCTGCCCCTAGCTTTGTGCCGGGGGCTTTAATTATGATTATTGTCAATTAAATCAGCGACACTTCTCGCTTTATTAGGATACAAGTGCCCATATGTATTAAGGGTAATTCTTATGTCCTTGTGACCTAACCTTTCTTTAATCAGCAATGGCTCCACACCTTTTTCAATAAGGTATGCTACATGACTGTGGCGCAAGTCATGGACCCTTATTCTCTTAACACCTGCTTTTTCTATTTGTCTGCGCATTTTATTTTGTACTGCCCGACATCCTACCGGAAACAGCCTTACATTATCAGGTAATCCATATTGTCTGTCGCACCATTCCTTTATTTCCTCTTTTAGAAAAACCGGAATTTCAACAACTCTTACAGACTGCTCTGTTTTAGGTGTTGTTATCATATCCTGACCATTTGCCCTAAAATAAGTTTTTGATATATTGATTCTGTTATTATAAAAATCAATATCTGACTTTGATAAAGCCAGCAGCTCACCTTCCCTTATTCCTGTCCAAAATAAGATTTCAAACATGATGTAATATCTGTCTGATTTGTCAACCGTACTTATAAACTTCTTATATTCGTCAACAGTCCAAAAGGTTAAGCTGCGCTTATCATCTTTTCCCATTCTCTTTACTTTTTTACATGGATTATTAGCCAAGTCGTAGATTTTTGTTGCATGTGTAAATAAAGCCGTCAACTGATTTTGAATCATTCTCATATATGATTCCGACAGATTCCTTTTATAGATTTCATTCTGCCATGCTATAATCTGTGCAGGTTTTATGTTTGACATTTTCATATCTCCAAAATATGGTATAAGATAACTGTCAATCATATATCTCTTATTTTGCTTTGTTCTTGATTTAAGCTCATTTTCCTTATCCTGAAAATACTGCTCCACAAATACTTTCATACTCATTTGAAGATTTCCCTGCTTCTTTAGATTTCTGTCACATTCATATTGTTTTGCTTCTCTTTGTGTCTTAAATCCACGTTTTTTCTTCTGTTTATTCACACCATAAACATTAGGTTCATACCATTGTGCAACCCATTTTCCTGTTTCTTTGTCTTTAAATGCCATCGCTTAGTTCTCCTTTTCTGATTCTTTTAATCCAAATAATTTCTGCTCCAAATAGGCTTTCGGAATTTTTCCTGCAACTACAAGATATCCGCCTTTAGCAAGTTCTTTATTTAAATCTCTTATAACTCTATATGCATGACTGTTAGAACAATGTAGTAACATTCCAACATCATTTACATCTAATAAATACTTTTCATATATCATACACTCATCTCCTTTCTGTATACGTTTTTCGTACGGTTATGTCCACATTATAATGTACGAACTTCGTACTGCCAAGTGCTTTTCGTAATTATTTTTATTTGTAGTGTACTTTTTTCGTACGCTGTGTTATACTATATAAAAATTTAGAAAGGTTGGTACCTGCAAATGGGTGATGGAAAAAACCTAAAAAAAATCCTTGATGAACAGGAAAAAAGTGTAAGATGGCTGGCAAAAGAAACCACAATCAGCCCTACAACACTTTATTCTATTATTCAAAAAGACACTGCTATCAGATTTGACTTTGCACTTAGAATAGCCAATGTCCTTAATGTCGAAGTTTCTGACATATGTTCCGATTCAGCCCTCAAAGCTGAAAACTGGTCCGATGAAAGCAAGATTATATTACCTGAGCTTCCACATGGATTTGATAAAGTTCTGGACGGAAACAGAATCAAAACTTATTTAAAGAATTCTCTTTATCCATTAATGGAATTGTTTGGAAAACAAAGTATGCCTAAATTAGATGAACATTTAACTAATTATTATCAGCTAACTGATGAAGGCAGACGTGATGTAGATAGTTTTATTGAAGCTCAACTTCAAATCAAAACAGATCCAAAAAGAGCTACAGATGTAAAGAAAATTACAAGATGGTAAGTATGAACTCCGAGTAAATTCGGAGTTCTTTTTTGTTTGCAACAAGTCCTCATTCTTACTTTTAGGTGAATTTTGACGACACTTTTGACGACACTTTTCTGAAATTCATCTTGTAAGAACGAAAAAAAGGCATCCCCGAAAATTTCGGGAATGCCTATAAATACTAGGTTTCTAGCTTATTATTCGATAATTGTAGCAACCTTACCTGAACC
>OFME01000250.1_pt1 | contig 46571 bp, 31 predicted proteins | sample 1541381 | NCBI WGS metagenome assembly OFME01 (sample SAMN04209243, study PRJEB22552) | human gut metagenome | biome: gut; material: feces | host: Homo sapiens | place: USA: Oklahoma
GTCGCGCGGTTTTTGTACCGCGCTGAGAGTATTCAAGAGAGTATGACAGTAAATTCCTCGACCATGGTCAAAGAGTTCACCAATCCGCTGAAGGAACCGATCGACGACGATATCAACCTGTTTGATTTCCTTGACCGCCGCGCCCAGCGCGACCCGGACGGCTCGACCGTCGAATACAAGGCGGACGGCGGCTGGAAGTCGTTCTCCGCGACGCAGTTCCGCGACCTGGTGATCGCCCTGGGCAAGGGTCTGATCGGCTTGGGTGTGAAGAAGGGCGACGCCGTGTCAATCGTGTCGCGTACGCGCTGGGAATGGACCGCGCTCGACATGGCCATCATGGCGGTCGGGGCGCTCACCGTCCCGGTCTACGAGACGAATTCCGACGCTCAGGTGAGCTGGATCTTCAACGATTCGCAGGCCACGATCGCGTTCGCCGAGGACGACGGGCAGCGCGACAAGATCGAATCCATCCACGATGAGGTGCAGTCGCTGCGCAAGGTGTTCGTGATCGAGGCCGGCGCGCTCGAAGCCTTGCAGGCGTATGGCAAGGAAGTGAGCGACGAGGAGTTCTGGGCGCGCAAGAACGACGCCCACGGCGACGACCTCGCGACGATCGTCTACACGTCCGGCTCCACCGGCACCCCCAAGGGCGTGGAGCTGTCGCACCGCAATCTGGCGTTCCTGTGCCTGTCGGCCATGCAGTACATGCCCCGCGCCTGCGCGTGGCCCGACCGCCGTCTGCTGCTGTTCCTGCCGCTGAGCCACGTGTTCGCGCGGTTCATGGAGCTGCTGAGCTTCTGCGGCACGCTGACGTTGGGACTGAGTTCCGATATGAAGACGATCGTCAAGGATTTCGAGTCGTTCGGCCCGACGCTGCTGCTGGCGGTGCCTCGCGTGTTCGAGAAGGTGTATAACGCAGCGTCGCAGCGCGCCGGCAAGGGCATCGCCGGCAAGATGTTCCTGCGTGCGGCGGACGTGGCGCGGGATTGGTCGAAGGCCGAGCAGGCCGGCGAGAAACTGCCGTGGCGGGGGCGCCTCGCCCACGGGTTCTACGAGTTGGTGGTGTACAAGAAGATCCGCACGATTTTCGGCCCGAACGCCGACTTCGCCATCACCGGCGGCGCCCCGATGGACGCCAACCTTTCGCACTTCTTCAACGGCATCGGCATGCCGCTGCTTGAGGGCTACGGCATGACGGAGACCTGCGGGCCGGTGTGCGTGAGCCTGCCGGAGAACAATCGGATCGGCACGATCGGCATGCCGATGAGCGGCGTCACCGCGGGTATCGCGGACGACGGCGAACTGTGCGTACGCGGCCATCTGGTCTGCCGCGGATACCACAACCATCCCGATGTGACCGCCGAGCAGATCGTCGACGGCTGGCTGCACACCGGCGATCTGGGCGACATCGACGAGGACGGCTTCATTTCGATCACCGGCCGCAAGAAGGATCTGATCATCACCGCCGGCGGCAAGAACGTCTCCCCCGGCCTGTTGGAGGCCGCCGTGATGACATCGCCGGTTGTGAACCAGTGCCTGGTCATCGGCGACCGGAAGCCGTTCGTGGCCGCACTGGTCACATTGGATCTCGCCGATGCGAACGCGTGGCTGAAATCGCAGGGCGCTCAGGAGGAGTCCGACCTGGCGTCGCTGGCCCGCAATCCGATCGTGCACACCGAAGTCGAGCGTGCGGTGAATCAGGCCAATGAGGGCGTGTCTCGCGCCGAGTCGATCCGCAAGTTCGAGATTCTGCCCGACGAGTTCACACAAGACAACGGCATGCTGACGGCCAGCCTGAAGACCCGCCGCGCGCAGATCGTCGCGCACTACCGAGAACTGATCGACACTGTGATCTACGTGCCGAAGAAGAAGTAGGCTCACCCGGCCTGCAGTCGCCACGTTGTTTCCTGTTTGCTTGTTCCAGTGTTCGCGCATGCGGTTGCTGTTGGCTGCTCCCGCTTTGCGGTTGCAGCTCGCGTGTTCGGGTCCGTTGTATCCGTCGCGCCGGTCGTTATGTCCGAGGTCCCATGCTTGGCCGCGGGTGACGGGCAGGTGGCAGTGGGTGTATGAGCATCCACGTAGTGCCATTTATTGTTTGCCTAGTCCTGCGGTCGTTAAGATTCACTGCGTGTCGCGTGTTCTCGGACTGCATATCTCTCGGCGTCAAGCAGGTCGCCGAACGCCTCGGCATAACCAGTGGCGGCCTGCTCAACCTCAAGCTCCCCGAACCCGACGCCATGATAGGCCGCACGCGCGGCTGGCTCCCGGAGACGATAGACGGATGGAACGCGAAGCGTCCCGGTCGGGGCGTCGGCGGAGGCAGACCCCGAAAAAACAAGTGACTGGCATACGCGGTTGGCTTCGAACCAACGACCTGCGGTTTTGGAGACCGCCGCTCTACGTCTGGTGCGCACCAAGCGGTATATGCGGCGTTCGGCGCGCCGCGGCGACCGAAATCGTCTGTGCATCAACACTAACAACCGTTCGCGCGGTTCGCTAGAGGTCGTGAGGATTTTTCGCCTTTCGCGCTCTTCCCGGGCATGCCGGCCGCGCTTGGGCCGTGCAGCCGGCTTGGAATCCAGTCGGCACAGGGTATCCGCATGGGAAGCTGCGCTGCGTTTGCGCCGGCTGCTTTCGCGCATCGGCATGACTCATTTCGCTCGCGACGCGCCGGCCGGGTACGGCGCGGATGCCGAATCGCCGGCATCGCCGCGGCGTCCGCAGGCGCGTTGACGCTGGCCACGTCGGCGTTCATGTTCCGATTCGTCCTTGACACGCAGGCGCCGCTTTCGATGATGAAACTGGTCAGGGCCGGTAAGGTTCCCGGCGCCAAGCTGGAGGGCGTGCGCCGTGATGCAGCCGAGGAGGCAAGGGCCGCATCGGTCGACGGTCGACCGATTCATCAGCGATGCGCTGGCCGGATGAGCCGTAAAGCCCGACCGGCTGGGCCATTTACGGGCTGTGGAGGGCGAACAGAACGCGAAAATACGGGTTGAAATAGCCGAAATCCGTAATTCCCCGTGTGAAATCGCCGTTTTTCGAGCTCAAAACGGCGATTTCGCACGGGGAATTGCCCAGAACGGCTATTTCAACCCGTAATTTGACGAGGATGATGGGGCAGATAGGGGGGGGGCAGCGATTGCGGTTGAACGCTTTCACTTCGCGCTGAGCCTTGCCCGGCTCATGGCTTACATTGTGGTCACATCACTGCCGTCGGAGCTGTACGAGGAACCGGAACCGCTGGAGCTGCTGCCGGAGCCACTGGAACCACTGCCGAGCTGGCTGTCCGACTCCCCTGAGCCACCATACTGCTGAGACTGTCCATTGCCGAATTGGCCGCCGCTGGGCAGCTGCCCCATGCCTCCGGGCATCTGCATCTGCTGGCTGCTGCCCGTGCCATCTTCGTCGTCGGTCAGCGCGTTCACCGCGAGCGCTCCACCGACGCCGCCCACGAGGCCACAGACCAGAGACACCACGGCGAGCAATGCCCACGTCTTACCGCTCAACGCGTGTTCGCCGCCCTTCGAGCCTTTCAGTGTCGGGACCTGACCGCCCATTGCTCCAGGCACCGGCCCCCGGCCGTTCCAATCCGCACACAACGGCATCCGGCCGCCCTGCGCGTTCGCATCTGGTGTATTCGCGCCCTGCATATTCGCGCCCTGCGCGTTCATGTTCTGGCCACTCACCGCTTGCATATTCCCCGGCTGCGGATTCATTGCCTGCGTCGGCGCATTCTGCACGTACCACGCCGCACGCGATCCCTCGCCGTAGCTCCTCGGCATCGGACCGTTCGGCGCATAGCCGGAACTGCCCGGAGCTGCCGCGAGCCTATACCCAGCCGAGCCGTATCCGACGGTTCCGCATCCAGCAGCCCCGGTCCCGGCAGCCCATTCGGCATCTCCCAGACCATCCGCACGATTCCCCGCATACTCGTCTGTACCGCCGTTGTCTGCCGCAGCCCGGCCACCATCGGCCCGACCAGCCGCGGAACCGGGCTCCACGCCCCAGCCGCCCGCCGAACCGTTAGTCACCGAACCATCAGCCACAGCGGCGTCATTCACAGCCGCTTGACGCTGCTCCGAACCGGTGACGTTCGCCGCCGCCTCGATAGCGACGCCCTCGATGGCACCATCCGCGCTGTTGCCGCTCTCGCCGCCATTCGCATTGTTGACATTGTTGCTGTTGTTGCTGGTCATGATGACTCCTTTGACAACTGACTGATGAAGTGATTGCTGATGTTGATGTCTGGCACGCCGCCATGGTTATGCCATCGTCCACGCTGTCGATGTGCCGAACCGGCTGTCGAACTCGCTGCGGTCGATGGTGTCGCTCCCGGCCGAGACCGAGGTCGAATACGAGCCGGTCACCGTGACGGTCACGTCGCCGCTGCCGGAGACCACGGTCTTGCCGTTCGCCACGATGGTGACGGTGTTGCCGTCGCCGCCGGAAGCGACGTTGAGCGCGGAAATGGTCGTATCCTTCGCCACCACCCACGTGGACGTGCCGTCGACATTCACAGTGATGGTGGCGTCGCTCGCCGTGCCCGTGCCGGAGCCGGCCGCCGCGTTGTCCGTGAGCGTCGCCGCGGCGGTGTCGAAATCAAGCTCAGTGTTGTTCTGCAGCACCACATCGGCGGTCGTGTTGGTGAAGTAGAACATCGACCCTGAGCCGATGGCGGAGCTGAGTGTGGAATCGACCGACTGGAACGTGGCGTGCTCGCCGGTGCTGGCTTCCGCGTCGCCCGAGGTGGACTGGTAGATGATGATGCCGTTGGCGATCGGATCGGATGCGGTTTTTCCGGTGACCGTGCTTTCCAACGTCGAATCCTTGATCAGGATCGTGTTGAGGCCTTCCATGCCGGCGATCTGGCTGCCGGATGAGGTTCCGGAGACGTTGTTCACCTGAATGTCGCCGGTGGAATACAGCAGCAGGGAGCCGGAGCCGGCGGTGCTCAGCGTCGCATCGGCGAGAGAGATCGATCCGCCGCCTCGATCGGTGGCGACGATGGCGCTGTGGCCGCCCTGCGTGTCCGCGGTGATCTTGTTCGCCGATATCGTGCCGCCGTAGGTCGCGTCCAGCCCGCGTGAATTGTCGGCCATGGTCTCAATCGATGTGTCGTTGACGAGCACCGTTCCGGAATCGGTGGCGAAGACGCCGTTCGACCCGGAGCTGGAGGCGGTGATGTCGGTACCGTCGATGACGGTGGTGGAGTCTTCGCCGACGGTGAGCGACACCGAGTTGGTGCCGGAATAGTCGTATTGCATGGTGTTGGCGCCGCCACCGAAGCTGCCGCTCGGCGGCTGCATGGTTGAGGCGGGGCCAGCGGAACCGGCCGAGAGGTGCCGAATCAGCACCATGCCGCCGGGACTCGCGCACAGGCCACCCGTGAGGGCGACCATCCGCTTCGTCGCGATTACCGGCGGTCGACGCCGCCGCGAGCCGCCGGGGCTCGCATGGGGTTGCATGTCATGGGGTTGCATGGTCGTCGTCCTTTCCTTGGATTGACTCCATTGAACGACGGCTTTCCTAGCGGCCCCTGCGCCTGACGTTGAACCGTCCTGCAACCTTGCGGAACGGTTTCCGAATGTTTTCTGATGCTTTCTGGATGCTCTTAGACGGAACGCGCCCTCAAAACTCGCAGATACAGCCCCAGAATCGACATTTTGGGGCTGTATCTGCGAGTTTTGAGAGCGCGGTTTCGCCTACAATCCGTATTCCTCGCGCACGAAGCGCTCCAGCACCGGAATCGACCGCTTCACCTTGTCGGTGTCGATGCAGTAGGCCATGCGGAAGTACCCGGACACGCCGAAGCTGTCGGACGGCACCAGGATCAGGTCGTATTCCTTGGCCTTCATGCAGAAGGCGTTCGCGTCGGCTTCCAGCGCCTTCGGGAAGATGTAGAACGTTCCGCCCGGGCGCACCACGTCGAAGCCGATCGAGGTCAGCGCATCGTACAGCAGGTTCATGTTCGTCTCGTACACGCTCAGGTCGCTGGTCTCGTCGATGATCTTCGCCACGGCGAGCTGCATGCTGGAGCTCGGGCAGTTGTGGCCGGTGCCGCGTGAGATCTGCCCGCACATCGGCACGATGAGTTCGGCGTCGGTCGCCCGCGGGTTGACTGCCACGTAGCCGATGCGCTCGCCCGGCAGGCTCAGCGACTTCGACCAGGAGTAGCAGGTCAGCGTGTTGTCGTAGAACTTGGCCGGGTACGGCTGCGTGCCGCCGTCAAACACGATCTCGCGGTAGGGCTCGTCGCTGATCAGGAAGATGTCGTGACCGTATTCGGCCTGCTTCGCCCGCAGGATACCCGCGAGCCGGTCGAGCGTTTCGGCCGAATACACCGCGCCGGAGGGATTGTTCGGCGTGTTGATGAGCACGACCGTCACCTCGGGGTTCAGCGCCGCCTCGAACGCCGCGAAGTTGATCTGGAAGCTCTCGATGTCGGCGGGCACGACAGTCAGCCGCGCGCCCGCGCCTTCGACATACGGATGGTATTCGGGGAAGTATGGCGCGAACGTGAGCACTTCGTCGCCGGGCTTGGTGACGGCCCGCAGCGCGTGGGCGAGCGCACCGGCGGCACCCGTCGTCGGGAAGATGTGGCCGGCCGTGTAATCCATGCCGAAACGCCGGTTGAGGCTTTCGGCGATGGTGCGGCACGCCTCCGGGTTGCCCAGCGACGGGCTGTATCCGTGGAGCGCGACCGGATCGGCGGTCTCGTACATGTCGATCATCGCCTTGGTGAAGCTGGACGGGCACGGCACGCTCGGGTTGCCCAGCGAATAGTCGAACACGTTGTCGTATCCGATTTCGGTGCCCCTTGCGGTCGCGTATTCACTCAGGGTTCGAATGACCGATTTGCCGCCGAGCATGGCTTTGTATGTTTCGTTGATCATGGCACAACCTCCCCGTTGGACTCTGGTTTCGTTTTTACCACCGACCACGCACAACAGGGCATGTCGCCGGTTGTTGTTGGGTTCGCGCGGGTTGGGAACCGGGTATATTGACGGGTAACCGGTCACCCGCCCGGCCCTTAGCGGCTCCGGACGACAAGCATAGCCCCGCCGCGGCGGAAAGGAGGCGCACGACGCCCAACATCATCGATTATGCACGTTCCGAGACCCGCCCGTTCGGCGTCGACGCACCGTTCAACGCCGTCGACGCGCTGGTGCTGGCGTCGCTTGTCTATCAGGACATGCCGGCATGCGTGCGGACTCTGGCCGATGTCGAGGCACGATCCGGCACATTCCGCAGACGTCTGAGCAGCATCGACGTGCGCCATCCGGTGCGCTCGATTCGCCATTTGGCCGCCCCGGAGTTCGGCGACGCAACGCTGGCTTCGGTGTCGGAGGCGCTGACCCCCGATGATTTTCATGTGGAGAGCGGCCATAACGGCCTCGCCGACCCGCGCCTGACGCAGGAGCTGTACGCCGCCATCGGAGTCAATCCGCGCTTTGCCTGCGTTCGCGTGGACGCATCCGATGAGCATTTCAGCGAGGAACAGCAGATGCAGTTCGCCGCCGTGACCATGCTGCTGCCGGGCGGCACTCTGGCGGTGGCGTTCCGCGGCACGGACGACTCGTTCGTGGGTTGGAAAGAGGATTTCAACATGGCGTTTCGCTACCCGGTGCCCGCACAGCGTGCGGCGTGTGAGTATGTGTGCGCCGTGGCGCGCCTGTGGCGCGGCCCGATGGTGCTGCTGGGGCATTCCAAGGGCGGCAATCTGGCCGTGTATGCGGCGATGAACGCGCCCGAGCCGGTGCAGCGGCGTGTCACGGCGGTGTATTCGCTGGACGGGCCGGGGTTCCCGTCGCAGATCGTCGGCAGCGATCCGTATCGGAGCGTCATGCCCCTCATCGTGAAGATCGTACCGGACTCCTCGATTGTCGGCATGATTCTGGAGACGCCCGAGCCGATGCGGGTTGTACGCTCCGACCAGAAGGGCGTGATGCAGCATCTGACGTTCTCCTGGCAGGTCTCGGGCAATGATTTCGAATATCTGCCGCAGGTGTCGCCGAGTTCCCAGCTGTTCAACCGGTCGTTGAACGGCTGGCTGGAATCGTTGAGCACCGAGGACCGCGAGCGCGCGGTGGACGCCCTGTTCTCCGTGCTGCGGTCGAGCCATGCCGACAGCATTTCCGATCTCATGGCGGCCGGCCTGAAGGCCGTTCCCACGATGATCAACACGTTCGTGGGTCTGTCGGAGGCGGATCGCCGTCATCTGATCGAGGCGATGGGGCTGCTCATGGCCGCGGTCCGGTCCCGTTCCTCGCGGTAGCCGTCTCGTGCCCGAACTCTGTTTCGCCAACCGAGAAAAATGGACAGTTCGCCTATTTTCCGATCATCCGCCTCACGATCCGCCCTACAATAATCCATATCACACATATAGACATAGTGCCCAATAAACGATAGCCGCACGTCACGCAGGAAGGGAACCATCATGCCGCGCCCACGCAAGGATTCCGAGATACTCTCCGCGACCGAACGCCTCGAAAACGCGTTCTGGGAGCTGCTCGCAGACCACGAATACCGCAAGATCACCGTCACCGAAGTCGTACGCGAGGCGCATGTCAACCGCAACTCGTTCTACTACCATTACGCCAGCCTGCCGGAGCTGGCCGATTCGGCGATCATGCACGCCGTGGAGCACTCGACCGTGCAGGCGCCACGCGCCGACCTCAATCCCGACATCGAATGGAGGCGCCAATGCTCCCTGGTGATGAATGACCCAGTTCAGCGGCAGCGGCTCGACCGTCTGGCACTGCTCGCCGGCAGCCATAGCTCGCCCGAGCTCATCGAGTCGCTGAAGGACTTCGGCCGTCTGATGATCATCAACGACCTCCAGCTCGACGCCGACAACCTGGATCTGAAAACCGACCTGATGCTCGACTTCACCGTCGGCGGTATCCTCGCGGTACTGCGGCGGTGGCCGGAGCTGAGCAAGAAACTCTCGGTCGACGACCTGCTCAATGAGGATGTCGCCGTGCTCGCCATGGGAGTGTACCTGTCGATGTCGAAGGAGAACATGCTGGCCTACTGGAGCCGCATTTTCAAAGGCGACATTCCAGGAGATTTCAAAACCGCCCACTAAAGTGGCTTGCAGAGCAGTCGCCGCCGCGGGGTGCGCGACGCGGACGCGACCCTGGAGGCGACATGGATCAGATACTGCAATGGTTCGAGGCGAACGCCGGGAAAATCATCTTCCTGCTGGTGGCGATCGTCGCCGCGCTGTTGATCACCAAGGGACTGGCACGGGTGATGCGCAAGGTGCTGGATCGGACGGACATGCCGAGCGCGTCGATATTCATCAACATCATGCGCGTGCTGGTGTGGATACTGGCCGCGTCCATCGTGCTGCAGCCGGTGTTCGGCATCAGCCCGACAACACTGATGACCGCGCTCGGCGTCGGCGGCATCGCCGTGTCGCTGGGTCTGAAAGACACCGTGGCGAACGTGATCTCGGGCTTCGGGCTGATGCTCGGCAAGGTGATACAGCCGGGCGATCTGGTGTCGGTCGCGGGGACGGCCGGCGTGGTCAAGGACATCACGTGGCGGCAGACGGTGGTGCGCGAGCGCAACGGCAACGAGATGGTCATACCCAATTCCGTGCTCAACACCGCGTCGCTGGAGAAGCTCACGCCGTCCAATGAAGGATGCGTGACGATGACGTTCACCGCGAAGGCCGGCAGCGACCCGGCGCACGTGACAGAGGCGGTGAAGCGCGCGGTGGCCACGGCCACCGTCGAATTCGCGCAACCCGGCAGTGAACCACTCGTCAAGCTCACCGGTTTTTCGCCGTACGGCATCGAAGTGCAGGCGCTGGCGTTCACGCGCGACGGCGTGTTCCTGTCCACCATGCGCGACGCCATGGCCCGCGCGATAGCTGGATGCGAGTTCGTGGAGCAGCGCGCCGCGGTCGGCGAATAGGGGCCGCGGCGCGTTCGGACTTACGCGCGAATCCGGGCACCACAGCGCCTACACACGCACCATGCAGCGTCACGCTGTGCGGGTCACGTCATGCAGAGCGAGCGCACAGAGTGACGCATACTCCAAGAACGTTGAAAAATAAGGCTTCTCACGAACCGTCACGCTGTGCGAGCGCTCGCCGCGTGATGCGACCCGCACAGCGTGACGCACTTATGACGCATTGAGGGGAAACCGGGTATTGAGCCCGGCCTCCCCTCATCGCGGCTCGGTCATTATGCGGCCATCACCCGGCCATCACTTGTCTTCGGTGACGTCTTCGACCGTGACGTCGGTATCGGAGCCGGCATCCGGATCCTCGGGCATGGTACCGAGTTCCAGATGCTCGCCACCGGTCTGGTCGACGAGCACGGTGTCGCCGTCGTGTACCTTGCCGGCGAGCAGCATGCGCGCCAGCTGGTCGCCGACCTCGGTCTGCACCAGACGGCGCAGCGGACGAGCGCCGTACGCCGGGTCATAGCCGGTGTTGGCGAGCCATTCGCGAGCCGCGTCGGTGACGTCGAGCTTGATGCGGCGATCCGTCAGACGCGAGGCCACCTGAGCGACCTGGATGTTGACGATGCCGCCCAGCTCCTCACGGGTCAGCGGATGGAACATCACGATCTCGTCCAGACGGTTCAGGAACTCCGGCTTGAAGTTCATGTGCACCGCGTCCATCACGGCCTTCTTCTTGGCGTCCGCGTCCATGTCCTGGTTCACCAGGAACTGCGAGCCGAGGTTCGAGGTCATGATCAGGATCGTGTTCTTGAAGTCCACAGTCCGGCCTTGGCCGTCGGTCAGACGCCCGTCGTCCAGCACCTGCAGCAGCACGTCGAAGACTTCGGGGTTAGCTTTCTCGACTTCGTCGAACAGCACCACCGAGTACGGACGACGACGCACGGCCTCGGTCAGCTGGCCGCCTTCCTCATAGCCGATGTAGCCGGGCGCGGCGCCGATCAGACGGCTCACAGACGCCTTCTCCATGTACTCCGACATATCGATGCGGACCATGGCCTTCTCGTCGTCGAACAGGAAGTCGGCGAGCGCCTTGGCGAGCTCGGTCTTGCCCACGCCGGTGGGGCCGAGGAACAGGAACGAGCCGGTCGGACGGTTCGGGTCGCTGATGCCGGCGCGCGAACGACGCACCGCGTCGCTCACCGCCGCGATCGCTTCCTTCTGGCCGATCACGCGCTTGCCGAGATAGTCCTCCATGCTCAGCAGCTTCTCGTTCTCGCCCTGCATCAGGCGACCGACGGGGATGCCGGTCCACTCGGAGACGATGCCGGCCACCGAATCGGCGTCCACATGGTCGGGCACCATCGGCTCGGGCTTGGTCTCGCCCGTCGCGCCGTCTTCCGCATCGGCCTTCTCGGCCGCGTCCAGCTGCTTCTGAATCGCCGGAATCTCGCCGTACAGGATCTTCGACGCCTCGGCCAGGTTGCCCTCACGGGTGAACTTGTCAGCCTCGACGCGCTTGGCGTCCAGCTGGGCGCGCAGGTCGCCGACCTTGTTGTGGCCGGCCTTCTCCGCATCCCAGCGGGCCTTGAGGCCGCTCAGCTTCTCGCGAGTGTTCGCGAGCTCGTTCTGCAGCTTCTCCAAGCGCTCCTTGCTAGCCGGATCCTCGGCCTTCTTGAGCTGCATCTCCTCCATCTCGTAGCGCGTGACCTTGCGCTGCAGCTCGTCGATCTCCTCCGGGGAGGAGTCGAGCTCCATGCGCAGGTGCGCTGCCGCCTCATCGACCAGATCGATGGCCTTGTCGGGCAGCTGACGGCCGGAAATATAGCGGTTCGAGAGCGTCGCGGCGGCGACCAGCGCGTCGTCGCCGATCGTCACCTTGTGGTGCGCCTCGTAACGCTGCTTCAGGCCACGCAGAATCGCGATCGTGTCCTCCACGCTCGGCTCGCCCACGAACACCTGCTGGAAACGACGCTCAAGCGCCGGGTCCTTCTCGATGTTCTCGCGGTACTCGTCCAGCGTGGTCGCGCCGATCAGGCGAAGCTCGCCGCGCGCCAGCATGGGCTTGAGCATGTTGCCGGCATCCATCGAGCCTTCGGCCGCGCCAGCGCCGACGATCGTATGAATCTCGTCGATGAACGTGATGATCTGGCCGTCGGCGTTCTTGATTTCGTTGAGCACGCTCTTGAGGCGCTCCTCGAACTCGCCACGGTACTTCGAGCCGGCAACCATCGACCCCAAATCGAGGCTGATGAGCTTCTTGTTCTGCAGCGTGGTCGGCACATCGCCGGCCACGATACGCTGGGCGAGGCCCTCCACGACGGCGGTCTTGCCGACGCCGGGCTCGCCGATCAGCACCGGGTTGTTCTTGGTGCGGCGGCTCAGGATCTGGATCACACGGCGGATCTCCTGATCACGCCCGATCACCGGGTCGAGCTTACCCTCCTTGGCGCGGGCGGTCAGATCGGTGGAGTACTTCTCCAACGCCTTGTAGCTGCCCTCAGCGTCCGGGCTGGTGACCTTGGCGCCGCCGCGCACGCCGGGGACGGCCTTGCGCAGCGCCGCGGCCGTGACGCCGTTCGCCTTGAGGATGTCCGCGCTCTGGTTCGGCGCGGATGCGGCGATGCCGATGAGCAGGTGCTCGGTGGAGACGTACTCGTCGCCCATCTGCTGCATCTCCTTCTCGGCCTGTGCCAGCGCCGCCGTCAGCTGGCGGCTCGCCTGCGGCTGCGATGTGGTGGACCCGCTCGCCGCCGGCATCTTGACCAGAGCATTGCGCACCGCGGCGCCAATCGCCTGCGGGCTGCCGCCCGCCGCCTGAATCAGCCCCTGAATCACGCCGTTTTCCTGACGCAGCAGCGCATCCATCACGTGCAGTGTCTCGACCTGCGCGTTGCCCGCGGCAGACGCGCTCTGAATCGCATCACCGATGACTTCCTGGGCCATGGTGGTGAACTTCTGTTCCATATCAACCTCCGTATGTCTCATGCGCCTTGGCGGCCGCGGCCCACGACATCCGAACCGCCCCGCACAGCGCTTTCCGTCTGTGTCTGATATGCACAACCGATTCAGCACCCATTCTATTCCCGAAAGTTGAGCGCAAGCGACTCAAGTTTTGCGCTGTTTTTGAAGCGCCAAAACGCAATGTGGATAACTCGAATCCGTGCGACACGCTCTCAAAACTCGCAGATACGAAACCCGAAACCGCCATTTTCCGCCAAAACAGTTCTCGTATCTGCGGGTTTTGAGAGTGGTCATGTTTGAGATCAACGAAGAACCGCCCCGCCGCGACTGTCACGTTCAAAACCACGCGGCGGACGCGCGCGAAAGACATCATTCCCCGCGTATGGCCCAATACGGACGCCTCGGGCGCAACCATCGAGGTGCATGGGCTCCTATGCACCTCCCCCGAGGCGCTGTTCGCCCAAATGGCCAAAGAGCTGTCCCTCAAAGACCTCATAGAATTCGGCGACTCGCTGGTATGCCGCGACCCCGCACGCAGACGGACCACTCTGGCCGAACTCAGAAAATTCATCCACCCATGCGACTCGTTCCAGGGGCAAAAACAATGCATCAGGGCACTCACCCAGATTCGCGAGAACACCGACTCCCCGGCCGAGACCCACCTGCGCCTGCTGCTCAAACGGTATGGATTCCCCGAGCCAATCATCAACGTCCCGGTCGAGGCGACGGGCAATGCCGCGCACGGTCCCGCAATTTCGGACGGCCTGCGGCCGACCCAATCTGGCCTCGCTGTCGCTTGGCTCGTGCGCCGCGACAGCACACTGTGCTGTCGCCTAGCCGCGCACGACCACGTTGCGGAGGGAACCGATGCCGGCTACGTGGACGATGGGCTCGTCGCCGGGATCGAGGTGACCGGAGGCGTTCGGGGTGCCGGTCATGATGACGTCACCGGGCAGCAGGGTCGAGAACGAGGAAATCGCGGCGATCTGCTCGGGGATGCCGTGAATCAGGTTCGCAGTGGTGCCGCTTGCCATCGGCACGTCCTCGCCGTTGAGCGTGAAGGAGATCTTCGCGTCCTTCCAGTCCAGCTCGGTCTGAATCCACGGGCCGATAGGGCAGGACGTGTCGAAGCCCTTCGCCCGCGTCCACATCGGATCCAGCCCCTGCAGGTCACGCAGCGTCACGTCGTTGACGCACGTGAAGCCCAGCACGTAGTCCATGGCCTTCTCGACCGGCACGTTCTTGGCGATACGCCCCATAATCACCGCCACTTCGGGCTCGAAGTTCATATCGTTCGAATACGACGGGATGACGATCGGATCGTCCGGCCCGATCACCGACGTGGAAGGCTTCGAGAAGATCACCATGTCTTCCGGCGCGTGAGCAATCTCGGAGTGCCCGCTCTCGTGCATGAACTGCGCGTGCGCCTCGTAGTTCTTGGCGAGACCGTACACCTTGGAGGGAATCACCGGCGCGAGCAGCCTCAGCCCATCGGCGTCGAGCGCGTACCGCTCCCCTGTGGGCTTGACGGGCGCGGCTCCGAACGGGTATCCGTCCAGTTCGATCAGGTAGTCCTTGCCGTCGGCCGGGTCCTGCTGGACGAAGGCATAGCGCGGCTTGTCGTTGAGTGAAAAACGTGCGATTCTCATACTCACCAGTGTAAACCAGTGCGAGTGCAATCCTTACGAAAAACGCGCATACGAAAAGCGGGGCGGCCAATCATGACCGTCCCGCCTTGTCGGATTCTCGCGAGCTGGACCCGCTTACTCCGTGTAGCTCTTGTCGAACAGCGTCTTGCCGCTTTCGGTATGCAGGTACACGCGCACCTTGGCGTTGCCGCCGGTGTCGCAGGTTTCGTTGAGCGTCTGCGCCACCGACTTGAACGTGCTGTCCATCCCGTCAAGGCTCGACGTCATCATGTCGCCCATGCTGCTGTACGTGTCAGACAGCGTGTAGTCGTACACGAGCGTGTTGCCTTCCGCGTACGCCTTGATGCTGATGCCCATGCCCTGGTACGACGAGGTCATGCTGTCGAGCTGCGACTGGATTTCGCTGGAGTTGACGAATTCTTCCAGTGACGGCTTGCCGGAGCTGGAGGATCCGTTGAAGCTGTCGTTGTTGAGATCGTTGTTGGTGTCGTCGGCCCCGTTCTGCAACGCGTCGTCGAGGTTGTTCAGATCGTTGCTGCTGGATCCGTCGGAGTTGCCGTTGCTGGAGCTGTCGCCATTGGATTTGCTGTCGCCCTGCGTCTGGCTGGTGGACGTGTTGGGTTTCGCGTCGGCGCTGCTGTCCTTCTTGCCGCCGATGACACCGGTGGCGAACAGCACGACTACGACGATGATGGCGATGACGGCAACGACACCGGCGGTGATGCCGGCGATGAGCGGGCCGCGGCTCTTCTTCTTCGGCGGTTCCTGCTGGTACGGATTGCCGTAGCCTTGCGGCGCGATTGCAGGCGGCTGGTTCCCGTATTGCGGGCCACCGTACTGGTTGGCGCCGTATGGCTGTCCGTACGCGGCGGTCGGCTGCTCGCCGCCGTACGGTGCGGCCGGCTGACCGTACCCTCCCGGAGCACCGCCGGCAAGCGGCTCACCGTACGCGGCGGTAGGCGCCTCGCCACCATACGGAGTTCCGCCATCGGGCTGGCTGAAGGGGTTCGGACCGGGTTCAGGCTGCTGACCATAAGGAGCCCCACCCTGGTTGTATGCGGAGCCAGCGCCCGACTGTCCGTACGCTCCCGGTTCCTGCCCATACGGCGCCGCCTGGTATCCATACGGCTCGGCGCCGCCCTGCAGCCCGGCGAGCGACTCGCCGTACGCGGCAGTCGGCGCACCACCATAAGGGGCCCCGCCCTGCCCGTACGGGGCGGCTGGGGCTCCCGTCGGCGCGCCCGCCCCCTGCCCGGGCAGAGGAACGACCGGCACCGGCGGGAAAGCCTGCGTTGGCTGCGGTTCGGGCGCGCCTTCCGCGCCCGCAGCATTGTTCGGATCACCATACGGAGTCTGCGGCGCTCCATCTGGATACGTGTTGCTCATATGTCCCCCTTTTGCAGAGAGCCCCGTTGACCGGGTCAAATCATTGTTACCGCAACCGGCCACATGCAACGCTGTATGCACCTGATCGGCTAATCCTCAGCGTACACTCACTTTCCGTGATATGCACGGTATTGACCGGAAGTTCATGTTCATCTCACGGCAAGTTCGATTCGCACGGCGAGATCCCTCGAAAACCTTGCAAGTCCGCCTTCGAGGACCTCACCGGCGACGCCGCCGACACCCCCCGTGAACCCGTCGCACCTCACCCACGCATGCGCCGCGGCCACGACGACGCGTGCCGCATCGGCTTGAACGGCAGCCGGCGAATCCGCCCGATCACGCCGAGCAGCAGCCATCCGCCGAGCAGCCCGCACACCACCACCATCGTCATGATGGTGCGCGTGTCATGCAGGTCGGACGGGTCCGGCGCCGGCATCGGGATCGGCTCGCGATGCCCGGATATCAGCAGGCGCTGCGTGTTGACGCCGTACGGCGTGCACGTCATCAGCGTCACTCGGTCCTCGCCGGGCACGATCTTGAGTTGCGAAGTGTCGTCCGGGTTGATGACGGTGATGCGGTCGACCTCGTAGCCGAGCGTCTCCCCCATCACTTCGATGTAGAAGAAGTCGCCGGTTTTCATCTCGTCGAGCCGCGTGAACATCATCGCGTTGACGAGACCGCGGTGCCCGGTGATGACGGAGTGCGTGCCGTCCCCGCCGACCGGCAGCGAGGAGCCGTACAGGTGACCGGCACCGGAGGCCAGCGCGGTCTGTGACGTGCCGTGGTAGATCGGCAGGTTGACGGAGATTTTCGGGATCTTGATGGTTCCCATCACTTCGTCGCCCGAGTCGAGCAGGGACTGGTATTCCTTGTCTTTGGAGGCGGCGGAGTCCTCGCCTTTGGCTCTCGACCCGCCTTGTGCGGCGCTGAACGGGTCGATGGCCTCGCCCAGCACGGGTTGACCGGATCTGGCGAGTTTTGCGTTGTATGCGCGGGCGGCGGCGAGGGCGTCTTCGGCTTGCGGGTATGGCCAGCCGGCGACCTGCTGTGCGCTGTTGCGTGAGGTTTGGGCGAGTTTGAGCGAGCTCTGGTATTGGAGCGCTAGGGGATATCCGGCGACGGCGACAGCGGCTATGACCAGTATCAGCGTGACGATGCGCATGATGATGAGCTGTATGCGCAGTCGTTTGCGTTGCGCGACAAGGTCGAAGATGTCGGTCGCCTGATTGAAGCTCAGCATCGAGTACGGGAGCTGCGGCTGCACGGCGGGTTTGTGACGGCTGTTTCGGTAGGATTTGCGGGAATTATTCGAGGATCGCTCGTCATTGTCCGGCAGGCTGCGGGTCATCGTTGACCGTGCGGGCGCATGGGAGGATTTGGCGGCTGGGTCGTTGCCGGATGAGGTGGCCGGCCGTTTCGATCCGTGTCTCCTCGATGCCATGCGCATCCTCCTGTTGTTGTGCCGGCCGTCACTGCAATCGCCGTGAAACGAATTCGTGTATGTACTGTGTTGCCCCCGGCAGGGGTGTTGCCGGGGGCGAATGGTTACAGCAAGCCGAAGCCGCCACCATGCTCGTGCGGGATGCACGTCATGCGGCGGCTTGGCCTGTTATCGTGTCAGTCAGCGCAGCGCACGGCTGGTGCGGCGAGACTTGGCGTACACGGTGGCGGCAGCGCCGCCGAGCAGCGCGGCGATCACCACGAACAGCGCGATGCCCGCAGCACCGGTTTTCGGCAGTTCGAAGACGGACTTGACGTTGGTCACCTTGTAGTCGGCGGCGCTGTCCTTGGGCGCGAGACCCCAGGAGTCGGTGCCGGCGAAGGTGACGTTGCCGTTTTCCTCGATGGCCACGGTGAACGAGGCCTTGAAGTCCTGGTATCCGTCGGCGACCGCGGTCTCGGTCACGGTGTAGCTGCCGGCCTTCAGTCCGTCGAACTTGACGACGCCGTTGGCACCGGACGTGACTTCGAGCGGGTACTTATCGCTGTTCGGCAGCACGCCGTTCTGGTCTTTTGCGACACTCAGCGTGAACTTCGCGCCCTTGACGGCCTCACCCTGGGCGTTGACCTTCGTGAACTTGAAGCCGAAGATCTTGGTGAGGGTTTCAGTGCCGGGGATGGGGGTGCCATCATTGTCGACGAGCTTGTTGGTCACCGCGTGGTAATCCTGGCCCTTGACTGTCTCGGCCTCGTCATTGACGGTGGCGTTGTAGGTGATGGTGATCTGCTTGCCGGCGTACTTGGCCGGGTCGGTGATCTTCACCACGAAAGTATTGGTGCCGTTGCCCTTGTTATCAATCAGGTGGTTTTCCACCGTGTAATCGGTGCCGGTCAGCACCTTATCGCCGGCCTTAACGGTCAGTCCGGCAAAGTCGACGGTCAGGCCCTTGCTTGGCACATCTCTGAACTGCAGGGTGAAGCCGGTCGGGACCGGATTCGGAATCGTGTAGCCCAGTTCAAACGGCACGGTTTCGCCCACGGACGCGCTCTTGCTGGTGGTGGACTTCGTCTGGGTGCCGCTCACCGTGCTCTTCATGTCCACTTCTGCGGTGCTATCCCCAAGCGACAGAACGCCAGCGTTAACGGAGCCGGTGCTCACGATCATCGGGACGGCCTGAGTCAGGGTATCGGTCGATGCGTTGCCGTCCAGGAACAGATACACGCCAGCAGTCAGCGCGGTCTTGTTCGTGGCGGTCCAACCATCCGTGTCGCTGCCAGTCGCCGTGTTCAGCGCGAACGGATCCGCGGTGGCGGTGAACGGGTTGTTGGCCTGCAGCGCATCCGCGAACTTGCGCGTCACGGACGGATTATTCCACGGACGGGTCTCGGACTGATCGAACTGAACCTGCGTGACGGTACCATCCGTATCCGTGGTCTTTTTTTGATTCATAGCCCAAGCCATCAAATCAGTGGTGCCATCGGTCGGCACGTTCTGGAAGCCGGCGGTGGTCAGAGCCGCAGCCAGCTTCGCGCGATCAGCGCCCGCAGCGGTCTTCACACCATACACCGGGTTTTCGGCAGTGCCATAGTTCACGTAGTCCGCGATCTTGTATGCGCTCAGCTGGGCGCTGGTCAGCTGCTTTTCTTTGGACGCTTTGAACGTGACTGTTGCAGCAGTGTCCACTGTCGTCTCGGCCGCGTTGGCGGCACCGGTGCCGAACGCCATGCCGGCGAGAAGGGTGGCCGCAGCTGCGACACCCGCGAAAAGCTTCTTGAACTTCATGAGAAACTCCTCTTCCTTTCGTTGTTTTGTTTATTGCAACTGCGGAAGCGGCAGTCGTTGAGGCTTCCGCAGTCCGCAAATCTTGAGTTGTCGGGGGCGACTGGTCGCCGCCCCCGTGTGCCCTCCCCGACGAGGGAGGAGGGCGGAGCATCCGCCGCAGGTCAGACGAGCCGACGCTTGCGCCAGATGAAGTATCCGATTCTGACCAGTGCCGCGAGCAGGCCGAAGCCGCCCCCATACACAAGCCAGTCACGAGTCGTGGCGCCGCCGGTCATCGGCAGAGCGGACACGGCAACGAAGGTGTTGGTGATCGTGACCGGGTACGTCTTGACGTTGTCGAAGGTCGTCATGTTGTTGTTATCCGGAGCCGCCCACAGGTCGTCGGCAGTGACGGTTACCAACTGGTTCTCGGGGTTGTAGGACGCCGTGTAGCCGTCCACGCTGGACTCCTCCACGCGGTAGGTGCCAGGGGCGAGGTTCTCGAACGCACCAGCCCACTGACCCTGGTTGTTGAGGGTCACGGTCCGGTTGATGTCCTTGCAATCCTCACCTTGCGCATTGCACTGCTTCAACGTGACGGTCACCGAGCCATTCCCATGCTTCTCCGCTCCATCGGACCAGTTCTTGGTCACCTGGATCTTGCCGGTCTTTACCTGCAGGACGGGGTGGGGGTACTCCACGGAACCCGGGGTCTCGGTGGTCTGGCCGCCGACCGTGTTGACGACGGTGTACTCCAGCTTCGCGCCGTGATCCGCATTCGAATGGAAGCCGGGCAAATTGGACGAAGTATGGTGACCATCCGCATCAGTGTTGTCGGCACCAAGAACATCCTTATATCCGGTCTTGTCGTCATTCTGCTTGTTGGCGGCGTACTCGTTGTAGGCCTTCTGCGTCGGCTTGACCTTGAACGTGACCGTATACGTCACGCCATCCTGAAGCTCATAGCCGTCCGCGAACGTGACCTTCACCGTCTTGCCCGAAACGGTAACCGTGTAATCGCTCTCGTTGAGATCGACACTATTACCGTCTTTAGATGCCGTCACCGTCACATCATTCGAGCCGAAGTTAGCATTAACGAACTCCGCGTAGTCCGACAGCGTATCGGTGATGGACACGTTCTTGTACGAAGACTTCCTGTTGATCTGACCGATGATATCGGCAAATGCCTTGTTCAGCTCATCCGTGCTGGTGGCGCTGTAATACGAGCCCTTCGTCTGATCGGCGAAGCCACGCATCTTGGTCGGATCGGAGGACACGCCAACCGAGAACAACGTCGCATCGCCACGCCTGTTAGCCTCGGCAACAGCGGAGCTGAGATTCGCCCCATATCGATCACTGAGGCCAGAACCATGAACCCCGGCAGGAAGACCCCAGCCATCATCGGCATCATAGATCGGACGGCCCAACCAATCAGTGCCGGTCCGCACGGAACTCGTGCGGTACGTCGGGTCGCCGTCTGACATGAACACGATGTACTTCTTCACGCCCTTACGACCGGAAGTCAGCTTGGCATTGGCGGCTTTAAGCGCGGCCTCCCAATTCGTGCCACCATCGGCGCGCAGACCATTAACGGCACTGACTATGTCCATTGCGTTGTCGGTGAAGTTCGACACATTGCCCACCGTCGTCGAGAAGGGGACCAGCGCCATCCGGATGTTGCTATCCTTGCCCTGGTTCTCAGACGTCAGCAGATGCTGCGCCATGCTGTTGACGGCAGTCTTCGCAACCTCAAGACGAGAGTTGTGTCCCATCGGGTTACTCATGGAACCGGAGGTGTCGAACACCACGACGATGTCGGCCGGGGACACGGTCGTCTGCGACGAGCCGGACTGCGTGCCGGTCACGTTCAGGGACAGGTCATAGGTGCCATCATTGTTCGCCTTGATGTACTTGCGGTACCGGGGCGCCGTGACGACCGTGTTCGTCACCGTGGTACGTGGCACCTCACCGACCGACACCGGCTCCGTGGTCGCAGAATCCTTCTTCTGCGTCACCTTGACCTGACCGCCATTGGCGCTCACCGCATACGTGTCCTGGTCAACGTTGATTTCCGTCACCTTGTACTTCGAGGACTCGGTGATCCTCTTGGCGTCGCTGCCCAAAAGCACGGCATACTGGCCCGCCTTGAGCGTGATCACGCCATTGGAATCCGTGATCCGGGTTTCACCGTCCTTGGTGCCGGTGGCGGTGTTGTACACGTCGTATTTACCCGTGTACAACGTGTAATCCTTGTCACTGTCGGTTCCCTCATAGTTGACATAAGCGTTGAACGTATAGTTCTTGTCCTTGTCAGCTTCAGGAACGTTCTCCGTCTCCTTGCCGATTTGAATATGGCTGGAGTCAAGAGTCACCAAATTGAAGTCAAGCTTGCAGTTGGAACCACTATGGCCACGCTCGAAGTAGTACATGTTCATCTCGTGACTGGTGTAGTTCTTGAACGTGGTGTAGGAGCCATTGGAGGCTTTGACCATATTGGATTCCATCCAAGCGGTGATCTCGGCATCCGACTTGCCTTGGTCCCTGAGCGCCTGAGTAAACAACGCCTGCAACGTGGTCGTAGTGGTTTTATTGCTGACAAGCGTCACCACACCGGTCACGAAATCAATGGAGCCGCTGGCGGCATCATGGATGCCACCGATATCCAACACAAGCATGCCGTCGACGAACAGCCACAGATCATCGTCACCCGTGAAGTTGAACGTCATCGGGGAACCATCAACGAGTTTGCCTTCTTTCGGTTGCATGAACTTCGCGTATGCGGTCATACCGAAGGCGTACCGGGCGCCGTTCACCGAATGAAAGCCGATCCGCAGCTTACTTTTATCCGCATTGAACGGCAGGAATTTCGGAATCCACGCGTCAGTTCTCTCGGTCCATGTTGCTGACCGGTCAAATCCGGTACCGACACTGTTCAGCGCGGCGTACGTCGTATTGGAGTCGTACACATAGTGGCCCTTGGCCTCTTCCGTCGGATCGAACAGCCCCGTCAGCCCATTGCCGCCATTGGTATATGCCTTGGCCCACTCGCTTTCTGTGAACAAATACGTCATGTCGGTCTGTGCATTATTTTTATTGGTCACCATCGTAGAGAACTGCGGAACTGCATCAGCGCCGGTCTTGGTGAGGTTCGTCTTGACGATGCCCGGAGAGGTTTCTGCACTGCCAGTCCAGCCGTTCCAATCCTTACCTTTTCCGTTGAAGTAGTTGAAGTAGAATGCTGCAGCCGCCTCATTTCTGCTGGTACCGCCCGTGGCATAGTTCACGTTCTCTTTGCCAGCGGCCTTTGCCGGGCCCTTCGGATCACTGCTGTCCCAATAATCGAATAGGTTAATCTTCACTTTGCCGTCGTTCGCCGTGGCGCGAGGCGCAGCCGACGCTTTGACCGTGGCGGTCTGCCCCGAAGCACCAGTCCCGGCGCGATCGGTCAGGGCAGATGGCACCCCCTGCTGAGCGCTGTCGCCCTGTGCGACGCCGCTGATCGGGCCGGTGCCGGCCTGTGATGCCTGCGTCGTGGCCGACTGCGCGGCTTCGGGTGCGACTGTCCCCACATTGGCCGCAATCGCAGTGCCGGTGACGGCAAGTCCAAGAACGGTCGCGACGGATACGGCGGCCGCGATCAGGCGAGAGCGCATCGCCCTCGTATGCGATGGTTTCCGATCCTGCTTAGTCACGATAAGCATCCCTTCCATCATTTCCAAAACTCTTCATCCGGCGTTCAGCAGTTCGACAAAGACTCACGATTGCGACTCTCACCGTCGCAGCACGCGCAAATCATCGACTTCCATCGGCCTGTTAACTCCTGACCGTATCCGCACCCAAAAATCGACGCAATCCCCCGAAACATTGAAATAACGCCGAATACATGCCCCCCCCCGCAGAAAAACCGCTTTCACAGCCCTTGCGGCATAAGGTCCTCGGGAATCAGGCCATACCCCCTTCCCTACGGGGAAAATTCTTGGGAAATATACCGAAATACGGCTTAAATCAGGGCCTGAGGCCTCTTACATAAGAGGTATACCGCTGTATCAGCGAAGTGTCTGCTCCCGCCAAAGCACAACAAGACTGAGGGAGGCTCTCGTCGTGAGATTACGCGGACTCTTTTGCGTTCCTAAGTGCGCGCCGTATCGACGAGTACGCGAACATAAGAACGCAAAACGTGCGATTTGCGTTCTTATGTTCGCAGACTGAACGTTTCAGCGCGCACTTAGGAACGCAAACCGCTCCTGCCCGCTTCGCAAGAGCCAGCCAGCGGGGGCAGAGTTATATATTGCTTCTGACAGTGGGCTGAACCATCGGCTAACGTCATTTACCATCATCTGCCGATGGAACAGTTCCGTCTCAATAGACCCGAAACTATCGCTCGTAGAACACGCCGAACGAGGGGAACCCATGACGGGCCGGCTTCAGCTCCTGCAGCGGGATCTCGGTGACGTCCACTCGTTCGACATCGGCATAGCGCGGCCCCTGCTTCAGTGCCGAAATCAGACGGGCGACCTTGCCGCGTTCCCCCTGCGCCTCGACCTCCACCGAGCCGTCGTAGCAGTTGCGCACCCAACCGCCCAGGCCGAGCTTGCCGGCGGTCATCACCGTGAAATACCGGAATCCGACGCCCTGCACCAGACCCGCCACCACGGCATGGACACGGATATCATCACTCGATGACACCGGCACGGCACCCTCTTCACTCTCGTCAGGCCGCGCGCCGCGGCTCACCCGCATATCATCACGTTTCATGACCGCACTCACCTCACGTTGCCGTCAGCCGACACCAATACCCCCATCGTATGCCCACCATCAAACGGAAGTCGAGAAGCCGGCAGCGCAGCGCGGGCGCTACAGCCCGGCCCCTTTCCGCCGAGGCCTGCCGCAATCCGTCAGATGAACGCGCGTTCGCCGAAAATCGCCGTTCCGACGCGCACAATCGTCGCACCCTCCGCGATGGCGAGCGCCATGTCGTGCGTCATGCCCATCGACAGTTCCGTGCAGTGCTCGGTGCCGGGCGCGCGAGAGGCGAGAATCGTGTCGCGCGTGCCGCGCAGATGCGCAAAGCAGGCGCGAATCGTGGCCTCGTCATCGACGTGCGCGCCGATGGTCATCAGGCCTTCGAGCCGGATGCCGTCCAGCTGCGCGATCTGTGCGGCGATGTCGACGGCCGCCTGCGGGTCGCAACCCGATTTCGATGCCTCCCCGGACTCGTTGACTTCCAGAAGCACGCCGACCGTGATTCCACGGGCGACGGCACGGCGGGCGATGCGCTGCGCCAGTTCGACGCCGTCCACCGATTCGATGGTGTTGACGTCGGGGAGGATTTTACCGATCTTGTTGGCCTGCAGCTGGCCGATGAGATGGAACGGGATGTGTTCGGCGTCAGACGGTCGAGTGGTGTCGCCGTCGCCTGTGCCGAGCGCAAATCCCCGGTCCGCGCACAGGCGACGCAGTCCCTCGGCCTTGGCCATGACCTCCTGCGGGCGGTTCTCGCCGATCATGCGGACGCCCGCATCGATCGCCGCCATGATCTCGCCGACGTCACGGGTCTTCGTCGCCGCCAGCAGCTTCACCGAACCGGGAGCGCGACCGGCCGCCGACTCGGCTTCGGCGATGGCGTCAAGCACGCGATGCACGCCATCGCGAATCTGCGTCGCCCGCGTCTCGTCGATGCTTTCACTGGTCAGATCCTTGTGATCCATGTAAGCGGTCATCATATGCTCCCTATCCGTCTTGCTGCACCATATATTAGTATGCCCACGGATGAGGGCGAATCGGCTAGAGAAACCGGGAACTTCCGGTGTGGCCCCCGCTGGCGGGGCGTCGAGCGATGCGAGACGGGGGGGGTCGAAGCGCGAAACGGCTCCGCACGCAGCATATAGAGGCGGAATCTCACAATCCGATGCTGAACGGGTCGTCGGGGATGGAACGATCCTGCGAATCCGCGGCGAGCGCATCCCACGAAAATCCATGCAACAGGTCGGCAGCAGCGCACGGCTCGGGCTCTTGCTGCAGTCCGAGCAGCCACGCGCAATAGCCGATCACCTGATGCGCCGTGACGCCATGTTTGCGTAACGTTCCCATATCCAGCGACCGTTCACGCTTGGCGAGCCGCCGCCCGGCCGCATTGTCGATCAGCGGAAGATGTGCGAAACGGATATCGCGATGAGCCGCGGCAACGCCGCCATCCGAGCTATCCCCGAAGCCGGCGTCGAGCAGCCGCTCACGGATGTACAGCTGCAGCGCGGCGGATCGCAACAGGTCACGCCCGCGAACGATGTCATCCACACCCATCAGCAAGTCGTCAACCGTGACAACCAGCTGATAGGCGAACAGACCATCCGCCCGTCGCACCACCGTATCGCCCAAATCGCGCGGCAAATCGAATCGGCAGTTCCCGAACACGCGATCATGCACGGTGACCACGGCACGCGCGTCGCCGGCGACAGGCATGGCGATGCGCAGCGAATGCCGATCACCATTCGCCAAGCGTTGCTCGACCTGTCGCGGATGCTCGGCGAGCGCGCGCCGGCATGTGCCGGGATACATGACGAAACGGTCGCCTTCCTGCGGCGCCGAGGCCGCACGGATGTCGGCGCGCGAACAGAAACACGGGTATATCAGCGCAGTGGTCTCGGTGCCGTCAACGCCATCACGGCCACCGAACGCGGCAGCGTCTCGCAAGTCAATGCCCTGAAGCGCGCGCAACGCCTGCTCGTAGATGTCGAGCCGCCGCGACTGGTATACCGGCTCTCCATCCCAGTCCAGTCCCAACCATGCCAGATCGTCCATGATCCAGCGGTCCGCGTCCGGCAGCACGCGCGGGGTGTCGATGTCCTCGATGCGCAGCAGCATGCGCCCTCGCCCGCCGTCCGCATCGCCTGGATCGGCTGCGCCACTCATGCCATCCACGCGATTCACGTTATTCGGGCAATCCGCATCGCCCGCTCCACCGCCCGTCCGGCTTGTACGCTCTGGGCCACCCGCACGAGCCGACAGCCACGCACCCAGCATCGCATACACGTTACCGATATGCATTCGTCCGGACGGCGTCGGCGCGAATCGTCCGATCACCACCGCGCCCAGAGCTCCGAGTCGAGCGGCCATTCGTTGATCGTGCAGCCGCGCAACGATATCGATTGCTGCTGCATCAGCGGCGCCGGCTTGCCTGCCTGCTGGCATACGGTCTCATTGTCGCGATGGTCGAGCCGGTGACCGGTCTCATGGTTGATGACCATCGTGCGATAATTCGCCAGATTGCCGCCGCCCTTCAGCCAGCTGTCGGTCGGCTCGCGCCAACGGTCATAATTGATGATCACCTGATTGCCGACGCGGCAGCTGTACTGCGACGAGCAAAGCGACGAAAACGATTTCATATACTCCGCCGCGGCCAGGATATACGTCATGTCGCACTTGCTGGAACCGCTCTCCACGAACGTGAGACCGGCACGGGGCCACCCACGCGAATCATTCAGCGTCGTGTACACCGTGCGCCCGAACTCGCCGGTATCGCCGACGCTCCCCTTGGTGGACACGCAGTAATGGTATTCGTGGCGGGGTTTGCCGCTGGCCGCCGCAGTCTGCTGCGCCTTCTCGAGAATCTCGCGCCGCTGCGCCTGCGAGAACGGCTTCGAGGGGTCATGACCGTTTGACTGTGCCTCGGAATTGGTGGATTTCGCGGTGGCCGACGATTTCGCGGAATCGCCGCCCTTCTGATCCCCCGCAGACTGCGGCTGCGCTGTTGCACCTGGCTGCGCGATGGACGACCGCTCACCGCCCATGCCCGGCACGCGAAGTACGCTCGCCCGCACCGCAAGAACAAACAACACGAGCGCCAAAATCAACCCCGCACATACGGCAATGCGCCGGGTGCGGAACACCCGACGCATATCGTCACCACGCAACCGCTGCAACTTCAATCACTCCCAGCAACGTCATAGGTCAAGCCGCGCCGCCCCGCGAAAGCGCGAGCACAAGGGCACGCTTTTCGCAGGCGTCTCTCCCTGCATTGTATCCCGTCAGCCGTGGGGCCGCGCAACACGCGTGGCGTCACGCGAGCCCGCCGCGGCTCACGCGGTTCGCGCAAAAATCACGCGAAGAAGAACACGTACAGCCACGCGCCGACGATGGCGCCCACAATCGGAGCGACGACCGGAATCCACGCCTCTCCCCAACGCGAGGTGCCCTTGTTCGGAATCGGCAGGATCGCGTGCAGCAGACGCGGCATCAGGTCGCGGGCCGGATTCAGGCCGGGGCCGGTCGGGCCACCCATCGAGGTCACCAAGCCCCATACGATGAAGCCAACCACGATCGACGCGGCCGCCAAATCCTTCGAACCCCACGGCAGCATCAGGCAGCACAGCGCACCGAACACCAGCACCAGCGTGCCAAACATCTCGTTGAGGAAGTAGTTGATCTTGTCGTTGTCGGCGTCGGTCGTGCAGAACGTGCCGAGGATCGCTTCCGCGTCCTCGGTCTCCTTGTAGTGCGGGTAATACGTCAGGTACACGATGAACTGTCCCAGCAGTGCGCCGAGCAGCTGCGCCACGATGTACGGCAGCACGTCGCTCCACGGGAACAGCCCGTTGATCGCCTGGGCGAGGGTCATGGCCGGGTTGATGTGGGCGCCGGACACGCCGCCGAACATGAGCACCGGGAACATGACGCCGAAACCGTAGCCCATGGCGATGTTCAGCCATCCGGCGTGGTGGCCCTTCGTGTTCTTGAGTTCGACGTTGGCGACCGAGCCATTGCCGAAGATCATCAGGATGGCGGTGCCGAAGAACTCGGCAGCCAGCTTGGTAAAGAGGGAATATTCCACGGCTTCTTCTTTTCTCTCCACCGCATCGCAGACATGGCTGACTGCTCACGGTCTCTGGATGATTGGATTTCTCTCGTACTCCCGGCGACTCAATTTCGCTGGGTGCGAAAGCAAACGACGCGATTGTACACTTTACCCCTTGACGAACGGCGATACGGGCGGATTGGACGGCAGAATCCCCGGTGATTCACACCCTGCCCTGCCATGCACACTTGGGTGCAGTCATGTGAAACCCATTGGAATTACTCGCGACACGCCGTACGCAACACGCCGATTTGCATCGCAGCGAGTTCCGAGTATAGTTATCACTCGGCTCAAGAAATGACCAACGCCCCTGTAGCTCAGTTGGTTAGAGCAGCTGACTCTTAATCAGCGTGTCCAGGGTTCGAATCCCTGCGGGGGCACAAGCAAGGTCGGAATCGAAAGATTCTGGCCTTTTTTGTTTTCGTCGAGAGGGTGCGCCCGAGTCAAATCACCCCTAATTCGCCACTGGAAGCATGCCCCCGCCCGGGTGATCCTCGCAATCCGCCCCTATCTGCGTTTCAAGGGGTTGATTCAGGCCGCGACGAACATCTATCTGCGTTTCAGGGGGTTGGTAGCAAAGTATAAACATCACGCAAACCGCATGATTTCAATGAGCAAATGCCCTATATACTCCGTGCATAGTGTTTTGGCCACCCCCTGAAACGCAGATAGATGTTCCCAGGCAGTGGAATCAACCCCTCGAAACGAAGATAGCAGCACATACATCGTGGAATCGCGCCGGGCAAGGCCAAAATAGACGAAGATGCCGGTCGAATGGGACAGCCATTCGACCGGCATCAATGCCATGCGTTGGCCCTGAGCCGCTCAGGGCCAACGCGACTCAGGAAATCCGCGCCTTAGATGTCGCGACGGCGGCGAACCGCCACAGACACGGCGCCCGTCGCAAGCAGGCCGATTGCGGCGATGGCAACGACGGGCACCGAGGCGCCAGTCGCGGACAGGCCCGGCTTCTTGTTGCCTTGGTCATTCTTATCACCGTCCTTGTCGGTATCCTTGCCCGGCTCCTTGTCGGGCTCCTTGTCGCCAGGCTCGATGGGCGTCTCGCCGGACTTCTCCTTGACGGTGGCCACACGGGTCACGGACGCCTCGTTACCGGCCGCATCGCTCACCGTGTACACCAACGTGTACGCGCCGGGCTTGCTCGTGTCCACTGTGTCACCGGACACCTTCACGGCACCGGTCACATCACCGTCCACATCATCAACCGCCTTCACACCCGCCATCGGATCAAACGACGCACCGAACTCCACGGCCACGTCATCCGCACCGGAAATCACCGGCGGCACGGTGTCGACCGGCTCGGCCTCCTTCACCGTCACCTTGAGCGTGGCGGTAAGCGAGGTATCGGCGGCGTACGTCACCGTGATGGTCTTTTCGCCGGCGGTCGACGAGTCGAACTCGGAGACCGTGTATTCGCCCTCGCCGAGCTCGGCGGTGTGCCGTCAGATATCGTGGCGATGACGGCCATGCCGCTCAGGTCGAGCGCGTCGCCGATGGCGTATTCGGTCTTGGTCGGCTGAGTGGTCACGGCGATCGACGCAACGTCGGACACGGCCGCGGAGTCCTCGACGAGCGTGACGTTGTCGATGTACGCGAACGAGCCGGAGGCCGGATCGGTCTGCGAGATGGCGACCCACAGCGCGGCATACGGATCCACGTCAAGCGGCGCGATGAACGACCCGCTGTAGTGATTTTTGCCGCCTTCCTTGCTTTCGGCGTCCACGGTCTCGCTCAGCACGGTCTTGCGGTACTGGCTGAACGAGCTGACGGCGCCAAGCGACGCGAGGTTGGACTTGACCTGCACCTTGAGCGTGGACGGGGTGTTGTCGTTGCTCTTTCGAGCGTCGCCCACAGGCCGAGACGGTACGTCTTGCCCGGCTCTCGGACAGCGTGCGCTGGTTGATGGTGTCGCCCTTGTACGGGGTGAGCTGTTCGCCGCGTACTCGCCGGAGACTACGGCGTCGGTCTGGTTTAGTTCGGACTTCGGGCGCCGAGTGGCACCGCCGGTGTCGTTGTTCTTCGTGTTGTCGGCGTTGCCGAGCATCCACGGCGATGCCGCGGCGCATGTATTTCTCGTAATCGGCCGCGTTCGCATCAGTGTTGGTGACTTCGAAGCCCTGCACTGTGATGTATTCGGAGTTCTTCAGCAGGATGGTCTCGCTGACGCCCGCACCGGCGATGATGGGCGCGGCGCCTTCGCCGTATGCTCCGATGGTGATGGGCGCGTCCTTGGTGCCTTTGGCGTTGATGACGCGCAGGCCGGTCTTGACCGAGGCGCCGTCGATGGTCTGGGTCGCGCTGGTGCATGTGGTGCCGGCCTTGAACAGCAGGGACTCACCGGCTTTGAGGGTGATGCCGTTCGCCGCTGTCAACGAGTTGAACGGGGCTGGCTTGGCTTCCGCGTCTTGAGAACGCCCATCCTCGCAGCAAATCATTCTCATTAAGAAAGGTGCGAGCCCGCCGCAACTCCAAATGAACATCAATGTCCGCAAATCCTTGGAAAACAACGTTGTCTCATATTGTTCACTTGTGCGTAAATGTTCGCAATCCTCGCACCTTCCTTATTGAGAATCATTCGCTGCGACTTGGAACAATACAAAAAGCCCCTCGCCGCGCGGAGCGGCGGAGGGGCTGATGCTTAAGCTCAGACGATAATCTGTCTGATGGGCCGGAGTTACTCGGCGACGACCTTCACGAAGAAGGAGGCGGTGATCTCCGGGTGCAGGGCGGCCTTAGCCGGGAAGTCGCCGGTGGTCTTGATCGGCTCGACCTCGATGGCCTTCGGGTTGACCGCGGCCTTGTCGGAGAGAGCCAGCGCGATCTGCTCGGCGGTGACGCTACCGAACAGCTTGCCGGACTCGGAAACCTTGGCAGCGATCTCGACGGTAGTGCCCTCGATGGCGGCCTTGGCGGCGACGGCATCCTCGCGGGTGGCGACGGCCTTGGCCAAGCGAGCGCGCTTCATCTGCACGATCTGAGCTTCGGCGCCCTTGGTCCACGCGAAGGCGAGGCCCTGCGGGATCAGGTAGTTGCGGGCGTAGCCGGAGCGGACGGCGACGACATCGCCGGAGTGGCCCAGGTTGGCAACGGTCTGGGTGAGAATAACCTTGGATTCAGCCATTTCTTATCCTCCCTAACTCAGCGACCGGTGGTGGCGTACGGCAGCAGGGCCATCTCGCGGGCGTTCTTGATCGCCTTGGAGAGCTCGCGCTGTTCCTGCACGGTCACGCCGGTGATACGGCGGGAACGAATCTTGCCGCGATCGGAGATGAACTTGCGCAGCAGCGCGACGTCCTTGTAATCGATCTCGGTGACCTTGGCGGCCTTCAGCGGATTCGGCTTCTTCTTGAACGGCTTGACCGGCGGTTGCGGCCTCTTACGTGACATGATGTTCTCCTTGAAAATTACGATTGAATGCTTGCTTCTGGATTGTTACATGCGTCGCGCGGCTTCATATGGCCGCGGACGGGCATCAGAACTCGGGTTCCTGCGAATCGCCACCGAAATCGGACGAGCCACCGAACGAACCGAAGGACGAGCCGGCATCGCCGGACGTGCCCCACGGATCGGTCGCGGGCGCGGCGCTCTGGCCGGCGTTGCCCGCAGCGGACGCGCCACCCTGGTAGCCGCCATTGCCGCCACCCTGATAGCCACCGCTGAAGCCGCCATTGCCACGGCCACCCTGGTAGCCGCCGGCGTTGCCGCCGAAACCGCCGCCATTGCCCTGGCCGGCGTTGAATCCGCCATTGCCGCCATTGCCACGGCCGGCGAATCCGCCTTGGCCGTTGCCGCTGGACGTGCGCGTGACCTGCGCGGTCGCGTAACGCAACGACGGGCCGATCTCATCAATCGTCATCTCGATGACGGTGCGGTTCGAGCCGTCCTGCGCCTGATACGAGCGCTGCTGGAGACGCCCCTGCGCGATGACACGCATACCTTTGGACAGCGTGCTGGCGCAATGCTCGGCGAGATCGCGCCAGGCGGAGCAGCGCATGAACAGCGCATTGCCGTCCTCGAACTGCCCGGTGTTGCGATTGTAGGTACGCGCGGTAGAGGCGATGGTGAAACTGGCGACGGAAGCGCCGTTTCCCGTGGTCCTCAGTTCGGGATCTGCCGTGAGGTTGCCCACCACAGTGATGATGGTTTCGCCTGCCATGACTTACCTTCTTACCTTTGGTTCAGCGAGTCGCGAACAATCAGAAACTCATACGGCTTACTTGGCGTCTTTACGAAGAATCTTCGTGCGGACGACGGATTCGTTCAGGTTGAGCACACGATCGAGCTCGGCGCTGACCTCGGGAGTGGTCGTGTAGTTGACCACCACGTAGTTGCCTTCGGTCTTGCCGTCAATCTCGTAAGCGAGCTTGCGACGTCCCCAAATATCGGTGTTCTCGACGGAACCACCTTCCTTGGTGACGAGCTCCAGATACTGCTCGGTCAACTTCTTCAGACCGCGCTCATCCAGCTCAGGATCGGCAATGAACATCAGTTCGTACTTATGCGCAGACATCACCCACCTCCTTCGGACTAGTCGGCCATGGACTATCCATGGCAGGAGTGTGTATACGCGCTGCTGAAAACAGCAACTTCTCTAAGCTACGCCATGCCCGCGACAGCTTGCGGTGGCTGTCGCGAAGCGACTGGGGGTAATCCGTCCTACTGCAAATCCACGACCGCGCAATCCGCGGCACCATAACCGTTCGACTTGCACCACGCGTCGCCGGCCTTCACCGAGTCGACCGTATCACCCGACAGGATCACGTAATACGCGGTCGAAGCGTCGGCCTTCGTGTACGTCGGGTAATCGCCGGACCAGATCAGGATCGCGTTCTTGTGCTTGATGCGCTGCTGCAGGAACTGCTCGTAGATGTCCACGTAATGCCAGGTCTTGCCGTCGGCCTTCATGTCGTTTTTCTTGCTGGACAGCTGCGTGGTGTAGGTGGTGTAGAAGCGGGATGCGGCGGATTCGTCATGCTTGAGCTGCCAGCTCAACGCAAGCTGCGCGTACCGCTCGGCGTCCTCGCTGTCGATGTCGGAGCCTGCCAACGCGTCGCCGTCCGCACTGCCCGCCTCGCCGGTGCCGCTCTGACCGGTCTGCAGGATGACCTCGGCGCTGCCGGTCTCGATCTGGTCGTACGGGCGCCAGTACTGCCTCGTGGTGAATTCGAGCGCGACGTTGGCCGTCTCGCCATTGAACTTGACCGGCTGCTTGGAGAAGTCGAAGACGGCCGAGGCGATGACATTGCCTTCATCGTCCTTGATGCTGACCTTGACGTCGGATTCCTTGAACTCCGCCGTGTCGCCGTCCTTCGTCGACGCGCAGTTGGAGGTGAGCTGCAGCTGCGCGACGAGATTGGCGTCGCTGTGGTCGACGGAACTCAGCTCGGCATCGGGCGCAGCGGTGCAGGGCTTGTCGTCTTTCGCGGCCTTGCTGTCGCCGGACTTGGTCTTGCCGCGCTGCTGGGATGTCGACTGCGTCTGAGCCGATTGGGTGCCGGAATCACGCAGCATGAACCACCAGACGCCGAATCCGGCGACAAGCGCCACGACGAGTACAGCGATGATGATGCCGACGATCAGCGCGGTCTTCTTCTTGCCCTTGCCGGCGGACTCTCCAGGCCGTGACGGTTGGGCTGGCGGCTGCACGGCCTGCGGCGGGAAGACGGCACCGGGCTGGGCGGCACCGTATTGTCCCGCGTACTGCTGGACAGCCTGATAAGGCTGTGCAGGAGGCACCGGCTGTGCGGTCGGCACCGGCTGCGCAGACTGCGGCTGAGTAGATGGCACGGTCCAATCGGATTGCATGGTCTGCTGGAACCGGTCATCCTGCCCCGTTCCAGGCACTCCTGCTTGCGGTGCCTGGAACGGCGGCTTCAGCAGAGGGGACTGACTCAGCATGGTCGGGCCGTCGTCATCCGACTGGGCCGGCTGCGAAGACTGCGGGCCGGCGGACAGCTCGGCACCGCACTGCTGGCAGAACCGCATGCCGGGTTCCGACTGCTGACCGCACACCGGGCACACGGAACCCGCCTGCACGGCTACGGGTGCCCCGCAGTTCTCGCAGAATCTATCGCCCTCAACGACATTCGCACCACAACGGGAACACCGCATAATCTCTCCTCATGACTATCCTGCGCTCAACGTTACACTGCATGACAGCATTCCCCTGCAAATATACTGCGATACGGACCCCAAATGACGTCCGCAACCATTTGACCGAGATGTCTTTTTAGATATAAAATTCGCAGACTGACGAAATTTCGAAGAGGAGATTATCATGTCGGCAACCAAAGGTTCCAGATAACATTGTTGGCTGTTTTGCTGACTCTCGCCGCATCGTTCGTATCGATGTCACCCAAGCAGGCTTCTGGCTTTGACTCCACATATGAAGTCGTCACTGATGCAGACGGCAGCAAAATCATCATGGCCAAGCCCGGCTCTGTAGCAGTCATAGAACCATCGACCGGCAAACTTCTAAACGTGATTCCTCCTTCATCCATGAATGTCAAAGCCATCACCGTAACAAGGGGATGCACAAACAAGAACGCTGGATGCTGGACAAGCGGTAGCGCACTTGGGGATATGCAATTCGCCGGAAGTGGAGCTGTGTCCGGCACTTGGCCGTATAGAAATGCGTACTACACCGGGAACCTGCATGGTTTTGTGATCTATCAATACAAAGGTGCGACCATGAGTTCGCCGAAACTAGGACCGCATTTGTGGATACGCATGGCAAACAATAGTGCTGTCACGGGGAAGAGTGTCACCCGTTGGTAAAAAGACATTCTCATACGTTGAGATAATGCATATCGGAGTAAGAGGAGTAAGAATGGGGCATATTCCGGCATCCCGTCGTACGGTGACGATGGCCATCGCCGTCATCGCCGTCATTACGCTTTCCATTGCGATGCTGTGCGGATGCGGCACGGCACGGAACACGAACCAAGCAACGGATTCCGGCTCGGGCGGGAACCGTCTCGCCTCATCTTTGCAGGCTTATGCGACGCAGCTGCTCGGCCAGGACTCCGGAATGGACCCCGCGCAGAAAGCGACACTGCGCAAGGCCGCGACAAGCGGCAAAATAAGTCTGTCCGATTACAAGGCCGCATGGAGCCGATACATCACGTGCGTCCAAGACAAGGGCTATCCGAGGCCGACACTGAAAACTTACTCCAACGGCATCCAGCAGCCGCAGGGAGACGTACTTCCTTCAGATAAAGCCGATGACCTTGACTACATCCAGAAAAAGGCCAAGGACTTGAACGCGTGTGGAATCGCCACCGTGGATTCGGTGGACGCGTTGTATATGGCACAAGTCGGCAATCCCAATCTGTATGCGTCTCATGGGGAGGGGGCAGTCGATTGCCTTAAGCGCGCCGGGCTGGTGCCGAAATCCTACACCGTCGAACAATACGAGAAGGAGGCGAACGCAATGGGTCATGCCGCTCCCGGAGAGACCGTCAACACGACGTATGACATGAAGAAACCGGAAGTGCTGGCATGCCTCGCCGCCAACGGCAACGTATTCATGGACAGATGACGCCACAGGCACAGAGAATGCATTGGCATGTTTTCGCCCCTATCGGATATCGGATTACCTGCCCAATGGGGGCGAAAACATACCTTATATGCCCCGCCCAAATACCGCGAATAAGCTGCTGAAGATGACGTGGCGACTGTACAATAAGGAGGGAAGAGCAAACCAAGAAAGGGGCTTGTTATGATATGTCCTCACTGCGGCGCCACGCTGTCCAGCGCCGCACGATTCTGCACGCAATGCGGGCAGACGCTCGCGGTCGCCGCAGCAAACAGCAACGACAACGTCGAAGATTCGACCGTGCTCGGCACCGCTCCACACGGCACCGCAGCCGCGCCCCAGCCGGAAGCACCCGCTCCCGTCGCCGCATTCCCTGAACCCGTACCGGCCCCACGGGCCGCGGCACCGCAGCCCGTACCGGCCCCGCAGGCCGCGGCACCGCAGCCCGAGCCGGCACCCGCATTCCCCGGCGCGGAACAGCCCGCGGCCGAGCCGGCCTTCCCGGCGGTTCCCGAACCAGTCCCCGCACAAGAAGCTCCTGCAGCTCCCGTCCCGGCGGCAGAAGTGCCAGTCGCCGCTCCGGCCGGAGAAGTTCCCGCCGCCGCACCTGTTGCGGCTGCAGCACCGGCTCCCGGCACTTTTGCTGCGCCCGCGCCTGGTGCTCCCGTCCCCGGCGCACCTGTCCCCGTTACCCCCGGCGCACCCGGCGCCCCGGTTCAGCCCGGCGCTCCGCAGCAGTTCGTCCCCAACCCGATGTTCAAGGAGCTGTTCTCCGCGCGTTCGCTACAGACCGCCGCAATCAGCCTTGCCTTCGGCTTGATCGGCGCGATGGCGCTGGCCCTGATCGGCTCCATCTTCTTCTTGTCGGCCGGCTCATCATGGGCGTCCAAGCTGAGCATGGTCCCCGGCCTGTCCGGCATGATGAGTGACGCCAGCGGTTCCGGCACGGTGACGCCGAACTTCTTCCAGTTCCTGATTCTGGTGATGGTTCTGGGCGTATCCGGTCAACTGTCGCCCAACATCACCGGAGGCAACCTCTCCATGTCGTCCTTCGGCGTGTCCGGCCATCTATGGATGCCTGTCGGTCTTCCCGGCGTGGCGCTGGTTCTCGGCACCGCGTTCGGCGCATACTGGTTCGCGCGTAAGTTCGCCATCCGGTTCAAGTGGACCGGCATCATCAGCAGCGTCATCGTCGGCGTCGTGATGGGATTCGTCTATCTGATTCTCGCCGCGATCTTCCCGCTGACGCTGGGAGCCGGCAGCATGGGCGGCATGGGCGGCATTCAGGCCAAGGCCATCCTGACCGGCGTCTCCGCCCGTACGTATTTCATGACGCTGCTGCTCGCCGCGATCGGCGCGTTCTTCGGCTATCTGCTCGCCCAGTACGCCTCGGATTCCAACAACGTGTTCACCGCGGCCTGGAAGTGGGCTCACCGCACGCGCGGCTTCGTGCGCACGCTGCTTGACGCGGCGTTCATCTACGCGGTCGTGTTCACGGTGATCGGCTTCATTTGCCTGATCATGCTATCCAGCAGTCTGCACAACGGCCAGATGTTCATGCTGTTCCCGATTCTGCTGCCGTACCTTTCGTTCCTGACGTTCGCACTCGGCTCGTTCGGCGCGGTCGGCATCACGGCCAGCGGTAATATCGCTAACCTGTCGCTGTTCGGCATCTCGAACCAGTACGTCGGCTCCATCAGCGCACCGTGGCAGCTGTGGCTGGTATTCGTGGCGTTCCTTATCACCACGTTCTACATTGCGTTGCGCGCCGCGGCACGCAACATCTATGATCCGGCATATGCGGGATGGCAGCACTCGTGGAAGTCTCCGGTCGCCACGCTGGTGATCTGGCTGATCGTCACGTTCCTGTTCACGTCCGCGACGCTGGGTTACACCATGCAGTCCGATACCTATGACGCGTCGCTGAACATCGCGGCATGGTACTTCCTCGTCGCGGCCGTATGGTCGTTCCTGATCGAGGTGGTGGCGCTGACATTCGGCCCGGCCATGGTGCTGTCGATGGGCGGCGCATGGAAGCTGTTCGTCGGCGGCACGGTCCGCCCGACGCCCGCCGAGGTCACCGCGTATGCGGCGGCATGCGGAGCGTACTTCGGTCGCTTCCCGTCACAGGTCGCCGCGGCCGCCGGCTACACCGGCCCGCAGCCGTCCTTCGGCGGACAGCCTGGCGCCGGCACCGGAGCGCCGACCGCGCCCGCAGCTGGCATCCCGGTTCAGGGCGTTCCCGTTCAGGGCGTTCCCGTTCAGGGCACCCCGATTCCCGGTGCTCCGGTTCAGGGGGTTCCCGCTGCCGGCACCGACGCCGCGGCCTTTCAGGCCCAAGGTGGTGCCCCGACTGTCCAAGTTCCCGCCGGCGCTCCTGCCGCTCCTGCAGCTGCACCTGTCGCCCCCGTTCCGGTGGCTGCTCCCGCCGCCCCGGCTGCAGCCAAGGCCATGACCCCGCAGCAGAAGAAGCTGGCCATCATCATCAGCGCCATCGTCGGCGTGCTTGCCCTGCTCGGTATCGCTTACGCAGTGGTCAACTCCACCGTGTTCAGCGCCGATAACACCGTGAAGAGCTACCTGTCGGCCATCGCGTCCGGCGACTATGACAAGGCCAACGGCATCTCCGACCCGCAGGTCGCCAACGGCAAGCGCACGCTGCTCACCAATGCGGCTTCCAAGGGCGACAAGACCACGATCAGCAACCAGCGCATCATCTCCGCCACCGACAACGCGGACGGCTCCCGCACGATGCGGATCTCGTACACGCTGGGCGGCAAGTCCATGACCGACATTCTGACGGTCGCGCCGAACGGATCCAAGTTCCTGATCTTCAAGAACTGGAACATCACGACGCCGCTGGTCAAGGAGATCTCCGTCTACGCGTCACCGGCCATCACCAACTTCACCGTCAACGGTGTCAAGGTCGGCGCGAAGAACGCCACAGCATCCGATTCCGGCACCTACACCTTCAAGGTGTATCCGGGCTCGTACACGGTGGAACCGGTCACGTCGAAGTATCTGACCGCGGATTCGACGACGCTGACCACCTCCTCCGAATCCTCCGCCTCGATCTCTGCCGAGCCGACCGACGCTCTGGCAGACGAGATCAACGCGAAGATCAAGGACAAGCTGGATACCTGCGCCAAGTCCACGGATGCACAGCCTGAAGGCTGCCCGTTCAGCATGTACGGTTCCGATGACGACTACCGCAACATCGCGTGGAACATCACCGAATACCCGACCGTCACCACTGATGACCTCAGCATCGACTCGGGCAGCTTCTACGTGTACGGCGGCGAAGCCAAGGTGGCGTACGAGTACAAGAACTATGACGACTCCTGGGAGCCGACGGACAGTTCCACCAGCTTCAGCATCAGCGGGCAGTTCACGCTGGACGGCGACAAGCTGGACATCACGCTGGACGACGACTGATCGGAATGATTTCGCCCGGCACGGGGCACCTGCTGCGCGCACCGTGCCGTAAGTGGAAGAATCCGTGAGCATCGCAACCCGCCGTTCCTCTTGGGACGGCGGGTTCTTGTATATTGGATAAGGTTTGTGTACGGCAACGTATCACCACGGTGAACGGTAACGAAACTATCGACGGAAAGAGCGGAAAAACATGTCGGCGATCCTTGAGGGCACACCCGATAAGCGACTGGCCTTGGTGACGGGCCGCGCATATCCTGAGCTTGCCAATGAAGTGGCTCAATATCTCGGCATCAACGTGCTGCCCACCACCGCATACGACTTCGCCAACGGTGAGATGTATGTGCGGTTCGCGGAGCCGGTTCGAGGCGCCGACGTGTTCGTGCTGCAGTGCCACACCAACCCGATCAACAAGTGGGTGATGGAGCAACTGCTGATGATCGACGCCCTCAAGCGCGCCTCCGCCAAGTCCATCACCGTCGTGGCACCGTTCCTCGGCTACTCCCGTCAGGACAAGAAACATCAGGGCCGCGAGCCGATCACCGCCCGCCTGATGTTCGACCTGTTCCGCACCGCGGGAGCGAATCGTCTGGTCACCGTCGACCTGCATGCCGCGCAGGAGCAGGGCTTTTTCGATGGCCCGGTCGACCATTTGACCGCCATGCCCGTGCTGATCGACTACGTGCGCAGCCACGTGCCTATGGACAAGGCGACGATCGTCTCCCCCGACGCCGGCCGCATCAAGGTTTCCGAGCAGTGGGCCGCCAAGCTGGGCGGGCTCCCGCTCGCGTTCATCCACAAGACTCGCGACATCACGCGCCCGAACCATGCCGAAGCGCATGGCATCATCGGCGACGTGCAGGGGCGCGACTGCGTGGTGGTGGACGACATGATCGACACCGCCGGCACAATCTGCGAGGCCGTGCGCACACTGCGCAACTCCGGCGCCGCCTCGGTGACTCTGGTCGCCACGCATGGTCTGCTGTCTGGCCCGGCCGTGGAGCGCCTGCGCGATTGCGGCGCCCGCGAAATCATCCTGATGGACACTGTGCCAGTGCCGCAGGAGAAGCGCCTGGATAACATGACCGTGCTGTCGGTGGCGCCGCTGCTGGCCGCCGGCATCCGCTCCGTCTTCGAGGAAGGCTCCGTGGCGACACTGCTGGAGGGCCTGCCGGAGGACATGCGCCCGAGAAACATCTACGCCTGAAATATAAAACAAGGGACTACATATCTGCCCCCGCTGGCGGAGGCAGAATGACGCGGTCCTGGCCATCCATAACGGATTGAACACAAAAAAGGGAGGCCGCCACAGGGCGACCTCCCTATTTCTATTTACTTATATCACTCGGCGCGCTTGCGGGCGATGAACACCGCGCCAGCGGCGGCGACCAGCATCATGCCGGCCATGCCGATGACGGCGACGTTCGCACCCGTCTTGGAGATGGCGTTGCCGTTGGCATCGGCCTTCTCCAGTGCGGCGATCGCGTCGGCGAGGGCCTTCTGCGCGGCGTCGATGTCAGCCTGGGTGGCGTTGTCATCGGCGAGGACGCTCTGGGCCTTGGCGAGGGCGTCACGCACGGCCTGGGCGGACTTCTTCGTGTAACCGCTCAGATCCAGGGCCTTGGCCTGATCGATGGTGGCCTGCAGCTTGCTCTTGTCGGTCGTCTCCGGGTTCGGAGTCGGCTTGGAGGAGGCGGGCTTCAGGGCCTTCATCGCGGCGTTCAGCGCGTTATACGCGGCATCGACGTCAGCCTTGGTGGCGTTCGCATTGTTCAGGACGGCCTTGGCGGCATCCAGAGCCTTCTTGAACGCGGCCCACGAATCCTTGGTGTACGCGGATTCCTTGAGCTTCTCGGCATCGGCGACCAGGCCGGCGAGCTTGGAGGTGTCCACGCGCTCTTCCAGAGCGGCGATGGCGTCCTTCAGGTTCTGGTAGGCGAGAGCCACGTCGTACGCGGTGGCGTTCTCGTCGTCCAGCACCTTCTTGGCGGCGTCGCGCTTGGCGACGAGCACCTTCCAGGTGTCGGCGGTGTAGGTGGCCTCGGTCAGGGCGGAAGCGTCATCGTACAGGTTCTGCAGATCGCACTTGTTGACCTTGACCTCGGTGCTCGGCACGTCGCGAACCGTGGTGACACGCAGCTCGGCAGCGGAGGCGTACGTGTTCACCTCGCCCGCGGACTGTCCCGCGGTTTCGAGAGCGGTGATGCGCACCTTGGTGACGTTCTTGACCGCGTCGAACTTGACCTTCTGCCAGACACCGCTGGTCGTGGTGAACGTGCCATTGGTGACGACGTCCTTGGTGGTGCCGTCGGACAGCGTCAGCGTAATCTTGTACTTCTTGATCTTGCCGTTCGCGTTCGCGCTGCCGCTGCGGGCCATGTAGCGCAGGCCGTCGATGGTCGTCGGCTCGTTCAGGTTGAACTGATACCAGGCGGTACCGGCGGACACTGCGTTGGCGCTCCAGGAGGTGTGCCAGTGGGTGCCGGCATTGCCGTCCTGGGCGAGGCTTGCCGGGCCCTCATTGCCGCCCGACAGTGCCTGCTGGCTGCCCGCCTCGACGGTGTAGACGTCGGTCGCCACGTCGTACGCATCGTTCGAGTCGTCGCCCGGTGCGTTCTTCATGTACTCGGCCAGCGCCACAGCCTTGTTGTAGGCGGTGGTGTAGTCGGGCTTATCCTTGGCGATGAGCGCCTCGATCTCGGCCACCGTGTTCACGTACGTGGTCCAGACTTCGGCGGAGTAGTCGCCGCTCTTGCCGTTGTAGGTGTCCTTGACTTCCTTGAGCTTGGCCTCGGCGTCGGCCTTGGTGCGCTCGGCGGATGCCACGTGCTCGACCTTCAGGTCATCGAGGACGAAGTCCTTGTAGCCACCGAAGGCGGCGGCGGAATCGGACGTGTTCTGCAGGTCGGGAGCGGTGGAGGTCGAGTAGATGCCGAACCAGCTGTCGCCGGTGATGGAACCGGTGATCTCGAACTCGGCCGTGCCGTCCTCGCCCAGGGCCTTCTTCAGGTTGGTGAGCTTGACGGTGCTGGCGTTGTACTCGCCGTCACCGGTGGCGATGGCGTAGATGTCGTCGGAGCCGGACTGGTACTTGAACGACACCTTGTAGGTCTCGCCCGGTTCCAGCTTGACGTTCTGCGGGATCGTCTGGTAGATCAGCGTGCCCTTCTGGATCAGGCCGTTGGCCTTGACGGACCACTTGCCGTCGAGCACGTCGTCCATCTTCTTGACATCCCAGCCGGCCTGCGTGAACGGGGCATGCAGCTCGGACAGGTGGATACGGTTGTCCTCGACGCCTTCGGAGCCGGAGACCACGAACGGCCAGATGCCCTGGGCATTGTCCTCGAAGTCGTTGGTGAGCGTCTTCAGGGTGCCGTCAGCGTTGAGCGTCAGGCCCTTGTAACCGTTCTCAAGCACGCGCACGTCATCGAAGTACACATGGTCGGTGTTGTCGCATGCGCCGGAGTGCGAGAGCGTCACCTTGACGTCGCCGCTTTCCGGAGCCACGAACCACACGTACATGTTCTGGAAGTAGCTGCTGCCGCCTTCAGTGTTCGAGTACGTGTTGTGGCCGTACGCCTTGATGTAGTTCTTGGCGATCGACTTGCCGGTCTCGTTGGTGGCGAGGACCTTGGTGCCGTTGGTCACGGTGATCTTGGCCGGGGAGTTGGTGCGGTTGTCCACGCCCACGTAGATCGCGTAACGCTTGCCCGCGGTCAGGTCGGTGAGCTTCTGGGAGACCTTCACGTCACCGGTCAGGCGCAGCATGGCGTTGTTGGTGCCTTCGACTTCGGCCTTGCCGGTGCCGGAGACGGCCCAGTTGTCCTTGAGGGTGTTCTGGCCGCCGTTGAAGCCGGCGTCCACGACGTGCATGCCTTCGCTCCACTTGACGGAGATCTGCTTCTCGGAGCCCTTGGTCACGACGTACGGGGTCTCGGCCTCGGCGGTCAGCGAGATCTTGCCGCCGGAGACGGCGACGGTCTTCTCGTTGGTCTTGCCCTGGTCGGTGAGCTGGTACACCTTGACGGAGGCGAGGTTCTGCCAATCCTTCGGCAGGGTCCACTCGGTGGTGCCGCCCTGGGTATTCCAGTGGTACAGCTTCTCATCGGAGGACTTGACGAGCTTGCCGGTGTTCACGTCCCACAGCCACGGCAGCAGGTAGGACTCAGTGCCCTTGACGGTGTTGCTGTTGCCCGGGGAGACCGCGCCGGACGCCACGGTGATGCCGTTGAGCGTGATGGTGCGGTTGCGGTACGCGCCGTTGTTGGTGTCGTTGGAGCCACGGGACAGGACGACGACGTTGCCGTGGTCGTCCTTCAGCGTGATCTGCTCGTTGCCGTTGTTGACGGAGGCATCCTTCACGGAGGTGGCGTCGAGCGGGCTGTTGACCCAGCGGACGACCTTGAAGTGCTGGATGAACTTGGTGGACACATCGTGCGTGTACAGGTTCCTGATGTACGCGGCGTAGTCGTTGCGTCCCTGCCAGCCTTCGAAGTCCTTCATGCTGTAGCCGCCGAGCAGCGGGGCGTTCGCGGCCTGGCCGTACGACGGGTAGTCGCCGACCCAGCTGTCCTTCTGGTGGTTGCGCAGGAAGCGCATGACCTGAGAATTCTCGCCCTTCATGCCGGAACCACCGTAGGTAAGGTCGGCGGCCCAGTGCTGGAAGGTTGCGTCATACTCGTTGCCGGCACCCCATTCGGTGGTCATACGCCAGCCGTTCTGGTTGATCATTTGGCTCATCTTGCGGGTTTCCCACGAGTCCTCGGCGCCGGAGGTGTTGTTGCCCCACACGTCGAGGTAGATGAAGTCCATGTTGTCGCCGACCTTGCTCTTGAGGTCAGCGAAGCGGGACTTGCGCATGCCGGAGGCGAGATCGTAGATGCCGTCGATGCCGATGCCCTGATCCAGCCAGTTCCAGCCGTAGCTCAGGCCGCCACTGGAGTTGCGACGCACCATGTCCTCGCTGAAGGCCTTGGCTTCCGGGTACATTTCGGACGCGTTGACGTGCACGCCGAAGCGGGCGCCGTACTCGGTGCCCTTCTCCATCAGGGTGTTCATGTCTGCGGCGCCGCCGGCGCGGGTGTTGATGTCGCCGTAGTCCGGATGGCCGGAGTCGTGGCCTTCGTTGCCGTAGCCCTTGAGCAGCACGGACTGGCCGAGGCCGTCGGTGTTGAGGGCGACCTTCTTGACGTTGTCAAGCGTGGTCAGGAACGGGTTCTGCGCCTGGGAGCCGAAGTTCATGGCGATGCGCCATGCGACCAGCTCAGGCACTTCCTCGGACTTGTATGGGTTGTTCATGATGTCGCGGTATGCGATCGCGCCATCTTCCCAGTTGACCGTGCCGTCCTCGTTCTCGTCGCCGGCGATGGCAACGGCCATCTTCGGCATGTCGGTCTCTTCGACGGTGTAGGTGCGCTTCTTCGTGTCGGTCACGACGCGGTGGTAGTACCACGGCGCAGTGCCCAGACCGAAGGAGGTGGCCTTGCCGACCTTCTGGGTGGAGGTGAGCACGCGGGTGTTCCTCGCACCGCCGGCGACGGTGTTGCCGACGGTGGTGCCGTCGTGCTCGGAGTTGGACCACAGGCCGGCGCTCAGGCCATTGCCCGAGACGAAGCCGTAGGTGTAGTCGTTCGCATTGCCGACCGTGGTGTCGGCGGTGATGCCGAAGTTGGTGTCACCGGGCCTGGCAGTGTCGGACGACATGCGGGCGCCGGTGAACTGGGCGCCGTCCTGACCGGAGCGCACGGAGATGAGGCTCTGGTTCGGGAACGCAATCGTCTGGACCGGGTTCTCCTCGGCCTCGGTCTTGGTGTCATCCGCCTTGTTCACGATCTTGGTGACGTTGAGCTTGAGCGTATTGTCGACGACCTTGATCTGCGCGGTGACGACCGCGTTGATCTTGTTGCCGCTCTTGACGTTCAGCGTGTACTGGGCCTCGGTCGCGCTGACCTTCTTGAAGGTCACGTCGGAGTCCTTCAGCGTCACGTCGGTGCCGTTGATGGTGATGACGCGCACGTCCTTCGGCTGGCCGTACATGATCTTGCCGTCGAGCTTCTTCATCGTGTAGTCGTACACGGACGGGAAGTTCTTCTTCACGCGCACGTCCATGGCGGCGGTGGAGAGCGTCTCAGTGGCGACTTCGGCCGACTTGTTCAGCGTGATGTTGCCGACTGAGGCATTGCCATCGGCGACGGTGACGGTCTTGGTGGCGTCATCGTAGCCTTCGGCGGACACGGTCAGCGTGTAGTCGCCGGCGGCGAGGCCGGTGAGGGTGAAGGTGCCGTCCGCCGCGGTGGTGGCGGAGTTCTTGCCGGTGACGACTTCGGCGCCGGCGATGGCGGCGCCGCTGGCGTCGACGACCTTGCCGGTCACGTTGTGCTTGGCGACTTCACCCACGGTGAAGTTTTTGAAGTAGACATCAGTGACTTCGCTGGTGCCGGAGAAAGAGCCGGCCTTCATGGCGAGCTTGTCGGTCAGCGCGGTCATCGAGGAGTAATCCACATCGAACGCCTTCTGTCCGTCAATAGTCAGCGTGGCAACCTTGGCGGCAGTCCAGGAGACGTTGACGGTGATTTCAGCGTTTGCGGCAGGGGCAGCGACACGTGTGCCGTTGTACCAATCGCCATTGCCGCCGACATACTTCTGCCAGAACCAGCCCCCCTTGTCATAGCCCAGGAACAGGGCGTTGCCCGGATCCTTGTAGCCGAGGTAGAAGCCGAAACGGTTCGCGGAACCAGCCTGCGGGGACTTGACCTTGATGGAGAACTCTCCAGCCCGAGTCAGGTCAATCGTCTTGCCGCTAATGGCGACAGCCGGATAGCCACTGCTGCTGGTGGCATTGCCGTTGGCGGAGGTGGACTTGAAATGAGTCCATCCCGCATAATCGCCAGTGCCGGCTGCAAGAATTTCGCCGCCTTTGGCGGTGTTGCGGTCAAGCGTCCAGCCGTTCACGGCAGCATCGTCCGCGACGGTGGCGACATCGTTGGCGTTCGCGTCATTGGAGCTAGCCGCTGAACGGAGCGCGAGAGTCTGCAAATCACTTACAGAAAGCGGCGCGGCGGACGCTGTGCTGCCCACCCCCAGTGGGGCGACAGCGAGTGCAACCGCAAGGGCCACTGAAACCACTCGTTTTCTCATATTTCCTTACCTTCATCATGGAGCACTAAGGCTTAACCTTGAGCGGATACGCATGACGGAAGCCCGACACGCGCGTCTCAGTTCTCTATGATAACACTCTTAACAAAATACAAGAACGTGTGTTGTTAACATTATTATTTTCCAAGGAAAATAGAAATTTTCGCCATATACCAATGGGTATGCCTGAAAAGACCTGCGCAAATCCCCTCAAAGAACAGTGATTTTTCCCGTCGCGACAACACTGTCTCGCGGAAGTCTTCCGCTATTTGTTAACTTACCTTACTTATTGGAGCGCTGGAAGAGCCAACTGGCCGATGCGATGCTCACCGAAGGTGATTTGCGTTCATATGTTCGCGCCGGAACGACGACTCTGCGCACTTACGGACGCAAATGGGTCTGTTTGCGTCCGTAAGTGCGCGCACGGGGCTGCGGACGTTTTCTTGGAGACTGAGCGAAAGGATTTTCGTATGTTCAGTC
>OFME01000267.1_pt1 | contig 44585 bp, 72 predicted proteins | sample 1541381 | NCBI WGS metagenome assembly OFME01 (sample SAMN04209243, study PRJEB22552) | human gut metagenome | biome: gut; material: feces | host: Homo sapiens | place: USA: Oklahoma
CTAAGTCTCAATTAGTAGCTTAATTAATATGTCCAATATTTTGGGTGCATATCAAAATTAGTGTTAGGCTCTTATTTTTTATCCATTTAGAGCTGTTTTATTTTTATCTTAGTATATTTATACCTACAAAGATTTTAAACAGCTTATACAGGCTATTATTTTATAGATTTTTGGCAATCCTTATACCAAAGGCACACATCTATATTACATTGTTTAGTTGCATAACAAGGATTATTTCCCTCTTGCTCCTGCAATATATGTATCATATCTGCTTTTTTTGCTTTCTTTGGTAGTTGTACAGCTCTATCTTTTGCTATAGCTTTTATCTCTTTTATCGTTGGCATCTACTCATCTTCTTTCTTGGTATATATAAATTTATTTAAACTAGGCACTAACTTTGGCTTTACTTCTAACCCAAAAACGATTACGCTTGGGAGGATTGCGGAGCCGTGTTCTAGGTATAGTTATACCTTTAGCGTTCTACTAAAGATATAACTATATTTTTACGCCTGGTTTTCTTGCGTCTGCCAGTCCAGTTTTCTACTAGTTCCTGCTTTTATACAGGTAGGATATTAATGGTTACTTAATTGCCCCAACCACCATACGTTTCCATATGTTATCCTAATACGGCTTATAGCTTATGCTACAATCCCAGTCTGCAACTTACGTTGCCTTTAACCACCGTTGTCTACTTTTAACCATATAAATATATTACTCAAATAAAAAAAGCCGTCTAAACGGCTCTCATGAGTTCTTATTTACTTAGGCTTATTAAGGGAGTTTAACAACATTCCGCCCTCTTAGGTAAATGCAAATAGTAGAATATATTTGCATACCCCACCGATTTTCCGCCTCCGCTGGTGATACGGTTGGTTACTTTCTGCAACCACTTATTTATACACTCCGCCAAGTGTAGCTCTCGCTCTCCTAGAATAAGCATCTAGGCACGCTCTTGACGTTTATTCCGCCAAGTGATTTTAGATACTAAAAAACACATCACAACATCTTCACCATTTTGCCAATATCGACAAAATCGTATAATGCTATAATGTGCCTACTATTCCTACCCAAAATCACTTTATTTTACGATATCATTGTTGACATATCGTAAAATCTTGCTTATAATGAGTTTAGAAATTAACTCGAATGACCTATTGTTTGGGTAGGTTGTTCGGCAAAGTCGGTTGTACTGCCAATACAATCGGCTTTTTTTATTTCTAAAAACTTTTTATTTAATTTTAAAATTATTTACACATCTATATTATATTAAATTAGACCTATTGTCAATTTTGTTATGCAGTTTTATAATTTAAATATAAATATTAATGCAGTTCTTACGCTTTCTATTTATTAACTATAACATTATGATGTATTTGAATATGAATAAGCCTGTGGAAAGTGTAAGATAACATCAAAAGAGCTACTAAATAGTAGCTCTTTTTTTATTAATCATCTATTTCTAATCCATTTTCACTGTCATATTCAGGGTTTTTTATAGAAATCCTGTAATTATTGGATTTAAATTCTAATTTCACTGCATTTTCATTTTTCAACATCATAAAAGCTGATGAATGTATATCATCTTTACCGAACGATTCAATAACCTCATATTTTCTGGTTACGTTACAACGTAGCCTATTGCTCTCACTTAATGAAGCATATTTCCAAATTCCTTTATCGAACATAAATGCTTCTACAAGGTAATTTTTAGCCATGTAAAAAGCATTTTGTTTGTTGCTAGTTGCATAAATGTGTTTTACATCAGTGATTATTTTTTTAAATGCTTTTCCCTCGAAATATTCATCTGAACAAATTAAATCGTGGGATATTTCTTTAATCCAATGGTTCTTCCAATAATCGTAGTCAAATTCTTCTTCGTTTTCTAAACCTTCCCACGCTTTTGCTATTTCCCAATGTCCTGTTATTTCACCACCTATGCAACTTTCTACTACATAGATAATTACTTCTTTTTTATTTATTTCCATTACCATCGGAATATATAAATTACCATTTTTTTCATACGAATTATTTAAAATAAGATAAAAATTTTCATTCCATACCATTTCAACAACATCGAAAAAATCTTTATTTGATGTTATTATTTCATTTTTTAAATTTTCCCATTTCATTTTACATTCTCCTTATAATACATAAATAAAAATTGATAAATCCTCGATTTTTTGGATTATTTCCGCCACAGTTAGTGGCTCATCTCCCATATTTTTGGGAGTTATTCTTTTTAATGTTTCTTCTAATATTTCAGGTGTGTAGTTATAATATTCTATTGTATCTTTGTAATATGCAAGTTGGCATTTTATCGCTAGTCTTGCCAAGTTAGCAGCTTCTTTACTACTAAAAACGGCTTCACAATCTTGAATATTATCCAGCATTTTTAAACCAGATTTTTTTCTAGTCAAACTGTCCATTTTTTCAAGTATTAGATTTTCCATCCATTCCGATGGATACCTTGAGTTTTTATCACTATCCCAATTTTCTATTGTCCTTTTTGGGATATCCAGCAATTCAGATAACTTAGCTTGACTTATGCCCAGCTGTATTCTTTTTTCTTTTATTTTGTTCAAATAAATCGCCCCCTAATCTGAAAAGTTTGTTTTATAAAATATTTTATCGCCTATATTATTATAAATTTCTATAGCCCAAGTTAATCCTTCAGCTAATTCTTCTGTTTCTTCTATTAGTTCAGCTGTAAACTCATCTATATTTATATTTTCTTCTATATATTCTATAGATGTATCAACTTTTTTATTTTTATCAAAAAACTCTCTTATTATCTTCATGTTGCACCTCAATAGTTAAAATATTGTTTTTTTCGTAATGTGCCATTCCATTCACATTGTAGGAACTTATCATTGACGATTACAAAGTAATTTGGATTAAATTTTTTTCCTATTTCTATTACTTTGTCTCTACCACTTCTATATCTTCTAATAGATGCATACCAGCTATCTATAGCTTCATATGCTAAACAGATAATAACGCTAGCATTTTCTATGCTATTTAAAATTTTAATGAATTCTAATTTTTTTACTATATCTGTATATTCTTCATTCCAAGATGTAGAAGGTCTATCTACTCTTAGCATGATATTTCTATAAGAGATGTTATCTCTTATTTCTGTAGCCCATGCAACTTGTTTTGAGCTACCTTTTAAAGCAACTTTTTCTTTACAAGCTTTTAAACAAGCATATGTATATTTTAAAGCATACGCAAAGCAAGCTTTATAATCTCCTTCCATTTTTTTTGCGTACTTGTGAGCTGTTTTAAATATTTCTTTTTTTGTTAAAATCATTTTATTTAATTCTTCCATTGATTCTTTCATGATTAGCATTTTTATTTTCTCCTTTCTTTGTTTTATTTACCTTACACTTATATATTACCACCCGTTGGGTTGTGTGTCAATAATATTTTAAATATTTTTGAGCAAAAAAATAAGCCCTACCTTTATTGGTAGGGATTGATTTATAAGAGCTTAGCATCATAATTTATTTTCTGAAGCTTTTCTATTTCCTTGAGAATATATTTATGTTCCTTAAATGTATCTTTGTAGAGTTCCTGGAACTTGATATAATCCATGCACTGATGTTCTAACGTGTAATGCATGCATGCTAGATATAATTCCATTGTGGATTCTTCCCATTTTTTCCAGTTCTGAAAAGTTTCTTTTAAGAAATTTTTTCTATATTCTATGGTTACTTGGTCTGGAGTATAACGCATAAGGTCTTGCTGTTTAGATACTACCTGTAATTTTTCAAATCTAGGTGTTTCAAGTATCTTTCCATAATTTTCCAAGTAATAAAGTTGTGTTTGTTCAAAAGCTTCTTGTTCTTCTTTGGTACGTTCTTTATGCTTTTTGCTGTAGCAATCCAAGGAACAGAAGGAATTAAATAGCATCATATCATTGTGGAGCAATACACCTTGCATTTGGTGTGTTAAAACCTTCTGATACATTGCTTCTTTGGTCCAAGATTTTGTATCTATCATGGTTTAATAGCCTCCTGTTTTGGATTTGTTGCAAGAATTGGATTAACTGCTTCTTGCGTTGGAGTTGGTGTTGTAGGTGGTATTGGATTCATTGCTTTAGCTGCAACGTTCATCAGAGCTGTTGCTCCTGGGACTGCTTGATTTACTGCTATGTTAGCCATGCTGTTTGCTATATTTTTACCTGTTTCTGTAAAAATAAAAAATCCAGCCAGAACACCTATTAAAAAACTAGCTCCATTATTCATTTTTTACTCACCTCTTTAGGCTGTAGCTGTACCTGTTAATTGTGGTGGTACAAAAGCTGTTGGGCAAAGATTATTAGTTTTAACAGTAGCAGATGGTGTAGCTGTATTTGCACGCAATACGTAAATTCTTCTTTTTCTAATTTGGTCTGCATATACTGGTTTACCGCATTTATTAATAAGAGTTAAAGTATTGGATCCATTAATAATATTAATTGGCAATACACCTGCACCAGTTGGAATATCTTGGGCGATTAATAAGCAGATTTTCTGGTTATCGTTTATAGTCATGGTCGGAATTGTGATTTGAAGTACAGAGCCACTAACAGCAATATCTGTGGAAGCCACTAAATTAGGGCAAACTTGACAATTATTGATACAATTCATTTTTATTACCTCTTTTCTAAATTAAAAAAGGCGGTTGTTACACCGCCTATAAAATCACGTCTTTATTGACGGAGCTTTAGCAATTTGTACAAGAATTGCAATTTGTATTGTATGCATATCCAGGAGGAATTGGTGTGCCACAATTAATAAAACCTGCACCCCAATATGGTGGACGCTGTGGAATATTGCATGCTAATTGTGAAATTTTCTGGTCTAATGCAGTAAACATGCCTTCATTTGCTCTTTCGAGAGCATTAAATTTATTATCGTTATAAATTCTGTTTTCTAATTGTAAATTTTTATTATTAGCTTCAATTAATTTATCTCGTAAACCCTGAATTTGATAATAATCAATTTTATTGCCAAGTGCATTGATGCCTGCATTGGTCATTTCTTGAGTCTGACGTGCTGTTTGTTCGATTAAATACTGTGTTCTAGCACTGTCGATAATTTCTTGTTTTTCTACTTCACAAGGTGTAGCACCGCAACAATTTCCACGATTGCCGAAGAAATTTCCAAAACCGCCACCCATGAACATAAATAAGAGGATTAAGAAGATAATGAGTCCCCATCCACTCATTCCTGTGTTTGTGTTTTCACCCATTGAAAACACTCCTTTCAATATAAAATTTTTATATTATACAAGCAAATTTTGCTGTATAAGCTATTTTAGTTGGCTTAGACCTCGTCTAAACTTATCTAAGCCATTTGTTGTTACTGGATTATTATTACCAGCCTGTCTATTAACCTGAGTGGTGTTACCACTTGTATTTCCACCTGCTAAGGCATCTATCTTCATTCGTATATCGTTTAAATTTATGCCTGCCATATTTGCTAAGACTGTAGCCATAGGATTGTTTAATGCTCCTTTTACTTTGGCTAGAGTTGTAGAATTTATACCAGCTTGTTGTAATAAATTAATTGCATCTTGCTGTGTATTAACGTTTTTGGCCATATTGCTTGCTTGTCCCCACGCTTGTTGCAATTTGCTTGCCTGCTGTGGATTTAACCCCATCATCTGTGATATCATTTGCGGATTTAACATTTTTTAACTCCTCTATTTCTTTATTCATTTCTTTTATTTTTGCCGATAGTTCTAAATTTTGCTGATTATTATATTTTATTTGTTGCAACAAGTCCTGCATGAGCTGATTTTGCTCTTGTTGTATTTGTTCTGGTGTCTTTTCTGGAACTATTACACCTAACTCTACTAATTTGTTGTAATATTCTTCTGTTATTTTGTTTAAATCCTCATACGCTTTATTTGTTACACCTATTACAGTTTTATTTCCGTATAAGTCTTTATCACAAATTTTGTCGCCTTCAATTACATATTGTCTAAAATTTTCATACATCATGTTTTTTGCTCCGTTCAACTTCGTTATTTTTAGTATAAATATTTTTTATTTTTAAAAAGATTAAATAAAAGTGTAATAAAAATTAAAAAAAGGCATAAAAAAAGAAGCTACCCTAAGGTAGCTTACTTTTGTTTTAGAACCTTGCTAACAGCATCATATATTTGCGTTAGGTTATATTTTATTGTTTCTGGTGCTACATGTAATCTATTAGCTATTTGGAATACATGTTTATTTTTAAAGATTTTTAGATATAATATTTTAATTTGTATTTCTGTTATTTTGGCTTCTCTTAAGATTTTCTTATAATCTTTTAGAGTTGCTGTTTTCAAAAAATGCCTTGCAATCTTCCTACTTTCTAACATATGAAACCCCTTTAAAATTTATATTTTATGCCTATAGCAACTGTGTCTTTATCCATGTATAGCCATGTTTTTTTCATATCTGCATTTATGGCCACACCATTATTTCCCAGTCCAATTCCTATAGCATAATCATTTTGCTGGTTGGTTTCGTATTTGCTCAATAATGTCTTGGCATTCTCCAAGGATTTGGTCAAATCTTTGACTTGCTCCTGTAGCTGTGTCGATTGCTGTTTCTGCTTTTCCAATGCTGTCTTGGAGTTCTCCAACTGTATCTTGGATTGCTGTAGCTGTGTCTGCAATGTCTTGTTTTGTGTCTGTAGCTCGGTCAAGTTCTGTTCTAATTTCGTTAGTTGACTCTCTGTTATCAGGTACGTCTTTTCCGCACAATAGCCAGTAGATACACAACAAAATAAGCACAAAACCGCCAAAAATAAGAATGTTTCTAGCGTTCTTTTGTAAAAACTCCCAAAATTTAAGAACATATGCATACATCAATACACCTTCTTTTAAGCATCTAATTCTGTAATAATCGCTTCGTTTCTATTTTGTACAGTAATATCATCAAAATAAATCACTTGATTGCCTTGCATGAAACTAAATCTTTTAAATGTGTTTTTTAAGCTTTCATTTGGGCAGTGGGATTGCGTTACAATGCCTTTAATACGTGTTTTTTCTACTGCGTTAAGTGGATTTCTAGAATATACTAAAATTTTCATGGTTCATTTTCCCCTTTTCTTTAACGTAAAAATTCCATTTTCTTTGTTTCGTCTACTCCATTTTCTACTAGTTCATTATTTTTATTTAAAACAAATTTTAATGGAGCAAATACTACTTTGTTTTCATCTGCGTATATGCATTTGTATGGAATTAGATTATCTCCTTCAGCTAAATGTAAATAATCATCTTTACATAAATTCATGTTATCCTCCTATTTAAACTAGTCGAATTCGACCAGTTTTATTTGCTGGTCATTTGCTGGTTATTTTTTAGTCTCTTTTCTTCTTCAATTTGTCTGCGGACTTCCTCAGTAATTTCTTTTTCCTCTTTTTCTATTTCATCTATAAGTTTTTGAACTGCATTTGTACTATTAGTTAATAGTTCTCTTATACATTCTAGTAGTATTTCTACTAAACAATCATCGTCAAAATGTATTTTTTCGTAGACATCTTCTTTATTTAATAGAGTAACGATAACATCTTTAACTGTTACATCTTCAGGTATAAAATTAGCCTCTATTGCATCACTTGGGTCCCAATAGTAATATCTTGCCCAATCTCGTATTTTTGTATCAAAATCTACTTTCGAATATTTTTCATACATTTCTTTCCAATTATCATACATTTAATTTTTCTCCTTTACTTTCCATTTACTTTCTAATTACTTTCCAATTATCTTCCGTTACCTGCTTCTCCGTATACTGGAACTCCATAAGGTGTTGTTAAATCTATAGCTGCAACATAATAATAGGTATTTTCTGCCCTGTTTGCATAGCCTTCTTTGTACACTTCACCCATACCAGCACCAATATAATATTCGTTCTTAAATACGTCTTTGATGGTTTCCAAAGAACGCAAGTTATATCTATTACATCTATTAGTTAAAAACTGTCTTACTACATACTCGGATGTTGGGCACCAAATACCAGCATAAATAAAGCATCTGCTATCATCCAAAGTTGGGACTCTTTTTAATTGTGGTACATATCTATCTAAGCAATCTTGAGAAAGTAAAATGCGTTGTGCTTCTTGCCCTTGTGGTGTATTTAATAGGTCTTTTAACTCTTGTAATTCACCATTGTATTTTATGTCGCTATATCGTCTGCCCGCAAATTTAGCACCGCCATCTATATAGCTAAGCAACAAATCTCCACGTCCGCCTATGCCTTCCCATTGGCTTACTCCCATACTTGGATAATCGCCTGCGCTAGAGCGACTAACGCTATTAAAACCTCCTTCTACGCCTGTAGAAATAATACCATTTGCTATTTCTTTTGCTAATTGTTCATCAGTCATTGCTTATTACCTCTCTTTATAAAAATATTTGATATGGAATTGCTTAAATTTACTCCACCAATAACAACGATCAACGTCTGTATAATACTTGTTAGATTGTCTGTTATATCTTTTTCTAACACGTACATAACAAACATAAATAAAAAAGTGAGTACACATAATATAATTAATGCACTCACCTTGGTTTCTTCTATGGATAAACCATCTTTGATATTAAATTTTTCTTCTTCCATTTTATTCCTCCACTTGTGGCAAGCTTATAGTTTTGTTATACATTTTTTCTGCGGCACCATTTCCGCCTAAAGCTTTGTAAGATTTATATAGCAATGTTAAATTTTCTAAGTTGTAATATGCTATATGCCCTTCTCGCTGTGCTTTATGGCAAATGCTTATAATTTCTGTTCTACATAAACTTTTTGTAGCATCATCTCGTGCTTCTGCTCGTTTTTGGTAATCATCAAACTTATTTTTTAAGATAATTAATACATACTTTAATACCCCAATGTTTACCAATAACCCTAAGATTGTTCCCCAGTTCGACTCTAAAAACTCCATTTTACTCACCCCCTTAGAACTTAATCTGATAAAACAATCCGCCTGCCATTGTAGCGTATGCATCTGCATTATCTACATGGTCATCTACCCACTTTTCTTTACTCCATGCAATAGCTGAAGTAATTAAAAAAGCTTCAAACGCACTACAATGAGCATTACGCTGAAGCTGGTCTTGAATTACATATCCTGCCATAAAATGCATGGCTTTATCTGTTGGTATACAATCCTGAAAATCACGCAAAGAGTTTGCAAAACATGATGTACATATAGATATTAATAGCATTGTTAATATAATTATTTTCTTAAACATACTTTCTCCTTAATACATATTTAATACATGTCCATTTACAAGTGGCATGTTTGGAATAGGCTTAGAATAATATAGAAATACGTCCCAACTATATATATTTATACAACTATCACCTGCAAATTGATAAGTTGTTACACTGTTAGAATTAGCAAAACCATATCTTAACATTTTAGCTCCGGCTGGTGCGTCCGAACGGTGTATTTTATACCACGTTTCCCTATCATCTTGTATCGTTCCACCTGTAGTTACCATATCCCTACGTAATAAAGAACTCTCCCCGTCATACCATTCAAGCACGCACCTTCCGCTTGTATCTACCTCAGGTGCTTTACCTTTACATCTCATAACAGCTACAGCCATACATTTATCATCGTGGATATTTTGTCGCCAAAAGAAGCCTCCATCTAAAGAGCCACCATTAGCAGGTAAAGTTCCATTAAAATCACTATTCTCTGATTGATTATTTTTCACATTTGACTTATTTGAACAATGGCATATGTTAGTCCATTCAGGTTTTGCTAAAGCTCTTAGTACATCCGGGCTACATTTCAATAAGTCTTCCTCCATGTATATAGAAGTCCATTGCCCATTGTTTGTATAATTACCACTAAGCCCATAGCTATAGTAATTAGATAATCCGGCATTATCTGTAACAATTCCAGCATGATGTCTTCCGTTACAACCATTAAAACGAAACAATACAGGTTTTCTTGAAGAAGATGGAAATATGTTCCATGTTTTAGTATTCGTTATATTTACGTTTATACAACCAGCAAACTCTATAAGATTAATATTTTTTGTTTTATCCTCAGGGAAATCTTCTACATTTAAATTTGAAATTGTAAGATTTTCAACTGAGTTAAACTCTCCGATACGATAATTATATCGGTGTTGATGATTGTCTATTTGTAATCTTTGAATTACAACATCTAACATTCTGTACATAGTTATAGGAACAGTATCTGTATTTTCTCCTATATCCTTATTAGAGCCACAACTCTGAATTAAACAATCTATCATAGAGATAGGACAACTTGTAGTAAACGTATCGCTTGACAAGTTACCTAACTGTACTGCCTTTTTATTATTGTGTGTAAAAACACAATTTACCATACGTAGAAAATTACAGCTAGAACCATCTGTATGGTCTGCCAATACCCCATAATCACCAAACATAAATTGACAATCCCTAAGCGTTAAGTTGCCACCAGTACCTTTTATATCAAAACAAGATTTACCATTATTAGGGCATTGTAAGAATAAGCCTTCTACTAAACCCTTACTATTACTACCACTATATACTAAAGCACATTTATTGCTATCTACATAACTTTTTATAGTAGCATTATATCCAAAAAGCTTCATTCCTTTATCGGCTGTTAATTGTTCTGTAGTCTTATAAGTCCCTTCGGGAATTGTTACGCAACCACCTTTTATATAATTAAAACATAATTGTAAAGCATTTGTATCGTCTGTTTCGCCATCACCTTTAGCTCCAAACCATTTTACATTTACATAATTATCTATCAATAATTTTGCATATAATCCTTTTTGTAAAGTTATAATGCTTGCTTCGTCAGTTTCATCTTCACCTATATTATCTGTTACTAAATAATTAGCACCGCCACCATCACCAGCGGTATAAAATCCTAGTGTTTTTAGTGTATATCCTGATTTTACTTTATTACTTGATTTCATTTCTTCTACATTATTGAAAACAAGTACATTATTACTGGCATATACTTTATTTACATTTACTTCTTGCCATGGTTTTAAATCCGTTCCTAATTGCCCTTCATTAGCAGAACGTGGAACTAAATTTCTTGTTGTCATTTGTATCTCACCTATCCTTGTTCTTTTGGCATTACATCACCATTTTCATCTAATTCCCAGCTATCATCTTCTGTTGTAAATGAAGAACTAGTTGGCATTAATCCTCCTGCATCATCTATAACCCAAAGTCCATGTATACTTCCCCAATCTTTAGCATCTTGAGCAGATTCAGCAGCTTGTTGTACAAGTCCTTCTACATTGCTTACTGCTTCATCACCTGCATTTTTTATGTCTGTTGTTGCTTGTAGTATGGTATCTGTTAATCCATCTTTTACTTCAAATATTTCATCCCTATATTTCTTAGTTTCATTTAGAGCTTCTTTTGCTTCTTCTGTTACATCTCCCTTTGGTCCTGGTATCTGTCCTGTTAAAACCTTAATTTGGTGGCAACATTGTATATCGCTCATTTGTTTCACCTCGTTACGTTTGGACTTACATTTATAAATCCATTCAAAATTCTTGTTTTAAATTGTGTATTAGAATAAGTCCCAGATTTTATATATATGTCATAAACAAGCTCTAAATATTCATCATGGTGTTGGCCTGTACATGGTAATTTTGCTGTTTCTGTAGCAGGTAAAAATATAGATATTATGCCATTTGTAGCATCTTTTATTTTTACTTCAGGAGTAGCCATTATTTCTGTACTATCTGCTGTTCTTCTTATTTGCATTTCTGCAGTATATCCTGTTAAATCTATTACATCATCTTCCGTTTTCCCTAGAAGCTTTATTTCGTAGAAAAATGTTTCACCTTGGTTTATAGGGAAATTAAAGACTCCTGCTGGCATTTTGTATCACTCCTTTAGCTTCGTACATAATTTTCCCTTCTAATGGTTCTTGCGTTGTAATATCTATCTGTTTTACTTCAAACCCTGTAGTAGTTATATTTTGTGTATATGCTATACCATTTTCTGTTTGTGCTATTACAAATAAGCTTGGTTCATCTTTAAATTTATTAGCAAAGTTTACTTGTTGCCAATCTGTAGATGCATAATCTATTACTTTATTTTCTGTTACTGTTACATCTATATCTGCTATTACTCCTGTTACATTTACTACTGCTACTACACCTTTAGATACAGCACCAAGACTATTTACTACGCATACTTTTATATAATATGTTCCTTTATTTAAATTACTTATTCTAGCGGTTTGTAAGCTTGTTGTAGTATATAAAGTCCATATATTTCCACTATCTACAGAATAATAAACATTTACTTTATCTGCTCCACCTCTAGGCATTTGCCAACTTATATTTATATCAGAACGGATATTATTATCCTGGATATATGTTTCTTCTCTTGCTGTTAAATCTTCTACTTCATAGCTTGTTACTGGTACTGTGTAATCTATATCTGGCACATCTTGCGTTTCTTCATAGGTAGATTCTAAATATTCAACTCCTGTTAAAGACACTGTTAAATCATCTTTTCTAGAAGTATCTACTATGGTAAATGGTTTGGCCATTTTATTTACTTCGCCAAAAGCATATATACAAAAATCTTCAGGAATTTCTTCAAATGGTTCTGCTATTTCTACATAATCTGTTTCACCTTCTTTAAATACTATATTCTTAGTTATTAAAGTATCATCCATCATTCTTACGATTATGGCATACTGCTTACCACTAACCATATTTACTAATCTATCTAACTTAATATGGTTAGTATTGGCATATAATAATCGTCCAGATAATCCCCATTGTGGTACATCATGGCTAAGTAACACCGCATCTCCCACTTGACATGCTATAGCATCTATATCTGCATCCCATGTGCAAGTACGTATTTTTTTATTTACTCTTAATTGATATTTTCCATATTTATATGCCTGCTCATAGTCCGTACATCCATATAGTGTAACCTGTGTAGGATTTTGATATATTTCTTCATTGTCGTAATCATCACCATAAACTGTTATTACGTCTTTTTGGTAGTTTTTAGCTTTATTTATAAAAGTAATCTCTATAGCGTTTGCTCTGTCTGTTATACCGCTATATTCCTTGCTATAACTATCTTGAAGAATATTACCAACCGTGAACATCTGTACTGGCTCACTTGGTTTATCACAAATACAGCTATATTTCGTACCTCTCATTAAAACTTTGCCACGGCCAAAAGTTTCTGGAGTTTTTAGTGCTTCCCATAGGTCATTTACAGTATCAAAAATATGTTCAAAGTTTAATCCTAATGTGTCGCAATACTCCGACCAATCAACAAAAGCTTGATAATCTATTTGGTTTGCTGGTATATTTCTTACTACGTATTCAAAATTTCCTGTATGGATATTTTTCAATTTTTTACATTGATGAAGCATATCATAGGCTACCCAAGCAGGATTTCTGGCAGATTTTAATTCATATGCGTTTGTATTAGGATTAAATACATTTACATAATCTACTGTTTGCTTCCACCTTATGCTTATACTATTAGATAATTGGCTAGTAGCTAATGCACGTATAGCAATTAATACTTTATTTGGTCTACAAAAATCATCATAGACAATAGAAGAAATAATAAACCAATATATCCTTGTAGCGTCCCTTGTAGTATCGCCACTCTTGTATAAACACAAACACCGCACAGTATATCTACCTTCCTGTAGATTATCTATGCGGTATTTTTTATATTTCGTAGCATTATCGTTATCTTCAATTTTCGTTAATATCCAATTTTCCCATTCTGTAGCATCTTCTTTTTTATATTGCACATAAATTACTACAGATGCATTTCCTAAACTACCATCATCATTCATATGATAAAGACCATTCGGAAATTGGAATGATATTTCCAATCCTTGGGCGGAGTTTCCTTCTATTTGCTGTGTAGCCCACTTTTCGGAATTTTCATATTGTATTAGATTTAAATTTGCTATTTCCTGTTTTTGTTCTTCTGTTAATGGAATATTAGCATCTTTTCTTATAAATCCTTTTACATCTGCAATACTAGATTGATTAACCCTTTTTATACTTACTTCTTTACCTGTATTATTTAATAAACATATTATTCTAACCTTATAAGTAGTAGGTAATCCAAATAAAAATTTTTCTTTTATGCTAAAACTTTTCTCATTGTTAGTTAATTTTGTTAATATCCAATCTTGCCATGTATTATTTTTATAAAACTGTACATAAATAACAGCAAATCCACTTGTATAATCATTTATATAAGTGGTAATAGATAATTTTCTTTCTTCTGCACTTACATATTCTGTTTGTATATCTTGTTGTTGCCAAAAAATACTATTATTATACTTTTGTAGATTTAAATTTATAATTTCCTGCTTTTGACTTTCTGTCAAATCAGTATTCATATCTGTTCTTATAAATCCAGTTATATTTTCTAGATTACCTACTCCTTCAGGTTTTTCTGGTACTGTTAATTTTATTTTATTATCATCTTTATTTTTTTGTACATCTTCCAATTCAAAATCTAAACTTTGGTCTGCATATGTGTCATTAAAATTAGCAATTACATCTTGGTCATTTGTTCCAAGACGTGTTTCTATTTCAACATCCTCATAGTTTTCTATAGGATTATCATTTATAGTTATATCCTCTATACTATCTACAGGGCCTTCTCCGCCACATACTATAAGATTTAAATATTGTTGTTCGCCATCACTATCTACATGTCTTGCAAGCTCTGTACCTGCCGTATACATGCTTCCATAAGTAACTGGCAAACATCCACCTTGTGTATTGCTTGTCTGCTGTTCTCCCCAACCATAAGTAACTGAATTTTGTAAATCACTCATATTAAAATCAGTTTTGGGCATTGGACATATATGGTTTATTAATATTCCGCCAATATATCCTACTGCTGCCGCTGTAAGTCCTGCTAAAAATGTTCCTCCAGCTAATCCCCATGCTGCAATACCACCAGCTGCAATACCACCTGTAACAATAGCTAATCCAATAGATAAAATAGAGCCTAGTAATGAGCCTTTACCCACTACAGGGCATATAGCTATATAATCCATACTATCTGGAATATAATCTGCTTCTTTCTTTTCTCCATTAACAGCATAGCAAAAATCTTTATATGGCAATCCCATTATATAAGGCTGTACATACTCACTTAATTTTTTTCCTGGAATATAGGTTAAATCTTTAACTTCTCTACCTGCTATATTAAAAGGATTTTGTAAAATTATTAGCTTCATGTTTTCACCTTCTTGGGTGGCAGGTAAAATCCTTCTATTCTATTTTTCCAGTTTATAGAGTCTATGCGGTCGATATTTACTCCTACTTTATCTCTGGTATGAATAAATCTGCCATTGCCAATATAAACTCCAGTATGATTACAAAATTTAGTGCCTAGATGCATAACAACTAAACAAGGAGCTACTGGCTTTTCTATTTTTTGCCAATAGCTCCTTTGTTTATCTATAGTTTTATCTATATTTGTTATATCCTCACAGCAAATATTATAATCTGGGATATCCTCATCATATTTTTTAAAAACTATTTTTGCCAGTCCCCAACAATCTAAACCATTTAAATCTCTGCCTCTGTCTTTAAACGGTATTCCTATTAGGTCTGTAAAATTATTTGTTTGATACATAGATACCTCCTGTACTTATAGAATATTCTCCGCCAAATCTTTTACTATTATTACGCTCTCTACAGCCTTTTAATGTATGCGGACAAGTTTCTAAATCACTTGTAGCTGCACATTCTATACCTTTATATACAAATGGACACCAATCTTTTAAAATTCGTCTAAATGGAAATCTCATTTTGACTGGGAGTGAACCACCTAGATTAAATGTTGCCCATTGTGCATCTGCTGTAGTGCTTTCGATTGTAAAAGTTTCCTCAACCTCTGCCACTGCATTTTCTAAGAAATTACTATTTATTACACGCAATATAACTTTTGTCCCTACTAGTCCGCCATATTGTTCTATATATTGCTCTATTACACGTGTTATATTAGATACTTTTATAGGAACTGTAGGTATTTCTGTTTTATTCTGTGTTACTTGGTCTACAGTAAATGGAAAAGCTGTCCATACTGCATTATTCCATGTTACATCCACATTATTACTACAAATCTTTATAGAGTCTTGACCTTCTATAAAAATCTCTAATAACGTTATCCAACAGCTATCTGTAGCTATTTTGTTTTTTTCTATCTTAGCCGCCAAAGATAATGGAAGCATAACCTCACCACCTTATGCTATAATTTTATCGAGGTGATATATATGAAAAAATTATTATTTTTATTCGCTTTTATTTTTATTTTATTTCCTAGCAATGTATTTGCTAAAGAATACAGTCAATTTTATGATTTTTATTGGGAGGATAGCTTGCAGGATATACAAAATAAAGGTTATATATTAACATATAATAAATATGTTCCTGAAGAAAATGCTGTTGTATATACTACATATTTTGTAAGCGATAAAAACGATCTTTTAATATTAAAAGCAAATTTATATTTTTGGAATAATAAACTTTATAATATTGAAGCTAGTTTTATTGATAAATTCGATGTATATACAGATAAAACTCCTTTATTTATGGAAACTTATATAGATTTCTTTAAAACTTACGGTGAACCAAATGCTTTAAATATAAAAAATATGAAATCTTGGGAGATACCACCTTCAACAATGATTTCATTAATTATTTCAAATGATAATCACGATTTTCATATTTTATGGGGAAATTATATTTTATTTAATCAAGCTCAAGCTGATGGAGCTAAAATAAATCAATGAGGTGATATATATGGAAATTTTATTTTTAAGTTTAGTTTTAGGTCTTATTCCTGCTTTTATTGCTAGTAATAAAGGTCGTTCTTTTGGTTTATGGTATATTTATGGTGTTCTTCTTTTTATTGTTGCTCTTATACATTCTCTTTGTATTAGTAAAAATGATGATGCCATTTTAAAACAAGATAACAGTTTAAGAAAATGCCCTTATTGTGCAGAACTAATAAAAAAAGAAGCCATAGTTTGTAGATATTGTGGTAGGGATTTACCATCTGCCAAAGAAGAAAATACTGAACCATCTGATTATGTTAAAAGTATAATTGCAAGTAGAGATAAAAAATGAAAAAAATAATTATTATATCCGTTGTTCTTATTATTTCTCTATTAGGTATATTTTTTTATAAAAACTATACACCAAAAGAACAAATAAGCGATTTAGATTTATATTATGGTGAAACAATTGAAGATATCAGTGCTAAATATCCTGTAGTTCAAGATAACGATAAATACAAAATTTTAAAAGATATAACTATTGCCGATTGTAAAGCAGATAAAGAAATATATGCTACATTTACAAATAATAAACTTTCTTCCATTTGCATATTTTTCTCTGCTGAAAACAATCTTGACGATACTTCAGCTAAGTTTTCTAAAATTTATTATTATGCTATGGATAAATTTGGTACTCCAACAGAAAAATACCAAGATTATACAATAGCTCAATATACATGGGAAAAAGATAATAATTCTATTATCTTATCTTTTAGAAATAATGTTGCTACATTGATGTTTTACAATAATAAACTTTCAAATTAAAAGACTGCTTTTTATAGCAGTCTTTTTTTATACTTCTTCTATCTGTACAGAACCAGTCCATACATTCGGTAATTTTTCTTCAAAACTAAATGTATCACTTATAAATCTTACCAAAAATTGTTTTCCTTCTAATCTTAAATCAAAGTTTTCTTGCATATAAACTGTGTTTTTTTGCTTTCTTTTTGGTGGATAAGTCCATAAAAAAGCATTTGCTCCGCCCAATGTTTTACGCATATAAAAATCTCTTAACATTTCATATTCTGGACGCTCTTTAGTGTTTCTTAGAGCGTCCCATTGAAGTGTCCATTTGCGTTTTAATCTAGTATATCTAGCTCTTGTTATTCTCATTCCATTTTCGGTGTCAGATGATATAACAGGATTATCTATTTCCTCTTTTAGCGGATACATTGGTGGTGATATATTAGGAAAATATAACATTTTTAACTCCTTCCTGCTACAGCAGATATAGCATCTTTCATTCCGCCTTTATTTTGTGTTATCGCTTGTAATACTACGTTTATTACATAATTATCTGGGCTAGAAGATTTTACTTCTTGCTTAGCTGTTACATTTTGACCAGATTGATTTATTACATTTACTGTTACATTTGGAGTAGATGATTGAGTTACTACTTTATTAGTAGCAGTATAATCATTTAATTTGAAGTTTGGTACTATTGTTCCATCTGTATTTGGTATAAATAGTTCCTTTCCTTTTTCCCCTACAATATAAGGAGAGCCACTTTCTACTGGTCCACCACTAGCTCTAAAAGTAAAACCTGTTCCTTCAATATAAGTTAGTGTATCTCCACCGCCACCTATACTCATGCCCATCATATTTCCAAGCCAACTAAACAATGGCTTCATGATACTTTGTTGTACAATTTGTTTCATCACTACAGATTGTACTTCTTTAGCCATATTTTCAAAAATATCTACAAAACCATCACTAAAGCTTTCTGCCCCATTTAACATATTAGTAAAATTGTCTGTTATATTATCTTCTATGCTATCAAAAGCACTTTCTATTAGTTCTACGTAATTTGTAGTATCTCTTTGCATTTCTTTTAATGCTACTGGCCATGCTGTAAATAAATTTTGGGAGTCTATTTCATCTATTGCCCTAGTAGTTTCATAAATTTGATTTTCTAGGTCTATTCGTTGCTGGGCTGTTAATTTTGCCCTATTTAATTCTGTCTGTAGATACGTTAATTTTTTATTTAAAACTTCTCTATTTAAAACATTAGTTTGTTCTACTGTATTATTTTCTAATTCAATTAAATTTTTATTATGTTCTACTTCAAGGTCATACTCTTTTAATAGATATTCCCTTACTTTATCATTCTTTTCCTTGAGAAAAAGCTCTTTTTGCTTATTGTACCATTCATCAACAGCAGCTTTTGCTACTGCGTCATTTTGGTCTTGCATTACCGCTTTTTCTCTTTCTTTGCGTTCGCTATCTAACTTATCTAATTGTTTAGTATATTCTATGCTATAGTTTGCAAGTGTATTGCCTGTTAATTCACTGTTTGTTTCTGCAATACTATCTTTTAAATCTTGCCAACTTTTTCGCCATTTTTCTATTACTTTATTTTTTTCTAAGTCTTGTAATTGTTTTATTTGTTCATTTAATCCAGATACATCTATACCATAATTTCCCATTTTTCTAGTTTGGTCTTGATATTTTTGTATTTCTTCATTTATCTTTTGCATACCTACTTGGTATTGTGTACCTGTTTCTTCTGTTAATTTACTATTTAATTCAGCCTGCAACTGTTGATAAGCTTTTAATTGCTCTGCTTTTTCTTTTGCAAATTTAACTTGATATTCACTAAATGCTGACTCTTGTATACCTATACCGCTTAAACGACCTAGAATATTTCTTGCATAGCTTGGATTAGCTGTGTTACCTTGTGCATCTACTGTACCTGGACCAGCATTATATGCTGCTAATCCTAATTCTAAACTACCGCCATATCTATTTATCATTTTAGCTAGATATCTTGCACTGGCTGTTAAATTTGTTTGTGGATCAAACAAATCACCATATACACCCACTTCATTTGCAGCTGCTGTTGATATTTGACCTAATCCAAAATGTTGGCCAGATGGTGATACTGCATTTAAATTCAATGAAGGATCTTCTTCTAAAACTAAAGATGCTAATAATTCTGGATCTATACCTGCATCTTGTGCTGCATTCATAACAAATGGTGCATAACTTCCCATTCTAGATAATAATGCATTAGCAATATCTTGCTTAGATAATGTTGTTATTTTAGATATTGCATCACCATGGTCTGAAAAATGTATATGACCACCTGTAGCATTTGGTGATGGATTTGTATATTCATCAAGAGCTACCAATCCATATTTTTTACCTTGTTCTATTATCCAAGCTCTTCTATCTGCACTACTTTCTAATCCACTAGATACTACATCTACAGCTTGTCCGCTATCATGCCACGAGCTACCATCTCCATATCTTCGCATACTTGTAACATCTAATGTTTCACCAAATTGCTTGAAATAATCTCTAGCTAATAAATTTAATTTTTGCTCTGTTAGTGCTGTTAAATTAGTATCAACATCATTACTAGCAATATTATAATATTGCCTATCTGGCATACTATAATCTGCTTTTAAAGATTTAATTTTTTCTTCACTATCATCACTTAAATTAGTGAACTTAGTCGTAAGTCCTTGTATTGTATCAGTATATTCACCCATAGACTCGTTAAGTTCTTTTAATTGTTTTTGTCTTTCAGCTTTTTCTTTTCTAGCTTGTTCAATTCTTTCATTATTTTGAGCAGTAAATACTTCATCTAGTGTTGCTGTTCTATATCCACCTTTACTTAAAATACGTGATTGACCTTGATTTGAATAACCTGCATTACTATAATCTACATAATTTGGATCATAAATTTGATATTCCCCTGTTATAGGATTTTTTCTCATTTTACTTCCATCATATGTAGCTACTTTTGAATTAGCTTCCCACCAATCCCAAAGTTGATATGTTGCATATCCAATAGCTACTGCCAAGCCTAACCAACCGCCAGTAAGAGCTAAAACCGCTGTTCCCATTTTCTTAATAGCTGTAGTTGCTTTTGCTGAACCTGTAACAGCTGCTACAGATGAAGCTTCTGCTGCTACTGCATTTTTTATATGAGCTTGTTGTGTTGCTATTACTTGCTGTGCTAACTCGAATTGCCCTGCTTTGGCAAGTTTTGCCGCTTGTACTTGCATAGCTCCTGCTTGTTCTGCACTTACACCAAGTTCCATATATTGAACTTTAAGCATTTGTAATGTATTTGCCAGTTCTATATATCCTGCTTGTGTTGCTCTTTGCACTGCGGCATAAGTCGTTCTTTGTTGTGCCATTGCTACCATTTGGGCCCTATTGGCTTCTTGTCTTGCAGCTGTTTTTCTTGCTTCTTCTGCTACTACTGTTGTTGCAGCTTGTTGTGCCGCTAACATTTCTTCTGTATAGGTTTGTCTGGCTGATAAAGCTTGCTCTGTATATGCTGTTTTAACAGATAATACGGCTTTTCCTAATGCTGTATTTGCTGTTGTAGCTCCTGTAGCGGCTGCTGTTATATCTACATAATATGTTGATATATTTCTAAGTACATACCATGTAGCAAGCCCCAATCCTATGGATTGTATATTTTCTCCCACATATACTAAAGCATTACCAAAAGCTGTAATTGCTGGTAAGCCTACACTAGCTATAGGAGTAAACATTTCTTTTATATTTCCGCCAATTATAAGTGATTCATTCGCTATATATTGCAAGTCATTTATAAATTGCGGATTTATTTGTATTTGTTTAGTGGTTTCATTAACAGGCAGTAAATAATTCCCTATTTCACCCATTTGTGCTTTTACAGCTTCAAATATAGGTTCAAAACCTTCTGCCGCACCACGAGTAAGACCTTCTTTTATTTGGTCAAATTTGCCTTTAAAAGTATTTTGTATATACTCGGACGCTTGTCTAAAACCTTCTAAACGTTCCATCAAGAAATTGAATAAGCCTTGAGAACTACTTTTAGCAGCTTCTATATCTTTATCTGTAAGACCTAAAGCTGTTGCTAAAGTAGAACTAGCAGGCTGTATTCCACCTTGTACTAAATCTCTTAATTCTTGGACTAATTGCGTACCATCTAAACCTAAAGATTTTACAGCATTAACACCTGTAGTAGTTAATTGAATTATCTGGTCTACATCCATACCAGCACCAAGACCAGGACCTAATAAAGCTCTAAATGTATTTACTAATTCTTCACTTGTTGCAGCTGTTCTCAATGCTTCATCATTTAATTTTTTCATAATACTGCCAGATATTCCCATAGCAGTATTAAAATCTAAAGCATTTCCTTTTAATGTGGTCATGCTAGATAAGATACCAGCCATACCGACTTGGTTTGTTTCCATGCTAGTATAGAATGTTCCTACAGCTCCAATAGTATTATGTATGGCTGTAGTGAGTGCTTCAAATCCAGCTATTCCTGCTGTTATACTAGCTGTATCTATTGCAAAGTTTTTTAATCCACTTAAACTATCTAAGGCTTTAGATGCCCTTTGGCTACTTTGTGCCACCTGCTTTAAGGTTGCAGAGGCATTATCCCTAGCATTTATTCGTATTGTTACATCATTTCTGGCCATAATTACCTCCTCCTTTTAGCAGGCTTTTTCTTTGGTTTATTTTTTATTTTATTTAAAGTAAATGTTTCGATTGCATTAAGTTTTTTAATATCACAGGGATTTAATTCTATGTCCATATTCTTGGCCACAATATTTATTGCACTATAATCTAATCCTACAGGGCCTTCAAATCCATATTTCCACTGCGTAGAACATGCACACCATAATTCCCAAATTCTTATATTTTCGGGCAATAAAACAGGAGGATTGTATTCACATTTTTTACAATCCTCCTGTGTTTTACCTTTTAATTTTTTACAAGCTTGGCAATACTCTTGTTTTTCTAATACCCATTGCCAAGCTTCTACAAGTTTTTTTCGGCTAAATTATCACTATATGTCATAGCAAAGCATTTTGTAGCAAATGCAGTACATAAACCATTATCTAAATCATCAAAATTGAAATCTGGGAAAACATTATCTAAAATCCAATCCGTCATTTGTTCATATAGTTTTTGTACTGTAGTATTTTCATCAATCTTTGCATAATATACATTTACTCCTGCTTCTGTCATATTCTTGCGTTCTTTTCTTGTTAACGCTCTATATTGTGGGAGTTTATTCTCTTTAATTAAATTCTGTAAGATTTCTAAATTTTTCTTAGCCTGTTCTCTTGCTTTTTCTACTTTTTCTTTTTCCATTTTTACTTACCTCACATCAATTTTTGGCTACTCATCATGGATGCAGATTCTACTGCTGGTATATCGTAGCTTGCAATTTTATTTACAAGTTCAATTTGTACGGCTGTTTCATTTTCATTATCTTTATAAAATGCACCATAATCCATTTCTATATATACACCTTCTGGACCAGAAATACCTGGAGTATTTCTTTGGTACACTACTTCAGGTAAGATAATAGTCAAACTTTCTTCACTATTGGTTATGGCTATTTCTAATTTTGTAGGTGTTCCTTTTTCTGCTTTTTCTATAACAGTATTATCTACAAAGAACGCTTTTAAACTTCCTGTAACGGTAGTAATACCATCATTGATAAATGAACGATAACCTTTGCCACCAATAGCATAAGTATCTCCATCTAAGCCAAAATCTATATCTAAACTAAAATCTGTGCCTAAATTACTTTCGCTTCCATCTTCCTTGAAAGTAACTTGGTCAAATTGCAGTTTATTTCCTACTAGTGTCGGTGCATCTGCTTGCATACTGCTTCCTTCACCATCTACTTCTTTTACACCCATAATTGTTGTTTGTGCTGTAAGTTCATTATCTCCGCCAAAGGAAAAAGATAATTTACTTATTTTACAACCAATATATTTTTTATAAACACCTATATCTTGGAAACCTTGTTCCCATGTAAAAGACGGCATATCTTGGTTTAATTTAAATACGTGCTTATATTTATCGCCGCCAGCAGAAGTTGTTTCTGGTGGTCCAAAAGCGGCTTTTAAAAACATACCGATTTGTGCTGTATCTAATGGTGCTTCTACATCTCCCTGTACATCTATATTTCCTCGATATGGTTCAGATGGATTTCGGCTACCAGTGATTACATTAGAAGTATTTTGATTTTGTTGTGCTTGTACATTTGCACTAATAAAGTTTATTTTTACGCCTTTTTTATGCTCACTATTTTCTACTCCTGGACTTTCTTCAAATTCCATGACGACTCTACCATGAGCACCCATTGCTTGAATAGACATTACTTTCACACTCCTTTAAAATTCTACTCTTTCTGTTCCTATTACATGTGGTACGTTGATTGTAAGACTCATTTGCCCTGGGAATTGCGGATATTCTGTTAAACCATTAACACTATAATCTATTTGGTTTACAACAGAATTTTTTAGACTATTTACTACTGTATTTAATATCAATTGTCCTAAATTGTCTGCTTCATCCATTCCTACAAATTCTACTAATTTATCTTGCGTTATCTCTTTATTAGAAATACACCACATTATATCTACTACATACGTAAATTGTTTTTGCGTTAATCCTTCTTGTTTTTCCCCTGGGACTACTACTATATATGGGCAAGTATCTTGTTTTGGTGGCTCTTTTAAATCTGTACCTAAAAATACTATTTGTTCTTTTTCATAATGCTGTTTGCAATATTGCTTTATTTCCTCACTATCTGCTAACTTTTCGGCAAATAGTCTTGTTAAATTCACTAGTGAAGCTGTTTTAAAAAATAACATTATAATTCACCTGTTGTAATTCCTGTATTATATACTCTATATCTGCGATTGCTGGTTTTTGTTCCACGTAAGTTAGGATTTTGTATAAATTGCTCAATTTTAGTATTAAGGTAATTTACTAGCTGTGGCTCTAATACTACTCTCATTGGCCCAAATGTCGGTCTTGCTGGTATTTCTATTATTTTCTTATTGGTATATATTCTGCCTCTTAATAAGGCTCTACGCATTTTTGGTGTTACATAATAATAAATACCTTTTTCCATAATAGAACCAATCCTAACAGCTGTTCTGGATAACCAGCCGACTGTTACAATACCTCTATTCACTTCTTTAGTATCGTAACCAACGGCATTACGCAATCTACCCATAGGCAAATATCTACTTTTCGTTTTTTTACGAAAAGCCTTATCCATTTGCCTACGTTTAGATGCTTTCATAGGCTCTTGATATTTTTTACCGCCAGGAGCACCACTTCTTATCCCTTTTTTTATTTCTTGCTGTGAATACCAGCCCAAAGATTTTAAAGCTCTTTTATAAAAAACTGGATATGCTTCTGCATAGTAATCTAATTTATTAAGTGCCTCATCTTCTACAGAAACTCTAACTAAATTAATATCTGCCATACATTCCACCTGTCCTTGGCATTACAGACTTATTAGCTTCTGCTTCTAATTTAATAATAAAGCCGTTATCCCAAATAGAGCGGATAACGGCATATTTTTTACCATCATGTGTTATTTCATCATTTGCTTTATAGCCTTTTACATCTTCTTTTAGAACTAAGAAATATTTTACATCTCTAGTTCCTACAGATTTATAATCTCCTCTTATATTTGTTTCTCCAGAAACTACTATAGCTTTTATTTCTTTCTCATTAAAAACTACCATTTCTGCAAATTCATCAATATTTAAGAGATTATTTGCATCTTGCTTCATTTGTTCTTTTAGGTTCATTTTTCATCAACCAATTTTTACAACAACAAATGTTCCAGACTCTTCTTTGTGGGAAATAGCAATACCTGCTGGAATATTAGATAATTCTGTTTTATTTATGTTGTTATCGCTTGTACTCCAGTAAACGGCATCACCTGGTTTGATTTCTAAAGATGTTGCAGCAGGTAATTCCCATGCACCATTAAGATATAAACTACCAACTGCTTTATCTGGGATTACCTCACCTGCAATCCCAATACAATTAGCTAAAGGTACAACTTGGTTATATTCAATCTGTGCACCTGTTGTATTTTCATAGTCAATTGTTTCACCTTTTTGTATATATGTTGCTATAATATTTGCCATTTTTAATTCCTCCTATTATTCTGCTGCATTACCATCAGATTTATAAAGACCTCTATAATCTACTAAATCTACACCTACATCTAAATAAACACGGTATTTTATACCTAAGCTATCAAAATCGTCTGCTCTTTCAATAATTGGTGTCTGAACACCATTCAAATAAGAAACTTTGATAGATTGATATCTACCTCTTGCCGCTGCCAAATACCATTCTTTTGTATTTGTAATATATGGATCAGAAATTACAGTCAATGCATTAAAAAATGGGTTCATTGTATTATTGTATTTAGTTGGATCTACATTAGAGCCAATAAGTTGTGTAGCTGGTACTCTTAATTCTGTTGGTACAATTAAAAATCCTGGCTGGATATTTATAAAGGCTTTTCCACTAATATCCTTTTGTTTAGACATAGAAGTTTGAGCTTTTGATAAACTATCAATATTTAATTCGCCTGTACCTAAGTTGTTATGCTTAGATTTATCGAATAAAGCTACATTATTAATTTTCGTATCTTTTCCTGTTAAAAGGTCATAACACATTTTATTTATCATGCGTTTAGAAGATTCCCCAAATAAAGCCATTATATCTGTAAATGCTCCTAAATCATCATTAATTAATGCTTTTCTTGTGATTGCAAAACTTGCACCATAAGTGTCTAATTGAGTATTTACTCCTGATTCTTTAAATGATTTGTTTTTAAATTCTCCAGTTTCTGTCATTTTTTCTAATACATCTGCACTAGATAATTGTGCTTGTGTAGTTGGTTTAAAATCTTTATTACTGCCTACAGCAGTCCAAAACTGGAATGTTGTCGGAGCTTCTTCATAGGCACTTAAAAGGGTTTTATTGGCCACATTAGATAAGATTATTTTAAATGCTCCTGTACCTTCTAATGCACGCTTAAAAATATCAATATCTCTAGCATTACGCATATCTTCGCCAGTTTGTCTAAAAATAGATTCTTCCGCCAATCTCAATAGAGATTTTCCTGCAAATTCTCTAGCACCATCTACAGGTTTATCTACTCTAAGACCAACACGTATAGATAATCCATCTGTAGCTGCACGTTTAAATTTATCAATTTCTTCTGTTCCAACTTGAACACTTGCAGTTGTATTAACAGGTGTTGTATTTCTAGCTAATTCTTCTAATATAGATTTTCGAGCATCTTCAATGCTTGTTCCATTATCAATTAAATTATCAAAAAACTTCTGGTCTAAATTAAAAGAGCGTGCCATTTGTCGAATTTCTTTGACTCTTGCACGCTCTTCTTCTAATTTTCTTTGTAATTCCTCATTGTCATTTCTCTGACTATTATCTTGTACATTATTATCTTTTACATTTTTATTTTCTGGCATATTTATTCCCCCATTATCTTCTTCTGAAAAACTTCTTCCTACTCCTACTGTTGGATCAGCTGGTACACTAACAATAGAAATTTCATATGGCATCCATCTAGTAGCTATAGAACAAGGTCCTTGAAATCTTCCATCTGTGCTTACTGCTCCTTGTTCTACTTCTTCCCAGTTATTTACTCTATAACCAACAGAAACTCCTTTTAATGTTCCAGATTTTACCTTCTGGTAAATCTTTTCACTATCCTCATCAGTATCAAAAACTACTTTAGCTTTACCTCGATTATTTTCTACCCATGCTTTTTCTATTCTACCTATAACTTTGTCATAATCATGGTTAAAAAGTAATACTCCAATTTGATTTAATCTTGTTAAATCAATACTTTCGCTTTTATGCTCTAGTATTTCTGTGCCAAACCATCTATCGTATGGTTCTTCACTACTGAAGGATAATTCTATACTTCGTTCTTCTTCATTTACACTATCAAGATTAAATTCCCTAGATAAATTTCCTTGCTTACTCTTGTTTAGATCCACTTGTTTTTCCTCCTCCTTCTATATTTTGTACATGATTTGATTGTGCAGCCTGTACTGCTTCAGGAGTGTGAATATTTAATTTTAGTCCCAGTTTTTCGGCATATTCTTTTTCTCTTGCCATCTGGTCTAGTTGGCTTTGCCAATCATCTCCACGTTCTGCACACCATTGTGAAAGTGTTTTACCGCCATTTTGCATAGCTTTAATATCTGCATTTACTTCTTTTTCTGGATCTATCCAAGACCAGCCTGGAGCAATCCAAGCACTATTTGTATATTTTTCCTTATTAGTGAAGAAATCTTTTATATTTATAAGACCTTTTAATACACAAGCTTCTACAAAATCACTCCATATAGGATTACAAAAATGCTCTATCATGTATTTTTGTATAGGCTTAAATGTCATTTGGTCCTCAAGTAATCCTTGTCTTGCAGCAGAGAAGTTTGCATTATTAAAATCTCGGCTTACTAATTCATACGATAAGCCAGCTCCTGCACCCATTAATCTTTGTTGTAGATTTACAACATCTCTTGCAGATGTCATAGAACGGCTAGGATTTGCTGTTTCTATACTTTCACCTTGATTTAAATAACTAATCATTCCAGGATGTATTTCTTCTATTCTATTTTTATCATTTTCAGCATATTGATTATAACCACCATTATTTCTTTTGATAAAAATAGAAAAACAAGCCGCTATCTTAGCACTCATTGTTTCAGCATCCAAAAAATCTTCTATTGATTTTGTTCGTTTTATAAGTGGTGCTAACTCTGAAATACCTCTTATTTGTTCTGGGCTTGTCTTATCAAACAAATGTATCATATTTTCTGCTTTTACTCGTTTAGAGTCTAAAGTTAAAAATCCATCTGGTGTTTTTTGTAATATCCAATAAGCAACTGGTTTTAAATAAGATGTTACCTCTACACCAGAACGCACAACATTTTTACCATTTCCATTAAATCTACTAGTATCTAATAAATCTGTCTTGATAACCTGTAATTTAAGCGGTATTTCAGCATTATTATCATAGACTTTATTTACTAGGATTTCTCCATCTACAAATCTACGCAATAATAACATTTTTTGTAGTTCATAAAACGTACTTTGCCCTGTTATATCACAGTTTGTAGTTGCCCATTTTTTCCATAGTTCTTCTAGTTTATCGTCTAAATCTTTACTCCCTGTACGTGCCTGCGGTTTTATGCCAGTACCAATTACATTACGTAAAAAAGCAGATATTAAACTATTAGCAATATCACTATTTCTTTCTAGATATCTTGCTCTAGCTTTTATTATGTCCCTTTCAGGTGCTGCCATATTTTCATCATCACCATTTAGGGCTCGCCAACTATCTGTGAAGCGGTTCATTTCGCCTGCTTCATAGTATTTCAGCATTTGTTTTGCATACATTCTTTTCAATGCCGTACCTGGAGAGATAAACGCTACTATTTTTTCTAATACATTCATCTCATTACTATTTTGGCAAGTGTTCTATATCCTCTGCCATTAGTTTTTAGATTATTTAAACGCTGTATAAGAGTTTCTTCTCTATCATATAACGTTTTTAAATCTGCCCTAGTGAAGCTTATCTTTCCATCTGCTGTATAAGATTGCCCATTTTGTTCTACAGCTTCTATAGCTTTTTGTAGATTACTCAATTTTTCTTCTAATTGCGTTGCAGTTTCCAAAATAGTTTCACCTCCTTAAATTATTTAAGCCAATTCTTAGTATCACCAAGCCAAGAATTAGCTTTATTTTGTTTTTTAGGCTTAGGTTTATATAAAACTGGTTCTTTTTCCATTAAATACCTCACTCCGCATACTTCCGCCAATAATGCAGATATTGTTTCTACGTCTAGCATGTGATTTTGTGCATGTGAGCTTATTTTTTCCCATTTTTGCGTTATCAATCCATTCTTTTTACGAACATCTACCTTTTGTTCTGAACAAACTTGGTCGCAATAACGTCTGTCTATACCTTTATATACATTCCAACTCCCTTTATCGCCTGCTTCTATGGTTAATCTACCTGCGATAAAGTCTTTCATTTTATCTGTGTCATAGACATATAATTTCATGCCGTTTATCTGTGTTTTATCTATCAAAGACGTATTGTAATACGTATTCATGGAACGACTTGAACCTTTTGTAGGAATACATAAACCGCCATGTCTAGCACACCATAAATAAACTTCATCTGTATTGTAACCAGCATCTATGCCACATCTATTTATTTTGCGTATTTCTCCATTTGTATCTGCAAAATTACGCTCTAATATCTCATCCAGTTCTGTCCATGTTTCAGCTTTTCCATAATCCACTAGCCAACTTTTAAGACCAGCACCCCAAGCACGTACACCCCACCAAAAGTGGTCTATCTGTACGTCTATTGCTAAAGTAAGTATCTGTGCTTCTTCTGGCATGGTTCCACGTTCATAATTTAGCTGTTTTTCCATTACTAAATCTGAATTTAATTTACTAGCATTATTCTTCCATGGTTCAGCAAGCCATGAATTAATAAAGTTCATTAGCTGTTCTGGAGTATCTTTACTTTTTAAAAACATTTCCGCCACCTCGCCGAATGTTACCCATGGCGAATATATAGAATTTAAATGAAATGATATAGAACTAGCATGACCTTTAGCTTTATTTTTAACTACCCATTTTCCTAATCTAAGCATTTCTGGCTTTTGCTTATCATAAATCGGCTGTTTACAATGCATGCACTGATAATAAGCAGTATATTTAACTTCACTTGGTGTTGTATATTGTTCTGGCCACATTATGCCACCGCTTTCTCCCTTTTCTCTAGGTCGAAAAAATAGCGGTTGATACGTACCACAATGTGGACAAGGCACTTGATACTCCATTTGTAAATCTGCCTTTTTATAAGATTGCCAAATTACACCATCTTCTAATACTGGAGAAGATACTTTTACTTTCTTTTTATTCCAGAATGTTTTTGTACGTTCTTCCGCCAGTGATATTGGATTTGCTTCATCACCTGACCATTTTGGATATTTTTCAGCTTCATCAAAAAATACATATCTTACTGGTCGAGATGATAGATTTGATGGAGAATTAGCACCAGCAATAGCAATATACATTTCATCAAACTGTAGTTCATCTTGCTTACTTTTATCCTCACGGAATTTGTTTTTTAATGCTGGAGATAGATTAAACATAGGCTTTAATCTGTTTTCTGCTGTAAAAATACCTAATTTATCCGTTGGATAAACAACAATCATAGGACCTGGATCTTGGTCTATGGCATAACCTATCATATTTTGTTCTGCTGCTGTTTTCCCTATCTGTGTACCAGCAACAAAAGTTATTTCTTGAAACTTAGGATTAGAAAATGCATCCATTATATCTCTTAAATATGGTGTCTTTGCTGTTCGCCATGGTCCAGGACTAGCCGAGTCTTTACCAGATAATATTCTGTTTTCATCTGCCCATTCACTTACAGTTATTTTTTTAGGAGGCTTGAATATTTCTAAAGCCTCCATGATGTATTTAGGGGAAATTATTTTTTCTTTTTGCTACCAATTCTACCTTCTCCCTTCGAAAGTAATTCTAAAACGTAGTTTACCTTCTTATCTATTACTTCTTTTGCGGAAATTGCTATTTCTGCATCATAAGAATTTATCTCTGTAGCTACTTCATGACCAAGAGATGTTATTTCCTTCTTTAGATAACCAAATAATTGTATTAAATCTTCTTTTACTTGGCTTACTGGTATATATTTACCCCTTTCCTTCTCCAATTTTATTAATTCTTGCTCTGCTTTGGCTTCTTTTAGGTCAGCTTCAGCTTTAATTTTTCGTGTTTCTGGAGAATCTGTCTGCGTATATTTCCATTTTATAAGCTCTTTTAAATTCCATTTTCCATATCCTTTTTTTGGGGCTCCTTTTTTATACCAGTTATTTAAAGTTTCAGCACTTATTTCAAAAAAATCACAGATTTCAGCAGTGCTATAAACCCATGTTTCATCAGTCTTTGCGGTTTTTTTGTCTTTTGTGGGTGTACTTTTCAACTTCGTAACTTTCAACCCCATTTTTTTATTTTTTATGCGATTTTTCACGCGTGAAATGCGACCCCTAGGCTTTTAATATCGTGAGGGAGTACCTTTTCCAGTGGGGGTGTATATCATGATAACAATTATCATTTTATAATATAATTGATAATTGTTATAAATTGATAATTATTATCTTATACTTTTAAGCTCCGTTTCCATGATAGAAGCTATCTTTCTTAAACAAATAAATCTATTGTCCCATGTCTTGTACTCCGTTTCTGTGAGTACAACTTTTGCTTTGGCTTCCTTGTAGACGCTCTTTGTTTGTTGAACATCTGTATCTACATCTACCAAAGCCTTGAGCTTTAATTGATTAGCTTTGGGATATTGTTCCATATATAATAAAAGCTTTTCTGATTGTATTTGCTTTAATAAGTCCTCGGCATCCGCCATAACATTTTTGTATCTAGCCAACTTTTCTGATACCAAAGCAAGTGTATTAGTAGCACAAGCAGTAAGTTCTATTATTTCTTTCGGTGTTGGATTAGTCGGTATAATAAATGGATTATCCATATATATTTTTTAAATACCTCCTGCATTTATCTCTTATTTCTTTTAATCTATCTGTATTATGTCTTGCATAATGACAACTATCACATAGCACGACACCGCCAGATAATTCATCAGTCTTGTCTTGAGCATTTGGCTCATGATGAAATTTATGTTCTGGAGATACATAAGCACCACAAACAATACATGCATAATTATCTCGCTCAAAAATCTTTTGATTGAGTTCTCTTAGCTTCTTGCCTGTTAGTTTTACTCTATGTTTTTTCTGTAGCATTTACTCACCACCAACAAAAAAGAGATATTGCATTTGCAATACCTCTCTATATACATTATATATACATCATATATGTGTAATATATACATTAAATATACATTATATATATTACTTATATAACTTATGTGAATTACTTTTAAATCTTCCGCTTTCTTTATGACATGTATTTTTTACATGAACCAAGTCTTTTATACTAAATGTTTTATCTTGGTCCCTAGTATAATTTAAACACTTGCCATATTTTAGCTTTATTTTTCTATGCGTACATGTATTTTCTACATTGTAATAGCATTTATGTTTATAACATTTTATTACTGTCATGTTTTCACCTTCTTATAAAAGAAAAAGACAGCCTAATTTGACTGCCTTTTCTTTTCCCCATGTACGGAAGTCATATTAAGTTGTCTGTCTACTTGACTAAAGAAATACCATTAGTTAAACGCTTGCCTTTTTTTACCTATAAATATTGTATCATTGTTTTTATTTAATAAAAATAGCATGTTTTTTGCATGATATTTTCTAGTTTATTGCATCTCCGCCATATAATTTTATAGTCAGAATGTCCAATAATCTAGACTTATTACGATATATTGTTACTGTATCACAGTTCATTTCTTCCGCTATCTTTTCTACTGTTTTTCTTTCAAAAAAGAATTTAGGAATAACATCATAATAATCATCATTTTTTATTTCTTTTAATGCTCTATCTATTTCTTTTATAATAGCTTCATCTCTAATTTTATTTTTTAATATCTTTAATGATTCAATATATCTTATTTCATCAAGTGTCATTTCTGGATTGTAATAAGAACGTGCTACATGAACAACTGGACTTCTTCCAAATTCTTCTTTATAAATATCATTTAGGTCTTTCTGATATTCTGCTATGTTATTTTTTAATATTGGATAAGACTTTAATTTTTTTATGGTATCTTTTTTATATCCATCTGCTTTATCCTTTTCTTTTTGCTGTTTTACTATTAATGCTACTGCTTCTCCTATTGCTATCTGTGCTACTTTAACCAATGATTTTTTTATTTCCATTAAATGTTTTTGTCCTAAAGCCATATTTATATACCTATCTTCCTATAATATTTTTATTAATTTTATTTTTAATATGTTCATTATTTTACAAATCCACATATATTATTTTTATCCTCATCTTTTTCCATGTTTGTCATACATTCATTTAAAAATGACTCTGCTTCTACTTTATTTCTACATATATTTATTAAGATTTCTTTTTCTTTATATATCGCATAAATGTTTTTACTTCTTTTTATTACCAGACACTCAATAATAGATTTTCTTACTAGTCCCATATTTCCTTTTATATATTCACTCATCTTTACTACTCCTATTTATCTGAAGCATGCACATTAGCACTACTCCTGCAAAACAACCTATCCAACCGCCAATAATTAAGCCTGCTATAAACATATTATTCACCCTTTGTACTAGCCTGCATAAGTCTTTGACGCATTTCATTAACTAAAAATTCTTTATTGGATTCATCAAAACATATTATGACATTGTTAGTACCTATAGGATTTTGTAAATGAATTCCCATAATACAATATCCTTCTTTTATTCCTATAGGAAAATCTTTATCTTTTAATATATACATAACTGTTGCCTTAGCATAATTACCAGTAAAATTCTTTTTTATTGGATCATATTCTTTTAAAATAAGCGTATCACCGATTTTATAATTTCTACCATTTTTCCTTACTTCAAAATTTTTATTTCCATCAACAATTTCTTTGAAGTATTTAGGAATTATCTTTAATTGATGTTCCATTTTTTTCTAACTCCTTACTTAAATCCTCGTTTATTTTGGATTTTGGATATCCTAAAATTTCACCTACACACATCAAATTCATATATGCATTAGCTCCTAATCCTATCTTTCCCAATTTTATATACTCGTTTAATAACTCTTTATATTTTATTTCCGCTCTATTCTTTACTTGTATAGCTTCACTTTCCCATAGTTTTTCATCTAAAATTCTTTCTTCAAAATTACTTCCGTTTATACATTCATAGCATTTACAATCATACAAATAGAGCCTACTATATTTGCAATGTCTGCATTTATCGTACGTTGCCATTTTTATTCACCTTCTGTCATTGTTTTTTTCTTCTTTCTCTATATTCTTTATCAAAAGAATATATCTTGAATGTATTATTTTCTATATCCTCTTTTTGTATTTCACTACCACAAATCGGACACTCGTAATTATTTTGTTGAAATTTTACTAAATCATTTGCTTTTTCAAAGTAAAATACTTTGCTACATTCTGGACATATAAACTTATAATTTATTCTTAAAATCTCGGCACCTTTCAAGGTTAACTCATCCAGAAACTTTTCTGCTTCATCAACATTTGTTCCAGTCATATATGCTATATAGTCTGGCATAAAATTTTCTATCCTACTGTTTACCAATCTATCTACAACTTTTCTTACATTTCGCCTTTTTTCATCAACCTTCATTTTTCCACCTTCTTTTACAGATATTCTCCTAATCAAAAAATAACTTTATTAGCATTATGAAAAACCCTACAGTAGAACTAATAAGAACCATGACTATGATGTCGGCAATAAAAGCACTTATAATAACAGTAATAAAACTATCTATGCAACCAGCTTCAATCCAGTTTATTAGCATAAATATAAAACATATAAGATACATGCATACACTTGCACCAAAAATTAAATGTATTTTTTCATCATCCATTTAGTTCACCTTTATTTAGTGTTATAGCCACAGATAAACCAGTTTCTTTATCTGTTTTTACTACCTTATTTTTTAAGAGAAAATCAGCAACATCTGGATTATCTTTTGCATAATTTAAAACCATATCATTAATCATTTCTAAATAATCTAATTTCTCTTGTAAACTCATCTATTCAATTACCTCATATTCTTCAATTTTTGGTATTAGACTTATATGTTCTCTCATTATTGTACGAGCCTTGTATTCAGCTTTTTGTCTATCTGCATAAACCCATTTAAGCTTATTTTCTATATTAACTAAATATATCTTTTCCCCAATAATATTTTTGTTAACTTTTATATCTTCGCCTGATGCGTACATATAATAGGCAAGAATACAATTCACTACCTTCATATCTTCTGGAAATTTTATTTTATATTTATCAAAATATTTATAGAAAATAGGTATCTGTTTTATAAAATCATCAATATATTCAAATACATCTTCATTGTTACTTATACATCCAAGAATTTCATTATTTAATTTTTCTAATGTATTATTCACTTCTTCTAATTTATTTTCTTTCTGTATTTCAGTTATTTTGTTTAGGGCTATATTATATCTTCTACGTTTAGAAATGGACGATATATTATTTATATATTCTCTTGTTTTATTTATTACTTCTTGTTTTATCATTGTTCGTTTTCCTCCGTTTTCATCACATCATGTTTTTCTAAAAATGCTTTGTTTTCTATATCTATTAAACTTATCTGCTCTCGCACTCCTTTTGCATACAATATTGCTTGTTCCTGGAATTCGTTTAATAATTTTATGTCATTTTCTGTATACCCAAATTCATTTGTTGATTGGTATATCCAAGAATAAAATTTAGTTTCTATTGGTATAGAATGTGGTGCTTTATATAAACCAAGTAATTTACATTCCTTTAATTCTTCATCTTTCCATTTAAGCTCAATTCCAGTAATTATTATTCTTTCCATTAGAAATTCTGGCAGTTCTAAGTTCCTTATTCCTGTAAACTTTAATTCTTTTAATATTTCTTCAAATCTTTCTACAGGTCTTTGATTATCTCTTACACTTTTTTCTACACCATTTTCTACATATTTACATACAATAACTATACCTTTACGAGTTGCTTTTTTATTTATTTCTTTTATATAGATACCATCTAATACTATTCCTTCCGCCATATCTTCTGCACCTCGCTATTAATATTTTTTGCTTTTTCTATCTCCATACTTCTTACCATTTCTACACATTCTTCTGTATAGTGTGGTTTTACATATGGGCATGGTTCTTTCATTATCGTGCAGATATAACCTACATCTGCATCATACTCTGTATGTGGGCACATTATTTATCATCTCCCCAATCAGCAACGTCAAATTGCTTATCCTCATAGTATCCTCTATCATTATTTTTCTTGATTGCTTTATTGAATAGGCTATTGAAATCTAAACAATAATGCTTACCAAAAATTATTAATAATAGATGCATATATCCCTGTGCAGCTTGGCTTATATCAAAGGCTTCTAGAAATGCTTTTTCTATATCTACAGCAGAAATATATTCTTTTCTATTGATTTTGTTTAATAAATTTGAGTTTTCCTCTCCTAATTCGCCAAATTCCTCGGCGATTTTCTTGAATTGCTCACCCAAATCGTTATCTAATACTTTTACGCAGAATGGCAATTTTTTGTGTTTAAATCTCTTTTTACTCAATTAACTTCACCGCCATAATCGTTCCTACTATTGCTGTTAATAGTAGGCTTATTTTACATATTAATTCCGTTCTTCTTCTTTTTCTTAAATACTCAATATCTTTATTTAACATCTCACACCTCTTAAATAATTGACATTAAAAAATATATAGCAAGTAAAATTAAACTAATAATAGCAATCGGTTTAATAAGACTAATAAATACACAAATAAAAATAATAATAAGCATTGGAATAGCTATATATGTTAAACAAACAACAAAGGGAACAAAACCAACAATTAAACCTATTACAGATAAAAATAAAAGTAACAATATTTTTAGAAAAAGCATTTTAATCTCCTATTTTATACTCTTCTTTTCGTTCTACTTTTCCACCATTTTTTAAATCTAGAAAATTTACGTTGCCATTAAATTTAACTCTATAGGCTTGTATATCTTCTGGTCTTAAATACTGGCGTCTGTATTGCTCATAAACAAGTCGCCATAGTTTCCAAGGAACAAAGAAAAATTGTTCTTGTATTCCTATTACTACCCCTGTTATAGCACCTAATTTATAGTGCTTTTCCAGGCACTGCATCTGATTTTCTGTAAGCACATCTGCACGAATTTTATCTGTAGATGTATACTTAGCTTCAAATACGATTGATAAACCATTTCTCAATGTTCCTTTGAAATCTGGCTGTGATTTAGAAGTAAATCTACCTTTAAAAAATCCATTTTCCAAAGGTTTTGATACCTTAAATGGTTCTGGTGTCTTTTCTATAAAGGCTCTTTCTTGTAGGTTATATGCCATACAACCGCCAATGATTTCACTTTCAAATAAGGCTCCATTCTTATTATTGATAAGACCTCTTAGACTTCTATCCATGTTTATACCTCCAGTTCTTTATATGCTTTTTCTATACAATCTAAAAATATATAATTGCATGATATTTCTATATGTGATTTTCTTATTTTTACAAATCCCATATTTTGTAATTTATATAAAATATCTTCCACTGTTCTATATTCCAAGCCAAAAACATTTTTAAATGTTGAATATATTGTGTTAAATTCTAACCATGATGCATTATTATCTAGCGTTGGTTCTGGTAGATTATCTATTATTATTGCTAATGCTACCCATATATTAGGCTTGTACTCTCTTTTACAATAGAAATCCCCCTGTTTTCTTATTAATGGCAATAAAGCTCTATTCATGCTTTCTTTTTCTGCTATTTTAGGAATATACATATTTAGCAATACATTTAAATCCGCCACTATTAAATCAGACTTAAATTCATATAATCCTGATAACTCTTTTAAGATGTATTGTTTGTCAAAGTCGCTAAGGCTAAATACTAACCTCAAAATGCTGTCTTGGTCATAAGTTAAAATCTTATAGTGCATAACTTCCATTGTGATATTTTCCTCAAGAAATCTATCATATGCTTTTATAAGACCGCCAAGATGTGTTAATTTCTTTCCATTGCTTAACCCTGTTAATTTAAGCCAGCTTTTTAAAACTTTTACTTGATTGGCTGTTATTCCTAATTCTTCTGGCTTTAAATTATTATATTTAAGACCTTTTGCTAAATGTCTTAAATTAAAAGCTCCATAGTTTTTCATCATAGCTCACCATACCAGCACCAAGTATCTTTAGACCATGCTAATAAATCTAAATATTCTTGTGCTTTGTTATACGTAGAAAATATCTTGTTGTTTTTTTCTACATATCTATTACCTTCCAATTCTGAACCAATATCTTTTGTATATACTGTATATTGGTTATCATCTAATTGATGTACATAGTAAATACGCTTTCCGTCTGTGTATTTATCGCTTTTAACCACGTAAAATCACTCTTTCTACCTGTCCTTGCATAAAGTTTATACTCCGCCATTTTTTGTATATATACCATGTTGGGGTAATAAGCCTTTACTATTCCATAACTTAATCCTGTCTTTTGTGATATATCTCTAAATTTACATATAAAGGCATTGCCTTTTCTTATGCTTTGATTTTTTTGTTTTACTCTATCCTTTCTTTTTTTCCAAAACTCCCTTACCATTTTATTTTTTCTCAATCTCTTGCATTCACTTGAACAGCATTTAATACGTGAACTTGTTGTTTTAAATGTTGCACCGCAATATTCACATTCTTTCTCTATTATCTTGGGCTTATACAATTTATTCACCCCAATCTTCTATTACCTCTGGTACATCTATATTTTCCAAAGGCTTTCTATATTTACTCTTTTTAAATTTCTGATACTGGCTATCTATTCTATACATGGTTATTCTTTGTACCCTGCAACATTCATAAAATCCGCCATTATCTGCCCAGCCATAGCCATCATATATAGAGTTTTTGTCTATTATGTAGCCTTTTGGGGCTTTTTTTGTTGCCATGTTCCACCATCTATTATTTTTTATAACTTTGGTGGTTACTAATGGCATTTTTAAATTCTTAGATGCACAAAATCTTTTCTTATGCACCTTTTCCTTTCTGTAGAATTGCTCCCTACTATTTTTTATTAAGTAAGAAGCCAGCTTTTTGTATTCCCCACTGTAATCTAAATGTCTTATGGTTACTCGTGGGTATTTACACTCTTCTGTACCAACTATTCTTTGCCATGCTTTAGTTAGTACATCAGTATCGTGCTTGTTCATCACAATATGAAAGTGAATCATACCTTTTTTTGTGATGCCAGCCACGTAAATATACTTGAGCTTCTTTTGCTCTCTTTTGTATATTCTTCTCACTGTGTCCAGAAATGTATTTATATTTTTTCTGGCCACATCTATATCTATTTTTTTATGTGGTGGATAATTTAGCGTTAAGAATAAATCTCCACCCTCAAAATTTTCATTAATTTTGTATCGGCAGTTACGCTCTGCTTTTTTATCTTGGTAACGCAACTGCTTCAGCGGTGTTTTACCTAGTGCAGGGCCATTAGGTATATTCTTTCCATATCTGCCACTATAATATTGGTAGTAGTCTATATAATTTTTTCCATATACCTTTTTCTGCACTAGTGCCATATTTCTAAGCCTCCTTGTTTTTATTTTCCTGTTAAAATAATACCTTTAGCAGGTCCACAAAACGCTCCACCGAACGCTTAAAAAATTGACACCTAACCATTATTGATATATAATTTAATTAAACTTTATATGTGGTTAGTTTTAAGCCCTTAGGTTATTCGCAGTGACCTAAGGGCTTCGCCATTTTTTAAGCCAGTAGAACGCTTTGTGTTTCTACTTAACTATCTTTTCTATAAGAGCTGGTAAATCTATGCCATGCTCTTTTTTTATTTTGTGAAAATTTTCATCAAGAAAATCAACTACTCTAGTTTCTTCATCACCTTCGTACGCATATTCAATACGTACAAAGTCAATTTTTTTATTTTTGGTAAAAATAACAAATCCATCTTTAGGTGTTACTGTGCACCAATCAACTACTTCACCTGTTTCAGCATTAAATAAAGTTCCTTCTTCCATTTTTAAAAACTGAAATTTATTATCTTTTTTATCAAAATGAAGAATTACATTTCCTTTCTCCATTATTTTTATAGCTTCGATATATCCTAGTTGTTTCATTTTCATTTCTCCTTTATAGCCATTTCTATTTTTTTCTTTTTTGTTAGTTTCCTAAGCTCTTTTGCCTTCATCATTACTGAGTATAATATTTTTCTTTTCATTTTTATCCTCCTAGTTGATGCCATACTGTATTGACATCTTCTTTAATACTGCTATTGCACTATTAATAAGCCTCGTATCTTCTTGTATAATATCTAACTTATTAATTTCCTTTATTTTGTTTTTACTAAAACCAGCTCTTAATGCCCTTTCTTTTTTATTCTTTAACCTTCTATCTAAATCGCAACGAGCTTCTGCTTCTAAACGTTCGTAAAACTCATGACGAATTGCTTGATATGGATTTTCCATATCTAAGCAAGGATAATAATGTGCTATTTTTCTTGTTATTGCACCAAAATGTAAGCGAAAGTTACTGGCATTCATCTGCTCGAGTTCTTTTATTTGTTGAATATTATTTTCAACTTTAGCAAGACGATTATCATGTTCTTCTAATCGTTTTTGCTGTTCTTTCATCAATTTTATTGATTGTTCAAGAATATCGAGCTGTGTTAAAGGTTTTTGCTGTTGCATTAACAACTGTTTTTCCATCTGCTCAAATCTGGTTACATATTCAGCAGTGAATAATACACCTTTTTCACCCGTTAATTTATTTGCTACCATGTCGCAACCTTTGCGAGTAAGTTTGTAACAAGGTCTAAGCTTTCCTTGATTGTCTAAATAACTAGACATATCAAAGAAATCTAGCGAACGCAATTTTGCGTTGGCTAAAATTTTTATATAACCATCAATACTACGCATTAAATCTGCATGACGCTTTCCAATCATTTCAGCCACCTGACGACTATCTACATAAATTTTCCCATTTTCATTAATTAGTTGTAATTCGTTCATCTTTATCCCTCCCCTATATTGAGCAGTACACACCCAGCAAGCCTTTTTAAATCATCTATAATCATTTACTTTTTAGAGGTCGTGGCAGTTGCTTACTGGGTTTGTACTGCCCAATATTTTTATTAATTTAGCCATAGTTATTTTTAGCTATGTTATAATATGCATTGCAAAGTTTTCTTCATTTCGCAAGTAGATATATAACTCATCTCAATCATCTCTCTATATATCTACTTGCTTTTTTTATGCTGTTTTTAAACCTAATCATGCTATTTTTTTTGGTGGAAACAATTCTTTTAAATTTTTGCCTTTAGCAATTAGCATACCTTGCATTATCCCCAATGTTCTTTCTTTTTCTTCTGGTTTTAACTCCTTGAATAAAGAAATAGCAGAAATTAATGTATCCATATCTTCTTTATTTGCCATTATTTGCACATCCTTTCTTTGTATTTGCCTTTACAAATACATTCTAGCATGATTTTTTGTACATGTAAAGGCATTTTTTATTATTTTTATATCCCTTTTGCCTTTACAAGTACATTTTTTTATAATATTATGTTTATAGGAGGTGTAAATATGAATAATAGAATAAAAACTCTAAGAAAATACTTAAATAAAACACAAGAAGAATTTGGCGTTCTTTGTGGTAAATCTAGGAGAGCTATAGCAGCATACGAACAAGGAGCTGCTACACCTGATGAGTCATTTATACAATTACTTTCCTTAAAATTTAAAGTAAATATAAACTGGTTAAAAACAGGAAAAGAAGAAATGTTTATAAATGATGAAGAAAATCTTATTAATGAAATTTCTAGTAGATACAATTTAGATAATTCAGGTAAACAATTTTTAACTAATTTCTTAGAGTTAGACCAAAATGAAAGAAAGATAATGTTACAATGTATGTCTTTTATGCTAAACAATAAATCTGATGATGAAAAAACTTATAATGAAAAAATGCAAAAAGTTTCTACAGAATTATTAGCAGAGGAGCAGGGAAAAACGTCTACAGTTTCCACTATTTCAAATATTCAAAAAGAAGAAAAAGAAGCTTAAGGATATTAAAAAAAGACCACCTTTAATGGTGGCCTTTTTTATTGATAAAAATAATATAAATGTTAAGATAATACTATAAATATAGAAGGAAGTGTTTTTATGTATTATTTAAGAAGTCTTGTTTTATGCTCTATTTTTATTTTATTAATGGTATCTAGTTGTTTTGCTTTTGTTGATGAAGGCAAACAATCTTATACTAATCTTGATATGAGTTATCCAATAGTTTACCTTGATGATGCTAATGTACAGAATAAAATAAATACAGATATCGCAAATTATGTTTGGCAATTTAAAAATAGATATGATAGAGGAGAATTTTATAGTGGTAATATGAAATACTATGTTAAATATGAAGATGATAATTTATTATCTATTGTATTAGAACAGGAATGGTTTCGTGGTGGTGCAGCTCATGATTATTATGTACAAAGAGGATTAGTATATGATAAAAAGACTGGTGAACGTATTCCATTAAGTTATTTTGTTCCCATAAAAGATGCTAAACAATTACTTTATTCAGGTATTTTTAGTGGTATAACTAAATTATATAATTGGCAACATAAACAAATTAGCAATGATTGTAGAACTGGAAGAGTTAGCCAAGATTATTATTTAGGTGGCAATGGAACTGTATATTTACTGTACCAGCCATATGAATTAGGAAGTTTTGCAGATGGTGTTGTTAGCGTAGAATTTACACCAACAGCCATTGATTACTTTAAAAGATTAAATAATAAAGCTTAAAAACTTACTTCACATTTTGTAAGAAATAGGAAGTTAAAAAATTAAGGTAGATGCTAGAAACACAATATCTAGTATCTACCTTTTTTATTTTGCTTAAAATATGTATTCTCTAAATGGATTTTCTAAAAATTTTGACTGACTTTGATTGAGTTCGCCAAAACCACTATATATTGTGTTATATAATATATATATTGTTTATATATATGTTATATATACTTTATATATATTATATATTGCATTTCTATATATATATTATATAATATATATATACCACATATAAGGAGTGATATTATGGAAATTATCTCTATAATCAATCAAAAGGGCGGAGTTGGAAAAACAACAACTGCCCAAAATTTAACAGCAGGTTTAAGATTGCAAAATAAAAAAGTATTATTGCTAGATTTAGATGCACAATGCAATTTAACTTTATTACAGCAAGCAACTAAAAATACTCATGATATTTTAGATGTACTCACTGGTAAAATAAAAATTGATGAAGCAATAGAAAACGATTTTATTGCTGGATCGAAAAATCTAGTTTTACTACAAAATAAATCTGGTATGGAATCTGTATTAAAAAACATCTTAAGCGTGATGAAAAACAACTATGATTATGTAATTATAGATACTCCTCCAGCATTAGGAATAATTACATTAAATGCTTTGACTGCTAGTAATTCTATAATAATTGCTACTACAGCAGATTTATTACCAATGCAAGGTTTAGTTGATTTATACAAAACTGTACAAGCTATACAAAAAACATCTAATAAAAATCTTAGTATAAAAGGTATTTTAATAACTAGATTTAACAAACGAACTATATTAGGAAAATCTATGTTAAACAGTCTTATTGATATAGCAAAAAGATTAAATACAAAAGTATTCAATACTACAATAAGAGATAGCATTTCTATAAAAGAGTCCCAAGCAAAAATGACTGATATATTTAGATATGCTAGATATTCTACAGCTGGTCGAGATTATAGAGCATTAGTAAAAGAAATATTGGAGGATAAATAATGGACAATTTTAAAACTTTTGATAATCCAGCAGATATGCTATTAGGTTTAGATGATAACAAACCAGAACCTGAAGTAATAACAGATAAAAAAAATCTAAAAGAAATTCTTGATTATGAAAAACAAACAAAAAAGAAATTAATAGTCATTGGTCCAAAATTATTTGAAATCATAGAAAAAAAAGCTAAAATTGATGGTCGAAGCGTCAATAATTATATAGTTAACGCATTAAAAGAATATGTACTAAAATAATAAAAGAGCCTAGCACATAAATTGAACTGCACCCCAAAAGTTGGACAAAAAACAACTTTTGGAGGTGCAGTT
>OFME01000280.1_pt1 | contig 43408 bp, 42 predicted proteins | sample 1541381 | NCBI WGS metagenome assembly OFME01 (sample SAMN04209243, study PRJEB22552) | human gut metagenome | biome: gut; material: feces | host: Homo sapiens | place: USA: Oklahoma
CTCCTGGGAGTATTCTTTTTCCGGAAGCGTAATGCCTGCCCGCTCTGCCAGAAATTTCAAAGCCTCCGGAAAGGAATAATTCTCGTATTCCTGAATGAAGGTAAATACGTTTCCACCTGCCCCGCAGCCAAAACAGTAATACATCTGTTTGCCCGGTGAGACAGAAAAGGACGGTGTCTTTTCATTGTGGAAAGGACAGAGCCCAAAATACGTGCTTCCCCGTTTCTGAAGGCGCACATAACCGGAAATGACGTCTACCACATCATTTCTGGATCGTACTTCTTCAATCAGTTCATCGGAATAGTAAGTCATAATACCTTCCTTTTTACTTCAATCTTTATACCTGTCATTGCCATCCGGACAGATCAGTAAACCTGCCAGGATTTCGGCATAAAATACTCACTGTATTTGGCCAGTGCATATTGATCCGTCATTCCTGCGATATAATCACAGACCACCCGGTCATTTTCTTCGCCGTCCTCCAGCATCTGCAGATAATATCCAGGCAGCAGGTCAATATGCTTCAGATAATACACAAACAAACGTTCCAGAAGTTCCTTTGCTTTCGTCTCCTCACCCTTTGCCACCGGGTTCGTATAGACATTCTGAAACATAAACTGACGCAGCCCCTGCATAGCCTGCGCCACATCCGGTGACATACAGATTTCATTCTTTTCCCAGCTCTGTTCGATAATGTCATGAATCAATGTATTCAGACGCTCCTGCGTGGAAAAACCAAGTACTTCCCGATATTTAACCGGAATGTCTTCTTCCTGCAGCACCTGAGCCCGGATTGCATCATCAATATCATGATTAATATATGCAATTTTATCAGATAAACGCACAATCTTGCCTTCCAATGTAGACGGCATCAGGCTGATCTGATGATTTAAAATACCATCCCTGACTTCCCAGGTAAGGTTCAGCCCCTTCCCTTCTTTTTCCAGCTTTTCCACGATCCTGACACTCTGCTCATTGTGTCTGAATCCGCCGTTACACAGTTCATTCAGCATTCCTTCTCCAGCATGGCCAAAAGGTGTGTGCCCCAGATCATGTCCCAATGCAATCGCTTCCACCAGCGATTCATTCAGGCGCAGTGCCTTTGCAATAGTTCTCGCATTCTGTGACACTTCCAGTGCATGGGTCAGCCGTGTCCGGTAATGATCCCCCTGCGGTGACAGAAATACCTGCGTCTTGTGCTTCAGCCGCCGGAAAGATTTGCAGTGCAGGATCCGATCCCGGTCACGCTGAAAAACCGGACGAATATCGCATTCCGGTTCTTCTCTGTCCCGCCCTCTCGAATCCTGACTCAGCATCGCATAAGAGCTTAAATATGTACGTTCTGATAATTCCAACTGTTCACGAATTGTCATACGATGGTTATACTCCCTGTATCTTGTTACAAGATTTCATGTTCATTTTGCCTGTAAAGCATAAATATCCTATTTTATATATTCCGTGTAATTTTCCTGTTTCCTTTTTTCTTTTTATTTTTTAATATTTTTTCTTACATCCGGCTACTGACCAGATAGATGCATAACCCATAGTGATGCTTCTGTCCGATTCCAGCGAGATCACACATCTTCAATCTGCCAGTCGATCGGCGCAAGTCCGTTTTTCTCCAGAAATGCATTGGTCTGGCTGAAATGCTTACAGCCGAAAAACCCACGGTACGCAGACAACGGACTCGGATGTGGTGCCTCCAAAATCAAATGTTTCGGATTATGTAACATACTTTTCTTCATCTGCGCCGGACGTCCCCAGAGCAGAAATACAATCGGACGATCCTGTGCATCCACGGCACGGATGACTGCATCTGTAAACTGCTCCCAACCGATGCCGCGATGGGAATTTGCCTGGTGTGCGCGCACTGTCAGTACTGTATTCAACATCAGCACTCCCTGCTTTGCCCATTTTACCAGATATCCGTTGTTCGGAATCCTGCATCCCAGATCATCCTGCAATTCCTTATAAATATTCACCAGTGACGGTGGCACCTCCACATCCGGTTTTACAGAAAAGCAGAGTCCGTGCGCCTGTCCGTCATTATGATACGGATCCTGTCCAAGGATCACGACTTTGACATCTTTTAATGGTGTCAGATGAAAGGCATTAAAGATATCATCCGGATTTGGAAAAATCTGTCTGCTCCGGTATTCTTCCAACACTTTCTTATATAAATCTTTGTAATATGGTTTCTTAAATTCTACTTCCAATGGCTGCTGCCAGTCATTTGTAATTGGTGGCATGTACTTTCTCCCCCTTTGTTTAACGGCGTACAGATACCCCTTTGTCTGCCAGATATTTTTTCAGATCCATAATCTCCAGTTCTTTATAATGGAATAAAGATGCTGCCAGTGCCGCATCTGCTTTTCCTTCCGTCAGAGCCTCATAAAAATGTTCTTTTGTACCTGCTCCACCGGATGCAATCACCGGAATGGATACATTTTCTGCGATCAGACGGGTCAGCTCCAGATCATATCCGGCTTTCGTTCCATCACAGTCCATACTGGTCAGAAGGATTTCCCCTGCTCCTAGTTTATCTACTTTCATCGCCCATTCCACGGCATCGATACCCACATCGACTCTGCCGCCGTTTTTATATATGTTCCAGCCGCTGCCATCTTCTCTTCTGCGGGCATCAATGGCAACTACGACACACTGACTGCCGAATTTATCTGCCGCATCTGAAATCAGATGCGGTGTATTAATGGCGGAAGAATTGATGGAAATCTTGTCTGCACCTTCCCGCAGTAATGCACGGAAATCATCTACGGTACGGATACCACCGCCCACGGTAAACGGAATAAATACATTTTCCGCTACCTTCCGTACCATGTCTACCACAGTATTTCTGGCATCGGAAGAAGCAGTGATATCGAGAAATACCACTTCATCCGCACCGGCTTTATCATAAGCTGCCGCAATCTCCACCGGATCACCGGCATCTCTCAGATTTACAAAATTGACTCCTTTGACCACGCGGCCGTTATTGACATCCAGACATGGAATAATTCGTTTGGTAAACATTACGCGCGTCCTCCTTCCACTCCGGCAAAATTTTTCAAGATCTGCAATCCTACCGTACTGCTTTTTTCCGGATGGAACTGGCAGGCAAACAGGTTGCCCTTTTCCACGGAAGCATGGATGCAGGTACTGTAATCCGTCGTTGCGGTCACAATACCCGGCTCCTCGGCATGCAGATAGTAAGAATGTACAAAATATACATATGGATGTTCTTCCAGCCCTGCAAATAATCTTCCGTTATTATGAAAATCCAGGGAATTCCAGCCGATATGCGGAATTTTCAGTCCTTCTTTGTCTGGAATCCGGCTGATTTTTCCTTTCAACAGACCAAGACCTTCCACATCCGGGCTTTCTTCACTACACTCAAACAACAATTGCAGTCCAAGACAAATTCCAAGGAATGGTGTCTGCTTCTCATTCAGTTCCCGTATCACTTTGTCAAGTTCCAGACGCTTCAGATTCGCCATGGCATCACCAAATGCACCCACGCCCGGTAAAATAACTTTATCTGCATTCAGAATTGTCTGAAACTCGCGGGTAATAACGCTTTCCTCTCCGATGTGCGCCAACGCTTTTTCCACGCTCTTCAAGTTACCTGCGTCATAGTCAATAATTGCAATCATCTTTTTTACTCTCCTCTTTTATTTTGTGGCAAGTTCCATCCAGAACTCCACGCCATCTTCATGGTTGATGACACCACATCGCTGGTGAAAAGAATCCATAATGGCTTTTACGATGGACAAACCGATACCGCTTCCACCGTACTCCCGGGTTCTCGCCTTATCCACTTTGTAGAATTTTACCCAGATTTTCTCAATATCTTCCTCCGGGATTGGCTGTCCGGTATTAAATACACTGACACGCAATTTATCTTCTGAACGTGTGTAGAACACACGAATCAGCTTTTCTCCATCTGCATGGTTGATGGCATTACTCATATAGTTTGTAATCACTTCTTCCACTTTGAATTCGTCACCCCACACCCAGGCTTCCTCTGAATTTTCCAGTTCCAGACGGATACCCTTCTGCTCCATGAGGATTCTTGTGGAATTTGCCACACCACGGATCAGTTCTGTCATATCAAACCGCTCCATGATAACCTGATCATTGCCAAACTCCAGCTGATTCAAAGTCAGCAGTTTTTTCACCATACGGTTCATTTTATCCGCTTCGTCAATGATAACTTCACAATAAAATTCACGGCTTTCTGCATCATCATTAATACACTCCTGCAATCCTTCCGCATAACCCTGGATCAATGCCAGCGGTGTCTTCAGCTCATGGGACACGTTAGACAGAAATTCTTTTCGCATCTCATCAATCTGTATCTTTTTCTCAATATCATCCTGCAGTTCCACATTTGCTGTCTTCAGTTCTGAAATCGTCCGTTCCAGATTCTCAGACAGGCGGTTGATGTGGTTTCCCAGTTCCTCCACTTCATAACTGTTGGACTGATCACTTTCATATTTTGCATTAAAATCCAAATCCACCATCCGCTTGGAAATATCCGTCAGCTGCTGCAATGGTTTCGTGATATGTCTTGTTGTGAAAAATGCCACCAGGATACTTGCCACAATGGCAGCTGCCCCTGCAAACAGAAGAAATCTGTTCGAAATTGCCGCACTTTCCCGGATGCTTTCCACCGCAGTACGCATCAGTACCATATCTCCGTTTTCCAGTACACCTACCAGAACAAGATACTCCGAATCCAGACGGGTATCTGTCTTTTTCAATAACTGATACTGCTTGTTGGAATACAGCACTTCCATTTTATCCCCGTGCAAAAGAACATCCCAGAATTCCGTCCGTAATGCATCCAGATCATTCACAGAAGAACGCAGTACCTTTCCGTCCTGCTGCAGGATCAGTGCCATAATATTTCCATTGGAGCACAGATTATCAAAGGTAACGGCAAACTCGTCTGATTCCAGTTCGTTCTGTGCACTGGCATTGGAAATTGTCTGATAGTTTTCCATCAGAACTTCTTTTTTATTGTGCATGTAATAACGCGGCAGCAATGTCGTATTCAGTACCCAGCAAAGCAGGATTGCACCTGCTACCAACAGACTGACAATGGATGTGATTTGCCGCGTCAGTGAATGTTTTTTCATACTACTTCTTATCCTTTAATTTTTCAGACCATATGGGGATGCTTTTTTAAACTTCAAATTTATAACCCATGCCCCATATGGTCTTTATATATTCTCCTTTATCACCCAGCTTGCTGCGCAGCTTTTTCACATGCGTATCAATCGTTCTTGCATCGCCAAAATAATCATAATTCCATACATGGTTCAGAATCTTTTCACGGGAAAGAGCAATACCGACATTTTCCATAAAATAAGTAAGCAGTTCAAACTCTTTGAAACTCATTTCAATATTTTTTCCGTCTATGGTAACGGTATGTGCATTTTTATCCAGGCAGATACCACCGACACTCAGGCTGCCTTCCATATTCAGCTGATTGGTCCGGCGTAAAATAGCCTCCACCCGGGCCACCAGGATTTTCGGTGAAAACGGTTTTGAAATATACTCATCCACACCCAGTTCAAATCCCATCAGTTCATCACTCTCATCACTTTTTGCAGTCAGCATAATGATCGGTACTTTGGAAGATTCCCTGATTTCACGGCACACTTCCCATCCATTCATTTTCGGCATCATCACATCCAGAATAATCAGTGCAATGTCTTTGTCATCATAAAATAAATCCAGTGCTGCCTCACCGTCTCCGGCTTCCACAACATCAAAATCATGCTTTACCAGAAAATCACGCACCAGTTTGCGCATTCTGCTCTCATCATCAACTACAAGAATTTTTAATCTATCCATCCCGACTTCCTCCGGTTTTCTACCATATGATTTACATCTGATCTTCCGTTTTTAAAACAGAAGATTCTTTTTATCATTCAAAGTATATCTGATAAATGTGTCTATTTTATGGAAAACACAAGTTAAACCACAGTTACTATTTTTTCTCGTGCAAGTACGCATTGCCTGCACAAAATGCTTGTTCTCTGACAGAAAATCACCGAGATTTTCGGTCAAACAAAAAACGACACCTGAAAGCACGATTGCTTTCGGTGTCATTTTATGGAGATGAGGGGAATTATACCCACACATTTTCACTCTATATATGGCTCTTTTATTGCATTTTTAACACTTTTATTGCTCAAAATACCACCGTCCGCACTGTTTCCACTGTTTTATAGTACCAAAATAGTACCTGTTTGTCTACCATCCAAGGTCTTTAAATGCTGCCCTTTCTGTTGAGCTGGTCCATGTCCGGTTATAGCTTTCCACGCCGCCACCGTAAGCCATAGAAAGCGCACGATCTGGTAAGAAATATTCCAACTTACAACTGTTGTGTGGCTTTCTTAAGGTTCGGAGTGCTTTGTCACGTTCCTGTCGGGTTCTCTGGTACTCCAGGCCTAATTTATTACTGACCTGCCGCAGGGTGATGTTATTTTCATATTGCGTGTGCAGTATCTCACTTTGTTGCTCCGGCAAACTGTCGACCAACTGCCAGAGCGTGTCAGCAAGTTCTTCCTGCTGCATCTGATCAAGTAGCTGATCATACTGATCCGCCGGATCTGCAACCGTTTCCCCGATTGTAAAATCGTCTGTACCTGGCACAAATGCGTCAACGCTTTCCTGATTGGAAATAGAGCGACTTTCCAACAGTAGCCTATACTCTTTATAGCTATAACCAAAATAGAGCCGTATTTCTTTCTCTGTTGGCTCTCGTCCCCATTCTGCCGTATACTCACGTTCAAACTTCCGTAATCTGTTTATCTTCGTCCTAACATCCTGCGGAAGTTCCACCACGCTGCTATATTTTGCCATATACCGCAGCATGGCTTGCTGGATCCAATACGCCGCATAGGTGAGAAACTTTGCTCCACCGTCCGGATCATAACATTCTACGGCATTGCATAAGCCAATAAATCCCTCTTGCATCAGATCTTCAATATCTTCATAAGCGGCGTATCGTTTAGCAATCTTGGCCACAAATGCCCTGTTCTGCTGCCAGAGCTGCGCCATACACTCCGCTGCGTCTATCCTGTTCCGGATGCGTGCTACAAGTTCCTCATTTTTCATAGCATTTCCTTTCTGCAGATATAAAGTAACCCCGGAAGCTTCCAGAAGAAACAACCGGGGCACTATCACAACAACCGCACCTCTAAGGAGATAAGAAACACGACTGTTATAATCAATTATACTGCTGCGTTTTTCAAATAATAGATTGCTTTCACTTTGTTGTCCAGGACGAAAGCATCATAGCAAATACGACCTTCCACCAGTTCTCCAGAGATTCCCGGCGGATCCTGATGCACTTTGTAATCTTCCAGCTTAGTCGGTGCAACTGTGGCCACCGGATGAGATACCATAAATCCAAAGTTTTCCGGCATTCTGGAAGTTGGAATTTTGATCACGTTCATACCGTCCACCATTGCAATAACGCCTTTTGCTTTCTGCTCTGCTGTCAGATCGCAATCAAGCGTCAGATCCGGGCATTTCTTCATCAAGCGGTAAACACCCGGCACTACTGTCAGTGTGCGCCCTGTGTCCGGTACTTCTGCATCGTCAAGAGTTTCTGTGGCTTTGATGATCTCATCATAGATGTTTTTCTCTGTCAGTACCACATTTACCTTTGTGCCGGCTCCTGCTGTCATTACGCCGTAGGTGTATGTATCTACTTCCGGAATGATAACTTCTCTCTGCTGTCTTGCCAGTGCGGAAGCTCCGGAAAGCACCATCTGCGTCTCGTCCTCATCCAGTTTATCAATTACAAAAGTAAAAGATCTGTCTTTTTTCAGTGTGAACTCTTCCAGTGAGTTCTCCACTGTTCCAAGCTCGCCATATCTGGAAGCGTTTTTACCTTTTCCGTCCCTGTCGTAGTCTGTCATAGCTACGGTGTTGACTTTCTGAGCTTTGATTGTATGCGCCCCGCTCCAAGAAAAGTCATTATTTGTCAGCAGATATTTTTTGCTCTCTGTTGTGAAAACCTCGTCCACATAGGTCGTGAACTTATCGGCTAAATTAATCATATATTATTTATCTTCCTTTCAAACCAAATGCGCTTGCAAGGGTGTCTGGTTCAGCATGTGCACCTGTTGGCAGTCTGCCATCATCCATGCGCTTATATTCGCTGTTGTCAACGGCTGCTCCATCCCTTACAGTTTTTATAGCATCAATCGCTTTTACAAGCTCGTCCTCATTGTCGTATCTGAGTACTTCCGCCAATCCTTCCGGAAGTCTTTTTTCACATAACAGCTCTTTTGCTCTGATCGCCATCTCACGCTTGTTGAGTTCGTCCGCCTTTTTGGCCAGATCTGCTTCCTGCTGCTGTTTCTGTTCGGAAAGTCTCTTTCCAACGATTGCATTGACCTGTTCCTGTGTAAATGTCTTTTCCTGCTGTTCTCCTGCAGTCTGATTATTCTGGTTCATGTTTTCCATTTCGTTCTATCCCTTCTGTACGCCTCAGGTTGGCTTATTTTATAGGCTTGTATATCTTTTCTTCCTCTTTTGGGGTTGGGACCTGTCACCATGTAGACCCCACTGTTTCAACTGTACAAAAACGCGAAAGGAGAAATGAAAAGATTGATAAGAGGGTTGTAATACAAAAAGTAAGCCTGATCCTTTTTTGTATTCATCTACCGAAGCGACAAAAAGGCGCAGGAACAGCAGACTTTTATTGTCTTACTATTCCCACGCCTTTATAGCTTACACTGTTGCCAGTGCGGTACTTCGATATGATGTAAATTGACTATATCATATCTGCGACCGTTTCGCAAGTATTTATGCGGGTTACGCATTATATCCACGCTCCAGACGTCAACATTTGTTAACATATCCGGAGGTCAAGTTTTGACAAGTTCTTGTATCTCAAATGTAAGGTTTTGACAGGTTCTATATTTTTGAACCTTAGCATTTGTTAGCATTTTGTATTTTAACCTTGACTTTTCTCAACATCTGGCAACAGTGTAATGTATGCCTTTTTGTATCGTCCTTTTCGGTTCTCTGACCGTTTCCACTCCATACCCGGATATTTTACGGCTACATGCCGGAGAAAGGCAGCAAGTTCATTCTCCGACGTATAGGACACTTTAATTCTTAACATGCTACAACTCCTTTTATATTTATAATCTTCGGATGTTATTCTTGTGAGCCTGTCACTCCCGGTAGTATTGGCAGCACACCGGGAAGGCTCTTATTTTATTTTTTGAACGGATCACCGTACTTTTTCAAGTTCTCCCGGCGTCTCACCTGCTCGGGTGAGTTGGTAAGCTCTTTCCATTTCTGATCTGACATCATTGAAATATCTAACACCGGAAATGTTTTCCCGATCTTCTCAGACTTCACTGTTTTAACTACTGGATAATCAACTCCACATACAACCATGTTCTTTTCTCCTCTCGTTTATGAATTAAATACGCTGCGGAACTCCCAATCTTCCGCATAGATACGATTATGTATTACTTCCTGCATCGGATCATTGTTTGGCGGGATGTATTCGCTCCGGATGTAATTTTTACAAATCATCGTTTTCAGTCCAATATAGATCATCATTGGATGATAGCCCCGGCACTCCGCTGTATTGTACAACTTTTCCAAACCTTTCCTGTTTATCGGAGATTTCTTCGCATACTCTTTTAAAATCCGGTTAATAACGTCTTGCTTCTGCATGGTGTCACCCCTTACATTCCAGCAACAACGGTCTGCGCTGCTCTGCTTCCGAAAATATCTGTTTCCAGCAATCCTTTATAACGTTTTCCTCATGACTTGATAAAATCATTGCCTTTTCTCTCTGGAATTTTTCTTCCGGTGTTCTGGAAAGAACCAGAACCATTTCCGCAGCCAATTCCTCTACTTCTCTTTTTCTCATTTTCCTTGTCCTTTCTCCGGATCCATGCTATATTTTTGTTGAGTTTATTGCTCATAGCTGGATTTATCCGGCTTGTCCTGTGGGAAGTTGCCGCTTTCCGCAGGATTTTCTATGTCATTCAGTAATGCATTCATTTCTGCTTTGCTTTTCATTCTACGAACTGATACTTCTGGCAACGTGATCACGTAAGACGTGGCTTCGATGCGGTCAATAATACGATCATCGATTTTGAGTTTTTCCGGCATTACGTTACTTGTATAGATCGTTATCCGGTGCATAGAGTACCGCTCATTAATCAGACGATATAACACTGTATCTACCCACTGTTTTTCCATCTGTACCCCGATATCATCCAGGCATAGTATTGTTGCATCCCGGATGCGCTCAAGCTCGTCCTGCTGCCCGTTAAATCCTTTCTTTGTCATTTCCAGCAAATCCAGAATATTTACAAACTTGATATTGCAGGCGTACCGGTTGGCCAGTTCATTGAGAATGCAGCAGGATAACATTGTTTTTCCAGAGCCTTTTGTGTTTGAACAGATATATAATCCTTTTCCTGCCTGCTGCATCTTGTCAAATTTTGAAAAATACTTATTCAATAAATCCCTGGTACCTGTCATATTTTTACCGTACACGTCCCATTTAAAATCCTGTATTTTCACGTTTAAATACTCAAATGGTATGACAGCGTTGGCTTTCCGGAATGCTGCATCTTCTGATCTGACTGCTCTGGCTTTCAATGCAAAACAGTAACCTTTTTCATCCTCGTAAAAGGGTCGGCCATCCAGTTCGTAATAAATTGACAGATCTAACTGGTCATTTGTTTTGTTCTGGAAGCTGCTGCCCTGCAGTTTTCTTCTCATGTGCATCCTGCGTTCGCTGATCTGCTCTGGTGTCATTGGAATCGCACGATATTTTACCCCGGTACTATCTGGCCGGTATCGCATTAAATATTCAATATCCATAAAATCCCCCTTTCGTTAAAATGGACCATCTACACGAGGACCAATGCTGGCCAGTCGTTCCATCTCTGCCCTTGCTCTCTCCCATGCAGCAGCATCATCTTCTGTATCACTGCTATCTGCTCCGGCTTGCCAGTTCTCGTCCAGATAATCCACATACCCAGAGTTAAAGAACGTGCTGCCATTCTGTGGCTTTCTCCATTCATCCCGGGAAAGATCTGCTTTATATCTCTCGATTGCTCTGGTCAGTTCTTCCTCTCCGATTTTGAGCAGCTTTTTCTTTTGAGTGTCACTTACCTGCCCCTTGCCTTTCTTTGATGGATATAACGCCCAGACTTTCTCAAACAGTTCGCTGGCTTCTTTTTTCGTTTTGTCTGGTGCTTTCTTCGTGTCATCCGGTACGGATGCACAATATATGTTATTATTAATGTTATTATTATATATGTTATTATTACTTTCCTTGTTTTCCGGAAACGGTGAATCCTTAAAATCAGGAAACGGTTGAAGGTAAAAACCGGAAACGGTATTTTCCTTTTCCGTATTTTCGGGAAACGGTATTTTACCATCACCATCCTTTAACATGTACACAACATTTTTATAGCAGCCGCCCTCTCTGATATGTACTCGTTCCACTATTCCTGAATCACATAAAATATTTAAATACTTGTATAAACGATCTTTCGATATACCCGTTGCTTCTACCAATGTTTTAATTGTCGGAAAACATCTGTCTTTATCTCCAGCAAATACCGCTAAAATACTGTAAATAGCTTTACTTTCGACAGGTATTTTCGGATTCAACATAATACTTCTTGATATCACGCCATGACCTCCTTTTATTTTTCTCATTCAATTACCAACTTTCTACCGGAACGGCAGATCGTCCGGAATTTCACATTGTTCATACTCCATAAACTCCGGCATCTTGTCCGGCATTTTATTCAATCCTGCCATTGCTCTACGGTAATCTAATCCGGATAACTCCTGCAGGTTGTTTTTGCCGTATCTCTGGCAAATCACAGAATCTGGCACGCCTTTCCGATCTGCTACCGCCCGAAGTTTTGTTATTTCCTCCTGGTCAATCCACCTTTCCTGCTTTTGCGCCGGCGCATCCTGCTGCCTGTTCCTGTTCTGCTGCCTTGTTGCTTTCTGATCACTTCCCGGCAATGCGTCCGGATCTCTGGCATCATCGATGCAAAACAAACCGTTTAAGGCGTATTTTCTCGCATAACTAGATGATGAGCCTGTTATCTGTGCTGCATCCATTTTCGGCTTTTCCTCTGCTTCTCTGGCCCATGCTGACACGCTGACCGCTTCCGGATTTTCTGCATCTTGAAAAATAGCTGTTGCTTTTATGTAGTACCTGCTGCCAATCGGTATGATCTCGTCAGAAAGTAATAATATTGCTTTACACTCCTGCAGCAGGGGCTTGACCGCTTCCAGAATATCCTCACAGCTCCGGTAGTTAAAATCGCCAAAATTATTATGCTGTGATTTTGGAGCCTTTAGGCTGCCCTGGACCTTGGCCAGTTTCTCATATACTGTCATGCAGGATCACCTGCTTTCACTCCGAAAAATCTTTCCTGTACATAAGCTGCTGGAACTTTGCCCCGCACTGTCAGGAAGCCTTTTTCTTTCAGTTCGCTGTTCATAATCCGGATGTACTCATAACTTTTGCTTTCTGATACTCCAAGGATGTCGGAAAGCTCTTTTGCTCCGTATACCTGTCTCATAGTGTTTCACTCCTTTCAATCACTTTTCACGCCCCGCCCGGGTGCTTAGTCAATAATTTCTCTTACATCCACGCCAAGACCTTTAGCAATCTTTCCGACTGCCTGCGGCGTAGCCTGCTTACTGTTTAAGATTGTATGCAGTCTCGCCCGGCTCACACCGGCACGCTCTGCAACCTCTTTAACCTTTAGTCCACTGTTGGCCAGTGCAATCTGGTATTTTTCGTCATTGATCGTCATGTTGTTTTTCACCTCACTTTTCAGAACATTTTTGTTCTATACTTATTTTATATCAGAACAGTAATGTTCTGTCAATACTCATTTTAGGACATTTTTGTTCTTTGCTATTTATTTTATAAAAAAAATGTGTTATGTTTATTTAGTAGAAAGTAGGTGAACGAATGCCCACAGGTGAAAAAATAAAAGAATTACGAAAAAAAAGAGGACTTACACAAAAGCAATTAGGCGATTTGTGTGGAATGGCTGACTCTGCAATTAGAAGATACGAAAATGGTCGTGCAAATCCTAAAATTGAAACGCTTCAGAAAATAGCGGATGCTTTAGATGTAAAAGTTATCAAATCGAATGATGAATTTGATTTAGTAGATGCAGACACTTCTGTTATAACAGAGAAAAATATTACTTTAGAAACGCTAGAGAACCACCCGAGATTAGAAAAAATCTTAGAGGAATATGCGCAAGAGTACGTGAAAAACTCTCAAAATATTGTTGATTCGTCGCCCTTTCCTTTTGATTGTAATACATTCAATGCGGCTGATATGTATAGCAAAATAGACTTTTATAATTTTCTTTTTGATCGCATAGATATTCGTACCATTAACGGGGAAGAATGTTACAATCTTTACCTTTCCATTCCTGATGTGAAAGATGAAGCTGATAGAGATTTACAATTACGTACAAACTATTCAAAGCTAAACGCTTTAGGAAAACAGGAAGCGATTAAACGTATTGAAGAATTGACGCAAATCGAAAAATACACTAGATAGATCAGACCTACTCAACGACAAAAGCCTTTGAGGGCGTCGTGTTTTCCGACTCCCTAGATTTTCCCCATTTTGGGAAGCAACCTAAATTAGATTTAGTGCGTTCGACACGATGTGATCCCGTTTTAGGATTTCATTGACAGGATGCGCCGGCGCATCCGCACAGATGCGGAGACGGTTCCATAAAAAAATGGAGCCGCAATATTATCATTCAATCATTTTTCACGCCCCGCCCGGCAGAGAAAGGATTGATAGACAAATGCCAGCATATTATGACGAAAAAACAAAGTCCTGGTACTGTAAATTTTATTATACGGATTACACCGGGACAAAGAAGCAGAAGAAAAAGCGTGGTTTTAAACTCCAAAGAGAAGCCAAAGAATGGGAACAGAATTTTCTTGTCAAATTATCGGCGCAGCCATCGCTGCCCTTTAAGGACCTGACTGCCCTGTATCTCCAGGACAAGAAAGAACACATGAAGCAGGTAACGTTCCGGACAAAGGAAAGCCGCATTGTTCACTGGATACTGCCATATTTCCAAGATAAGCCGACAGACAGCATAACGGCGGCAGATATACGATCATGGCAAACAGACCTAAAAAACGCCACAGGCCAGCACGACAAGCCGCTTTCTCCCGGCTATATGCAGAACCTTGTGACGGAGCTGTCAAGTATATTCAATTATGCAGTGAGATTTTACAGTCTGACAGTGAACCCCTGCCAGATCGCCGGGAACGTGGTTGGAAAGAAAAACAAAAGTCTGAACTTCTGGACGAAAGAAGAATTTGACCAGTTTATTTCTGCGTTTGACGTGTCAGAGCCGCATTATACAGCTTTTATGGTCTTATACTATACTGGTATGCGTATCGGTGAATTGGAAGCACTAACGGTCGCTGACGTTGATGTGGCAGCAGGGAAAATAATTATCAACAAGACATTCCACAAAATAAAGGGTGAGGATGTCACAACCAAGCCTAAGACAGAAAAATCTATTCGTGATATTTATATACCGGAGTTTCTTGTGAAATGCCTGCAGGCGTATATAAAACGCATATACAAGGCAGATAGTAACACCAGGCTGTTTTCTATGGCTCACTCGTCTTACGGTAAGAAATTAAACAATAAAGCAGCTACAGCCGGTGTAAAACGGATTCGTGTGCATGATCTGCGCCATTCTCACGCTTCGCTGTTGATTGAGCTTGGTTTTTCCGCTCTGTTGATCTCGGAGCGTTTGGGACACGAAAGCGTAACAACCACCTTAAATATTTACGCTCACCTGTTCCCATCTAAGCAGAGTGAAGTTGTTGATAAACTGCAGAAATTATATGCGCCGGAAAAATAATAGTACCGAATTAGTACCAGAGAGTAACAAAAAAGAGCTGAAAACCTTGAAAAACAAGTGTTTTCGGCTCTTTTTTATGGAGATGAGGGGAATCGAACCCCTGTCCGAAATTCCAGCCACCGTACTTCTACGAGCGTAGTCACTGTATTAACATTCCCTCCGCCGAACACCCAGTAACCGGTTTTCGGTTTCAGTAGCTTCATATTACGCCCTTATACGCAAAGCTTTGTATAAGTCGTTTCCTGCATGGTCGATGCCTGGATCCGAAAGTGCAGGTGCTCCCGGTCAGACAAGCTGCAACTTAGGCAGCCAGTGCTAATTTATTATTATCAGCGTTTATATTTAGATTTGAAATTTAACGCATTTCATACGGCTCGCTTCTCCGGCTTTTAAAACCCCGTCGAAACCAGTACATCCCCGAATTTCTTCGGCGGATCATGCCAGTTATCAGATAATTATCATTCTGATCTTTGTTATTATATGAGATTTCTTTCGGTTCGTCAAGAGAAAAGCATCCCTTTAAACCAACAGTTTACCTTTACTGAACTAAAAAAAGTGTTTCATTTGTGTCCTGTTTCTGAGCAAAAATCTAAAAGTGACATTTGCCAAACCGGCATTAATACAGATTTTTCACTTTGAATTCCCGTTCAACTTCACGCCGCTGATCTTTTTTTGCAATGTCCTGACGTTTGTCGTACAGTTTTTTACCACGGGCAAGACCGATTTCTACTTTGATCAAATCACCTTTGATATAAACTTTCAGTGGTACCAGCGTGTAGCCTTTTTCTGCAATTTTTCCTGCCAGTTTGTTAATCTCATATTTATGAAGCAGCAGTTTCTTCGGACGTAACGGATCACGATTGAAAATATTTCCTTTCTCATAGGGACTGATGTGCAATCCATAAGCTATTACTTCCCCGTTTTCAATTCGGATGAAGGATTCCTTGACACTGCATTTTCCCATGCGCACAGATTTTACTTCGGTTCCATGCAGTGCTACACCTGCCTCATATGTCTCATCAATAAAATAATCGTGATAGGCCTTTTTATTATTTGCAACTAATTTGTATCTGTCTTTTCCCATAAGTTTTCCACCTTTACTAAACCTTCAGCCGGAAGCCAAGTTTTTAAGATTCCACCAATTCAAAATCTATTCTGCGCACCAGTTTGTCCGTACCGATCACACGGATTTTTACAGTCTGTCCAAGCTTATAGCTCTTACCGCTGTTCTCACCTACCATCTCATAGGTACTTTCTACATAATTGTAGTAGTCTCCACGCAGAGTGGTCACATGCACCATGCCCTCCACCGTATTCGGCAGTTCCACATACAGCCCATAATTTGTAATGCCGGAAATGACACCTTCGTACTCGTTTCCGATGCGGCTCTCCATATATTCCACTTTCTTCATCTTGATCGTCTCACGCTCTGCCTCATCCGCACGACGCTCCAGCTGACTGGTCTGCTGTGCTACCTCCGGAAGAATTTTCCAGTAATGTTCGATCCGCTTCTCATTCATTCTTCCCCGCAGGTTGTCCTTGATGATCCGATGGATCTGCAGATCCGGATAACGACGGATCGGTGATGTGAAATGGCAATAGTACTGGGCCGCCAGTCCGAAATGCCCCACACACTCCACGCTGTATTTTGCCTGCTTCATGGAACGCAGTGTCAACCGCGAGATCAGCCCCTCCACCGGAGTATCCTCAATCTTTGTCAGCAGTTTCTGCAGTTCCTTCGGATGCACCTCATCAGAACCGATATGGATATTGTATCCGAAATTATTGATAAACGTACTGAGTTTTTTGATTTTTTCTGTATCAGGAACTTCATGGGTACGGTATACAAAAGGCAGTTCCTGCCAAAAATAATCCTGCGCCACGGTTTCATTAGCCGCCAGCATAAAATCTTCGATGATCTTCGTGGCTGGATTGCGGTCATACGGTTTGATTTCCACCGGATGTCCCTGTGTATCCAGGATTACCTTGGTCTCCGGAAAATCAAAATCAATGGAACCACGTTTCCGGCGTTTTGCACGAAGCAGATCTGCCACTGCCTTCATATCGAAAAACATCTGTACAAACTCTTTATATTCTTCGGTTTTCTCCGGATCCTTCAACGTAATGATCTTATTTACATCTGTATAACTCATACGCCGATCCACATTAATGACTGACTCCGCGATGCGATGATCTACAATGTTTCCTTTCCCGTCGATTTTCATAATACAACTCAGTGTCAGACGGTCTTCTCCCTGATTCAGCGAACAAATTCCGTTAGACAACGTATGTGGCAGCATCGGGATCACACGATCTACCAGGTACACACTGGTACCACGCTTTAATGCTTCCACATCCAGCGCACTATGTTCCTGCACATAATTCGTCACATCTGCGATATGCACACCCAGCTGCCAGAAATCCCCTTCTCTGGTCAATGTCACCGCATCATCCAGATCTTTGGCATCCTCACCGTCGATGGTAACGGTCTGCCAGTTCCGCAGATCCATACGCCCTGCCATATCCGCAGATGTCACATCCTTTGCCACTCGTTCTGCCTGATTCAGCACTTTCTCCGGGAATTCCATCGGTAATCCGTAAGCTCTCACTAGAGAAAGGATATCGGTTCCCGGATCATTCTCATGCCCCAGGATTTCGATAACTTTTCCTTCCGGTTTTTTGCCACTTCCACCATAAGACGTCAGTTCCACTACTACTTTATGTCCGGTGACTGCACCCTTGGAACGCTCAGCCGGAACAAAGATATCCATATTGATCCGTGGATTGTCCGGGCGGACAAAACCAAAATTTTTGCTTTTTTCAAAGGTTCCAACGACCGTTTTCAGTCCGTGTTCCACAATTTTTACTACTTTTCCTTCCCGACGTTTTCCACTGGAAGGAACCAGTGCAATCTGCACTACATCATCCTGGATCGCACCATTCGTGCTGCTCTCCGGAATAAAAACATCTTCCGTCTCACCCTCGATGGTGACAAAGCCAAAGCCACGGGCATGAGCCGTAAAGACACCGGTAAGATTCGGACTTGTTCCCTTCGTATATTTTCCTTTCGATGAAACTTCGATCTTGCCCTCTGCCACCAGTGCATCCAGCACTTCCTGCAATTCGTGACGCTGAGCTTTCGGCACATTCATCAGGATGGCCATCTCTTTTGCCTTCATTGGTACATAAAACTCATCACAGATCAGTCCGTATACCGTCTGTTTTCTCTCTTCTAATAATTCTCTTCTCATAATTTTCTATCCCCCGAAAAAACGTTTCCATATCTTTTCCTGAATAAGGCAAAAACAAAGTAAAAGGCTGTCGATAACGACAGCCTCTTAGGTATTCTTACTGAAAACGTCCAATTGTCAGTACTGCGGAAATGATAAGGAAAAGTGCCAGAAGAACTCTTGTAACCTTAACAAGCATCCCTTCCATGGAACGTCCTTTATTCTTGCTCCAATAAGTATCGGCGGAACCGGTTAATGCTCCCAGTCCATTGTTCTTACCTTCCTGCATTAATACGATAACTGTCATGATAATACTTAATATAATAAATACGATCTGTATGATTGTTCTTGCGATTTCCACTGTATCCACCTCCCACGGTTAAACTTCTTAAATGTCCTAAGACACCCATAATCATCTGATATGATAGCATATCTGACTCTAAAAAGCAATTATTTTTTCAATTTACTCCATTAAAACTGTACATTTAACCTCAACTATGTTCAGAGCACACGCATCATTCGCAGACAGAACGGTAACTACCACAGGCTCCGAAACCATTTATTCGGAATTACAAAGACACATACGATACCAAGCACAATGGCTGCCACCGCCTTAAAAGTCTCCAATCCGCTGCTCATGGCTGCCGCTGCATCTCCGATCATAATATCGTAGATTGTATTATAAATACCGATACCGGGGACGATAGGAAAGATCCCGGATATCATAAATACGTTCGACGGCACTTTCCGCCAGACAGCAAACAACCGTGCACAGAATACGATCACCACAGTTGCCGCAAAACATGCCAATGTATTGGAAAAGTAAAGCTTCACCAGCAGATACACCAGCCATCCCAGGGTTCCTGTCAGTCCACAGATGATATACTGTTTCTTCGGCACATGGAATAGTACGGAAAATGCGATAGTTGCCAGAAATGCTGCAGCCAGCTGTCCGATTGCATTAATCAGCATATTGATTTCTCCTCCTTATAGTTTGAGCCCAAGCCCCACACCAATGGCAATGGAACAAAATACCAGAATGGCATCCAGAAGCCGGACACATCCTGACAGATAATCACCATCCACAATGTCACGGATTCCATTGGTAAAAGCCACACCCGGAATCATCGGTATAATCGCACCCGTAATAGCCAGATCCAGATGTTCTGATACCCCGATGCGGTTCAACACCACACAGATAACCGTCACCAGCAGTCCCCCTATGATATCCAGTAACACCTTTGAAATATTGACTTGTTTTTCATCCAGAAAACTGAAAAACAGCTGCAGGATCACACCGCACACAAACGCTGCCAGGCAATCCCAGAGGCTTCCGCCAAAGAGATAACCAAACGCAGCTGCACCCACACCGGAAGAAAACACCAGCTCCCATACCGGTTCATTTTTTGCTTTCTGAATCTCCTGCAAACGTTCAAAGGCAGTATCAATAGACAGGTTTTCCTGTTCGATTCTGCGGGACAGTTCATTAATATCACATAATTTTTTTAAATTTACAGATATCGATGGTACATATTTCAGCCGTGTGTATGTATAATCCTCCTGCTGATGCAAATTCACAAACAGTCCGTTGGTGATGACATACATCTCCACTTCTTCCACCTGATAGTGATCCGCCACGCGCTGAATCGTTTCCTCTACCCTGGAAATCTCAGCACCATAACAAAGCAGTGCTTCCCCCATTCCGATAATCAGTTTCTGTAATTTTCTCAGTTGCTGCATATTCCCCTCTTTTATAAAGAAAAATCAAATGTATTTTCTGTAAAATGTTCCTGTTGATACTCCAGCAGATATCCGGTAAGTTTTCCTCTGCGGCACGCTGTGGTCCAGTCGATCATTTCCTCAATATGTTCTGCAGTGATCATACCGGCGTTTCCAAGTGCCGCAAGATCCATCAGACTGTCCCTTTTGCAGATATCATACACCAGATCTTTCAAATGCTCCGCGATCAGTGCTTCATACGCCTGCTTTCGAGCCGTCGGAAGCTGCACCGGATATTCCAATCGGAAAGCTGCCATCCGGCAGCGGATCAGGATCTGGGACCAGTCCGCCAGTAATGAATCATATGTCTCATAATCATAATGCAGCTGCCCTGCGTTGTCCCGATAAAACAGACTGCTGATTTCTCCTTTCCGATACACCGGATTTTCCGGAACATACAGTTTTACGCCATCCGCCGCAAATTCCATGCACTCCAGCCGGCCACATTCTGCAAAAGCATCCTTCGATATGCTTTTTACAGTCTCCGGGATAATGACTTCCCGCAGGTTCGAACGGCGCAGTGACATAGCACCAAGTTCCGTTACTTCTTCCGGAATCTTCCACACCTCATTTTTACCAAAATATTTGATCAGAAGGCTTCCATTCTCCCTTCTCTGATAAAATGCATTGGCATCATGATAAAAATATGGATTGTCCGGATGCACACGCATATACATAATGCCGTTCATGCTCGGACTCCAGCCGTAAGTATCCGTCACCGCATGTTCTCCCAGATCTTTCAGCGTAGAAGGAAGTTCCAGTCCTTCCAGACTGATGCAACACCGAAATGCATCCGCGCAGATTCTGGTCAGTCCCTCCGGTAATACGATCCGCCGCAGAGCCTGGCAGCTTTCAAAGGATTCCTTCTCGATACTGATCACACCTTCCGGCAGTTCCACCTCCTGAATATACATCTGTCCTTCAAAGGCATGCTGTTCAATCACCGTTGTGTTGGAAGCTACCGTATACCGGACTCTCTGATCCTCTGCCCGCACTGCCACCAGTGCATCCCCGTCTTCCCGTTTCTCATATAAACCATATCCATCTGAAAAATAATGCTGATTCTCCTGTGCCACATCAATCGCTACTTTTCCCCATTCCCATGGGCATTTCAGTTTTTCCACTGTGGTCGGCAGATACAACTGCGTCACTGCTGTCACCAGCAGGACATTTTCTCCGATACGGCAGACACCTTCCTGCAACACCAATTCTTCCAGACTCATGCACATCTTAAAGGCACCGTCTCCGATATCTGTCACACTGCCCGGGACTTCTATACGCTCAATCATTGCACCGTGGATGCTGAATGCCTCCGGTGCAATCTTCTTTACCGGAAGCCCTTCTATCTCTGCCGGGATACTGACATCCAGTTCCTCCCCACAGTAATCTTCGATGACGATACTGTCATCTTCAACCCTATATCTGTAATTGTTCCAAAGCATCTGCGATTTCCTGCTGTCTCTCATATAACTGATATTTTTTGTTGTATTTGAAATATTCTTTGCTGCCATTTCTGCTGATAAACTTCATGCTGTCCGCATTGACAGTCAGATCCGTTACGAGAATCAGCATCTCGTTGCCGTCTCCGAAAATTTTCTCCACAAAAGCAAAGAGATTTGCCAGTTCCTGACTGATCCGGCTGCTTTCCGCCTGCATGCTGCCCACCTGTTCATCAAAAGCTTCCTTGATATATAAAAATGCTGCATTCGCATCACGGATATCTTTCATACGAAGCTCTTTTGCATCCTGACGCAGTGTATGAAGGATCAGCTGATAGCCTTTTCGCGCAGAAGACGACAACGCATTTGCTTTGTCCTCCTGCTCCATCTCCTGCTGCAGCGTATCCGCACGATGTTCCAGAATCGCAGCGGCATCTACGCTGTCATCCGCTGCTGCAAGCTCAGCTTTGATTTCCTTTAAGACCGGAAGTATCCGGCGCAGGGAATCTTCCAGTTCGACATTGTGGCGGATTTTTTCCTGAAGGGCATCCAGCAGCAGTCCCAGCAGGGAAATACGCTCATCAAAAGCCGCATTTTTCGCACGTTTGCGCACATCCGCATCTGCATTTCCTGCCAGGATCTGTGCCACACGGTAATCTTTTTTATATTTCTGATACAGGTCATAATAGGAAGAAAATTCCCGGGCAATACGCTTGTTGCGCAGGTACTGTCCTACCAGAACTTCATCCACGGTAAAATTATTTTCTTCATACAGATAAAGTGTCTCTGACAGATCCTCCCAACCACGGGCCGTGACATAGGATTTTCCATCCACAGTATTTTCAATCACATAGAAATCCTGTTTTTTAATGTCCAGATAGGTCAGGATCGCACCGTGTATTCCTTTGTTCACCCCATAGTTACGCCAGGTCTCATAGTCCGCTTCCACTTCCAACACTTTCAGTCGGTCCATGGTCACGATATCAAACTCCCGGACAGAACGGTTAAACTGTGGCGGGTTGCCGGCTGTGGCAACCACCCAGCCCTGCGGGATCTGATGTTTGCCAAAGGTCTTATACTGCAGAAATTGCAGCATAGACGGAGCCAGTGTCTCGGATACACAGTTGATTTCATCCAGAAACAGGATTCCCTCAGTCTTTCCGGTCGCTTCCATCGTCTCATATACAGATGCAACAATCTCACTCATGGTATATTCCGATACATCAAACTCTGCACCCTGATATTTTTTGTGACTGATAAACGGAAGTCCCAGTGCACTCTGTCTCGTGTGATGCGTCATAGAATAAGAAACGAGCGCAATATCCATCTCCTGGGCAATCTGCTCCATAACAGCAGTCTTGCCGATACCGGGTGCTCCCAGCAGAAATACCGGCCGCTGCCGCTCGATCGGAATCCGGTAATCGCCATACTCATCTTTCATCAGATAAATACGCACCGCCTGTTCAATCTGTTCCTTTGCTTCCTGTATATTCATGTACTTTTATCCTCCTGTACTTTTCCCTGCGATATCCTGCTATACGTCCTCTTCATCCAGGATCAGACGGATTGCCCACACCGGCACTTCCGGGATAGAATATCCTTCCTGGATAAACACAAATGCTGTCTGATAATCCGGCATCCGTTCCGGAAATGTCCCCTGTCCATCGGTAAAATAAATCAGTCCTTTCAGATCCTGAAACTCATGTCTGCGGATCAGTCCGTCCACATATTCAAACACCGGACGGAAATCGGTGCCTCCAAAACCGCACAACTCCACATCCTGCATATATTGTTCAAATTCTTCATCCGTCGTAACTTTCACATCCCGCTGGATTTTCTCATCACACTGAATGATGTGGATATTTACCCGTTCAAAATAACTCTCACTGCTTTTCAGGATGGAATAAGTTTTCCGCAGAAACCGCTCCACTGTTTTTCCCTGACAGGATCCCGATGTATCGATTGCAATGACAAATTCCCGGATACGCTTGTTCTCCCGGTATTCCAGCGGTTCCACCAGAGGCATATTGTCATACAGTTGCAAACCATAAGTATAATAAATGTAGTCAAATTCATCGTCATTGACATGCATTTCTTCCCCAAGTACTGCAAACTTCCGCAAAAATTCTCCGTAATCATACTTATCCCGCAATGCCGCATTCAGATTCAGCAGCAGGCTTCCTGCCCCAAATCCCTGTTCATGGGAAAACATTTCCAGATCCGTCTTTGCATGCTGGCTGACTTCCTGCCATTCTCCCTGACGCTGCCCCACCAGTGCTTCATCAATCTCTTCCTGCTCACCTTCTTCTCCGGTGTCTGCCTCATGACAGCCGATCATGGCCGTCCGCGTATCCGTGGTAATGCTATCATTTCTGCGCTCCTGATTCTGTGTTTCTTTCACCGGAATCCATTTCAGATGATCATCCCACATAAAAAGAGGCTCCTCCCGGAAAAACTCTGCCGCCTTCTCCGGATGCTCACAGAGCCAGCGATAGATTTTCTCCGCCGTCAGAATCGGTACCTGTTTCTGCAGCCGTGACAGGATCCGTTGCATCTGTCCATCACGCTCCAATTTTACTGATTGCAGATTCAGATCAAATATCACATGTTCTACCGCCAGATCTGTTGCCAGATCCCAACACTCCCGATCTAGTTTTTCATACTGGAAAGGATGGCTGAAGATACAGTGAAAGATCATATGTAAAAATGCCCTGGTACATGCGTTTTTTTCTTTTTTAAAGGCATGTAGCACATACTCCGGATTGTAATACATCGTCTCTCCGTCCACACCAAAGGCCGCCACACTGTCCGCCGCTATCAGCGGCATCCGAAACAGTGCCCGATCCAGAAACCGCATGGATATCATCAGTTCATCCCTGGCATACACCATAATTTTGCCCGCCAGTTCCCGTGCAGTGTCCTGCTGCTCCTGTGTCTGTTCCGTCTCCTGCATTCATTTTTCTCCTCTAATATTTGTTAAAACTGTACCTGACCGTTGCTGACCCACCAGACACCACATTCATTCTGGACATATCCCTGATAGGAAAAATCCACACATCCGTTTTTCACCAGCCACCAGCCATTTCCGTTGTCCACCAGTCCATTATAGTTAAAGTCCACGTAGCCATTTCTTATCAGCCACCAGCCGTTTCCGTTGTCCACCAGACCGTTATAGGTAAAGTCCACGCCGCCATTTCTCACCAGCCACCAGCCGTTTCCATTGTCCACCAGACCGTTACTTCCGAAATTAACATGTCCATTCTGGATCATCCACCAGCCACAGGCATTCTGTGCCAGGCCCGTATACTGAAAATCTACTTTTCCTGTGGTAATTTTCCACCAGCCATAGGTATTTTCACAGACATCATCATCGAAATTCACTTTTCCTTCACAGACTTTCCACCAGCCATACTGACCACCTACGGTTCCCGGCAGGACATCTGTTGCCTGAAAGCATACCTGGCCTCCATATACATACCACCAGTTGGATCCGTTTTGTTCATAGCCGACATAGCTAAAATCCACCTGACCATTGGTGATCTTCCACCAGCCATAAGCGTTTTCTGCCAGACCGGAAAAATCAAAATCTACCCGTCCATTCGTGATTTTCCACCAGCCACAGGCATTGGAGGCCACTGTATTACAGAAGTTTACCTTGCTGCCGATGACATACCACCAGGTATCATTTCCATTTACAAGCCCCCTTACCAGCCCGTTACAATGGAACGTGATCCGGCCGTTTTCCACATACCACCAATCGCCATCTTTTGCGACAAAACCGGTATAATCATATGCCCAGGATCCGTTTTTTACATAAATCCACTGTCCGTCCTGCTGCTGATACAATCCGGTATATGGTCTTCCGGCGGAATCCTCATAATCATAATGATCCACCACATGCACCGTCAGACGCGCCAGCAATGTACCATCCGACATCCGGGCATCCACATACTGATCCCCGGATGCTGCACCGGCCGTCAGTATTCCGGTCCGGAAGTCATAAGATAATCCGGCAGATGTCACGTAACTCACCTGTTTTGACAGATAAACCGGATCCAGTATACCAACCAGCACCATATCATTATTTTTGCGCAGCGTCACCTGACTGACTGCCTGATACTCTGCATCTCTCCAGACGAAATTTCTCTGACCCGCAGAGGCACCGTATACCACTGCATACATATTATCTGCCGCCACAATGCCATTTTCATTATGCCCGATCTGGGAAAAATGGATATCATGATGAGCATCATTGATACAAGTCGGAATAGCATAAGCCCCATTGCGCACCGGATAGGTAAAAATGCCATACGGATAGCGATTCCGGAAATACTGTGCCGTCCCTTCATCGGTAATCCACTGTTCATGCACATTGCATACCACATAAATGTTTGACAGCTCCGGGCTGGCACCCATACCATACTGTGCAATACGAGGGCCTGTAAGATAAAGATCATCCGTATATTTGTGTGTACCGGCTGCAGTTCTTGTGGTAATGATCCCACATTTTTCCACCGGAACACGCGCTGTAAAACCCTGATACATGCTCAGGAAGTACTGTCGGTAATCCGCTGCCTGTATTGTCAGACTGTCCAGCTCCCCCTGCATCCAGAACATAAGCTGATTTCCTGTGGTATAATGTCCTGCTGCAATCTCTGCCGCATAAACCTGTCGTACAAGCTGCGCTGTCACTGCTGCCCGCTCATAGACATCATTTCCCGGTACCCACTCATAAATTCTGGAACCGGAATATGCCAGATTGGCAATCCACACTTTATCTCCGGTCCGTTGCCGCCACTCATAGGCAATGGCACTGTCCATGCCACCTTTCCCCCGATTTGGAAGCACTTCTGTCGTCAGTGTATTTAACGGATATTGCAGCTCAGTTCCAGCCAGTGAGTACGTACTTGTCAGAGCCTGTGGTACAAATTTATTCGCATTGTAACGCGTTCCATACTCTGACCAGAAAATATCAGTCATATAGTTCGATGGATTCATAGCAGTCGGCAGGTAAGTAGAATATACTGCTCCTGCCGTATTTAAAATATTTTTGTCGTTTTCATATCCTGTATTCCAGGAGCACATGCCCTCCATATTGCTCTGACCCAGCAGATAAATCAACGTCAGCCGTGCCGGTTTTACATCAATACGCAGATTCCTATACTGCGCATTCCTGCCACTGCCCTTTTTCAGTACGACTGTCGCTGTACCGGTGCCGGCAGCTGTCAGTGTTGTATCCGAAGTCTTTACCAGTACATTATTGTCCCTGACATAACTGACCTGACCATTCTGTACCTGACGTGACGTCACAATCTGTCCACTGATCCGCTCAATCACATAATCCGGATAATCGTTCTGGATCGAATACCGGTCATCATAATACATCGTCAACGCTGCTTGGTAAGCCAGCTGCTGTGCCAGATCAGACTGTTCTGAAATCTCTGCCGCACGGACTGTCTGCGCACCTGACAGACAAACAAATACTGCACAGATAAACCATATCAAACTCTTTTGAAAAATTTTTTTCATTAAAATCCTCTTTTCCTATTACACCTGTATCTGAAACCTTTTTATGTAGAGAAGCAGCTATCCCAGGCAGATTTCCCTGCAGGAACAGCTAGTGCTTCTCTTTTGCGCTCACCTTTTTATCTATTTTATGAACATATTAATACTAATTAGATAGCATAACAAATTTCATTCATTCTGACAAGACCTCCCGTCTCTTCTCTGTTCGTATAACCTGTCTCTTCTCTGTTTCTCATTTTTCTTTTTGTCTGCAAAAAGTTCCTCCGTTATCGCACAGTTACACCATTTCCTCAATCCGGAGCAATTCGTTATATTTTGCCGTACGCTCCCCCCTGCAGGGTGCCCCGGTCTTGATCTGTCCACAATTGAAAGCCACTGCAATATCTGCGATCATGGTATCCTCTGTCTCCCCGGAACGATGAGATACCACCGTCTGGTAACCGTTTCGTTTCGCCAGCACGATTGACTCAAAGCTTTCGGAAAGAGTCCCGATCTGGTTGATTTTCACCAGTATCGCATTTCCTGCTTTTCTCCGGATGCCTTCTTTCAGACGTTTCGGATTTGTCACAAAGAGATCATCTCCCACAAGCTGCACCTGATCTCCCAAACGCCGCGTCATCTCACACCATCCATCCCAGTCGTTCTCCTGCAGCCCGTCCTCAATGGATACAATCGGATAGCGGCAAATCAGTTCTTCGTAATAAGAAATCATTTCCTCGGTAGTCCGATGCACCGGCAGTGAAATCGCTTCTGACAGCTTCAGCCTTGTCTCTCCCGGAAAATCATACACCCCGGAATCCTTGTTATATAATTCACTTGCTGCCACATCCAGTGCAAATGCTATCTGCCGGCCCGGTTCATATCCGGCCTCTTCCACTGCACGCATCAGATAATCCAACACTTCCTCTGCATTTTTCAGATCCGGTGCAAATCCACCCTCATCTCCTACGCCAGTGCTATATCCTTCTTTTTCCAGAATTTTTTTTAAACTATGATACACTTCCACACACCAGCGCAGTCCTTCCCGAAAAATAAAATTGCCTTCATCATCCCGTGCCCCCACCGGCACGATCATAAACTCCTGAAAATCCACCGTGTTGTCTGCATGACGCCCCCCATTCAAAATATTCATCATCGGCATTGGCATCCGGATTCCGTATACACCGCCCAGATAACGGTGTAATGGCAGATTCAATGCCTTTGCACAAGCCTTTGCACAGGCCATAGAAACAGACAATGTCGCATTTGCCCCAAGATTGCACTTATTCTCCGTACCATCTGTACAATTTAAAATCTGATCGATCAACACCTGATTCGCTGCATCTTTTCCAAGCAAAACGGCCTTGATCCGGTCGTTGACATTGACCACTGCCTGATGCACGCCTTTTCCGTGATACCGCCCGGAATCCGTATCCCGCAGTTCCTTCGCCTCATGCTCCCCGGTGCTCGCTCCGGAAGGTACACTTGCACGCCCGGTAAATACATGTTCCCCGTCCTTTACTTTCACTTCTGCTTCCACTGTCGGATTCCCTCTGGAATCCAGAATCTCTCTCGCATACACATCCACAATTTCCAGATAAACAGCCATATTTTTTCCTTTCTGCATTAAAAGTATAGTTTCCATTCATACAGCTGATATTTTTCAGCCAGAACAGACAATTCTTTGTAAAGCGGACATTCGCAATCCGCTTTCGACACTTACTTATTCTGCGTTCAAATAAAAGTATCCGCTATTCTTCTTTTTTTATACATCAATACATAGTTGTCTATACAAAAAAGACATACAAAATACCTTTGGTTTAGAATTGCATTAATTGTACCAAAGTTAGTATTCCCAAAAAAGTGACCGGCATGTATCATTCACTGCTTATACACACCAGTCACTTTTCTGCTTCTACTATTTATTTCAAATTTTTCTTAAATCAGATGGATTTCATTCTCCTCAGCCACATATTTTCCATCATCCATATGTGGTCGTACAAATGGCACTTCTGCTCTGTGATAAAATACATTATGATGGATCCACGCATCCGGATTTCCGGACGGACTGATCAGCCCTCCCAGATCATCCACGCTGACATTATAACGGAATTCATTATGAATGGCTTCTTCCAGGCAGAACATGACACAGCCTCCCTCATTTAAATGGCTGTAATTATACTGATATAATGTGCCATCCCCGGAGTCTGCATCCCATGCCATACTATCCTGATTCAGCCGCATATCACGCATTTCATTATAAGTAAGTAACGCATCTTTGCACTTCCATGGCCAGATTCCCGCCGCCACTTTTCCTGCCCGATCCTCCGGTTCAGTATAATAGCGATCATTCATCTCCAACGCACAGCTGTCACCGGAATTGTACTCCACCAGCGGTTTCATGGCATACATCACGGTGATGCCATCACCACCGATTTCTTCCACATAATTATCTGCAATATAAATGTTATGATGGCCATACCGTTCAAACAACTCATCCGGCAATTCTGCCGTCATAAACTCTTTGCATTTATAACTGTATCCAACAGCAATTCCCCAACGACTCGTCCGCTTCAGATGGCATCCTCTGACACTGACATTCTCATATCGTGCCACGCCGGTTTTTTCTTCTGCTTCCGGCTTCAGACAGGTAAAATAAATACCACCATTATTCATATGTTTATCATACACATTACCTTCTACATCATGAATATATAAATTACTCAGATGTATTTCATGCAACGTTCCACGGTTCTTCGCAATTCCTGCCACACCTGTACGGTTCATCTTGTGTGGAGCAGAATATGTCTCTCCGAATACGCCCCCTTCATTGCTGATCTCCAGATTCTCCACCGTCAGATACTCGCAATCATATAACAATACCGCAGATGAAACATACCCTCTGTATACATGTGTCGGTGCATCAAGCTCATTTCCATAATCCTGATACCAGATGCCCTGACCATTCGTCTGGATCAAAGGCTTCGCACCGTTCCCATATGCACCAATATAAATTGGCTGTTCCTTTGTCCCCTGTACATTCAGATGCAAAAACTGATTTTCAAACACAGAACCGCGTTCCAGTAACACCTGATCACCCGGCTGCAACTTCAAACGGTTTACAGCATATAAACTCTTCAACGGCTGGTTCTCTGTTCCGTCATTCGCATCATCGCCGTGAAGCGAACTGACATAATAACAATGTCCATAGTTCCCTATGCTGCTTTCACTTTTAGTTTCTTCCGGGCAGCTTTTATCTTCTCTCAGACGCTTCTCCTCCTGCATCTGATTCCAGATTTTTTCAAACTCTGTTATCCACTGAACTGCATTATCTGACTTTTCATCTGACACATCCTGTTCCGATATTTCGTTTACGGCCGTTTCACTCAAATATGTATTTGCTGCTACACTTTCTAGGAATTCCTGATACTCTTGTACCTTCAACCACTTTTCAATGATCAGGTCTACTTCTTCATACGAAAACAGATCACCATGATACCTGGTAAACAGATCCTGGTTTGCATCATAAAATGCCCGCTTCTCATCCTCTGTATAAACATGACATTTATGATTTCCAACCATTTCGCCCTTATATGTCGCAAAAGCCAGCTGTATACTCTTCAGTTCATAATCCAGATACATCTCCGGAGTCAGATACCGCACACCAAAAGCCGCTGTTCCATTTTTCCATGCATCCGCATTCTTCCATTCCGTTTCTGCACGCCGCTGATCCACAGTCCGCTCAACGGCATCAATAAAATGATCGGTACTTCCAATTCCAAACTCTTCCGCCTGCGCCTTCATGAAAGCATTCTTTTGTTTCCATCTCTGATAAAAACCATTCGGCGAACAATCCTCATATACACCCAGCAGATTTGCAACCCGATAGGCCGCATAAATTTCCTGCTGATTTTCACACAATTTTCCCATCTTCTTAAACTTCTCCCGATTCTACATTTTAATACAAAGAATCCCAACAGAAACCTACCGTTTGAGAATAATGGTTGAGAACGGTTTCATCTCCCCGGTAACTTCGCCGAAAAGTACTTCTGCCCCGTCAAGTTCCGGTTTGAATGCAGTTGAAACTTTATTAAAGTTCTGGATAAACACATATTCCGCATCCTTACTCTGACGTGTGCACACCTCGATGCCTTCCGGAACTGGCTGTTTCAGCGGTCTTTCAACCCCTGCTTTTGTCACAATTTCTTCATACACGTTATCAAAGAATTTCTGCTCAGCATCTGCACAGATATAATATGCTTTTCCTTTGCCAAACTCATTGACCGTCATAGCCGGTGTTCCTGCATAAAAGTCTTCGCCATATACAAATAACGGCTCTGCTGTCTTTACGTCTACCAACTGGCAGAAACGCTCGCACTGATAAGAGACATCACCAACAACTGCTTTGACTACATTGGTCTCGCCGTCATACAGTGCATCAATTTCTGTACTGCGCAGTCCCATGACATCCATCAGACCGCCCGGTGTGCCACCAAGTACACACAGATCGTTCTCATCTACTACACCACTCCAGTAAGTCATAATAAATGTGCCGCCATTTTCCACAAATTTACGGACTTTCTCCTCGAATCCGGCACGGAACATGTAAAGCATCGGTGCAACCACGATCTTGTATCCATCCAGATCCTGCGTCATATCCGGCAGATCCACGTTAAGCCCTAACTTACGGAATGCATAATAATGCTTCTCGACGGTCTCTTTATAGAACATGCCTTTATTACGCGGTCCCTGAGCTTCTTCTACGGCCCAACGGTTTTCCCAGTCATAAATAACCGCCACATCTGCTTTTACATTTGCATGTTTCAGTTCATCGATCTGTTCTAAGTCTGCACCAACTTCTTTACACTCCTGATATGTCCGCTCGTCCTCTTTTCCATAATGATCGATCAGGGCACCATGGAATTTTTCAGTTCCACCACGACCTTTTCTGATCTGGAAATACATAACGCTATCTGAACCATGCGCTACCGCCTGCAAAGAAGCTGTCTCCAACATTCCCGGACGTTTTAATTTGCTGACAGACTGCCAGTTCGTAGGACCCGGGCAGGATTCCATCAGAATAAACGGCTCTTTCTTTAACGTACGCATAATATCATGCTGCATGCCGTTATCCATAGCAACAAGGCGTTCCGGTCCTTTGTGCCACTGCGGATAGTTATCCCAGGATACTACATCCAGTACTTTCGCCATCTCATGATAATTGATTGTAGAGAAATTATACATCAGATTGGTCGTAACCGGTTTATGATTTCCTGCATCACGCAATGCCTGGATCTCTGCTTTGCAGAAATCAATCGTCTGATCGCTGACGAAACGTTTCCAGTCCAGAACCAATCCGTGGATGGATGTCTCACCCAGCGGTGTCGGACTCTCGATCTGATCAAAATTCTGATAATCATGACTCCAGAAAGCCGTATTCCACTTACGGTTTACTTCCTTGATATCATTGTTATATTTTTTCTTTAACCAGCCACGGAATGCACTCTGACATAATGGACAATGGCACTCTCCGCCATACTCATTGGAAATATGCCACATTAAAACGCCCGGATGATCGCCAAAGCGTTCTGCCAGTTTCATATTCATCTGACGTACTTTCTGACGATAGATCGGAGATGTGTAGCAATGGTTATGACGCTGTCCGAAGATATTTTTCTGACGCATCTCATTTACACGCAGCACTTCCGGATAACGGTCTGCCAGCCAGTGCGGACGCGCGCCGGACGGAGTGGCAAGAAACACATAAATTCCATTTTCATACAGGTGGTTGATGATTTTTTCCATCCATTCAAAATCATATACACCTTCTTCCGGCTCCAGTTTTGCCCATGCAAAAATACCAAGTGAAACCGTATTGACATGCGCTTTCTTCATCAGACGGATGTCCTCTTCAAGAATCTCCGGATATTCCAGCCACTGATCCGGATTATAATCTCCACCGTAACATAAACGATCAAATTTCACGCCCATTTTTCATTTCCTTTCCGAACTTATTAAGTTCTGATTCCGTATGGAACCTTTTTATTTATTAAAACCGAATAACACTTCCGGTTTTGCTCTGTTTGAAAAACCCCACGGCGAAACCACCGTGGGGTTGCATAAATTGCAATATTATGTTTGAAATGACTATTTATCTCGTCATTATTTAACGGCACCTGTAATACCTTCTGCAAACTGTTTCTGGAGTACAAAGAAGACTACCATAGTCGGGATGGAACAGAATAATACACCCATCATGATCATACCATAATCAAGTTTGTAACCACCTGTCATATTTGCGATCAACATAACCATATTCAGAGAATCACCATCTGTCATGATTACCTTTGGCCACAGGTATGCATTCCATGCATTCATGAAAGTAATAACTGCTGCAGCTGCATATGTGGATTTCATAACCGGCATATACATCTGGAAAAAGATCTTAAACTCACTCAGACCATCAATTCGTGCAGCTTCTACGATATCTACCGGGAATGCACGGGAATTCTGTCGGAACATCATGATCATAAACGGCGTGGAGATCATCGGAAGGAAGAAACCAACAGCTGTATTGATCAAGTGTGCCTTTGTAAACATACGGTACAACGGAACGATTGTTGCTACCTGAGGAATCATCATACCAAGAAGGATAACTGAGAATAATTTATCTTTCCATTTGTCATGATAAATCTCATATCCATAACCTGCCAGTGAACAGATGAGCAGACAGATTACGGTAACTGAAATTGCATAAACGAAAGAGTTCTTCATTGCCAGTGCCAGCGGCTGCTGATCGATCAGATTTCTGAAGTTCTCAAGTGCTGCTGTACCAAATGTTAATTTACCTCTCGAAATATCAACATAGTCATTTGTAGCAGCCATGATCATCCAGTAGAACGGGAATACCGATACCAAAGACACGATTGCAAGGAAAATATAAGTAGGAATCAGACGACGCTGAATCATTGATTTGTTTTTCTTTTTAGTCACGTGTATCACCTACTTTCATATTGATAAACGCAAGGATTGCCACAAGGATAAATACGAAGAATGACATTGCGGATGCGTATCCGAAGTTAGGAGAACGCACGAAACATGAGTTGTAAATATAATGTGACATTGTAATGGTTGCATTTGCAGGTCCGCCGTTTGTCAGGTTGACTGACTCATCGAACAACTGCAATGTACCGTTAATTGACATGATAAACGTCATGATAATTGTCGGTTTTAACAATGGTACGGTAATGCTCCAGAATGTCTTCCATCCGTTGGCACCATCAATTTTAGCTGCCTCATATACGGAGTACTCAATGTTCTGTAAGCCGGCCAGGTAAAATACCATGTTGTAACCTGTCCATCTCCATACCAGCGCGATAATGATTACAAACTTGGCGCTCATGGCATTTCCAAGGAAATTATATCCTGTATCAAGAATACCAAGTCCGATTAAAGCATTATTGATAAATCCATCCTGAGCGAACAGGAAACGGAAGATCAATGCATAAGATACCAGAGATGTTGCACATGGAAGGAATACACATGTACGGAAGAAGCCTCTCAGTTTCAGATCTCTGTTGTTCAAAAGCTGTGCAAGTAAAATTGCAAGCACAAGCATAATTGGTACCTGAATAATCAAGTAAAAGAATGTATTTCCAACGGAACGTAAAAATACTTTATCCTGGAACATACGTACATAATTTGAAAATCCGGCAAAGTGCATATTCAGACCTCTACCAGTCTGTAAAGAAATGATAAATGCCTTTACCATCGGGAAAAAGCTCATAATTGCAATCATTGCAGATGCCGGCACCAGGAATAGCCATCCTGCCGCTTTCTGCTTTGCAACTAAGGTCATGCCTTTTTTCTTAGGTTCCACCTCAAAACCCCCTTCGCAAATAATATTCGGGGAACTGCCAGGCAGCCCCCCGCATATTTTTAAAAATAGGTTGTCATCTCAAAATCAGAAATGAATTACTGCATAGAAAATTCAACTTCAGCCTGTGCATCAGCAATTGCGGAATCAGTATCAGCACCGTTCATGATGTTCTGGATCTGTGTTCCGATTGCATTACGTCCATCATAGTAGTATGGGCTTGTATTGTTTGCAGGTGTCAGTTTGGAGTAGTCTACAATTGTCTTGTAGATCGGCTGATCACTCCAGTATGCCACTGGCTCAGCATATTTCTCAGACTCTCCTGCCGGAAGGTATGTAGCAATAGCACCAGTTGACGCAAGGATCTTATCATAAAGTTCTACGCTGCCAGCAAATGTGCTCTTTAAGAAGTCAATTGCCAGATCTTTGTTCTTGCAGTTGGATGTAATATACCAGGAAGAACCACCGTTGTTAGAGTAGTTTGTTGCGTTTGGAGTTTTGATCAGTTTCGGCATATTTGTAATTTCCCATTTGCCAGCTGTATCTTCCATACCCTGGATAGTAGCGATAATCCAGTTACCATTGATAACGCCTGCAACACTTCCTTTTGTAATAGATGTTACATAGTCATCCCATTTGTTTACTTCGAGGTAAATTCCCTCATCTACCATTGTTTTGTAGATATCGATACACTCTTTTAATGCAGCATTGTCTGTCATAGCCGGTTTTCCATCTTCATCAAAGAGGGAAGCTCCTGCGGACTGAAGCATCATCATAATTGTATCTGGGGAATCAGCCTGTCCGGATAACATATATGTACCTGTTTTAGCTTTAACATCTTTACCGATCTCGATAAATCTGTTCCAGTCAATATCTGTCAGATCTGCTGTTGTGTAACCAGCCTGCTCAAGAATATCTGTTCTGTAAGCACCGATTACAGCACCGTTATCGAACGGAACACCGTAGTTTTTGCCATCAACTGTTGAATAAGCAAGTTTTCCAGCCGGGAACTGAGAGAAATCAATTCCGGAATCTGTTAAGTCTTCAAATGCTTCCGGATAAGCTGTTACGAATTTCTGATAAGAGTTATCCTGCATCAGAACGATATCCGGTAATGTGGAGAGATCTCCACCTTCTGCTGCTGCGATTAATTTGGACTCACAGTCATCGGATAATGTCTCAACTACTTTGAGATTGAAATCCGGATGATCAGCTTTGTAGATGTTTGCAGCTTCTTTGATTGCCGGAATATTGAATTTTGGATCCCATGTCCAAACAGTTAAGGTGTCGCCACCCTCACTTGCTCCGCCATCAGACTCAGCTGCTGCGGATGTGTCATTGTCTTTTGTGCCACCCTTGTCACCGCCATTGCTGCCACAAGCTGCCATAGAAGCTACCATAGCACCAATGAGCATAAGTGAAATTACTTTCTTTTTCATGTTTTCTCCTCCTCATGAATTATTCTGATGCATAAAGTCATTTGTTCATATTAATCAAATATTGTTTTATCTCCTGCATCAAGATGTATATATTATACTATACACACATATAGTATAGTTTGCATTTTTTCTCACGATACACGCATATTTGACTTTTTATCGTCATGTTGCATATTTTTTATTTTTAATGGTATCTTCTTTTTATCTTTTTTTGCATTTTTCTCTTTTTTTCGACTATTTTTTTTCACTTTTTCGTGTTTTTCACGAATAAAATACGGGGATTCTACAATATTTTCACCAATTACCGTATGGTAATGTAAAAAAGAATCATATGGCAGTTATCTGTTTTCTAACCACACATATGATTCTTTTTCTTTTTTCATAATATTTACCAGCCTTTTTCCACCAGTATATTGAAATCTGCCAGTCTGGTTTCAAAATTCTCCGGTGACTTTTTCCAGTGATACGGTGACGTACCCACGATTCGTTTGAAATTCCGGTTAAACGTAGATGTCGTGGAAAATCCCACCTTCACAGCAATTTCTTCCATGGAATACCCCGTTTTACGAATCATATCACAGGCTTTTTTAATCCGGACCTGATTCAGATAATCCACCGGTGTCATTCCCATATTTTCCTCAAAGAGTCTGCGAAAATGAGACTCACTCATATGACACACAGAAGCAATCTGCGCAATCTTTGTCGGATTGGCAAAATTATCACGGATGTGCTCCAGTGCAGGACGAATCTGATCGAATCCGTTCTTCTGGCGTACACCTTCCGTAGTCGGACCCAGCTTATTGTTCAGCCGGGCGAGCATCATCATCAGAGACAAGGAAAGACCTCTGACACTCTCCCGGTAAAAATCCGGTTTCTGCTGCATCTCATAAAAAATAGCAGAAACAATGCGGTTCAGATTCGGAACCGTCTCCTTTTTACCGATGTATGCTCTCTGGTTGATATTTTCCAACATCTTCTGCTGCATCAAAATATCATCCGGATAAACGGATGCCAGGATCTTCTCCGGGTCTACAAATAAGTAAGCCCATGTATTTCCTTCCGGTGCCTGCGGCATCGTGCTGTGCGGGAAATTTGCGGGGATAATACTCAGCATACCGGTTTCAAAATGTACGTTTTCTTCTTCCAGGCGCATAATACCATATCCCTGAACGCAAAGACCGATCTCCAACAGATTGTGAAAGTGAAGCCCGTCTTCCTCTGTCTGGTATTTATTCTGCCAGTTCTGATTCTGTAAGGCAATCAGGAACTCGTTTTGCGGAATATCGTAATAGCGCAATTCCATTTTACCTTTCGCTTTTTTCATCGCATATACACCTTCTGCGGATAAACACGTTTGACTGCTTCCAGCATGCTGTCGTTCAAATCCAGTAACAGTTTGATTTTTTCTTTGTTCTCATACACGATCATCGTATAATACGGAATATTGTCATCGTAAGAAGTATAGTCAAACTTTTTCAGTTTTTCCGTACCACCGTTCTTGCGATATTTTGCCACGGCTTCATGCCAGTTCGGTGCGATCACTTCCATATCCTGCATCATCAGCGTATGTGCTGTTTTCCGGCGCCGCTTTCCCCGGATCACAGCTATAGTCAGCACGCCGTTTTCCAGGCAATATTCGTACTCCCGGTCAGTATTAATAGAAAAAATATAGTACAGCACTGCAAACAAAAATGCAGGAAGCATCAGTCCCGTATCAAAAATGATTGCAAGAATTACCAGTACCACAGCCATCACAACCATAAATATGGACAATGGTTTTGCAAACCGTTTTGATTTCCGCTTTACCTGTTGCGTAATCTTATAGTCATTCATTCAGTCAAAAAAATCCTTTCAGTCCGCATATCCGTTTGGATTCTGACTCTGCCATCTCCAGGAATCGGCACACATATCCTCAATACCGTACTGAGCCTCCCAGCCAAGCTCTTTCTTTGCTTTTGCCGGATCACAGTAGCACATAGCGATATCACCCGGGCGACGCGGTTTAATTGCATAGTTAATCGCATGTCCGCATGCTTTTTCAAATGCATGAACTACCTGAAGTACACTGTATCCGTTTCCGGTACCGAGATTGTAAATGGATACACCCTCATTATCTGCCAGCTTCTCAACAGCTTTTACATGACCGAGTGCCAGATCTACGACATGGATATAATCGCGCACGCCGGTTCCGTCCGGTGTATCATAGTCATCTCCGAATACACCAAGGCATTCTAATTTTCCGATAGCAACCTGAGCGACATACGGAAGCAGATTGTTCGGGATACCTTTCGGATCTTCACCAATCTTACCGCTCTTGTGTGCTCCGATCGGATTAAAGTAGCGAAGTAATACTACATTCCATTCCGGATCAGAAGTATGGATATCTGTCAGGATCTGCTCCAACATACTCTTGCTCCAGCCATACGGATTGGTGCATGTTCCTTTCGGGCACTCTTCTGTGATCGGGATGATTGCCGGATCTCCATATACTGTTGCGGAAGAACTGAAGATGATATTTTTGCATCCGTGATGACGCATAACATCTGTCAGCACAAGTGTTCCGCCGATATTGTTCTGATAATATTCGATTGGTTTTGCGACAGACTCGCCAACTGCTTTTAATCCTGCGAAATGGATAACAGCATCGAACTTGTTTTCATCGAAAACTTTGTTCATGGCATCTCTGTCCTGAATATCTGCTTTGTAAAATTTCACTGCTTTGCCTGCGATCTCCTGTACACGATCCAGTGCTTTTTCGCTGGAATTGTAAAGATTATCTACGACAGTTACTTCATAACCTGCGTTCAGCAGTTCGACACATGTATGGCTTCCGATGTAGCCTGCGCCTCCGGTTACTAAAATATGCATACTAATTTCCTCCTTATATATACATTTTTATAACGGTTCAGAACCAGCCCGTAAAATTGCATTTACGATGCGCCCCTGAATAGTTATATTCTATAAACTTGCAATAAATCTGTCAAATGCTTTTCTGCCTTCTTCGGTGCATTTATATACACCGGCATCTTCCAGTACCTTTACAAAAACTTTTCCGATTTCCTGCTGCAGAATATCTTCTACATTTTCTTCCGTAAATGTATACTGATCACGGAAAGTCTCTACCCAGTCTGCATGTTTTTCAATGGTCTCATTGGAACGGATGTCTTTGCCTTCCAGAATATAGGCAGCCAGCTCATCCATCTCATTCTTCAGACGGGCCGGAAGTACCGCAAGCCCCATCACCTCGATCAGACCGATATTTTCTTTTTTGATGTGATGCAACTCTGCATGCGGATGATATACACCCAACGGGCATTCTTCCGTGGTGATATTGTTACGCAATGCCAGATCCAGCTCATATTTGCCATCACGCATACGCGCGATCGGTGTAATCGTATTATGCGGTTCTCCATCTGTCTCTGCAAAAACAAATGCATCTTCGTCGGTATAACCACGCCATGCTTTCAGAATGTGATCTGCAAGTTCTACCAGCCTTTCATCATCATTGCTGCGGATACGGATCACAGATAACGGCCAGTGCACAATACCTGCTTCCACATCTTCAAATCCCGGAATGGTAATGTTCTTCTCAAACTCTGCCTTTTCCATGGCAAAGGTGTAGTGTCCTCCCTGGAAATGATCATGGCTCAAGATAGAACCGCCAACAATCGGCAGATCCGCATTGGACCCAAGGAAATAATGTGGAAACTGTTTTACAAAATCGAACAGTTTACGGAAGGTAGCACGTTCAATTTTCATCGGTGTATGCTCGCCGTTAAATACGATGCAGTGCTCGTTATAATATACATACGGTGAATACTGAAATCCCCAGTTTCCGCCATTGATCGTGATTGGAATGATACGATGGTTCTGCCGGGCCGGATGATTCAGACGCCCTGCATAACCTTCATTTTCCACACAAAGCTGACACTTCGGATAAGCAGACTGTTTTGCCAGTTTTGCTGCCGCAATGGCTTTCGGATCTTTTTCCGGTTTACTCAGATTGATGGTGATATCGATCTCGCCATACTCTGACGGCACTTTCCAGCGACGGTCTTTTGCAATACGATCCTTACGGATATAGTTGGTAGCCACACTGAAGTTATAATAATGATCGGTCGCTTTCTTCGGGTTTTCTGCATAGTCCTCACGGAATTTCGCGATCACCTGTGCCGGACGCGGGGTCAGACAGTTCATCAGCTTTGTATCAAACAAATCTCTGGATACGATTCCACCATCCTCCAGTACACCGCTCTCCAATGCTTCATCCAGAAGATGCCCCAATGTATCTGCCAGATTGATCTCTGTGCCGACTTCTTCGGCTGTCGGTGCCTCATAATCATCTTTTTTCATTACTTCAAGAATCTGGTTCGTACTGTAAATCCGCTCCTCCTCCGGGATCAGACCGGACTCAATTCCGTACTGTACCAGTCTTGCCACATATAAATCAGACATTTCGTATGTTCCTCCTCCTATCACACAGCAGTAAGAATGCCGAAGGCATTCCTGAATTATGCTAATACTCTTCCGCCGTCACCGATTTCTACTACATAGAAATCAGCCGCATAACCGATTTTCTCCAGATATGCTTTTCCTACATTTTCAATAAATTTATCTACGCAGTCTGTTTTTACAATACTTACGGTACAACCACCGAAGCCTGCTCCGGTCATACGGGAACCGATAACGCCTTCCTGCTCCCATGCATTCTCTACCAATGTATCCAACTCAATGCCGGTTACTTCGTAATCGTCACGGAGAGATACATGAGATGCGTTCATCAGTTTTCCGAACTCTTCCAGATTACCTGCTTTCAGGGCATCTACTGCTTTTAATGTACGCTGATTCTCATAAACGGCATGTTTTGCACGACGCTGACGTACTTCACTCTTGATCAGATCTTTGTTTGCCTCAAACTCTTCCTCAGAAAGTTCACCAAGTGCTTTGATGTCCAGTTTTGTCTGAAGTTCTGCCAGAGCTTCCTCGCACTCTGCGCGGCGCTCGTTGTATTTGGAATCCCCAAGACCACGTTTCTTGTTGCTGCATGCGATAACAATCTTCTCATCTGCCAGTTTGATCGGTGCATATGTATAGGAAAGATCACTGGTATCCAGGAAGATAGCCTGATCTTTTTTGCCCATTGCGATGGCAAACTGATCCATGATACCACAATTTACACCATTAAAGTTATTCTCGGAATACTGACCAAACAATGCAATGTCGATCATGGAAATATCATCATATCCAAAGAGATCACGCAGTGCTACGCCGGTTACAACTTCTACGGATGCAGAAGAGGAAAGTCCGGAACCATTCGGGATATTTCCGAATAACAGCATATCAAAACCACAGTCAACCGGGTAGCCTTTCTCAATGAATGCCCATACAACCCCCAGTGGATAGTTAGTCCAGTCAAGTGCTTTGTCATATTTCAGATTATCAAGACTCGCCTCGATCACACCAAGACTCTCAAAGTTTGTAGAATAAAAACGGAAGTTGCGGTCTTCACGTTTTCTGACAATCGCATAGGTACCAATGGTCAGTGCACATGGAAATACATGTCCGCCATTATAATCGGTATGCTCACCGATCAGGTTTACTCTGCCCGGAGCAAAATAGCTGCGGATATCACCTTCGCTTCCAAATTTTTCTTTAAATACTTTTACTAACTGCTCTTTCATCGAACCCCTCCATCTTCTTCATTTTTCTTTTTATTACATTTTAACACTCCAGAGCCAGTGTTTTTCTTTTCCGCTCTGACTAAGTTCATTGTACTTTCTTTCTGCAAAAATTCCTATATGGAAATGTGTGCAAAATATGTAAAAATGTTGTTTTTTCTTTTTCTTTATGCTAATCTTGATTTATCATAGGGGGCAAAAAAATGAGTGATTTTTACAAAGATTCTTACAAAATACGCAAATATGAACTTTTTTCCCTGTCAGTATGCAATGTAGGCCATCAAAAATGTGACCCAAACCACCACTGGGGACCCGGCGTGAAAGATCATTACCTGATCCACCACATCGTGACCGGCAAGGGATACTATCACTGCAACGGAAAACTCTATACACTGAAGACCGGGGATTCCTTTCTGATCTATCCAAATCACGAAGTCTGGTACTATGCCGACAAGGAAAATCCATGGGAATATTCCTGGATCGGATTTACCGGAAACGATGCACCTTCCATACTGAAGGCCACACGGTTCACACCATCCTTTCCGGTGACCTACAATAACATCCACAGCGGTGAGATCAACCAGCGCATGAACCAGATTTACAATACCCGTGGCAATGACTTTATCAACTCGGTGGAAATGGCCGGTTATCTATACATGCTCCTTGCTATTTATATGAGGGAAGCAGAAAATAAGAACAAACTGAGCCGTAAGGAAAGTTATGTCATAAAAACCATTGAGTACATTTCTTCCAATTACAGTTCTCCCATTACCGTGAATGACATGGCAGCATATGTCGGGCTGAGCCGCAGCTATCTGTGCCGGGCATTTCAGGCGGTACTGAATAAGTCCCCGAAAGAATATCTGAGTGAGTATCGCATCAAGCAGGCTTGTTATCTGCTGACGCATAACGAAATGTCTATGATCGATATTGCAGAATCCGTTGGATTTGAAAACAGTCTCTACTTTTCCAAGGTATTTCATAAACAGATGGGGATGCCTCCCACGGAATATGCACGGCAGCACAAAACTTCCGTTCCCGGGGAGGCTTGAGATTAATTTTTATTTTTTATTTTTTGTTTTTTTATTTAAGGCGAAATCAGAGAAAATTTCCTCACTCACTAGACGTTCATTACCCTCATTTCACTTCGGTTTCATCGCGCTCGTTTCCACGCCTGAAAAAGAGGTCGTTCCCACTCGCGCAAAACCTCGTAAAACTCGGTCATTCACTTAATCGTTCGTTGAGGAAATTTTCTCTGATTTCGCCATTTACATATTGAAAAATAACATTCAAATTAAGCACTCATCCTGACATATCTGTTTTTTTGCGCGTACGATACAATGCGCATTTTAGTAATCCCATATATGCACGCGCGGCATGTAATGGCGCCGTAGTGTAAATAGAACAAAACTGAAAATAACTCCAAACAATGGAGCGTTGGAAAATTTTCGTCGTGGCTGTTGCGTCTGGCCCGACCGCGTGAGTGTGTCTGAGGCTGCTGTTTTTGC
>OFME01000282.1_pt1 | contig 43313 bp, 41 predicted proteins | sample 1541381 | NCBI WGS metagenome assembly OFME01 (sample SAMN04209243, study PRJEB22552) | human gut metagenome | biome: gut; material: feces | host: Homo sapiens | place: USA: Oklahoma
TGCCGCCTGAGCCCAAAGCAGGGCTTATTTTCAATTGGTGGAGATGAGGGGAGTCGAACCCCTGTCCGAAAGCATTGCCATGCAACTTTCTCCGAGCGCATCCAACATACTTTATTTCGGGGCATCATCGCCTATTGGCGGGCTAATCAGTCCCTATCTCGATGGATTTCCCACGCGACCTCCGAGAATTGGCCCTGTGGTATCCTGCAAGTGTCGTTCACTTTCCTTCAGCAGGAATGAAGAAAAGGAACGTTAGCAATTAAGCTGCTAAAGCGTAAGAATCTTCTGCGTTTATAACGCGTTTCCACCGTTTTATGGGGTTGATGGAATCCCAGCTCGCTTATCACACAACATCTACCCCCGTCGAAACCAGTACATCCCCAGGGTTTATATGAACTTCATCATAGCACATCCATCGCCAAAAAGCAATGAAAGTAAAATGAGTTACACTGAGCCGAGAATGACTGCATGATTATCAGAAATCTTTTCATTAATATTAATAATTTTCATGATTTTTATTTATTTTCTTCATTTATTGTATAAAATAGCGTTATGTCTTTTCCTATTATAGCTGTAGGAATATAATAGACTTACTTATTTTTAAGGAGCGTGTTATGATGAGCACAAAAACAAAAACAGCACCCCTCAGCAGTTACCGGGATCCGATCATTCTAATTACAGGATGCGTGATTGGGGCTATATTGGGCCTTGTTTTTGGGGACAAGGTCTCTTTTCTCAAACCGATTGGACAGATTTTCCTCAATCTCCTCTTCTGCCTGATTGTTCCCCTTATTTTCTTTTCCATTGCGGGCTCCATTGCTAATACGAAGGATACGGGCAAGGTCGGCAAGATGATTGGACTAACGCTCCTTATTTTTGTAACGACGGCCATCCTTTCTGCCATCTTGATCCTTGTCGTGACCCATTTTACAGGGGTTCCGACAAATTTTACGGCCGTGACCAAAAATGCAGCGGCAGCAAAGCCCATCAGCGTCAGTGACCAGATTGTCGGGACCCTCACGGTCGGCGACCTGCCGCTTCTCATTTCCCGCTACCACGTCCTGCCCCTCATCATCATGACCATATTCTTTGGCATCTGCGTCTCCCGTCTTGGCGACGAAGCAAAGCCGATTATCGACTGGATGAACGCCATGACCAAGGTCTGCTATAAAATGGTGGCCTATCTCATGAAGCTTGCGCCCCTTGGCCTTGGTGCCTACTTTGCGGACCTCACCGGAACCTATGGTATTGAGCTCCTAAAAACCTATGGCAATGCCATGCTCGTCTTTTATTCCGTCGTTTTCCTTTATTTTTTCCTTTTCCTTGGTTTTTATGCTTTCCTAGCCGCAGGTCCCTGGGGCGTACGGAATTTCTTTAAGGTCATTCTCGCTCCGGCCCTGACGGCCCTTGGGACACGTTCGTCAGCAGCAACGATTCCGCTTCAGATGGAAGCCTGTGATAAACTGGGCGTACCGCGTGACATCTCAAGTGTTGTCATTGCCATGGGCGCAACTTGCCATATGGATGGAGCCTGCATCGCCATGGTCTATGCCGAAGTGCTGGCAACGACGATGTTTGGGGTTCCCCTCGAAGGCTTTGCCTTCCTTCTTGCCATTTTTGTAGGTGTAACCTCTTCTGTTGCAACAAGCAGTGTTCCAGGCGGCGGAGCGGCCGGCGAAACCATGATTGTTTCTGTTTTCAGCCTTCCCGAAGCGGCTTTTCCCATCCTGCTCATGATTGTGGAACTCTTTGATCCAGGCTGCACACTTCTCAATTCCTGCGGCGACACCGTCGTTTCCATGCTCATTACGCGCATTTTCCACGGGAAAGACTGGTATAAACAAAACTTGAACCCAAATCAGGAGGCCATAGAATGAAAATCAATGCCCAATATGTCCTGCAGGAACCGCCTTACGGAGATGCCACTCAGCCAGATTCACAGGACTTCATCCTTGAGGTTGCAGGCGACCGCCTGTTAGGCGAAGCGTACCTTCCCAGCGGCCTTTATGATGCGCCCCATCCAGCCGTTATTGTCTGCCACGGCATTCCCGGCACCAATAACAACGACGACCTATGCCAAAGCCTGCGCCGAATGGGCTGCGTCGTCATCAGGCTCTATCACCGTGGAGCCTGGGGCAGTGCCGGCACCTACTCGTTTTCTCACTGTCTAGAAGATACGGAAGCGGTCCTTTCCTATCTTGCCACAGGCGGCACGGACCGCTATGCCATTGACCCATTGCGTGTCTTTCTCCTTGGACACTCCAACGGGGGCAACACGGTTATCAACGTTGCAAAGCGCCATCCAGAACTGCGCGGCGTCATCGCCTACTGCCCCTTTGATCACAAGGGGGCGGAAACCCTTCTCGGAAAAGAAGGCCTTGCCTCCATGCTCACAGAAGCGGCCACAGTCCTTCATATCGAAAGCCCCGAAGCGTTAGTCAATGACAGTGAAACGCACCGCGACGAATGGGCCTTCCCTCTTGCTGCCTACCCTTTGAAGGATCAGAACATCCTTATCATCGGCGGTGAAAAAGATACGACAGCCCCACCCCAATACATGATCGATCCCTTCTGGAACCTTCTTACAGACCAGCAGTCTCAGGCTATTCACCAGCGTGTCGACCTTCTGGGCAACCATTCTCTTGATACGTGCCGACTGAAACTGATTGAAACGGTGGGGACGTTTATTGAAAGCCTTTCATAAGGTAAGTCAAGGAGCCTTTCCTTTCAAGGAAAGGCTCTTTTCTGGTTTGCTATGATATAATTGATGAAAAATAAGAAATCGATTCGATTGTTTCTATGGAGGGCTTATGGATTTTCGAGAACTGCAATACGTTGTCACGGTAGCGGACTGCCGGAACATCACCCAAGCATCCAAAGAACTTTTCATTTCCCAGCCATCCCTGAGCCATGCCTTGGCCCAAATTGAAAAGGAAGTGGGTGCCAAACTTTTTGACCGCTCCCATCAGCCGTTAACACTCACGGATGCAGGGCGGATCTACGTTAAGACGGCACGCCTCATTCTTCGCGAAAAAACGGATATGAAAAATCGCATCGCTGATCTCAAGATAGGAAGTTCCGGCGATATCATTGTCGGTATCCCATCGGGCCGGGCCGGTTATATGTTTCGCCCTGTTCTGGGGCGCCTGCGTGAAAAGTACCCGGCCTCCCAGCTCTTTTTTAAAGAAGGCGGCACGAGTGACCTCTTGGAGCTTCTACAAATGGGAAAGGTCTCCTTTATCATCGTCCCCTATTTTGATGACGAACTGCCTGTAGGAATCCACAAGGAACATATCTACGACGAAGAGATTCCTCTCATTGCCGCACCGGACTTTTTCAGCGATGCAGATTTTTGGGACAAAGGAGCGCGCCGCATTAACTTCAATAAGATTGCTAAAAAGCCCTTTATTGCCGTTAAAAAAAGACACTTCATCCGCACCATTGTGGACCGCGTCTTCCAAAAAGAAGGCATCATTCCCAATATTCTCACGGAAGTTGACAGCAGCTACGATGCCGTCCAGCTTGCAGCCTGCGGGATGGGCTACACCATTGTGCCCCAGCGCACGGTCATCATCCTCGGGGACAAACAAAATGGGACAAGTTTTTCCTACAGTGACCATCCACCCGTCTTTCCCATCCAAGCCCTTTATAAAAAAGGAACGTATCTTAATAAAGCAGAGAAATATTTGATTGAGCTGTTAAAGAAAGAGTTTGATGGGAAGGGAAAATAGCGGTCGAGCTGTCTCGAGCCTTCGGCTCTGGCTGTCTCGCGGCCATGTCCGCAGCTGTCAAGCGAAAAGAATACAAGGCTAAGGCTGCCTCCGGAAGCTGGCTAAGGATATGGAAAAGCCCTAACGCCGGCGCCAAACCGTGTCCCTGCGGGAATGGGCGCCGAATTACATTTGCCCTTAACCATGTCCCTGCGTCCTTCCACTTTGCTCCAAAACGGGCTTGGGACTCGGGCGAGTATGCCTCGCTAACGCGAGTGAGGTAACGTCACTGCGCGTCCTCATCCTCCATCAAAACGGATAAAATTCAGAGGTAACATGTGTTTGGAAATTTCCCCGTTTCGGTTCCCCGCTTTGGCAAGGCGAAAGATCCGACGGTGACGGTTCGATGCTGGTGCATCGAACCTAAAGAATAAATAAAAAAGAAGGCCTTACCCCGAATCAAGACACCAATTCGGAATAAGACTTTTTGTTTTGAGCACTAGCTGAAGTCAGATTCTCATTCATTACTGAGTTTAGAAATGAATGTAATCTTCACAGAGACTCGCCTTATGGTCTTTTGTCTTAGAAACGGCGAATGCCGTTCCACCTGATCAAGACGATTTTAAAAAGGTTCGTCATACTTTTCCTTCCTGTCTTTTTTCCATTGACCTTTTTCGAATATGGCTCCAGATTGGCCCAGATGCTGAAAAAACACAAAACAGCCAGACGACGTCGTACATTGATTGTCCGTACTTCTGGGAAGCCTGCCGTGTTTGACGACGCAGATGGACCGAGATGGACTGTAAGTGAATGAAGTTTCCTACATCATCCGAAAAAAATCCAAATTGCCATCTCATAAATCTTGAACAAGGCAACGAAGTCACCTCGTGCAGAAAATCGGAGTAATTTTTGCTCCGAGTAAAGATGAAAAAGGGGGCGGTTGTCTCCTTGCGAGCGGGAGCAAGGAATATTTTTGATAGTTCAAAACCGCTACTGGCAAGATTCCGTCGCGGCGATTCAGCCTCGCACGTGCGCGTTGAGTTGATTACTGTGAATAAGCGTCTCTCAGTAGTACAGTATTAGGGAGCTCCCATCTTCACGCGGTTGTATCCTGCCATTTTCGCAATTTTGATGATTAAACCGGCAGACGCCCCCCTTAGCGTGGCAGCCTGACAGCCTTTATCCTATCCCCCAACGTGAGACGGTCGGTCCATTGTGCGATAGGTCATAAGCCTCTTGCCTCAGAATAATCTTTTCTAAAGCAAGGGGCTCACGTCCTACATCAAATCAGCCCGACTATTGGGTCGTCCCCTATTTTTCTCGAATCAGGTAGCTCGCCAAACTCGCCACTAGGCAAAGTATAATGTCAATCAGCCAAATGAGCGTGTAATTGCCAAAAAGCTGATAGGAAAGGCCACCCAAATAAGCACTTAGGAACCCACCGATCTGATGGGCAAAAAAGAGCAAGCCCATGAGGGTTGCCACTTGATGAAGCGGAAAATGGCCGCTCAAGATGCCCGATGTGGGCGATACCGTGGCATCTCCGGTAAGGCCAAGACCCGTTGCAAAAAGGATGGCCGTTGTCATCGTTTTGGGCAGGACAAAAAGGTAGAATAGCACCCACAGGGCACGGAATCCATAGTAGAAGGAAAGGAGCCCACCTTTTCTCAGACGGGAACTGGCATACCCAGATAGCAGGGCGCCCGCAATGGTCGCAATGCCATAAAATGAAAAGGCCCAGCTTGCTTCCATCTTAGGAATCCCATAGGAGACGAATTGGGAAAAGAGATGAGATTCAATGATGACCATGTGGAACCCACACGTTGAAAACCCGGCGAGGAGGAGCTGGTACGTCCGTTCCCCCAAGGCCGACTGGATTTCCCCAAGGCCCAGTCGGGGAACATCCGTCCCGCCCTTTATCGTACTGTCCTTTTTGGTCAGATAGCGGATACAAGGAATGAGGAGCACCATAATAAGAGCAAGTCGGGGCATGGTCGACGGTACGCCGCCGTGTTGGAGAGAAAAGTTAAGGAGCGGGGCCAGAAAGAAATTGACCATACCGGCTGATGCGTTAAGGAGTCCCGCAAGAAAAAGAGAGCGCTCCTGTCCGACAAAAGAGATGGCAGACGACAGGACAAGGCCAAACGCAATGGCTCCCGTTCCAAGCCCCATGAGGACGCCGAGGGTCACGATGAGCATCCCATAGCTGGTACATAGTTTGATACCGAGGACGGAAAGGACCATGAAAAAAACACCTGACGTCAGGACGAATCGATTGGACCATCGTGCCGCTAAGAGCCCAAATAAAGGCTGGGACGCGCCAAAGACAATCTGCATGACGGCAATGGAAAAACTGACCTCTTCATAGGAAAGGCCTGTCATATCCGCAATGGGTTCTAGCAGAATGCCAATACTTGCCCGTAGCCCTGCCCCCAGGCCATAGATGAGGCAGGCAATAAGTCCTAAAAAGAGGGCACTGCGCAAAGAAGTGTTTCCTTGTTTCATTTATTTTACCTCCAAGGGAAAGACCAGTTCCCCAATGGAATAAAGAGCGGCTTTACCGGCAAGTTCCACCCGGCTGCCCCTTATTTTGGTATAAAGGACGCCGGTCCGTTCCGATGCCTGAAAGGCCTTGATGTCATCCTTTCCTAAAATGGCGGACCAAAGAGGAACGAGATGACAGTGCCCGGACCCACAGACCGGATCTTCTGGCACACTGAGTTTTGGCGCAAAACTACGGCTTACACAGTCATAGTCCTTCCCGCGGGCCGTAATGTGAAGGAGCAATCCGTTTAGGTCAAGGGCTTGCTGTTGATTGATTTTTGCGTTCCTGACCGCGACTTCATCTGAAAGGATACAGACAAGGTCCCGTCCCATATAGGCACGTTCTGGACGCACACCGATGGCATCTGCCATGGCATCTGTGACAGGGACAGGCATGAGGGAATAGCTAGGAAAATCCATACAAATGAGATCCCCGTCGCGGCGCACAGTGAGGGGTCCGCCCAAAGTCTTAAAGCAAATTTTCTCCGCGTCCTTCTGATAAAAATGGAATATGACATAGGCCGCAGCAAGGGTGGCATGACCGCAGAGGTCGATTTCCCCGCCTGGCGTAAACCAGCGCAGATGGTATGCGCCTCCTTCCTGTACGGCAAAAGCCGTTTCGGAAAACCGGTTTTCCATGGCAATTTTCATCATGATGCCCTCTGGAATCCACGCATCCAAGATACAGACAGCAGCAGGATTTCCTTTAAAGACGGTATCCGTAAAGGCATCGACAATATATTGTTTCATTGTAACGTCCTCCGTTTCTAAAGGAAGGATATCACGGTGACGAGAATTAGTAAAACGACTTTATCTAATGTTTAAATTAGAAATAGTGATGTATAATAAAGACAGCAAAATGAAAGGTGGTGCCTTTAATGCAGCGTTTCAAAGCCCTTCGGACCGTCCTGCGGCTAGGGAGTTTTACAAAAGCCGCCCACGCATTGGGCTATACCCAATCCTCCATCAGTCAAATGATGGCCTCTCTTGAAGAGGAACTGTCCTTTAAGCTCCTGATCCGTTCCAGAAATGGCATTACCCTTACCCAAGAAGGGCAGCAACTCTACCCCTTTTTGGAACAGGTCCTCCATAGTTACGAAGCCATGGAAGAAAAGGCCCGTGAAATCAGGGGACTTGAAACGGGAGTGATTCGTGTAGGGACCATCTCAAGTATCACCTGCCGCTGGATGCCGCCTCTCATCAAAGGATTCAAAGCCCGCTACCCCAATGTGAAGTTTACCTTTCAGCAAGGCGATTACAGGCTCATTCCCGAATGGATCGAGTTGGGCATCATCGACTTTGGCTTTGTCTCCCCTGACTCCTGTCCCCACTTAATGACCATTCCCGTTAAGGACGGAGAACTTCTAGCGGTGCTCCCCCGTCGCCACCGCTGGGCAAAGGAAAAAGCGATTCCCTTGGAGGGCCTCCTTTCGGACCCCTTTATCCTTCTTGAAGAAGGAAACTACAGTGAACCAATGGAAGCCTTTCAAAAAAAGGGAATCAAACCCCATGTCGCCTACAGACTCCACGATGATTACGCCATCATGACCATGGTCGAAGCCGGTCTTGGTGTCAGCATCCTCGCAAAACTCATGACGGACCGAAATCCCTATGATATCGTAACTGTTCCCATAGACCCGCCCCTTTATCGACATCTTGCCATTTGTTATAAAGACTGGGATCTTTTGCCGCTGGCAAGTAAGCATTTCATCACCTATATCAAGGAGAAGGCGGATGAGTTGCCATAAGGACGTAAGACAGTCGTGCCATATACTGGGCTTACGGGCTTGATTCCAGGATTCAAGGACTCCATTTCAAGCCTCTGCCCTAAAGAAAAGCCAAAGACCCTAACCAAACCAGTCTCCTGGGTTCGGTTAAGGTCTTTTGATGATGGTGGCGCAACGATGGATGACCGCTTACTTTTTGCAAAAATAGCCATAACCGCAATAAGTGCAGGCGTCCGTTTTCACGGCAAAGTCTTCTTCTTCGCCAAGGGTTTGGAGTTTTGTAAGGAGCGCTTTAAGTTCTGCCGCTTCCCTGTCCCGGTCAGTAAGTTCCCAGGTCGAGAGATTGCGCAGAAAATGGAGCGAGGCCTGACTCACTTTCATGTGATAAAGGGCTTCGGCGGCAAGGCTATAGATGGCAAGCTGCCGCGAATAAGCTTTTCGTTCCATGCCATCAAGGGGCGGATGACCGCTCTTATAGTCGATGATTTCAAGCGTTCCATCTGGCAGATGGACGACTTTATCGATGCTGCCTTCAAAGTAGACCGACGCATTCCCTACAGTCATGAGAGGCAGTTCAAAATCGACTTCTGCATCTTGGGGAAAGTCCCCATAAGCAGCATAAAGGGGCGACGCAAGGTAGGCATCGATGAGGGGGCCCCCTTCTTTTCGGAGAACGTTCTTTTCCCCATCGCTGTATGATTCTTCAAGAAGTGCCAGTTCCTTTGCTTTTTCAGCCGGTGCCGTGCGGCAAAGTTCCAAGACTTTATGGATGTAGGTCCCCAGCGTTGCCGGCGGAATGCGGACACTCCCCGTCCCTACCACATCGGGATCAAGGCTCGGCATATGGCTCCGATACTGATAGAAGTAGCGGCGCGGGCAAAGGTCATAAGTCCCAAGGGCCGTGGCGCTAAGGATCACTTTCTGTGGAAATTCCACAGCTTTCAATTTTTCGAAGGCGCCGGCTTCAAGTTCAAGGGGCGGTGCTTCCTGGATACTAAAGGAAAGGGGTAAGGCAAGGATTTCCGACGCTTTCAGTTCCACCCATTCGACAAGGTCTTTTCCCTCACCATCATGGAAAATACGGCGCAGGCTTTCATACCAATTTTCCCGGCTCTTGACACGTCCTTTAGCCCGTTTTTCCCGTCTGACAGATTCCTTTTCTTCACTCACAGCAGCCGACAGGAAAAGATATTTTTCAGCCCGCGTCATAGCAACATAAAGCTGGCGTTTCTTTTCTTCCCACTCGAGGGCGCGATTGTCCTCGCTCAATTCTTCATAAAGGGCGGTCTTTTGCGGTCCTTCATCACCAGGAATCATAATGCCAAGACCAGCGCCGGGAAGATACTGAAGGCCGAGCCTGTCAGGAGGCGATTTATACTGTTGATCCGGTAAAAAAACAGCGGGAAATTCCAACCCTTTGGACTTGTGGATGGTCATGATCTGCACGCTTTTGGCGTCCGGTTCCAAGGCAGCGCCGCTTTCCCGAGCCTGCATCCTGCGCATCAGGTTCAATCTGTCCAAAAAGTCTTCGCTGCCGCCCCCTTCCTGCATGGCAAAGGAAGCAGCCATGGAACGCAGTTTCCACACGTTTGCCATCTTTTCTCGTCCATGAGGCATAGCAAGAAGGAGACTTTCCACATGGAGCGTCTCCATGATGGCATCAAAAAGTTCTGGCAAAGAACCCAAGCGGCTCACGTGCATGAGGACCGTGAGTTTCTTCCAAAGACTGACATGGCTCGGTTCAATAGATTGGGACAGGCTCTCCCACAGGTTCTTTTGGGGATACATGCGCAAAAGGCCAAGGATTTCTTGATCCGTGAGACCGCCGTACGGAGACCGAAGGACGCCGGCCATGGCCCAATCCACATCAGGCGAAAGAACGGCGGTCATGATGGTGATGATGTCAATGACTTCCTGCTGTTCATAAAAGCCCTTCCCATCCGTCATGGTATAGGGAATATGGGCCTCTGCAAGAGCTGCGGCATAAGGCTCAGCAAGCCGGATGGCCGGTACGAGAATGGCAATGTCCCCATACCCCAGTTCCTCATGACTTTTTACGATAGCATCAATCTTTTGTGCCACCCACTGAGCTTCGGCCCGCTGTGCGTCGGCAAATGTGCCGTCTTCTTGGTCAATGATGGCAAGAATGGGTTTTTGCGTCGCTTTCTGATGGGGCACAAGGTCCTGGGCCATGACCGCCTTTTGGGGGTCCGTCCCCAAGAGGTCACGGAAGAGACAGTTGCAGGACTCGATGATTTCTGGGGCAGAGCGGAAATTATCGGCCATGACAATGTCCGTTCCGCCAGAATGTATGATGTCATCACGGACAACACGGAAGACCGTGACATTGGCACCGCGGAATCGGTAGATGGACTGCTTGGCATCACCGACGATAAAAAGGTTCTTCCCCCGCAGCTCACTAGCTGTCGCCCCAGAAAGCAGGTAAACCAGTTCTTTTTGCTGCTCATTCGTATCCTGGAACTCGTCGACCATGATGTAGTCAAAACGATGCTGGTAGGCCCGGCAGATTTCGGGATAATTCCGCAAAAGAGAGACCGCCCGTCCTGCAAGGAAAGAGAAACTAAAAATTTCCTGACGCAGGGATTCTTCTTCGAGACGGTCCGCAAGGCGGTGCAGCAGGCCATTCCACGCTTTGGCATAAGGAATGGCCACTTCATTGCGTGCGTAACCTTGAAGTTTGATTAAGGCCTCTTTCCACTCCTTGATGAGAGGGGCCGCTTTTCCTGCTGCGCGGATAAGGTTCATAAAGGGAAGAACAGTTTCAAGATCATCTGCAACAAGGGCTTCATGGTAGATTGCCCGTGCATTTTCAAGCTCCAAGAGGGCGTCTTTCGTCTTTGAAGGTTTTAGGTCTGCCCCAGAGGCGAGCATGGCAAGGAAGGTTTCTTCCGCCCGGATCTTTGCTTCTTCCCAATCCTCTTGACGTACCACATAAGGGGAAGAAAGATCCCCCAAAGCCATGAGGTCCGGCAGGATTTCAAGAAGACCATAAAGCATGCTGCCAAGCCTCCCCGGGTGATAAAGGCCCAATAAAAGCTCCAGATCCTCATCTTCTTTTTTGAGCAGATCCCGCAGGAAGGCATCGATAACGGAAGCTTGGAATTCCTTTACTTCATATTCTTCCTTCACCGTAAACTGAGGATCCATCCCTGCTTCAACAGGATGATCGCGCAGAATCTGGGAGCAGAAGCCATCGATGGTCGTAATGGGCGCGCCATCAAGGTGGCGCAACTGTTCTTCGAAATGGGCCCGCAGTTCACCGCTCGTCTTCCCCACTTCTTCCAAGAGGGACTTACGGATGCGTTCCCGCATTTCCCGAGCCGCTTTGCGGGTAAAGGTAATGGCAAGGATCCTGTTGGCGCTTTTGTCCGGATCTTTCAAGATGGTCAGGAAACGCTCGACAAGGACCCGCGTTTTCCCAGATCCCGCACCGGCTGAGACGGAGACATTCCGGTCCAATGTGGTAATGGCAAGGGTTTGTTCTTTAGTGAAATCAGCCATTTGCATCCTCCTCAGCGCTCATCATTTCGTGGGTTTGGTTGTCCTTGATGCGGCAAATGTCACGGGCGGGGCAGTAATCCGGGCATTTTCCGTTGTACGGCTCTGCGGCAAAGTCCCCACTTCTCATGCGCCGAACAGCCGCAGCGATAACGTTTTCGGAAATCTTGAGAACGTCCTCCATATCCTTTCCTCGTACGCTCTTTGGTGCCTCTTTAGCCGCTTTGCCAACGCTCGACCACATGCCGCCCACGCGGCGTCCCGTTCGGATATCTCCATAAATAGCGCCAAAAATCTGTTGGTCAATAAGACCCAGATTGCGTTCGAGGACCTTGATGTAAAGGGGCAGCTGGACGGCTTTTCCTTCATCCATACGAGCCGTGGTCGGCCGTCCGCCCGTTTTGTAGTCCATGATGAGGTAGCCTGATTCACTTCGGTCAATGCGGTCAATCTGGCCGGAAAGATAGACTTTCTTTCCATCCACCGTAAGGTCATAAGGAGGCCAAGCCGCGCCTTTTCGGCCGAAGGCCTTTTCTACGGCACAAACCGTGACTCCAGTAGGGCTCTTTTCCTCATAGTCCACTTCCATGCGGAGCCAGCGCTTCAGCCATTCTTCATAGCTTTTTCGAATGTGGTCCGAGTAGCGGGACCGGGGAATATCCCCGTTCCGTTCCATTTCGGTATAAGCAGCTTGGTACGCCTCACTAAGTTCCTGCCACAGCATTTCCAGTTCCTTTGTAAAGAGCGCTTCCCCCAAGTGACGCCCCATGAAGCGGGAAAGGGTCAGATGGATCAGGTTTCCCACAACGTCCGGTGTAGGAAATGCCGTCTTTGCTTCTTTTACGTCAATCTTCCACACATGAGTAAATAAGTACATAAAGGGACACGTGAGAAAACCGTCAAGCTGGGATGCGGAAAGATGGAGCGTTTCTTCCTGCGGTCCCAAATAGCCATTATAAAGGCTCTTTGGAGCAAACCGATTCTTTTCGTCCTGGGCCCGCAGCAAAATTTTCGCGTCCACATGGTCTGCCAGATAGGTGGCTTCCTTTTCGCCCAGATTTTCCGCTTCCATGAGATAGCGTACCATTTGGGGCTCGCTGTAACAGTCATGGACATCTGAATGATACGTCACAAATGGCAGGGCGTGAGGCGTGAAAAAGTGCCGCAGCCGTTCAATATAATAGCTTGCGCCGCCCTCATCGTCAGCAAACCAGGAAAGATGAACTTCCTTTTCGGCAAGGCTGACAGCCGAAGCAAAGAAAAAGCGATCCCGGGCAAGGCGCCGTGCGGACGTACCCAAGGGGATATCAAGAGCAGCAAGTTCTGTCCGTTCTTCATCGCTGTAGAGCCAGCTTTCCCGGGAAATAGCCGGAAAGAGCCCATCCCTCACGCCCAGGATATAGACATAAGGATAAGGAACGCCTTGAATATCGGAGGCTTCCATGACACGGATACCTTCTTCATGACTCGGCGTCAGCGTAATAGTCGTGCCAATGAGGGCCTCCTTCCAATAAGAAAAGATGTCCCCCAATCCGACGGAGAGGTCCTTGCTGCCGACAGCTTCAAAAAGGGCTTCGAGACGGTCAAAAAAGGCCCTGACGAAGTCTTCGGACTGAGCCATGATCTTCACTTCCGAAAGGGTCACTTTTCCCTCCTGATGGAGCCTGCCAAAGGTCCGCACAAGGTCCCATTCCGTGAGCCTTTCGTCAAGATAATCCCGCCACTGCGTACAGGTCTTTGGCGTCTGGAGCGCTTCAAAAAGAGGCTTCAGGTCCGAAACACCGGAAAGATGGGAAATGCGTTCCAAAAGGAACCCTGGCGTCTCGATATAGCTTTCCTCGACAAGGTGACCTACGGCTATCCGGTCCACATGGAAAAGTTCCTGCATGAGCGTTGTCTTCATAAGGGCTAGAAGGGGCATCGTATCATCCTTCGTTAGCGCTGCTTCCCAGAGTTTTGTAAGGAACAGGGGCAAAGGCTGACCGGCAAGGTCCGTCACATCTGCAAGGGTCGACAAGAGACCGTATTCTTCCATGTACCGGCCAAGACCCTGATAGTCATTGAGATTCCGTACAAGAAGGAGAATTTCATGGGGCGCCACGCCGCTTTTGAGCTTTTTCTTGACGTCTGTAAGGACCATCTTGATTTCGCTGTCAACGCTGGACGCTTCACCAAGATAGATGTGCTGCGCAGCCACGGCATCGCCAGTTGCTTTGGGAAACGTTTCGGCAAAATAGGCAAGGTCCTCAGGACGGCTCACTTTTTTTGGTGCAATTATCTTTTCATACCCATCTCCCAAGAGATCTTCTTCGAGTTTTCGCGTTGCTTCCGATAAATCAGGTCGCGACTCATCATAAAAAAGGCCAAAAGAGATGGAAACCCGTTTTCCCAGGGCTTTTACAAGAGCCATCTGAAGACCTGTCAGTTCGTTGAACTCACTGAAATACAATTTTTCCCATGGGAGAATCGCCCCTGGATCTTGCAGCACGTCAAGGGCCGCGTCATAGAGACCATTCAGGTCGCAAAGATGGCGTTCATTCATGAGAGCTTCATAAGCAGAAAGGATGAGGGCAATTTCCTTATCCTTTTCCCCTCCCCGCTTTTCCTCACGGTTCCAGGAAAGGACGGCGTTCTTGAAATCTTCACCCGTCACATGACACGTTTCAAGTTCTGTCAATAGCTGGACGACACTGTCACAGAACCCCTTTTTATCGGCAAGGGTCCTAAAATAAGGCAATAGTTCCTTTCCAACAAGATACTCGATGGCTTCTGATGCAATGCGGGCCTGCGTATCCCGGGAAATCAGCATCCGTTCATTTTCCCGTCCGTTTAAGCGCAGGATTTCCCGCGGCAGGGCATCGATGGTACTCGTCTTGACGACGCCATGGCGACGGACCAGGTTTCTAAAATACAGGTTTGGCACAAGAAAAAGGGCTTTTCCATAAGGGTACTGGACCGCTTCTTTCAGGAAATCTGGTCGCATGGTCTCCCCAAGGCCCGTGATCCATAAGGTTTTTTCCATGGTTCCTCCTTTGCCAAGATTCTTTTCTTTGGCTTCTTCTCCTATTATGACGGAAGCAGAACAAAAGTTCAATATAGTCCGTATCATAGGGTGAAAATTAACCCAGCAATCACCTTATCCATAAAACAAAGGACCTTTCCTCGCTAAAGGAAAAGTCCTCTATGCTGTCAGCTCCCCCGCTTTTCATCCGTGTCTTCCCCAAAGATCCTGACTTCCGGTTCAAGAAGGACGCCATACTGGCTCCTGACCTTATATTGAATGGTTTTAATGAGGCGCAGCACGTCTCGCGCGGTTGCCTCCTCACGATTGATGACAAAGCCCGTATGCTTTTTGCTCACTTGAGCGCCGCCCATGACAAGGCCGGCAAGACCTGCCTGCCGGATAAGGGGACCTGTATAATAACCGGGCGGACGTTTGAAGGTGCTGCCCGCACTGGGGTACTCCAAGGGCTGCTTTTCCTTGCGGCGTTTCGTAAAGTCCGCCATTTCCGCTTCGATTTCACAGGATGCCTGAGCCCATAGCTCCATGACCGCTTCGACGATGACGCAGCCTGGATGATCCATGAAATAGGAATGACGGTAGCTGTAGGAAAGGTCCGTAGCCTTTGCGGTTTGAAAGTCCAGGTTTTCATCAAGGAAGGTCACTTCCTTGATGACATCGCTCATTTCCCCGCCATAGGCACCGGCATTCATGAGCACGGCACCGCCAAGGCTGCCGGGAATACCGATGGCAAACGTGAGGCCGCCCAGTCCATGGGCAGCCGCCAGTTGGGAAACCTGAGAAAGGGGCACGCCGCCGCCGGCGCGCAGTTCGTAACCAGTCACGAGCTGCGCGCCCCCTTCATCCAAATGAACAACAAGGCCTCGAATGCCGCCGTCACGGACGAGCATATTGGAGCCTTTCCCTAGGATAAGGTAAGGCACATCACAGTCCCGTGCCTTTTTCAAGAGGGCCTGGAGCGCTTTGGCCTCCCGCACCGTCACAAATAGATCGGCCGGTCCGCCAATAGCAAAGGTCGTATGGTCCTTCATCGGTTCCCCGATGCTGAACGAATTAGGAAAATGCACCTTTACATACGCGCAAAGACCATCAAAGTCCATCATTCGACAGCTTCCTTGATGGTATCGCTGAAAGCCTTGGACAGGTCGCCCAGCATCATCTGGAAGCGGATGTAGTTTTGGATATATTCGCTGGCAACGGGATTTAGCTGCAGCACTTCATAAAGTTTCTGCATCTTTTGTACCTGAGCTTCGTCCGGTTTCTTTCCCTGATACTGGGCCAGTTCAATTTCTGACTTCTGCTTGAGGAAGTCCTTGACCATGGATTCCGCGTCCTTATCGGCCGCGAGTTTCGGTTTGACCTCCTGCATCTTTTTGTATTCGTGGGAATCGCGGATGGCTTCGCACACCTGATTCATTTGATCATATACGTTCATGGGATTTCTCCTCCTTTTTTTGGTTATGCCTCCTATTCTAACATAGAAAAGATTGGAATGCCAATTTTCTGTGATTGTACAGAAACTCCCATGAGGAGCTAAAAAAACGCAGGCCTTCTTTGTAAAGAGAAGACCTGCTGCAATATGTATGATTATCCTTTGTATTCGTAGTGCCACCATTCCATGTCGCTGCCGTTAAATCCACTTTGCGTCATGGCATAATCGAGAAGGCCGCGCAAATAGCGCTGGAGATCCGTACCACCTGGAAAAGCCCGAAACTGAGCAGGTGACAGTTCATCAAAATCAGAGATCATCTTGATGGGGGTTCCCGTCTCAAGGTCATAGAGACTCACATCAAGGCTGCGCCCCGTATTATGGGAATAACCTTCACTTAAAGGGGGCAAAAGGCTGTCACGGGAAGGACCCAAGAGCAGCTTTGCCACAGCAAAATCTTCATAAGAACGGTAGCCTTCCCAGATAAGGAGCCCATACCCTTTAGAAGCCAGTATTTCTGCCGCCCGGCTCAAAGCTTGTGCGGCCTTACGGTTCAGTTCTGCCTTTTTGCTTGACACGATAGCTTCTCCAAATAGATTATTCGCCGTACTGTAGCGGAGGTCAAGTTTTGCCGTTGAAACAACATCGCTCACGCTTACAAGATCAAGCTTTTCTGCAGCTATTTTTGAAGGGACGGGAAAGGCCTTGGCTTTTTCCCTTGCCTGCGCCAAGGTCATGACCGGTTTGACGCGCCAAGGCCTGTCATTTTCGCCTCGCGTAAAAATTCGGCTGTAGGAATGATTGCCTATGCGCAGGCTGATTCCCAACCCTGATCCATTTCGGTCAAAACGGACGGGAGAGGACGTATCCGTATAGGGGCCCTTTTCCATCAGTGTATAGGCATCATAATGATTCTTTACCAAGGCAAAGCTGTTGCTTTTCGTAAAATCCCGATCATTTTTTTCAAGCTCATAAAGTAGTTCCAGTTCTCCTTGATGTTCCCGGACAAGGAGCACATCTCCGCCGCCGTGATAGTATCCAATCAAGGCCTCTTCATCAGGGGCCATCTCGTAGGGAGCTTCCTGAAAGGCTTCATCAGGCGGCTTGCCCGTATAGGTCATGGCAGGGTAGACATAACGGCCTGCAACAAGCTGGGATCCACCAGGGGACAGACGGACCGTACTGTCAGCTTTGACCGTAGGGCCTTCTTCCCGAAGGGTGTAGCTGTCCTTACGTTCAGGAGACAGATAAAACCAGTTCCAGCGCGTCCCATTTTCGCCGGGGAGCGCATAGCAGAGGGAAAAACCACTTTTTTGCGGCACCAAGGCAAGGGTTTCATGGGCATTTCCGAAATACCTAAGAGCAGACGGCTGGGTTGGGGTGACTGGTGCCGTGGCCTGAACAGTACCTGCTCCCCACAGCCCGATGAGGCAAAAACACAGCGTAAGGAGTTCTTTTTTCATATGGATCACTTTCCTTCCGGCTCCACTGGATCTTCATCAGGAAGAGGCACAACGGGCTCAACCACTTCTGCCACATGTTCCTTTCCCATTTTGCTTTTGACCTTGGCAGGGGGAAACGTGATCATAAAGGTCGTTCCCTTCCCCACTTCGCTCTGGACCTGGACCTTGGCTTTATGGATACGAATAATTTCCTTTGCAATGGCGAGGCCTAGGCCAGTTCCCGGGATATGGCGTGAGTGGGACTTATCCACCTTGTAAAAGCGTTCCCAGATATAGGGAAGGTCTTCCTGAGGGATCCCATACCCGTGGTCTGTCACCGTTAACACAGCGCCTCCGGTGCGGCTGGGAAGGACTTGGAAGACGATGGATGATGAATCAGGGGAATACTTCATTGCATTATCCCCCAAGATCATGACAAGCTGGAAGAGCCGGTCCCCGTTGCCCATGACCATGAGATTGTCATCAAGGTAGCGCTCGAGCCGGATATCCCGCTTTTGGGCCCGAACTTCCATCATGCTCACGACGTTTTCCGTAATCTCACCCAACGGCACAGGTTCCATTTCCTCATTTTCCTTGCGTTGGAGACGGCTGATTTCAAGAAGTTCATTGATCAGCCGTTCCAGGCGCTGGGTCTCATTATCAATGAGTTTCCTATATTTTTTTATATCATCCGGATCTGTGACCGTTCCATCGAGGATGGCCTGATTATATCCTTGGATGATAGTAATGGGCATCCGCAGTTCGTGGGAAACATTGGCTACAAAGTCGCGGCGCAGTTTTTCCATCTTATTGGTCTTAAGGACAAATTGTTCCAGGTCACGGCCCAAGGAATTCAGGGAGCGGCCCAAATCAGCCACTTCATCCTCCCCGTCTACGACAACCTTCAAGGAGTAATCGCCGGAAGCAATGGCCTTGGCGCTGTTTTTCATGTCTACAAGGGGACGCACAAGGCGCCGCGTGAGTCCTGACACAATGATGACACTGATGACGAGGGCGGCAATGCCGACAATGATCGTGTAGATATAGATATCGCGCAGGACACGGTTTAACCCATCAATGGGGGCAGCCAGCAAAATGGCCCCTGTAATTTCCTGATGTGAATCTTCCATGGGAAGCCCTACCAAGAGCACCTGTTCCTTATAGTAGGGATGAAAGAGCCGGGCATTGACACGGTTGCGTTCATAGACGCTCGAGAGAATAGATTTGACTTTATCATTGAGGGGACCGCCTTCCCGAAGCTGCTGGTCAATGGCTTCAACGGAGCTTCCCTTGCGGCGGGAGGAGGGGTCATTGGCGCCGGCACTCGGCATGTCGTGGGCTGTACGAAGATCTTTTTCCATATCCCGCATCGTTTCGGAGGCATTGATGAGGCGGTAATTGGAATCAAAGACCCAGATACGCGCGCCAATCAGTTGATCCACACTTGTAAGGTACTGGCTCAACATGGCGGACGACGCCCCTGACGCGTTGAAATAGCGGACAATGAGGGCTACTTCTCCCCCTTTTTGGTTCAGTTCCGTCTCCTTTGTACGGAAGAAATAATCCGTAATCAAATAGGAAAGTCCTACGGAAATCCCTACGATGATAATGACAATAAGGCCCATGTAGCTATACATGAGCCTCGTACTTAATGACTTTTTCACTTCTTGACCTCAAACTTATAGCCAACGCCCCAAACGGTCACGATATCCCATTTCGCATCCTTGGGAATGTCCAATTTGTGGCGAACGCGCTTGATATGCGTATCGACCGTGCGGGTATCCCCGTAATACGTATACCCCCAAATTTTTTCAAGCAGCTGATTGCGTGAAAAAACAATGCCCGGGTTTGATGCAAGGCACCACAGAAGCTCCATTTCCTTTGCCGTAAAGGTCACTTCCCGGCCAAAGGCAACGACGCGATATTCACTTAAGTTGATCATGAGATCGGGATATTCAAGGACTTGCTTGTTCTGGGATTGCAGGAACTGGCTGCTGCGACGCAGGACAGCCTTAACGCGGGCGACAACTTCGCGGGTATTGAATGGCTTTGCGATGTAATCATCGGCCCCCATCTCCAGACCCAGGATACGGTCATCATCAAAATCCTTGGCGGTCAGCATGATGATTGGCACATCAGAAATCTTACGGACCTGTTTGCAGACTTCAAAACCATCGAGGACAGGCATCATGATATCCAGAAGGATGATGTCCGGTTTCCCCGCCTGGATCTGCACCAGGGCTTCCGCCCCATCGGCCGCTTCAATCACTTTGAAGCCTTCTTTTTTAAAATAAAGGCTCAAGATCTCTCGGATCTGTGCCTCATCATCAGCAATCAGTACGGTCTGTTGTCTTTCCATAGTTATAACAACCTTCCTTAACAGAATCCTCCCTCAAAGAAAGACCCATGCAAATTGGATATACCACTTGCTCCATTATACAGCGTAAAAATCGAAAGAACAAATAAAATCTTTATGACAAAAAAAGGAAATGACTGTGAAGTGCAGGATGTCTCCTTATTTGGCCAGCGAAAAAGACGCTCATAGATTCCTAAGAAAGACGCAACCTGATGATGGGTACGGATCTAAATGAGGCGCTGGATTTCCTGCGATATTTTGTTCTAGTCTGCCCGTCTTGCGCTTTTCGGAAACGCATGATTATGGAAGAACAAGTTTCCCTTATTTTACAATGAGGGCGCTCGATTTAACAAATTCCCCTGCCATCCCTAGCGAAAGGCTCTCTTGTTATCGTGTTTTTTCCATATCCTCACCCCCTGGAAATCGTCCAGTCAAAACGATTTATGGCCCGCAAGATTGAGGTAACGCCCAATGATGCAAGCGATGGAACCAGCCATATTCCAATGGATTCACTGAAGGCGATAACAACCTCATTGAGACGGTTAAAAAATAGGCGTAGGAACACGTGATTTCGGGAGATTGAGGAACAGGTTTTCTCTCAACTTGACAAAACAAAAAACCAGCAAATGTATTGTCAGCATCCAAACGGGAATTAATCCGTGAATCAATCCATTTTTTGATAAAAACAAAACCGTACCTTGAAGCTTGAATCCATTTGCCAAAATTTTGCCACAAGAGACAAAAAGCCCGCACCCATGGAGGATGCGGGCAGATTTGTGATTATTTACCGGAATCATACTGCAAGTAATCATTTTCTTATAAATCCCAAACACTAGGCTGCATCGCACTGGCCAAAATTTCAACATCGATATTTTGCCCACGAAACACTGTGATACCCATCATTTTTCTGCCGTATTTTTGCCGTCCAAAGGCCCGTACAGCCTTTCCATCCCCGCACGGGTAACGAGCCAGATTCTTTTCGACTGTACCGCCTCCACGCCAATATTAAAGCGTGGAGGTCTTCCTTGTCGGCTAATACAAGCCTGCCTTAAGGAGTCGGTAGACTTATTCCAAAGCTCAGCAGCTTCTTCCAAAGTCATCACATCATTCAACATTATTTTCCTCCCTTGAATAAAAAGAAAAGTCCAAGCGCAAGTAGAACCATTCCCAACTGGACTTGGTCATTCAACATCGCTAGGCAACCCACTCCTAAAAATGCACAGTGCCAAATTGATTTTTTCATGGTATTTTGATAGACTTATGATGAGTAAGGGGAGGACTTTTCTCCCCTACAATCAGTGGCCAATGATGTTCTTCAGGATTTGGTAGATCCCTGTCAAAATCAACCCAATTCCTGTTGTGACCTCTGCGGCCTTTTTTAATAAGTCCACCGTTTCACCTCCTCTCTATGGTTTTATTATACCGCATATACGGTATTTTGTCAAGTAAAAACAATAAAAAATCACCCCGTAAAGCCTGATATTTTCTTGCTCTACGGGGTTTCTTCATTTCGCCGCCCATGCTACCAATAGGCCTGCCGCCACGATTTCCCAAGTGTTGCGCTGGCTCTTAATGCGCAGCCGGGTCCGCTTTTCCTCGGCGGCGTACTGCATCAAGGATTGATTGGCTTGAGTCAATAAGGCTTCCTGCCTGGTCGATTTGGCCTGCAGATCTGCCAGATGACTCTGCAATGTCCTGGACAATTCCTCTGCTTTCGTCAATTTCACTTGTAATTCTGCCGCTTTGATCTGCTGCCCGCTGCAGGCCGTCCGTAATGCTTCGTTGATTGTCTTCAGCTCGGTTAAGTTGTTCTCTAACTGCGTCAGCTCCGTTTCCGTGATCGTATACGTCGGTTCGTCCGGCGTTGCGGGGGCCGCAAGCGTAACCTGCGCCGAAGCACACAGTAGCAAGCAGAGCAACAAGAACCCAATGAGAGATACGGTCAATTTTCGCCTTGATTTCATTGAACTTCCCCCTTACTTTCTCCATTGATTCCTGTACCAATTCGCCTTCCCCCTCAACACGTTTCCGCCAGTCCTTGGGTCGTCGTAGTCGATGGTCCAGGACGGGCTTTCTGGTGTCCCCAGATACTGCAGGTCCCAACGTTCGCAGCCATTGCATGGGCCGTACTCATCGCCCTCCGGCAGTAAGTCGTCGATGTTATCCGCCGCTTCTGCGTGGGTCATGATCCGATCCCGGTCAATGGTCAGCCACAGGGTCTTGGCCAGGACGGCCACTACCTGGGCCATGGCCTCAATCTGTGCCACCGTGGGCGGGTAGTCCCCCAAGTCGTCCGTAGTAGCCCCGTAGGCACAGCACAAGGCAACGCCGATAGCAGCGGTGTTTCGTTGCCAAGTATGGGCCAGGGTTTCGCCGAGGTCGTCCGTACTTGCCCAAAGGCTTCCATCTTCATCGATATTGATATGGTAGTCGTTAAACTTCTGGCCATACCGCCCAGCCGTCCAGTGAAGATAGATCTTGACGTCCCGCTGCATATTTTTTGCATCCTCCCACAATTGGATACGGGCCTTTTCAGCCATTGCCTGGATGTCTTTCAACGTCACTCTTTTCATGTTCTTCTTTTACCTCCTTCTCCCAAGGGTCTGGTACTCCATCACCATCAGCATCAATCAGGCTTTTACCGATAAAACCGATGGCAGCGATGAACGCCATGCTAGTTGTGGTCTGGATTAGCGCGTTTAGGGCCGATAGGTCCACTTGCCCTTTGGCCCTCCAGAGCCAGCACCAGCTAGCCAGATATAGCACCACGCTCCCGATGATGAGAAGCATGATGGTGATGACAAGGGCCCGCGGCAGGCCCTTGACTTTCATCCGCCCCAGTGAGCCTAATAAGTCCAGCAGTGTTTTCTGCAGCCGCTTCATTTTCGGACCTCTTCTGCCATGTGTAGGACCTCGTCGTGCTTGGCGTTCATGATTCCGTTATCAGCCAGGTGCTCATATACGCCATACATTTCCTGCCACACCTGCTTTTCTTCGGCTGTGGGAGCGTTCTGCTGGAACCGGACGTACATGTCATTCAGAGAGGCCCGCAGGATGAGCTGCATCCCTTTTCTGATTGCCCGCAAGCCTGTAACGTAAGCCACGATGTAGCCGATAAGCCCGCCCACGGCAAGGCTAATAACTGTGCTTAAACCCTCGATGATGATGTCGTTCACGATTGATATCCTCCATTAAAGTTTCATGATGTATGCCAATGTGTAGTACGGTGGCATATTGTTGTGCGGCTGGTTTCCGCCTGTTGGTTCAATAAATTCACTCTGGATGTAATAGCCATGCTTACCGTCAGGATAAGTGCCGGATACTCGTCTGTCCGAAAAAGTACCGTTTATGCCGTTTTCCGAGCCACCAGCCAGGTACCAGATAGATTGCGGCTCCGTCTTTTGAGACAACCTTTTGCTCAAGGCAATCCGGTGTCCATGACTGGGGATGTTGCTTACATTCAGTGTAACGCTTGTTTCCCCGCCCGTTCCCCCCGCTATTCGTTCCATCCCCGCCGTAGATGAAGCGGTTACGCAAGTCTGGTGTGCCGTTCGTTCCGTCGCACAGGTGCCACTCCTTGTCAACCACCCCCGTGTTTTTATCGACTGGGAAGCCGTCTTTAACCGTCCCGGAGAACGCTGTTACAGTTCCGGGCAATACCCCCCCCGATTTTGTAACTACGAATTTACAAGTTCCGTCTGTAATTGGTGCCATGTGTTATTCCTCCCTTGTGGCTACTTGCAATTTACATTCTCCAAAATAAATACAGCCGTAGAGAATCGTTTCTCCGGCCTTCACCCAGATAGGGCCGGGGCAAATATCTCTTGCGCCGTTGCCGTTCACTCTGGACTCTTTGGCGCGGGTACCATTAATTCTCATAAATGCCGAACCCGTTCCACTTTTAGGATCTTCACAATACGCACTGTACCATCCAGATTCTTTCGCTATATATGTAAAATTGTTCCACGTGGAAGCATTGGAAATCTTATTGTAAGCTACAAATTTAAATTGTGTCCCATTGACGGCTACATCGCCACTATTAAGCAGGTCAGCAATCGCATGTTTGATTAATTCATTGACCTTTTCCGTTGTTGGCAATGCTTCCAGCCGCTTCTCCATGTCAACCATGGACAGTGCGTTCCCCGTCATGGTTCCGTCAGTAAATTCATTCATGTTTGCTCCTTCATGCGTAACAGATATATGCTCGCACGGTATAGGTCAACGGGGTTACGGTGGTGGACTTGCCGTAGATGGCGGACGAACGGGAAGCGTCAAAATACAAGCTATGGGGAAGGGGTTCTCCGTTAGTTGTTGTCCCACTAGCACAGGACCCGTACTTCCCACTCGCATAGAACGAGCCGGTAAGGCCAGTAGTGGCGTCTTTCGTATCCCACGCAAGGCGGCTATTCGGCCCTACCAACGCATGAGCTCCCCCCGTGATGTTCGGCAATCCCGCTTCCACCATCTGCCCCGGCGTGGTGTCCGCTCTCAGATAGCGCCCGTTAAGGTTCGGCAATGTCGCCGTCCCCAGATAATCCACCAGCCGTTTATATTTATCACCGTCGATTGTCTGCCCGTCCAACGGCAGGAGATATTCATGTTCTCCCGTTTTTGTCGTTGGCTTGTAGACAATATCGCCTATACTGTGCTTGCTCAGTGTATCGTTGATATAAAACGTTACAGTGTTATCACTAATTACCCCCCCATGTTACTCTTAATCGTTGCCCAATCCGGCTCCGTGCTACCCGTCGTTCCTGCTTGCGTAACGACGATTACGCACCCCGGTGGAAGGCTGGGAGAGGTCAGTACGTCACCCACTTTATATGCGGTGTTGCGCTTAATCTGGTATGGCACCCCGGCTTCCGTCTTGGTGGCGTACGTACTTTCTGCTTCGGCGCTGTTTAGCTTCTTGGCCAGCTCTGCCGTCACTGTGGCGGCAAAATTGGAATCGTTACCCAGAGCCTCTGCCAGTTCGTTCAAGGTGTTTAATTGGTCGGGTGCGCCGTTGACAAGGGCGGAGATGGACTTCGCCACGAATTCCGTGTTTGCAATAGCCTTAGAACTGTTGCCCTCGTTAGCTGTGGGGACAGAGGTTGTGCCGGTCACGGTTAGGGATGTGGTGGAAACAGAAGTGGAAAGGGCGGACTTTTTGACGAATAAAGCGGCAACGGCTTGTTCCACTTCATCAAGGGACTTAGACACAAACGCTGTACTTGCAATTGTGCTGGTGGCGTTCCCTACGTTAGCTGTAGGGACGGAAGTATCGCCAGTTACAGTAAGAGAGGAAGTAGACACAGAGGAAGCAAGGCCAGATTTTAAAACCACATCCGGCTTGTTCTTGATAAACGCCTTGCTCGTCGTGTCCGTTACATTCCAGTCAGATTGCTGTTCCCTTGCGCTGTTGGCCGCATTGGTGGCACTGTCCGCAGCCGCTGATTGACTGCTGGACGCCTCCTTTGCGCTGGCTGCTGCTGCCGTCTGGCTGTTCTTAGCAGCCGTGGCGGACGTGGCGGCGGCACTGGCACTGTTGGCGGCGTTCGTTGCAGAGCCAGCCGCCGCAGAAGCAGAGCTGGCGGCGTTGTTCTCGCTCGTTTTTGCCGCCGTCTGGCTGGCCTTTGCGGCATCCCTAGCGGCCATGGCTTCGTCAGCAATCTTCCGGGCGTTGTCCGTTTCGATGTACTTCGTGCCGTCCCAAAGATACCACTTGCCTGTATCCTCTGCGATGTACATAGCGGATAAATCGCCTGTAGCAGGTAATGCGGCTTTGTTGGCTACGTAAATACGAGAGCCGTTGATATTATCGTGCAGGGCTTCGAGGTTGTTGTTGATGTAGTCCAGCACGCCGTCATTCGTCGAATTGACCAGAGGGGACTCTTTGCCGTAAGTCCCCTCTTGGATAATGTTGTCGTTTGCATCCCGGAGTTCGGGGTGCTGATATGCTTGTCGTTTCATGCTTTCACCTCCTTGGGCGGGTCGTAGACTAAAGCCCCATCCTTCAGCACATAGTCGTGGGGATTATCCACAATGGCTTCTCTCCCAAAAACCGTAGTACCATCTACTGGCCCCGGCATCTGGTCGGCAAACCCATAGCATCGTTTGGTTTTGTCGTCGATTAAGTAGTAAATCATTATTTGACTCCTATAATCCAGTAGGCCACCCAGTGGTCTTTGACGCGGTTATCACAATAGTAAATCCTGCTCCCATAAGCCTGTTTTAGGTAGTCGTTTACGTCCTTCCTGAAGCTTATGCCAGGTCGCTGCGTTGATGCCACTTGGACAGGCTGTTCCCAGTCGTACCAGTTGTCGTTGCTCTTATAACTGCCCTGTGTATAGCATCCCCAAATGCATTGGTCCTCGGTATAACCAGCAGGCAGTGGCACGGTGACACACCCGTTATTAACGTCATCATCTGCCCATAAGATGCCACGCATGATGGTGACAGCTCGCACGTTGTACCCGTTGATACGGATGGTATTTCCGTCGATGGTGCCGGATTTTAACGTGGCTCCGTAGATGTTGCCGCTGTCGTCGACGGTAAAACTGCCGGAGCTGTTTTTTAAGTTCGTCCCCACAATCTGCGTGCCGGTAATGGTGCCGCCTTTTAAGCTGCCGACGTTTGCCGTGATGGCTGACAGGCTGTCCACGCTCATCTTATCGGCGGTGAGAGCCCCGGCCTGTATCATGTCTTTAACGACAACATTTTTATCAAACACTGTTTCCCCGGTTACGTGCAGCAGCTTCCCGTCAATCTGGACGCCCTCTTTGCTTAAATTAATCTGGGAAACCACTTCCCCAGATTTTACCCGCAAGGCAATATCATCTTGCATCTGTGCAATGGCGCTATAGGCTTCTTTGGCCTTTGCCGCATCTCCCAAATTAGTGACAACGGATGTAATTTTATCGCTGTTCTGGGCAATCTGGCTTGCAAGCTCCTTCTTGTCGTCTGCTACCGTAGCTTGGATGGTATCAGCGGTCTTCTTGATTTCGGCCACCTTGCCGGAGATTCCCTGGGCTTCTTTCACGGCATCTTTGATGGTTTGGTCAACCTTTTTCAGACTGATGGCCTCGTCCTTGATATTCGATTCATCAATGATGATTTTTACCGTCGTCCGGCTTGTGTCAGATTTTTCCCCGGCCCCGAACATATCGTAGTAGGCAATGGCTACATCATAGATGCCCGGCTCGCAGTTGTAGCTCATGACCGGATTTTCGGTTTTTACCGCGTCGCCGTCATTGATGTATACCATCATCCCGATGGCGTCCGCCGGGATACCTTGCCCGGCAACGGAAAATCCCGTCATGGTGTTTTTAACAGTCGGCGCGTCGGGTTTCCCGGGTGCCGCTTTGTTATAATCCAGCACCGCCGGGACGCTGTATTTACCCAGGGCATTCCGGGCAAACAGATATAGCCGCCCGGACCGGGCGTTCAGTGCAACGTTTGCGGACGTTCCTTTGGTTCGGGCCAGCAGGCCAGCCGTTTCAGCCCCCGGGGCGTTGTCCCGGCGGATTTCGTAATACATCACGTCGGTGTTCGTGACTTCGTTCCACGTGGCCGTCGCCGTCTTGCCAAATGCTAGGATGAATCCGTCCGGCGTGTTGGGGACCATGGTACGCATGGCAACGGTAATCTTAACCTTCGGGGCAAGGTCGGGATCCGTGCTTGCGGCCCATTTATCGACGGTAGTAACCGCAATTTCATAGGTATCGCCCACCACAGCCTGGGGGATTACAACCTCGTTTTTACCTTGCCCGCCGAAAATCCACTTGCCGTAATAACCCAGCTCGCTTGCCGGTACTCCACTAATGGCCGTTAAATCCTGCACCTGTCCGGCGTTAGTTCTGTACCACACTTGCCCGGCTGCATAGCTTTCGAGGTCTGGCGGGTCCCATTGGACCACTACGTCATACCGGCTCACGCCGTCCGCCAGGTGCCGGTAGCGATTGTAAGCCCGCACGTTTTTAACGGCCGGGATATAGTATTTCTTAATGGTATATTCGTACGCTTTAACTGCGGACAGGTCTTGTACACCGGCCCCGAATACATTAAAGGAAACAAACTTTAAGTATACCTTCTTGCCCACGTCCTCGCTTAAAAACGGGATACGGAGTAAACTTGCATCCAGGCGCGCAAACTGTGCCTCGGCGTCATGGGCTGCGGCCGTGGTCGTGTGCTGCCCGCGGATACAGCCGTCAAGTTTCCAGTGCCCGTTATCCAGCAAGGTGGCGCCCTGGTAACTCAAACATTCGCCGTCAATCCAGCACAGCGTGTTGCCGCGTTCCGCGTCCTGCTGACTGCCGGATAAAAACGTTCCGTTGCAGGCCACTTCCACACTGGTATCCGTTGCCTTAATGCTTTTAGCCAGGGTCCCCACCCGGGCGCTGCTGGCAATGGTCCCCGCCGCCCGGTAATTCGTCCCGTCGTCGGCAACGTAGACCTCACAGCCGCCCCACAGGTCTCCCTTGCCTTTGGCCCCAATCCACACTTCCAGGCCGCTGGTGGTCAGCTCCGCGGGCGGCTGCATAATCAGCGGTGTATCCGTATCGGGCGCGTCGGCGTTATAGTCGATATACGGCCGGTCGCCCTCATGCACATCATACGCCGGTTTGCTTGCTTTCATGGGCGGGCGGCTAATGGCGGTAAACGTCAAGGTGCCGTCCGTGTTTTCCGTGACGCTGTCAATCATTACCGGTGTTTTATCTAGGCCCAGGGCGCTGTCGGTCAACGTCACCAGGTCGCCCACTTCCAGGCGGCAAAAGGCCCAATCCAGTTTAAATGTAAATTTGTTACGTCCGTACAGGGCGTCCCTTGCCAGCTGTTCAGCAACCTTAACGGCCCGTTCCTTCGTGTAAAACCAGTGCGCCGTCGTGCTGCTGGCCTGCCGGAGGCCGTATTCCGCGATGTCGTCTTTTAATTCGTATGCAACAGTTTCCGTTTCATAGCTGTTTTTGCGGCTAATAAATTCTACTGGAAAACGGTTATATATTTCGCTGCTGTCCTTGCGCTGGCACGTAACCAGGACGCCGTTGCTCTCTAAAAAATCATCAGCGGTTAAATCGTATTGGATGGTGGTATCCGGTGCCCAGCTACCCACCGGCCGGTCGGCCTTGCACACGATTTTAAATTTATTGTTAGACCAAAACATATACGCATTGGTCAACGTCATAAGCTCGTTGATAATGTCGTGGGCGGCTTTGGCTTCGGTCGTGTCCGTAGGGCTGGAAATCAGTAAATCAGCTTCACGGCAATACTTTCTATAGGTGTCCAGGCCGATAATCTCGACACTGGACAGCCCCACCTTGTCCAGAATATCACGGATTACGTCGGCGGGGTTTGCATCGGTACCGTCGCCGGTGTCGGTCAGCATCCCTCGCACCTCGAAATTATAGTCGGGCATGGAACCGCTGTCGCCCAGGTCGATAACGCCCGCCATATATGCCAGGTTTTCGTACGTCAACGCCTTGTCCGGGTGCTTGCCCTGGACGTATGGCCAGGGCGCCTTTTGGCTCCCGTCGTATAACGTCATACCGATTTGGTCAGATGGATACTGATACACATCTTTTCCCAACCACACCTTGCCAATGCTGTGGATGGGTCCCTCGCACAGTCCCAGGATGACGGCAACGGTGTACGTGTACGTGATGGACACGGATTTACTTTTGCCGCCCTTCCCGGTCCGCTGCGTTTCCCGGTGCTCGTGGGCCGTAAAATCATCGTAATAAATCACGTTGCCAGCCAGGCGGCTGGTGCCGTATACGACGGGTACTGCGCCGCCATAACTGGCCGTTGCAACGGTAAAATCACTAATTTTGTTGGCCCGTGTCGTTACGGTCCGACCTCTAAATAGCCCCATTCGCCCTCACCTCGTTTCGCTTCTTTATACTGAATCGATAAACGCCGCGGAGGCGGCTTTTGCCGCGGGCGTCCAAAAAATCTACATCGTCAACGGAGGACAAAATAACGCCCTGTTCCACCCGGGCATGGCATACAATCCCGTTGCCCATGTAAACGCCGCCGTGACTGACGCAACGGCCGTACTGATACAGCAAGAAGTCGCCCCGTTCCATGGTGTCGACTTTATTGCAATATTTCTCCACGATGGATTTAAACCATTCTTCTCCATGGCTTAAATGCCACATATTGGAATAATGCTTAACTTTGATTTCGCCGCGCCCCACCAGCCCGGCGTCCTCCAGGCTACAAATTAAAAGCATACCGCAATCCACGCCGTGCCCTTTGGCCTTACCCTCGTTTACGTGGGGCGTACCTAACCATGTTAAAGCAGCAGCGGCGATCCGGTCGCCTTGGTCGCTCATAGCAACACCTCCTTGCGCGGGATATAGGGCGCAATTACTGCGCTACTGTCCGTGCTGGAAGCCGTGACCACGCCGCCGGACCCGGTGGAAAAGCTCCCCTGCGGGTAATACTTCCGGATGGGGAAATTCATGTTTAGCCCGCTTGTTTCCGCCTTGATGGATAATTGCAGCTGTAACCCGCCCGCGTTTTTGATTTCGATTTTCCCGGAGAACAGGTCCACCGTGCCCACGACGGCACCGTCCCGGAAAAAGCAGCGTTTTAAATGCAGCCGTGCCCGGTCCATGGTCCCGTCCAGCGCGGCCTGCATGATGGGCTTACTCTCGATCATGTCGGTTTTACAGGCATAAATGGTGACGCTCAACGTGTCCACGGTCAACGTGGAATTTAATTTAATTTGCTGCCGTTTAAAAAGCAGCTTCTCGTGCTGGTAAACCGTGCCGCCGTTGTTAATGTCAATATCCGCATCGGTATAGTAATAGTGGTTTCCGTTGGCCAGAATAATGTCGTACAGGTCACAACTCTGTATTTGTTTTTGTGTATTTAGGTAAGCCGTCAGGCTCGCGTCTACCTGTTTCATCTCACCACATCCATCTTAAAACTGGAGGAATTGTTAACATTTTCGAAAACCCGGGTTAACTCTCCTCCATCATCCGAAAATCTGACTTTAAACCAGTATGTATAATCGGCCGTGATCACGGCCCCTGTTGCCGGTGCCGTTGAGAAACTGATTACACCGGCGGACACGCTGTACCCGCTTGTTTGCTTTTTGCCGTCAACGTAAACGACTACATCCTCGATGTACTCAGTCGGTTCCACGTAGCCGTCCAGGCTCCAAACGGCCTGGTATTTCCCGGGCACAATGACGGGCAATGCCCGCCCTGTTTCCCGGTTTAATGTGTGGTCTAACCACAAAAACGGCTCGTACCCGCCTTTGACACTGGCAATAAATGCCATTAGCTTGTCAGCAGTATCATCATCCAGCAGCCCGAACGTTTCCGTAATAGTCCATTGCGGGTACAGCTGATTGGTTAACGTCCGGACCATTCCGGATCCGGACGTCTGTACCTGCGTGCTCCATTTTTGCTTAAATTTGCTGTTCCATGTTAAATGCTTGATTTCCTGCGGAAATTTTTTTAAAGTCATCACCACACCCCACTATCGGCGGCAAAATTCCTATTGTTATCAAACAATGCCTGCTTGATGGCATCCAGGCCGCCGCGCTGTAAAAATGCGCTGAAACCGGACGCGTCAACCGCGGACACGTTCAACGTAACGTTGCCGCCGGAAATCGCTGTAACGCCGCCGCTGCTGCCCAGGTCCGGCACACGCCCGGCGTTAATCGCGTCCAGGTTATCCCGCCCAATGCGGTTAACCGCTTGGGACGTAATGACGTACTCGCCGTTGGACAGCATGGCCGGAATGGAATCACTCGTTCCCGTGCCAGGACCGGCAACGTAGCCGCCGGTGGCAAACCCGAACTTGCCCTTGGTCTTGCTGCCGAAATCCATACCAAACAAGGTGTGCCCTGCCCAGCGGGCTGCCAGCTTCGGGTCGCCGACAATGCTATAGATTGCGAACAGGCCCAGCCATTCCGTTGCGATTTTCAAGGCATTTTGAAAAATCGTCTTGACGAAATCGCCCAGGGCAGCGCCTGCGGATTTCGTGCCGGTTAAAATACTGCTAAAGGCTTCGCCCATGGATTTACCCGCTTCTTGCCAGTAGCTCACCATGGCATCCTTCCAGTTTTTCGTATTCTTGACCTGGTTTGTTTCGGCTTCCCCGGCGTCGACAAGCTTTTGCTTGTAGTTATCTACAAACTCTTGCAACGTTTCGTTTTTCATTGCAAGTTCTTCTTTAATGGCTTCGGGATTCATCCCCAGGACCTTTGCCAGGCCGTTAATGCCTGCTTCCTGGTCCTCGCCTGCCGTTGCCATTGCCTGGTCAATCTCTGCCATTGCATCCGTTACGCTAGTTTTAATGGCATCAATGTATGCTTTAATGCTGTTCGGGTCAGCCCCAAACGTACTCATTAACTCTTTGCTGTTCGCCTGCTGCTGTTTCAGCCGTTCGGAATATTGCAGCGCTTCGATCTGTGCTTCGTACAGGTCTTTGGCGGCTGCTTCCTGCTCGCTGATACGGTCGGCCACGGATTGCCGCGTTTCTCCGTCCTGGATATGTTCGGCAAGTTTGATTTCTTTTTCGTAGCTGTCAATTAAATCATCATACTGTTTTTTATATTCAGCTAACTTGACTTTCCGGTCGGCGTCCGCTTTGGCTTCGCCGGTCAGCATCGTTGCCCGGACCTTCATCAGCTCGATCGTGGACTTTTCACCGGCCTGCCTAATGGCTGTCCAGTCAGTGTATTTCTTAATTAGCGCGTCGACCTGCCGTTGCTGTTCCCGCTCCTCCTGGCTCATTCTCGGGGCGGCTTCATGGGGCGTGCTTCCCGTGCCGCCCGCGCTGCCGCCACCGGCTGCCGCCTTGGGTGCCCGGCGTGCCGTATGGAAATGGTTTGTACGTCCGTCATCAAAATCCGGTGTGCGAACAACATCCCCAACCGTGTTAGACCAGGCATTATTAACCACGGCACCGACTTGATGACCAAGGGCACTAACGATGCTGGAAACAAGATCCCAAATCTTTTGCAGCGGTGACAGGATAGGAGTCAAAAAATTAGCAATGCGGGCCCCTGCATCCCGCCAGGCGTTGATGAAGGAATAGACACCCATGATAACGACTTTGACAGCGCCAAAAACAATCTGAAGTCCCGTATTGATGACGTCCAGAGCGAATTGAGCAATGGCTCCTAATTCGCTGAAAGCGCTTGTCCCATCGCTCCAAACAAGGTCCAATAAGTCCTGCGTAAAGTCAACAAGGGTCTGGACAATACCAGACTTGTCAAAGGCTTCGAAGATGGCCGCTCCGATGGAACCACAGATTGCCGAAAGGTTCCCTTCGACATCGCCCCATTCGTCGATAATATTTTCCTTGGACTTCTGCATCTGGCCATCGAACTCGGACTTCATATAGCTGGTGAGGGCTTCAACCGCCGTTTGGGCGTCCAAGGTTCCGTTGTCCATGGCCTCCATGGCCTGCTCTGCCGTCATGCCGACGGAGGAAAAAGCCTTATCAATATCCATCCCGGACTGCTGCAGGGCAATCATTTGGCGGCTCGACATTTCACCGGTCGACTGCATACGGGACAAGATCTCAACGAGCTTCCTTGCTCCCTGTTCGCCTTTCCCGAGGCCTGCAGCCGTGTCGGCGCAGAGCTTAATCATAGCGGCGGCGTTGTTGGCGCTATAACCGACGTTCATGAGGTCGATGCCCATTTCCTTGACACTCTCAAAGTCGTAGGTGTCGCGGGAAACCGTATTGAAGAGCTTCATTGATTCGACGCCGCCAACTGTCGAGTTCACCATTGCATTGAACTGCGCAACACCATGCTCTGCATCAAGTCCAAGTTCTACGATTTTCCGACCAAAATCAGCCAGGGCGCTAGCGACTTCCGTAGCTAGACTTGCAGCGAACATGCCCGCACCCACAGTAAGGGAAGAAAATGCCTGCTCACCAATCCCCATCTGTCCGGATAGTTGAGACATGACGCTGTCTAAAAGCCCAGATTCTTGCTTCACTTCGCCCAAGCTAGAGACCGTTTCCTTGATTGCCTTTGCGTATTCGGAATTGGCCTGCTTTTGCTCCTGCAGCTCGACTCGCAGGGTTTTCATGGTTTCGGCTTGTTCAGCTGTGGCCGTCGTCCCGGCTTGTGTTTCTTTCTCCAGGTTCTTCAGCTCCCTCTGGAGCTGTGCAGCTCTTTGAGCGCCATCTGCCAGGGCCGTATTAAGCCGTTTAAGTCCTTCATCGCTGGCGATGGTTTCCAGATTGATTTTTGCGTCGGCCATTTTCTCACCTCCTACAGGTCAATGTGGTTCTTTAAGTAATTTAAAAGGTAATTCGTATAATATTCTTCAATCGCTTGCGCGTTTTTCTCAAAGTAAGCGCCGTGCGGTGCATATTCAGGGCCTTTCATTCCCTGCCGCGGTCCTCGTTTCCGGATTACGCGTCCATAGGCACCTGTGTTGTACCACCTGGCAAAATAATTTGCGTAAACCGTGGCTTTTACCACGCCTACATTTTCAACCTTAAATTTCCCTTTTTGGATATATTGTGCGATTTCCATACCACCAAACCCCGTTTGTGGATGGGTACGCATGATATAGTCGCAGGTCGCGTTCTGTGCTTCCCGGGCGGCTCTCACAACGTCCGCGGTAAACCCTGCGTCGGTATATTTTTGGATTCTTGCCCTCAACTCTGCAATGGTTTCCACGCGCGATCACCTCAAATAATAATAAAGAAGGGCCGCGGTGGCGGCCCTGTTCAGTTATTCACCAGCCGTAAACCCTGTTTTCGTTTCAGGCTTGCCGGTGCCGGTGGCTTTCATGCTGTATTCCACCAGATCCTCGGCGGCGCTGGTTTCTTCAAAACTGGTAACAACGGCGGTAAACTGCATATATTCCTTGCTGTCTACGTCCACATAAGCAAATTGCAGCGCGTTTTTATTGGTGCAGTTGTCGTCATAAACAAAAGCTTTCAGGACGTTCTGTCCAACGTCGTTCGCGATCGCCACCAGCTTGGAAGAAATTTCGAAACTCTTGCCAGTCGGAGCCGCGATGGACCAACCTCCGCTGTCTTTGGTGGTCTTGCTTTGGGTGTTGACGGTCGGACTCATGGTGAAATCTTCCGCCCCGCCAATAAGAGTCCACTTCGGGGACTCGGCCGTTGCACCTGTCCCATAGTTAACATATAACAGGCGCTTTTTGCCGGAAATACCGGTCGCGCCGTCAAATTGCGGCAAATTTTCCGCCGTAATAGTAACGCTCATTTAAATCACTCCTCCTTTAACTGTCCTACACGGATTTTCAGGTCAATGCTGCCGTTTTGCCACTCGCCCGCGTCGCCTACAATCGGCAAACTGATGGACACGGCGCCAACGGTCAGGTCCACCAGGTTAAAACCGTCAGTGTTTAAGCTCGTGTTTAATGCTTCCCGTCCGTCCGGGCTTACCAGGCGGCAAAACGTCGTTTCCAGCTTTTGGGCAACGTCTTTGCGGCCGCGGTAATTGCTATAGATTTGCAGATTAATGCTCATGGTCCACACGGGGCCGGTCTTCGTGTCCCGCGCGTCCATATCGGCCGCGCCCAAAATGCCGTAGGCAAACTCTGCCTGACTCCGGAAATAATCTTCAATTTCCGTAATCGGCACGGCACTGTCAAACCACTCCAACCCTTGCCCGTTCAGGGTAGCATACAGGGCTTTGCTGATGGCGGTAAATGGTAACTTGTACGTCATAATTTCCCACTCCCTGTAATGGCCGTTGCCGTAATCTGCACATAGGCCGGGCGGCTTTCGTCAATCAGCAACACGTCGTTGATTTTATACGCTTTGCCGCTCCATTCCAGGCGCCACGTGCTGTCCAGGTCCGGGCACGTTTTGCGGGTGTCCCTCACCAGGAAATAACGTGTGTCAACGGTCACATAATCGCCGATAATCTGCTGCTTGCTTTGGCTCTTGACGGTCACAAGCGCCCGAATTTTTAAAAATTCCGTATAGGTCGTTGCACTGACGCCGCCCAGGGCGTCCCGTTTAGGGGCGCTGGGCTTCATCAGCTTCACGGTTTCCGTAAATCTGCCCGGGTTGCGCCGGAACATTTTATGCTCCGGTCTTGGTCAGGACGGTAAACGCCTTGCCGTACGTGTTCAGATCGGTGAAGCGGGCCACGGTGCGAACAATGGTGCTGTTCGTTCTGAACCCTGCTTCCGTGCTGGATTGTACTTCCAGAGCGGGGTACGCGATATGGTACATTGCCCGATAGTCACCAATCACGGCCGTATTATCAGCCAGGGCGGCCCCTTCTACCACGTGGATAGGACGGCTTTCAATCTGCCGTACCGTTTCGTTGTTGGCATCCCGTGCCAGCAGGTAACGGCCCTGGGTGTCTTTAGCCAGCGCCATTGCTGCGAACGTGTTCTGGTTGACCACGACGGATGCGTTGGCGCCTGCATCCAGCGGGCAAGTAATGATGGCCTTTTTGATTTCATCGATAGCGGCCACAGTACCGAAATCGGCGACGGTGTTTTTCTTTACGTCCTTCGGTGCAACGGCCTGGGTCAGAATGTCCTTATTTACATCGTTGATGTAAATCCGGTTGAACAAGGTGGAAATCAGGGCCACAATGTCGGTTGCGCTATCACGAATCAGTTCGTTGGACACAGGAATCAGCGCGCCCTTGCTGGCCAGGGTAAATGCCAGCTGGGTAAATGCTGCCTTGCCCTCTTTGATAGCGGCGTTTTCGTCAAACGCTTCCAGGGTCACGCCTGCCTGGTTGGCGTAGTCAATCACTGGGATTTTGCCGGACCGGGTGCCAACGGTTACGCCGGTCACGATGGATCTCAGGTCTACGCCCTGCCGGTCATTTTCGACAATAGGCAGCAGAATTTCTGGAATCAGGAAGCCGCCGTCAGCAGATACAGCACCATTCTGGCCGGTGGCGGCTGCCTGGAACGCGGCTTTCATGGTGGCGTCCAGCTGGTTCATTTTCTCGCGGTCGCCGCGCAAAAAATCTTTCAGGGCAGCGTTAATCATTCCTCTAGTAATTTTTTCCATGGTCGGTTTTCTTCCTTTCTCCGCACTTTCGGCGGCAACGGCTTTCTTGTATTCATCCAGGGCGGCCTGCAGGCGCTGCTGTTCTTCGGCGCTTACCGGCTCCTGGTTTTCAACCTTCTTTTTCAGGCTGGCCCGGATTGCGGCCAGCTCCCTTTTTAATTCCAGGGAGTGCAACATTGAGTATTTTCCTCCATTTCTCTGCCAGGGCGGGGTCCATCTTCCCCGGCGCTTCGTTTTTCCGCCTGTAGGCGGTCAGTTGCTCATAGGTGGGGGCGTGCTTGCCTAACATTGACTGATACACGGGTAGGGATACGCGTCTGATTAATAAATCTTCTTCCCGATCTACCCTCCGCATATACCCTTCAAAAAGGGCGTCCAGCTCCCCAACTGTCAGCCGCTCAAACTCCCACGGCTTTAAGTCCAGCTCTCCATAAGCAATTTTTTCCAATTCCGTTGCAAGGTCTGCAACGGAATTATAGGACTTTATTTTTTGGTCCCCGGGGCCAGGTTTTTTGGGACCTTCCCGAACGTTCCGGACTTCATCAATGCGGGCACAAGGATTTTCATGTATAAATCTTGCGCGCTCATCTCTGCCAGGGCAGCGGCCCAAATTTCGTCAAACATTTCCGCCGGGGTGTTCTCGGGCATCCCGCCACCGATAAGCCCCCATTTCAACATGATGTAAAAATTCGTCAGGCTTGCCACGGCCACGGCCTTAAACAAGCTGTTCCCGGGCAATTCCTGTTCGGCTCCCATGACGGCTTTCAGTGGGTAGCACACGGCGTACTCCTTGCCGCCCGCTTTAAACTTTACGGATTTATCGATTGTTGCCATTTTCTCCTCCTTCGTTTCCCTGTTCCTCTCCCGGACTGTCACCCAGGGCACCGGTGCCGCCCCGCTGTGTCAGCATATCAGCCTCCGGCGTATCTAGCCGCGGATATTTCAGGCTTGCCCGTGCTTCGTTAGGGGTTAAAATCCCGGCGCCCGTGTAGCTGCACAGCACGGACGCCTTGCTTTGGGCATCCAACGTGTCAAATACGTCGTTCACAGTCCCGAACCGTAACCCGGCGTTTCGCTGCCGTTCGGACAGCAGCTTAACGGACAGCTCCGCCGCGTATTGCTCCAAAATCGGGGCAATTGTCTGGCTAAAAAATTGCATCATCTGCGACGCCGAAAACGTTGCCGCACCGGTGCCGCCCATCCGATTCAGCATGGCCAGCGGGATACCAAACAGTGCGGAAATATCTTCCGCCTTGGACTCCTTAACGATCTGGTAATAATTCCCAACGTCGTTTGTAATGTTGCTGGCCTGCATCCCGGCGGGCAGCGGCAAAATTGTGGCGTTGCTGTTGGACAGCAGCTCCTTAATCTGCGCTTGCAGCTCTTTCTGCTTTGTTTTGCTCAGATCGGACGTATACGTTAGTACGATCGTACCGGAAAACCCGTTGGAAATGGTACTCCGGATGGCGCTTTCCGCTTCTGCGTTGGCTTGCAAGGTATCAAGAAGCACGGCCCCCGCCGGGCGGCCTAAAATCCCGTTAGTAGAAAACGCCCGAAAATGCAGGATTTCATCGGGCAAGATTGTGTAGGTTTCGCCGTTTCTCGGGTCTGTATAACGGTAAACCAGGTCCCGCCCTCCATCCAGGATATTGGCGTCGTCCCACACCACTTGCATACTCCCGGCGTCAAGGGGAACCAGGGCGGCAACGGCTGTGGTTCGGTCACATTTGATATACGCAAACGCGTTGCCATATAAAAGCCGCTGCTTCTCCATGTATTCCCAAAATGCGTACGCATTAATCCCGTGATACGGCTGGTAATTTAGCACTGTGGCGCTGCCCGGGACGGCAGCCGGTTCCGCGGTGGAATCCGGACGGTAAACCGTCCAACGGAACTGGGCCAGGTTTTGTGCCAGAATTTTAACGCACGTTGCAAAAACAACATCGGCGTTAGGGCTGATATTAAACGCGCGCCCGTATCCTACCGGTGCCAGGTTCCGGTACCGTTTCGTCGGTGGATAGCCACGAATGTAAGCCTTGATTTTTTCAAACATTTACGCCTCCAGTTCCCGGTCCACGCTGGCAAATAAAGCAGCTAGGGCGGGTGCGACAACGTACGCCTGCGGCTTTTTATCATCTTTGCCAGTATCCGGATCCGGCTTCTTTTCGTCGTCCTTGTCGTCATCCTGTTCAGGGTTTTCCGGCTCACCTTCATCAGGTTCCGCGGTTTCATCATCGCTGCCCCCTTCCGGTTCGTCGTCCTTATTTTCTTCGTCGGCCTTTACCCTGGATTTAATGACAAGATCGTACAGGCTCCCTACGGCAGCCAGGGAACCTTCGGGGCGTTCTACCTTTTTAACGACTACGTTGTGACTTCGTCGGCTGTCATCCAAAAATCTCCGGCGTCCATGGCTGCGCTCACCTTGTCAATGTCCCGGCAATGGGTGGCCAGGATATTCCGCTGGATGGCGTCAACCCGTTTCATAGCTTCCACGGCGTTCTGTAATTCCTCTTTGTTCCCGTCTGCAACGGTCCAGCAATTGTGCAGCATGATAACGCTGTTTTCATCAACTACCACTTCGTCACAGGCCAGGGCAATGATGGCGGCAATGCTTGCAGCCATTACATGGACGTTAGCCGTTGCCTTGTGTTCGTTGTTTTGGATGGCGTTGACTATAGTTAACCCGGCGAATACGTCGCCGCCCGGGCTGTTAATGTCCAGACTGTAATCTTCCGCGGCCCCCTGGATACCGGCGACAACTTCATCCGTTGCCTGGCAATCAAAAACGGTGCCATTTAAAGTTAAATTTTCCATGCCCTCATTCCTTTCTATACAGCTGCAACTGGGTAATCATGGCCCGGGCGCGGGGGTCCATTCCGGCGCCGCCTTCGGCCCATCCGCCTTCCCGGTTGTCGTAGGCGTCTGGCATCCAGAAATCCAGCACCCAGGCGTCGGCCTTTGCCTTAAAATTTTCGTTGCTATCATAGATTGCCTGGAAATCATCCACGGCATCTTCCAGGTAGCCGTACCCGGCGACAATTTCCCGGTTTAAAATTCTGTCGTCGTCGCCCCCGACGATGTTTAAGTATTCTTTTACTTCTTCTAATGTAACCATTTACTCACCCCTTACCAGTTCCAACCAGTCGTCCACAGCTTCGTTGCCGTCAACGTCGCCCCGGTTCCAATCGATATACGGCGCAATAAATCCCGTCAGCATGGCGTCCACCGGGTCAATGCGCACGTTGCTGTCAGCTCTCAAGCTGATTTTTTCCAGACTGTAATAGCCCGTCGGATTCTTGACCATGACGGCGTTCATTATGGCCTTTTCTAAAATATCTTCGTTCCCGGCACTGTAAATAATCGACTTGTCTTTCCAAAGTCCGGACAGGATTTCGATGTATTGACTCAATGCCTTGGGGCTTTGGTTCTGTAAGATGAATGTATCGCACATTTCGGCCAGCTGCTCCTGGATACCGGCGATCCCGTAGGGGTCCGCGGCAATGGTCACATAATGCAGCCCGTATTTTTCCATGGTCGCCCGGATAAATTCCAGGACCTGCCCGGCGTCAATATTTTCACCGCCCCCGCCGGTGCAGAGGTACAGCTCTTTGTCCACGTAATCCCGGTACGGAAATTTATCGGCGTCAACGTGCATCTGTAATTTATTTTTGGGCATCCACGAAACGACATGGCAAAACATCCGCTCGTTACCTTTTTTCTTGCGGGCCTTTAGAATTTTCCCGTCCTGTTCCTTAACGATGGTTCCGAACCAAACGGAGGTTAAATCCAGGGTGTGGGACAGGTCAATGCCCAGGTACCAATCTTTGTAACCTTTGCCAACAATATCAGCAAAACTAACAGGCGCGCCGCACGCTTTCATCTGTTCAAACGTGCACAGCCCGCGATCCTCCGCGGAATACCAGACGTTACATTGCTTTGTCGCAAAAGATTGCAGCTCAAACCCTTTAACTTCGTTCGCCGCCCGGGCCTTTGCCGTGTAGGATTTTTCAATGTAATCCTTGACGGTGTACCCGTCCTGCTGGAATAACAGCACCGGGTTTGCTTTCCCCCACACCTTAATGGAAGAAAAGTCTTTCTTTGCTATGTCCTCTTTATCCGGTTCGCACAAAAACAGAAAATTTTCGTCCGGAAGCGTGCCCTCTAGCAAATTTTTCTCCAGGCTTAACCATTTTTTGTGGTTTGTCCCGCCGATTTCAAACTGGGCCGTGCTCATCGTCACTAGCAATTTATCTTTATAGTGTCCTTGCCCGTCCTGGATGGTCTTTGTAATGATTTCGTCGCACAACATTTCTTCGTCAATGACCGCCACCCGGTTTGTAAATCCATCCAGGGATTTCTTCGCGCCGCTCCCGGTCCGGAACATCTCTAGTTTGTTGTTCGTAATCCGGCTTTTGGCCCAGCAGGCGGTCCGGTTCACGTTAGTGTATGTTTCCGCCAGGTACGGGTCGTTATCAATAAATTTTACAAACTCATCAAAACAGATTTCTGCGTTTTGCCCCTTGCAGCTGGCCAGGATAATGTTTTCGTTCCGGTATTTGCTCATTGTCATGAGATAATGCAGCACGCCGGACAATAGAAACGATTTTCCGTTACGCCGGGCAACGTAAATATTTGCCGTGTTTACCAGGTACCCGCCGTCCGGGCGGCGCAAACCGAAAATTCCGCACATGATAAATTTCTGCGCCGGGTATAATTCCAGGTGCTTTGCCTTGCCGTCCTGGTCCACGTAAATAAGCAGATTCAGAAATTTAAACATGGTTTCCATTTCGTCAGCGGCAAAACGGTATTTCTTTGCAAGGTCCAGAAAACGGGTGAAGCATAGCAGTTCCGCCCGCCCTAGTAATCCTTTTTTATCCCGTTCGATTAACGCCCGGTAATAGTCGCCTATGTAATTTTTCAGTTCCGTGGGGACCGTTACGGCCCGCAGTTCCTGTTCATACATTCATCAACCACCACCAAAACGTTTTCTAAATTCCATAATGCCAGCCTGGATTCTTTCCAGTGCTGCTTCCTTGTCCTTCTTGTACATGGCGTGGATTTCCGCGTGGCTCTCAATGCTCACAGTAATGAGATTGTCCAGGCGGTAGGCCAGTTCCGGTGCTTCGTCCCGCTCTATGATGTGATGGACCACCGGCCGCGCGGGGCGGGAGTAAACCCCAATGCCTAACATCCAAACATCGTAGCCCATGTATTTAATGAGTACATTTTTTCGGCATTTCTCCCATTTCCGGCTGCCGTACATTTTCCGCGCTTCGTTTTCCTGCATCCGCTTGTTTTGATATTTCCGCGTACAGGTCGGGCAGCGTTTTCCTTCGTAAAGCTGATGGCACGTTGGGCAGCGTTTTTTAATCGCTCCCATTTTTTCTAGCATCCTCTAGCAATTCGAAATATGGGTTTTTATCGGCTTTCAGTTCTTCTTTGATGGAGTCAAATTTCAAGGTCTTGTACAATGCAATGGCGATTTTATTAAATTCTTTGTACAGCCCGATCAACGTTGCCAGCTCGTCTGGTTCCTTGACGCCCAGCCCGTCCTGGATCTCCTTTGATACTTCGTTGCTCATGATCGTAAAGCGGCAATATTGCAAGATCAGGTCCTTGTTTACGTCATTGATACTGTCGCATTTATTCTTTAGACTGTATATAAATTGATAAAGATTATTAATTTCCCTTGTTCTGCTTGCTTTTGCCATTTCTGTTAACCACCTTGAAAAAAATGGAAACCTACCGCCGAATGCGCTTTTGATAGTCCTATTTTTTGAACCATACCCCCCCATTAAAACAAAAAGCGCCGCAGTTTCTAGCTACAGCGCTCTTGTAAGGGGGAGACAATTAAAAGGAAGTGCCAGGTGTGTGGGACGGGAGAAGGCCGCCGTGTCTTCTCCCGCGTCCCCATTTCTGACAGCTTAATCATATCAAATTTTAATAGTGGCTTTTTATGGCGTGTTTTCGTTGCAGATTTTTTCGAACTCCTTGATAGCCTTTTCGTGAAGTCGAAACAGCCACCGCTGATCATAGTTCATAGCCCTTGAGACGTCTTCCCACCTCTTGCAATTAATATAGCGTTCGATCAATAGATCCTTGTGTTCCTGTTTGGTCATCCTCGCTATGAGTGCTTGTACCTGGGCACGTTTATTTACTAACCTGACCCACTCATTGCAGATTTCAAGCTTCTTCCTTTCCAAGGCGTCAATTCCATCAGCAACATCGCGTGAAACTCCGCCACTCACATGGATTCCGTCATATACAATGGCACGAATGCCATCAAGCATGGACCGTTGCTCCCTTAGTTCGTCCTTTAGGACATTGAGATGCTGTCTTGCGTGCTTAACTTCTTCCAGCAGCGCTCTGCCCGTCATCTCCTGCTTCATCCCCTTCCAAGACTTTTCGTTGCTTATCCATAAGCCTATCCACCAACCGTTTCAGGCGTTTTCCCCCAAATCCAAACTCGTCATGCAGGATATCCTTGCAATCGTCAACCCCCAGGTTGTAAACCGTCATGGAATAGGTCATAATCCATTTCCTGAAAATAGGAACGGGCATCCTCATGATTTCCTTGATTTCCTGCC
>OFME01000288.1_pt1 | contig 42726 bp, 28 predicted proteins | sample 1541381 | NCBI WGS metagenome assembly OFME01 (sample SAMN04209243, study PRJEB22552) | human gut metagenome | biome: gut; material: feces | host: Homo sapiens | place: USA: Oklahoma
TCGTGAAGGCGGCCGTACCGTCGGTGCCGGCGTCGTTTCCGAAATCGAAGGCTAATTACCATACACCCAGCAGATACGCAGGTATCTGTTAACAGAAGCTATAATGGCTGTGAGATTTTCTCCGGCTGTTATAGCTTCTTTTTTGTTGTCCGAGGGGAGCATCCGGGGGCTTTTCATGATATAATAATGGCACATAGTTTTATAATTTGCTTTTTCTGTATGTGCGTACACAGGAGGTACTGTCTATGAATCTTGCTGCCAATACGGTCCAGGCTGCCAGCACCGTCCGGGCTGACGTTAAGAATCAAGTTACGGAAGGCGTTTCGGCCCTTGGCCAATTCAATGATTTCTTGGTGGATTATGCGCCGGACATCATTGCGGCCATCATCATCTTCATCATCGGTCGCTATATCGCCGGAGCTATAAAAAAACTGGCCATTCGCATGATGACCCATGCCAATTATGACCATACAGTCATTACCTTTGTCAGTCAAATTATTTACTATGCCCTCATGGCCATTGTCCTCTTGTCGGCTCTCAACAAGCTGGGGATTCCTACGAATTCCTTCTTGGCCGCCTTCGGTGCCTTCGGCTTGGCTGTCGGCTTAGCCTTGCAGGGCAACCTGTCAAACTTTGCGTCAGGCCTGCTGATTTTAGTCTTTAAGCCCTTTAAAGCCGGTGACTGGATCGCTGTCGGCGGTGTAGAAGGCAGTGTCAAGGGCATTCAAATGCTGAATACGGCCATTACCACCAAGGACAACAAGACCGTTTTTATCCCGAACTCGACGATTACGACGTCTCAAGTTTCCAATAGCTCATATCAAACGGAGCGCTATATTACCTTCTTATTTGATATTGGCTATAACAATGATCACCATAAGGCCATCGCCTTGTTGAAACAGATCTTTAAAGAGGAACCTCGTATCCTCAACGCCGACGATTTAGAAATCGGAATCAAGGAATTCGGCGACAACTCGGTGCGAATTGCAGCCTATCCGAAGGTTGCCAAGGCCGATTACCTGCCTGTATTCTACGATACCATGTCCAAGGTCAAGGACACCTTTGATGCCAACGGCATTGATATTCCGTATCCGCAGCGAGTCGTTTATATTCAAAAAGACGATGAGTGAGTGACGATGTACCGTAAAGCTATCCCTTTTGTTGGGATAGCTTTTTTTTTGAAAAAATAGTCCGGCCGATATGAAGCGCGGCCCTCGTTCTGCCGGCAGACTGTCGGTTCGGCTGCTTTTGATATGATTAAAATAAATTGATTTATTCTTCCTGCTTGGTATATAATCATATCATGTTATTATAGAATTGATATTTTTAAAATCAATTCTATTTTAGAATTTAATAACTTAGAAAAGAAAGGAAGAATCTCTATGATGGTATTTTTATTGGCATTATCCCCGATTCTATGGCTTATCCTATCGCTGGGTTTCTTTAAGATGCCGGGCTTTAAGGCCTGTCCCATTGCCTTGGTACTTGCCTTAGCTGTGGCACTGACGGCGTATCAAATGGATGGGCAAGATGCTGCTTCGGCGGCCTTAGAAGGCGTGGCCCTGGCGTGCTGGCCTATTTTATTGGTTATCATCGCGGCAATTTTTACGTATAATCTCGCCGTACATACGAAGGGTATGGATATTATCAAACATATGCTTACGACAGTCAGCAAGGACCGCCGCATCCTGGCCCTTCTCATTGCCTGGGGATTCGGTGCCTTCATGGAAGGCATGGCCGGTTTCGGTACGGCCATTGCGATTCCGGCGTCGATGTTGGCGGCCCTTGGCTTCAATCCTATTAAGTCCATTCTAGTCTGTTTAGTCGCTAATTCCGTTCCTACGACGTATGGCTCTATTGGGATTCCGGCCAGTACCCTGGCCAATCTGACCGGTCTCGATCCCATTCGGCTTTCTTCCTATATTAGCCTGCAGCTGTTGCCGCTCAATCTGATTTGTCCTTTTCTCATCGTCCTTATTATCGGCGGATCCATGAAAGCCTTGAAAGGCGTCTTCCTGATTACGCTGCTGTCCGGACTGGCTTTAGCCGTACCGGAGCTCATCATTTCATCCTTTGTCGGTCCTGAGCTGGCCGTCATGGGGGCATCGGTCGTCATTATGGCTGTCATTATCTTGTATTCCCGGTTTCAATCGAGTGAGGCACCGGAATACACCATGGATATCCATCCGGCTCATGTCCCGCTTAAAGGGGGGGCTGCTGGCCTGTCTGCCTTTTATTCTGATCTTTATCTTTTTGCTGATGACGTCGAAGCTCGTGCCCTTTATCCATGGTCCTCTCATGGCCATTAAATCGTCGGTCTCGATTTATACCGGTGAAGGCGGCGTTCCCTATACCTTTGTATGGGTGAATACGCCGGGGATTCTCATCCTATTGGCAGCCTTTATCAGCGGCAAGGTGCAGTCCTCCAGCTTTGGGGAAATGCTGACCGTCCTCGGTCGTACCATTGTAGGCCTTCGCAGTACGATCATTACCATCATTGCCGTCATTGCAACGGCAAAGGTTATGGGATACAGCGGTATGACTTCAGAAATCGCGCAGACGGCTGTCAATGCGACGGGATCCCTGTACCCGGCCATTGCGCCCTTGGTCGGGTCGATCGGCACCTTCATCACCGGTTCCGGGACGTCGAGCAACGTTTTGTTTGGCAATCTTCAGACTGATGCAGCTGTCGCCATCAATGCTGATAAAGGTTGGTTGGCCGCGGCGAATGCAGCCGGAACTTGTGCCGGCAAGATGATTTCGCCGCAGAGCATTGCTATTGCTGTCGGGGCGATTTCCCTAAAGGGGAAGGACAATGAGATTTTACAGGCTATTGTGAAAGTATATATCCCGTATATCCTTATTTTAGGGGGAGTCGTTTATTTTGGTCAGGCCCTTATTCCCTGAATTACTAGGGGAGAGGCGGGCACGATGTATGTCGTGTCCGCTTTTTTTGTTGTCCGAATCGATACATTATAATGTTCCTAATACAAACTATTCCTCAAACAAACTTAGTACTGAAATTCACGAACCATGCCTAATTATCATAATTGAAAAGAGACAGTACTTTTTAATCATGCAAATTTCAGGACACTTTTTATATTTATGATATTGATTATTGGGAACAAGATGGGCTCCATATTTTGAAGGAGAACATAAAAGACGGGAGGTCGTCGTTGTAAAGCCATTGTAAATTTTTAATGAGGAATGCTTACAGAATAGATTCGAGTTTTCCTATCAAAACTATTAATTCTTAAACGGAATTAACTTATAGATTATTCATTCCTTAAAATGAACTTTCTAAATAATATTTGTTGACGTTATCGATTTTAAGTGATATCATTCTATTAAGTAATTGAGATATGGAAAATTTTCACAAAGAATGAACGATATCATGTCGAACCATTCAATGTGCAGGAGGCAATCAGGGGAATGAGAAAAGTTAACATCATTACGGCTGAACAAGCAGCTCAGCTGGTAAAGGATAACGATACGATCACATCGATCGGGTTTGTCAGCAGCGCCCATCCGGAAGCGTTGACCAAAGCCTTGGAAAAACGGTTTTTGGAAACGAATACACCGCAGAACCTCACCTATATTTACGCAGGCTCTCAAGGGATTCGCGATGGCCGTGCTGCCGAACACCTGGCTCATACAGGTCTTTTAAAACGAGCCATCATCGGTCACTGGCAGACCGTACCGGCTATCGGAAAATTGGCTGTCGATAATAAAATCGAAGCCTATAACTTTTCTCAGGGCACCCTTGTTCATTGGTTCCGTGCCTTGGCCGGCCACAAGCTTGGCGTCTTCACCGACATCGGTTTGGAAACTTTCTTGGATCCCCGGCAGCTCGGCGGCAAACTGAACGACGTAACCAAGGAAGACTTGGTTAAACTGATTGAAGTTGAAGGCCATGAACAGCTGTTCTATCCGACCTTCCCCGTACAGGTCGCCTTCCTTCGCGGCACCTATGCCGATGAATCGGGTAATATTACGATGGACGAAGAAATCGGGCCTTTCGAAAGTATTTCCGTGGCTCAGGCCGTTCATAACTGCGGCGGCAAGGTCGTCGTTCAGGTCAAAGACGTCGTCGCTCACGGCAGTCTCGATCCGCGGATGGTCAAGATTCCCGGCATCTATGTCGACGATGTCGTCATCGCCGCTCCGGAAGATCATCAGCAGACTTATGACTGTCAGTATGATCCGTCCTTAAGCGGCGAACATCGTGCTCCGGAAGGCGCTGCCGAGGAAGCCCTTCCCATGAGTGCCAAGAAAATCATCGGTCGCCGCGGTGCCTTGGAACTGACCGAAAATGCCGTCGTCAACCTCGGCGTCGGTGCTCCGGAATACGTTGCTTCCGTTGCCGGTGAAGAAGGGATTGCCGATACGATTACCCTTACCGTCGAAGGCGGTGCCATTGGCGGCGTACCGCAGGGCGGTGTTCGCTTCGGTTCCTCCCGCAATGCCGATGCCATCATCGACCATACGTATCAGTTTGACTTTTACGATGGCGGCGGTTTGGATATGGCTTATTTGGGACTGGCTCAGTGCGACAGCACGGGCAACATCAACGTCAGCAAGTTCGGCACTCACGTTGCCGGCTGCGGCGGTTTCCCGAATATTTCTCAGCAGACCAAAAATGTTTTCTTCTGCGGCACCTTTACGGCGGGCGGCTTGAAAGTAGCTGTGGAAGACGGTAAAGTCAAGATCTTAAAAGAAGGCAAGGCCAAGAAATTCATCAAGGCCGTCGATCAGATTACCTTCAACGGTTCCTATGCCGCCCGCAATGGCAAACGCGTTCTCTATATTACCGAACGCTGCGTCTTTGAATTGACCAAAGACGGGCTGGCCCTCATCGAAGTCGCGCCGGGCATCGATATCGAAAAAGATATCTTGGCTCACATGGACTTCAAACCGATTATCAATAACCCCAAAACCATGGACGCCCGCATCTTCCAGGACGGTCCCATGGGACTGAAAAAATAAATCCTCTAAAGGAGACCTTACTATGAAACCAATGAGACTCCATCACGTAGGCATCGTCTTGCCGACGTTAGAAAAAGCCCACGAATTCATGCAGAATAACGGCCTTGAAATCGACTATGCCGGTTATGTCGACGCCTATCAGGCTGACCTCATCTTCACCAAATTCGGTGACTATGCAAGCCCGATTGAAATGATCATCCCGCACTCCGGGGTCCTTACCAAATTCAACGGCGGCCGCGGCGGCATCGCGCACATCGCCTTTGAAGTCGACGACGTCGAAGGCGTCCGTAAAGAAATGGAAGCCAAGTGCCCGGGCTGCATGCTGGAACAGAAAGCCGTTCAGGGGACTGACGACATCATCGTCAACTTCCGCCGCCCTTCGACCAACCAGGGCATCCTCGTCGAATACGTTCAGACGACGGCGCCCATTACGGGCCGCGGCGAAGATCCCTTCGTAAAGGCCATGGGTACTGAAAAAGGAAAGCTCCGCGAACCGTGGCATCCCATGCGGCTCCACCATATCGGCATCGTCCTTCCGACCTTGGAAAAGGCTCATGATTTCATAGAAACCAACGGCCTTGAAGTCGACTATGCCGGCTTCGTCGATGCCTACCATGCCGATCTTATCTTTACGAAGAAAGATAAAAATAGTACGCCCATTGAATTCATCATCCCTCGGGAAGGCGTATTGAAGGACTTCAATCACGGAAAAGGCGGTATTGCTCACATTGCCTTTGAAGTCGACGACGTCGAAAAGGTACGGCAGATCATGGAAGGCCAGCAAGAAGGCTGCATGCTGGAAAAGAAGGCCGTTCAAGGCACGGACGACATCGTCGTCAACTTCCGCCGTCCCAGCACGGACGCCGGTATCCTCGTCGAATACGTCCAAACCGTTGCGCCCATTAATCGCAGCAATCCCAATCCGTTTCAGAATTGATTTTTGTGAAAAAAGGTGACCATCATGTATACTCTCGGAATCGATGTTGGTTCGTCTTCTTCGAAAGCCGTCATTTTGGAAGACGGCAAGAAAATCATTGCCCAAGCCGTCGTTGAAATCGGTACCGGTTCATCCGGTCCGGAACGGGTCTTGGACGAAGTCTTTGAAAAGACGAACTTAAAGATAGAAGATATGGCCAATATCATCGCCACCGGTTACGGCCGCTTCAACGTCGACTGCGCCAAGGGCGAAGTCAGCGAAATTACCTGTCATGCTAAAGGCGCTCTCTTCGAATGCCCGGGCACGACGACCATCCTCGATATTGGCGGTCAGGACGTCAAGTCGATTAAACTTAACAGTCAGGGACTGGTCATGCAGTTTGCCATGAATGACAAATGCGCTGCCGGCACGGGCCGCTTCCTCGACGTCATGTCCAAGGTACTGGAAATCCCCATGTCTGAAATGGGGGATTGGTACTTCAAATCGAAGCATCCGGCGGCTGTCAGCAGTACCTGCACGGTCTTTGCAGAATCGGAAGTCATTTCCCTCTTGTCGAAGAACATCCCTAAAGAAGACATCGTAGCCGGTGTCCATCAGTCCATTGCTGCCAAGGCCTGCGCCCTCGTGCGCCGCGTCGGTGTCGGTGGTGACCTGACTATGACCGGCGGCGGTTCCCGCGACCCCGGTGTCGTCGATGCCGTATCGAAAGAATTAGGTATCCCTGTCAGAGTAGCCCTCCATCCTCAGGCCGTTGGCGCCTTGGGAGCCGCTCTGATTGCTTATGATAAAATCAAGAAATAAGTCAAAGGAGAGAACAGAATCATGAGTGAAGAAAAAACAGTAGATATTGAAAGCATGAGCGCCAAGGACGCCCTTGGTTACTTCTTGCCGAAAGTCGATGAAGACGCACGCAAAGCTAAAAAAGAAGGCCGCCTCGTTTGCTGGTCTGCCTCGGTAGCACCTCCGGAATTTTGCACGGCTATGGATATTGCCATCGTCTATCCGGAAACTCACGCTGCCGGCATCGGTGCCCGTCATGGTGCTCCGGCTATGCTCGAAGTTGCCGAAAATAAAGGCTATAACCAGGATATCTGTTCCTACTGCCGCGTCAACATGGGCTATATGGAACTCATCAAACAGGAAGCCCTTACGGGAAAAACTCCGGAAGTCTTGAAGAATTCTCCGGCTTCTCCCATTCCCCTTCCGGACGTCGTCCTCACGTGCAACAATATTTGCAATACCCTCCTCAAATGGTATGAAAACTTGGCCAAAGAACTGAACGTTCCTCTCATCAACATCGACGTACCGTTCAACCATGAATTCCCGGTTACGAAACACGCTAAACAGTACATCGTCGGCGAATTCAAACATGCTATTTCTCAGCTCGAAGAACTCTGCGGCCGCCCCTTTGACTATGAAAAATTCTTTGAAGTTCAGAAACAGACTCAGCGCTCCATCGCTGCCTGGAACAAGATTGCGACCTACTTCAAATACAAACCGTCGCCGCTCAACGGTTTTGACCTCTTCAACTACATGGGCCTCGCCGTTGCCGCTCGTTCTTTGAACTACTCTGAAATCACGTTCAACAAATTCCTCAAGGAATTGGATGAAAAAGTTGCCAATAAGAAATGGGCCTTCGGCGACAATGAAAAATCTCGTGTTACTTGGGAAGGCATTGCCGTTTGGATCGCTCTCGGCCATACCTTTAAAGAACTCAAGGGTCAGGGCGCTCTCATGACCGGTTCGGCATATCCCGGCATGTGGGACGTTTCTTATGAACCGGGCAACCTCGAATCCATGGCAGAAGCTTATTCTCGGACCTACATTAACTGCTGCCTCGAACAGCGCGGTGCCGTTCTTGAAAAAGTCGTCCGCGACGGCAAATGCGACGGCCTGATCATGCATCAGAACCGTTCCTGCAAGAACATGAGCCTCCTCAACAACGAAGGCGGCCAGCGCGTTCAGAAGAACCTCGGCGTACCGTATGTCATCTTCGACGGTGACCAGACCGATGCCCGCAACTTCTCAGAAGCTCAGTTCGATACCCGTGTCGAAGCTTTGACCGAAATGATGGCAGATAAAAAAGCCAGTGAAGGAGGAAATCACTAATGAGTCAGATTGATGAACTTATCAGCAAATTTCAAGAAGTATCCAACCATCCTCAAAAGACGGTTTTAAACTATAAAAGCCAGGGCAAACGCCTGGTCGGCATGATGCCTTACTATGCCCCGGAAGAAATCGTATACGCAGCCGGCTGTCTCCCTGTCGGTATGTTCGGTGCCCAGAAACCGCAGATTGCCGCTGCCCGTACCTATCTGCCTCCCTTTGCTTGTTCCTTGATGCAGGCCGATATGGAACTCCAGCTCAACGGTACTTATGACTGCCTCGATGCCGTCATCTTCTCCGTACCCTGCGACACCCTGCGCTGCATGAGCCAGAAATGGCACGGCAAGGCTCCGGTCATCGTATTTACTCATCCGCAGAACCGTAAGATTCGCCCGGCCGTCGACTTCCTCAAAGCCGAATACGAACACGTTCGCGCTGAATTGGAACGCATCCTCGGCGTCAAGATTTCCGACCTCGCTATCCAGGAAGCCATCAATGTATACAACGAAAACCGCCGTGCTATGCGCGAATTCTGCGACGTTGCCGCTCAGTATCCGCAGATCTTCACGCCGGTAAAACGCCACGACGTCATCAAAGCTCGTTGGTTCATGGACAAGGCAGAACACACGGCCCTCATTCGTCAGCTCATTGACGCCGTCAAGAAAGAACCGGTACAGCCGTGGAATGGCAAGAAAGTCGTCCTTTCGGGCATCATGGCCGAACCGGATGAATTCCTCGATATCTTCAGCGAATTCAACATCGCCGTCGTTGCCGACGACCTGGCTCAGGAATCCCGTCAGTTCCGTACGGATGTACCGTCCGGCATCGATCCCTTGGAACAGCTCGCTCAGCAGTGGCAGGATTTCGACGGCTGCCCCTTGGCACTGAACCCGGACAAACCGCGCGGACAGATGCTCATCGACATGACCAAGAAATACAAGGCCGACGCTGTCGTCGTCTGCATGATGCGTTTCTGCGATCCTGAAGAATTTGACTATCCGATTTACAAACCGGAATTTGAAGAAGCCGGTGTCCGCTACACCGTCCTCGACCTCGATATTGAATCTCCGTCTCTGGAACAGCTCCGCACGCGTATCCAGGCCTTCTCGGAAATTCTCTAAGCCTTGGTTTCACTTGGGCGGGACCCCGCGAGGAGCCGGCCACAATATAACCTGTCTTCCCTGGCAGGATGCATAGCTTGAAGCCCGTTTCTAGCGGGCTTTGGGCTATAAATGTTGCTTTAAAGACGGCCTCGCCGTTTTTAAATATAAAGATATATATATAATCTTTTAGGAGGAAATTCAATCATGGATTTTAAACTTTCTGAATTACAGCAAGATATTGCCAATCTCGCAAAAGATTTTGCTGAAAAAAAATTAGCTCCTACTGTAAAAGACCGCGATGAAAAAGAAGTTTTCGACCGCGCTATCCTCGATGAAATGGGTACCCTCGGCCTTCTCGGTATTCCTTGGGAAGAAGAAAACGGCGGCGTTGGCGCTGACTTCCTCAGCCTCGTTGTAGCCTGCGAAGAAGTCGCTAAAGTCGACCCCTCCATTGCCCTCAGCTTCGAAGTACATACCATGCTCTGCTCCTGGCCGATTTGGAAATTCGGCACGGCCGAACAGAAAGCTAAATTCCTCAAACCCTTGGCAGAAGGCACGAAACTCGGCGCTTTCGGTCTTACCGAACCGAACGCCGGTACTGATGCACTGAACGGTTCTACGGCAGCTGTTAAGAACGAAGACGGCAGCTACACCTTGACCGGTTCTAAAGTATTCAACACCAACGGCGGCGAAGCCGACATCACCGTTGTCTTTGCTTCGACGGACAAATCGAAGGGTGCTAAAGGCATGAGCGCTTTCATCGTTGAAAAAGGCATGGAAGGCTTCACCTACGGCAAAAAAGAAGTTAAGATGGGTATCCGCGCTTCCGTACAGCGTGAACTCGTATTCCAGAACGTTAGAATCCCGGCTGAAAACCTCCTCGGTAAAGAAGGCGAAGGCTTCAAGATTGCTATGATGACCCTCGACGGCGGCCGTATCGGCGTCGGTGCTCAGGCTCTCGGTATCGCTGAAGGCGCATACAATGCAGCTCTCCAGTATGCGAAAGAACGTACGCAGTTCGGCAAACCGATCGGTAAGTTCCAGGCTATCAGCTTCATGCTCGCCGATATGAAACTGAAGATTGAAACGGCTCGCCTTGCTGTATATCAGGCTGCTTGGAAGATGGCTCAGCCCGACGTTAAATCCTACTCCGTCGACGCTGCTATCGCTAAGAAGTACGCTTCTGACGTCGCTATGCAGGTAACCACCGATGCTGTTCAGGTATTCGGCGGCTACGGCTTCACTCGTGAATATCCGGCTGAACGCTACATGCGTGACGCTAAGATCACCCAGATTTATGAAGGCACCAACCAGGTACAGCAGATGATCATCTCCGGTGCCATCCTCAGATAATACAGAGATTCCTAACCAAACTCTCCTCCTTTTGAAACACGTATAGAAATAAATAGTATGAGATAACAACCGCTTACATGAAGACCCTGCATTCGGAATAGTGCAGGGTCTTTTTTTGCGGAATCGTATTCACTTAAGCGGAAAATACCTTTTTGACGACACACAAGGCCTTTGATATACTTTGTTCATCGAACATATTGTCCGCGGAAACATGTTGTTTCCGGTTTTGGAGGAAAGAAGGGGTGTTTGTAATGCATTACGATTTTGATGAAATCATTGATAGAAGAGGGACTCGGGCCTTAAATACCGATGGCTTCCGCAGCTATATTTTCAAGGACGTGGAAGGGAAAAAGAAATTTCCCTTTAAAGATGACGAATTTATCCGCATGTGGGTAGCCGATATGGAATTTGCGACGCCGCCGGAAATTTGCCGGGCCATGAAAGACCGGATCGACCGCCGGATTTTTGGCTATACCGGCCTGTATGATGACTCTTATTATAAGGCCTTTTCCGGTTGGTGCAAAAAGATGTACGATTGGGAATTCCCTAAAGAAGAATTAACTTTTTCTTCCGGCGTTATCCCGGCTTTATATGAACTCGTAGAAGATCTCGTAAAAGACGATGAAAAGGTCCTCATCACGACGCCTTCGTACGGCTTCTTTCAGCATGCGGCTGAATATTCCGGCAAAGAATATGTCTGCTCTCCCTTGCGGCGTGATGAAGACGGTCATTATACGATAGACTTTGAAGATTTTGCCCAAAAAGCCGCCGATCCTACGATGAAACTGGTCATCTGGTGCAATCCTCATAATCCGGCGGGCCGCGTATGGACGGCTGACGAATTAAAGCGAGTTGCCGATATCGTGGAAGAAAATGACTTATGGATCATCAGTGATGAAATCCACTGCGACCTCCTGCGCAGCGGCCTGCGTCACATTCCCATGGCAAAAATGATGGATACGTACGCAAAACTCATTACCTGCATGTCAGCCAGCAAGACCTTTAATATGGCGGGCCTCATGTTTTCGGACATCATCATCCGAGACCGGAAGCTGCGCCGGACCTTTGTGAAGCGCGATAAAAATGTCGGCGCCCTGAACCCTCTTTCACTGGCAGCTCATGAAGCGGCCTATGAGCACGGCGGCGAGTGGCTGAAACAAATGAAAGCTTATCTAGATGGAAACTTTCAATATGTCCATGACTTCCTGGCGGAAAAACTGCCGCTCATTTCTTTTAAAATCCCGGAATCGACGTATCTGGCCTGGGTAGACATGAACCCTTACTTGAGTGATATTGCCGATATCCCCGACTTCTTTGCCAATAAGGCCGGCGTACTCCTTGAAGGCGGTGACAGTCTCTTTGTCGGCAATGCCAAAGGGTTCGTTCGTTTGAACCTGGCCATGCCGCGATCCCTTATTGAAGAAGGATTAAACCGGATATATGAAGCGGTCCGCAAGCATTCCGGCTCCGTACCGTCGGCTGATTGATGACCCTGTCTTTTTTTGAGGCACTGTGGGCAGTGAACTGATTTTTTTGATATATGAAGTGTTTATTTTGAACATAAGAACAGCAACATTAGAAGATTTACAGGCCGTTACGGCTGTTGGAGCCAATTGCTTTCCGCCTGCGGAAGCGCAGCGACAGAAGTCGAATTTAAAGACCGCCTGACCCATTATGGCAATCATTTTTGGCTGCTTTTCGATGAAGCGGACCTGACGGACGATATGTATGCCGATGCGTCTTACTTTCTAATCGAAAATAGAACCCAGAGAGGCTGTTTCATGCGATAAAAATCTTGCATGGGACAGCCTTTTTGGATGCTTAAATGGTATATAAAATAACATATGAACACTTGAACGTATGTTATTTTAATGGTATCATTAGGCATATAAAGAATGTCTTTTAAAAGGGGGCTGCGTTATGGCAGAGCATACGTTACATGAAGAAAACTGCACTTGCTGCGGGCATCATCACCATGATGAGTATGTTGAAAAGGAAGAACACTGCAGTTGCTGCGAGGGTGAGGAATCGGTCAGTCTTGATTCTATCGGTACCTGCAGCTGCTGCCACGATGAAGAAGTGGAAGAGGAAGAAGGAGGGGCCTTGTGGACCTTGGTCGTCGGAACCCTTGTCTTTTTAATTACCTATGTAACCGACCTCGTTCCCGAAGCTTTTTCACTTCCCGCTTATATCGTCGCTTATTTACTCCTCGGCTATAGTGTCCTTCGCGAAGCGGCTGAAAATATCATGAAGCGTCAGCCTTTTGACGAAAACTTCCTTATGGCCGTAGCTACCATCGGCGCCTTTGCCATTGGTGACTACCCGGAAGCCGTTGCTGTCATGCTCTTTAGCCGTATCGGGGAAGCCCTGGAAGAACGGGCCGTCAACCGCAGCCGGAAGCAGGTGGCGGCTGCTATCGATATGCGGCCTGACGTCATCCACCGCCTTATGGAAGACGGAAGCACCGTTGAAGTTCCGGCTCGTGATGCTGCTGTAGGCGACATTGCCGTCGTCCGCGTCGGCGACCGCATTCCCTTGGACGGTATGGTCGTCTCCGGCGACAGTCTTCTCGATACGTCGGCTCTGACCGGGGAACCGGTTCCCGTTACCTGCCATGAAGGGACTGAAGTCATGTCGGGCAGCATCAATACGACGGGCGTCCTCCATGTCAAGGTTACCAAGCCACTGGCGGAATCGATGGTCACTAAAATCTTGGAATCCGTCGAAAAAGCGGCGGCCAGAAAACCCAAGATCGACCGCTTTATCACTCGCTTTTCCCGCATTTATACGCCGGCTGTCGTCGCTATCGCCGCAGCTACGGCTATCATCCCGTCCTTGATTACGGGCGAATGGCATTACTGGATCTATACGGCTTTGACGTTCCTGGTCATCAGCTGCCCCTGCGCCCTGGTACTCAGCGTGCCCCTCAGCTTCTTTGCCGGCATCGGTGCCGCGTCGAAGCAGGGCATCCTGTTTAAAGGCGGCATTGCCGTCGAACAGCTTAAAAATATCGGCGCCGTCGTCTTTGATAAGACCGGGACGATTACCAAAGGCAACTTCGTCGTTCACCAGGTCCTGCCGGCCGAGGGCTTTGACGAAGAAGAGGTGTTCCGCCTCAGTGCATCGGTGGAACAGGCCTCGAATCACCCCATTGCCCGCAGCGTCGTCGAAGCTTCGGAAAAGCGAGGCTTGACCTTGGCACAACCGGAAGCCGTTGAAGAATTTGCCGGCCAAGGACTGAAGGCCGGCGTCGACGGTCACATCGTCCTCTGCGGCAATCAGAAACTCATGGACGGTCATGCTGTTGTTATGCCGACGATAGAAGCGGCTGAATACGGTGCCGAACTGTTCGTTGCCGTCGATGGCCGCTATGCCGGCCGCATGGTCGTGTCCGACACGATCAAAGAAGATGCCGTCGATGCCATTAAGGCTATTTCCGGATTAGGCATTACGACGGCCATGCTTACCGGTGATTCTCAGCAGGCTGCCGATTACATCGCCTCCAAGACCGGTATTGACGACGTCCGGGCTAAGCTCCTGCCTCAGGATAAGGTACGACAAATGGATGAACTTCGTAAGAAATACGGTCCGGTCATGTTCGTCGGCGACGGCATCAATGATGCGCCGGTCCTGGCCGGGGCCGATGTCGGGGCAGCCATGAACAGTGGTGCCGATGCGGCTGTAGAAGCAGCTGATGTCGTCTTCATGCATTCCAAAGTCAGCGCCGTTCCTAAGGCCCTCCATCTTTCGAAAGAAACGATGAAGATTGCTAAGCAAAATGTCGTCTTTGCCTTAGGCGTCAAAGGGCTGGTCATGGTCGCCGGCTTTGCAGGCTTCGCTTCCATGTGGGCGGCTGTCTTCGCCGACTCCGGCGTCGCCGCTTTGTGTGTCCTCAACTCGGTCCGCATGCTTTATAAAAAATAAGGTTTCAATTCGATCTCAACTCGCATAAATAGATAATAGAAAGGCCCGGTGAAGAAATTCCTTCACCGGGCCCTTTGGCGTTTATGGTATGCACTTTTTCTTAGAGGCTTATCTCGTAAACTGCAGGGGGACCGTCGAGATGACGACGTCCAGGTACGGCAGGGTACGAAGGCGCAGGAGCCAGCCGCTCTGGTTGTGAAGCAGGCGGTGCCATAATTTTTTCGTTTCAAATTCCGGAATGAGGACGGTAATCGTATCTTTCGGGGCCGTCTCTTTCCGCAGCTCTTGGATAAAGGTGATGAGCGGATCTGTCAACTGTCGATAAGGCGATTGAAGCATGATGAGCTCGATGTCGGGTTCCAGTTGGCGCCACAAGGTTTTGATTTTTTTACCCCGTTCATCGTCGCTGTAGACGTGGACGGCATAGATTTTATCTTTCGAACCGCTGATGATCTTGGCGTAGCGAATGGCCTTGGCTACGGCTTGCGTCGGGGACGCGATGGGGATGATGATGATATTGCGGCCTAAGTCGGTGGTCATGACCTTCCTGTATTCCTCCGGTGTCAGCAACAACTGTTCCCGGACGTCATCATAGTGATGGTGGACTTTAAGGAACATATAGACCAAGGTCGGGATGAGCAGGACGATGATCCAGGCTCCGTAGATGAATTTGGTGATGAGGACGATGACGACGACGCAGGCCGTGACCAGGGCGCCGAAGCCGTTGATGACGGAAAAGAGGCGCCAGTTTCGTTCCCGGCATTGTCTCCAGTGGACGACCATGGCCGATTGGGCAATGGTGAAGGAGAGGAATACGCCGATGGCATAGAGGGAAATGAGGTGCTCAATATTACCCTGGAAGAGGACAATCAAGATGCCGGCCATGAGCGTCAGGACTTGGATGCCGTTAGAATAGCTCAGGCGTTCACCGCGGTTGGCAAAGTAGCGGGGGACGTAGCCGTCGACGGCCATGAAAGAAAGGAGCGGCGGCAGGCCGTTGTAAGCCGTATTGGCGGCGATGTAGAGGATGACCATCATCAAAATCTGGATGACGTAGTAAATCAAGGTCCGGCTGAAGATATCTTCAACAAGGAGGGACAACAGGGTATAGCCTTGTGTCGGCAAGAGGTGAAGATAAATGATGAGGTAACCGAGGCCGCCGAGCATGATTGCCAGGATACAGGCCATAACAGCCGTCGTTTCAATGGCGTTTTTTTGCTGAGGCGCCTTGAACATGGTGACGCCGTTGGCAATGGCTTCGATGCCGGTCATGGAACTACAGCCGTTAGCAAAGGCCCGCAGGACGATGAGCATCAAGGCGGCCTGATTCAATGGGGCTACCGTTTCGACAGCGACGGTATGAGCCGTGAGGGTGCCGTTCCAGATTTGATAGAAGCCGCCGATTAAGGTGATCCCCATGGCAGCCAAGAAGAAGTACGTCGGCCAGACGAAGACGGTTGAGGCCTCCCTGGTACCGCGCAGGTTGACGATCATCATCAGGATGAGAACGCCGAGGTCGAGGTAGACGTGATAGGGGTGGAGGACCGGAAATGCACTGACTAGAGCCGCCGTCCCTGAAGAAATGGAAACGGCAACGGTCAGGATGTAATCGGCCAGAAGCGCCGCTCCTGCCGTGAGGGCCGGGTAGACACCGAGGTATTTCATGGCGATGCCGTAAGAACCGCCGCCGCCCGGATTGACCCGGACGACCTGGGTATAGGACAGGGCAACGATGAATAATAAGGCAATGATAGCTAAGACGATAGGTCCGAAATAACGGTATGTCGCTAAGGTCGGTACCGAAGCCAGGACGATGGCAATCTGTTCCGGCCCGTACCCGACGGATGACAGGGCATCCGATGAGAAAATAGGCAGGGCCTTCCATTTTGGCATCTGTTCGCCCTCGAGTTTGGTATTCTCCAAAGGCTTGCCGAGAAGGTGGCGACTAATCGTTTTGAATAGCATGATAGCCTCCTTTTTTTTATTGTAAGAAACTGCATTTTGCTAAATATAGTTCAGTATAATCCCACTTTATTATCCTGTCAACTGAGATTTTACCCTTATCATTCTCGTTGGGAATGAGGCATTGAAACCCAGCGTAAAAAAGACACCCTTTGACGCAATGGAAAGTCAAAGGATGCCTTTTTCAAAGAGGAGATATGATTATTTAGAGGCTACGAGAGCTTCTAATTTAGCAAGTCTTGCATTGAGATCCTGATTCTGGCTTTCCAGGGCTTCAATTTTTTGATTCTGGTCAGTCAGTTCTTTATCCTGCGATTCCAATTTAACGGCCATTTCCGACTTGCTCATGTGAGCGTAAGGGGAAGAAGAGCCGATTTTGAAGGAAACGCCGGCGCTGTACATGTTGTCGTTGTTGCCGATGGTGGCAGCAAGGTTTACCATGGTGTCTTCATTGGGGCGATAGAAGGCACCGAGGGCGGCGGCGTGTTCGCTCTTGTAGGAGCCGAAGCCGACGGCGAAGGAGCCTTTGTCATCGGGGTCGAAATCTAAGGGATGGAGGGATGCCAGGGCAGCAGCACCGGCACCGACGCGGTTGACGTCGCGGCCAATCTGGTTGATGCGGCCGTTCATTTCGTTCATGCCGTTACCGATGTTGTTGATCGTCCGGTCGAACTGGCCTTTATTGATGGCATCGCCGGCTTCCGTAGCTTCGCCGACGTTGTGAATGGCATTGCCGCCCATGTTGATGTTGCCATCCTGGATGGTAATGTTTTTCGTCGGATTGGAATTATTGATCGTCAGGCCGTTGTTGTTGATTGTCGTATTTCCCGTGCGGATGGAATCACCGGTAATGACCGTCTTGTTGTCGCCGGTACCGACGGTGATGCTGGTGTTGAATTCCGCCGTATTGAGGCCTTTTAAGTCTTTGGACAATTTGATGGAAACGCCGTTTTCGCCCTTAGCTACGACGCCGATATTGTCGTCAGACAGGTTGTTTGTTGCGGCGCCGCCGGTGATTTCCATGGTTTCACCGACTTTGACGCTGACTTTACTCTTGTCGTCGCCGGCAAAGTCGCGACTACCGGAAGCGACTTTGTCCGTCAGTTCTTTGACGGTATTAGCAATGCCGTCGGCATAGGTTTTGACCTGTTTCAACTGGGCGACGTTGACGGCATCCGTATCAGCCGTACCGGCGGCCAGGTTGGTGATTTGGCGAGTGATAGCCGGCAGCGTGTCGGTAGCAGCACGACCGACGCTGACGGCGCTGGCTGTGGCCTTAAAGGTGGACAGAGCACTGTCTTTTAGAAGCGCGGCATCTTGGATTCCGTCATGATCTTTTTTAAAGGCACTGAATGCCTTGATAGCAGCGGTTTTATCTGCTTGCAATTTATTCAAAGTAGCAAGATCTGCATTTCGGTCAGCTTCCGTGGCATAAGTAGTGCTGTTCATTTTTTCAACTTGTTTATCATAGTCCATGAGGGCTTTTTCGTAGTTTGATGCTACAGACTTCCACTCATTATACGTGGTTTCGTCATAGTTGTTGTAGAAGGCGGTTACCGCTGTGAGCGCTGTGTCGCCCAGTTGTTTTGCCAAAGCAAAATCATTGGCCATTGAGTCTTCTGTATTTACGGTCGCAGCTGTATCGCTGAGGGGCACGTAACCATAGGTACCGTAACTGCGGTCGGCATAGGATTCGTCACCTAAGGCGACCGCGTCGGAACGGAGGGCGGAATAGGTATTTTCGGCTGTTGCCGCTAGTCTGCCAAGGGCTGTACCGCCATACAAGGCATTTGCGCTAGCACCGAGAGCAACGCCGCTGTGATCTGCCTTTGACTTATATCCGACTGCGGTCCCGACTAAAGCCGTAGCATTATTGCCGACGGCTGTTGAAGCCGCTGCGCCGGAGAATTTGGATGTTGAATCCTTAGATTGGAAAATACCACCGCTGGCGCTATTTCCGATGACGACGGCTTGGGCACTTCTTGAGTTGAGACCGATAACGGTGGCAGTACTGCTGCCAAAGTTATTACTCCCGACGACGGTGCTTGCTGTTTCTCCGATGTTGTTGTAGCCGACAGTGATGGCGTTGTTGGTGGTACGGTTTTTCCGACCAATGGCTACCGAGTTAACTGCTGATGGCAGGAGCGATTGTGTGGTATTTTAATCGCCGATGGCCAATGCTCCACTGGAAACGGAGTTGTCGAAACCGATAGCCACTGTATTGTCCGTTGAGGTCGCAGCGGCTAGTTTATTCGGATGCGTGGTTCCCGATGTTAAATCCAGCTTGTCGGCAGCCGAGACCGACAGGGGGCCGCAAATCGCCAATACCGCTAAAAGGGTGCTCAGTGTGGCTTTTCTTAGGCCTAATCTTTTTTGAATCATTGTTTTCTTCATATTCATGCTCCTTCTTGGTGCTTCCTGCTGTGAGAATCGGCTCATTTTATTATTTCAGTTACAAATTAGATGCTATTAATCCAGGTAGAAATCAAACAAGACTAAAAATATCGTATTTAACAGAAAAAATAAATGAACTGGCGATATGCTAGCCCATATGCAGGAATATAAAATGCACTTTGTTGTTTATTTCCATAACATATAATACGTTGTTCTGTTTAAAAAATCAACTATTTATAACAATTTCTTTTTAAGTATATCTTTATTTTTTGAATAAAATAAATCTTCTGTAGGAAATATTCCTACAAGCATAAAATGCTTAAAAAAGGCCTGATGCCTCATGGAATGTTATTTTTATTATGGCTAAAATTGATATTTTGACAGAAAAAGTCCTACAAAATAATAATTATTTAGTATGGATAATAGTGATATTATGATATACTAAATAAGATATAACTGAAACGAAACGTCAATAAAAAAGGGCTCATGGACAAATCCATGAACCCTTTTTTGATTTGGAGCGGATGAAGGGGATCGAACCCTCGTACCAAGCTTGGGAAGCTCGTATTCTACCACTGAATTACACCCGCACATATTAAGTTACTATATCAGTTTAACAGTAAAGTCCCGTTTTGTAAAGCTTTGATTTCAGATTCTATAGATGGATTGCAGTGGTATGTGTTTTGGGGAAAATGGGAGAAAGTCTGTTTTCTTATTTTCGTTGGATTTACAACAGCTAAAACGTTACTCGAAAGGTATACTATAGCCATAAGAAGGAGGGATACATGATGAATGAACGAAAAGGTGTTGTTTTTTCTATCCCGGAAGAGAATCTGCCTGTAGAAGGCTGTACGATTTCTAAGGAAGTCGCCCATGAACGCGACTATCATTTGTTTTATTTTTCTTTGGCCGCTCATACGGACATCAGTCCTGAAACGTATCAGAAGGCCAAGGTCGTTTATGTCCTTTCCGGAAGCCTGTCCCTTTATGGAGAGGTTGGGGATAGGGAAGTCCCTTCAGGGCAGGTCGTGGCCGTACCGGCAGGTGTTGCCGTCGGTATGAGAAGCCAGGGCGGTGCCGTCTATATTGAAATTACGATTGAGGAGGAATCTCTTATGAATATCGATGCTGGAAAACTCTTTTCTTTGGCTGATCTCGTCCCCTGCCAGGACGGTAAAATCATCAACCGCGACATCATCCAGTCGCCGAAGATGAAATTTGTCGTCATGAGCTTTGGTGCCGGAACGGGCCTTTCTGAACACGCTGCACCGGGTGAAGCCCTGGTTTTTGCCCTTGAAGGCAAGGCTGTTATCAACTATGAAGGCAAGGATTTTCCGATTAAAGCCGGTGAAAATTTTGCTTTTGCGAAAAACGGCCGCCATGCCGTAACTGCCGATGGGCCGTTTAAAATGGCATTACTTTTGACTTTAGACTAAAATTTCAGTAAAAAAACTGTCAGCCCCCTTAAAAATCTGTTATAATGAAACTAACTGATTTGGCTTCGTTATTCTCTTTAAGGGGGTTTATGTATGAAAACATTAGATGAATTATATCAGCAAATGCTCAAACGAGCAGCTGATGGGAAACCTATTGGCGTTGAAGGGGAACCGAGATTGATCGATTGTTTAGCTCATCCCGATGACCATCCGCTGGTTTGGCGAGTAAAACCCTGCCTCTGCCCTCCTGATGAACCGCACAGCTGTGAAGATGCTTGCGATTGGGGGGCTATCAAACGCGGCCCGGAAGGCGTTGAAGTCGACGACAGCCAGTGCGTCGGCTGTCAGGCCTGTGTCGATGCCTGCAAACTCGACAACTTGAAGACCCGCAAGGACATCATTCCCGTCGTTCAGGATCTTCACGAATACGACGGCCCGATTTATGCCATGGTTGCACCGGCTGTTGCCGGCCAGTTTGGGCCTAATGTCACCATGGGCAAGCTGCGCACGGCTTTTAAACGCCTGGGCTTTACGGGCATGTTGGAAGTCGCTGTCTTTGCCGATATCCTGACCTTAAAAGAAGCCTTGGAATTCGACCGCAACATTCAGAGTGAAGATCAGTTCCAGCTGACGAGCTGCTGCTGCCCCATGTGGATTGCTATGATTAAAAAGCTCTATCATCAGCTCTTGCCGAACGTTCCCGGATCCGTATCGCCGATGATTGCCGGCGGCCGGACCGTAAAGGCCCTTCATCCCAAGGCTAAGACGGTCTTTATCGGGCCCTGCCTGGCTAAAAAAGCGGAACGGAATGAACCCGATTTGGTCGGCGCCATCGATCATGTCTTGACTTACCAGGAAGTAAAGGACTTCTTCTCCGTAACCGATATCGATTTGGAATCTTTACCGGAAGACAACGTGCCGCACGCTTCCGAAGCCGGCATCAGCTATGCCTATGCAGGCGGCGTTGCCGAAGCGGTCACGACGACGGTACACCAACTCGACCCGGACCGCAAGGTCGATATCAAGACCCGTAAGGCCGACGGCGTTCCGGCTTGTAAGGCTATGATCAACGACATTTTGGAAGGCAACCGCGACGGAAACTTCTTTGAAGGCATGGGCTGCATCGGCGGCTGCGTCGGCGGTCCTCGTGCCATCATCAAAAAGGAAGACGGCAAGGCTAACGTCCAGGCTTATGGGAAACAGGCCTTCTCCCGTACCCCGATGGAAAATCCTTACGTCATCGAACTCTTAAAGAAACTCGGCTTCCCGACGGTTGAAGAATTCTTGGAAAACAGTCATCTCTATGACCGGCATTTTGACTGAGCTGGCGTAGTTTTTACGAATATACAGCAAAAAACTACATGACAAACGAAAAGCACTGCCATCACGCGATGATGGCAGTGCTTTTTGGCTTGAATCAAAAACTTCGGCTTTCTTTCAGTGGTGTGTATTGTTCTAAGAGGTTCGTTTTTTCCGGGCTCTGGTAGGTATAATCGGGATTTTCGGCTTTTGCTTTTTCAACGGCAGCCTTGAAATCGTAATAGACCTGCCATTTCGATTCGACCAGGTCGTGGCCGGTCTGGCGCAGGAGAAAGGCCGGATGATAGGTCGGCATGACGGGATAGCCTCGCCAGGTAAACCACTTGCCGCGATTGCGCATGATACTGGCTGCCTTGCCGTAGAAGTATTGGAAGGCGACTTTACCCAGACAGACGATAACCTTTGGCTGCACGATGTCGATTTCTTTGATTAAGTGGATGTCGGCACAGTGACGGCCTTCGTCTAAGGTTGGCGTACGGTTGTTCTTGGGCCGGCATTTTACGATATTGGTGACGTATACCCGGTCGCGGGTCAAACCGACGCTCCACAAGGCCTTGTCGAGGAGCTGCCCCGACGGGCCGACGAGGGGAACGCCGTATTCATCTTCCACACCGCCGGGGCCTTCACCGACGAACATCAAGGGCGATGTGATATTTCCTGTATATCGCGTCGGTCCGCGGTTACCTTCCTGTCTTAGATGACAAGATTGACAGGCCATGAGGGTTTCCAGCCAATCCTTCATCATTTCATCTTGTTCCATGATACCCCTTCTTTACGTATTAAAGTAATTTAACTATAACAAGGGAAGCGGGGATTTGCAAGGAATTGTTATTTTTGGGATCATCCTCTATAATATATTTATCTTTTAAATGCTAGTATGGTTGGATGCCAATGCTGTTTGTACGTTTTGAAAGGAGCTGAAATTATGCGAATTTCACTGATTCAATTTTCCATCGTCCCCGGCGATCGGGAAGCGAACTTTGAACAAGCACGCCGCCATGTGCAGGCCGCAGCTGCCGACGGTGCCGATATCGCCGTCTTATCGGAATTATGGGATACGTCTTTTTATCCCTCCGATGTCCGAGAAAAAGCGGATGAAGAAGGGCTGTTGGCACAGGCTTTTTTACAGAATCTGGCAAAATCTTGTAATATACATATCGTAGGAGGCTCTATCGCCCGTCGTCATGAAGGGAACCTTTATAATACGACGTACGTTGTCCGCCGAGACGGCAGCCTTGTTTCTTCTTATGACAAGTGCCATTTGTTTACTCCGGGCAAGGAAGATAAGGCCTTTACGGCCGGTAAGGAACTCAATGTTTTTTCTCTCGACGGCGTGACCATGGCTTCCATCATCTGCTACGATGTACGCTTTGGTGAATGGGTCCGCATGGCGGCGTTAGCCGGAGCCAAGGTTCTTTTCGTGCCGGCTGCCTGGCCGGAAGAGCGGCTGGAACACTGGCAGCTCCTCAACCGGGCCCGGGCTATCGAAAATCAGTTTTTCGTTGCCGCTGTAAACAGCTGCGGCTTCTGCGGGCGTCTTAAATTCGGCGGTCATTCACTGCTGGTCGACCCTCAGGGGAATGTTTTGGTGGAAGGCGGCAGTGACGATGCCGTCCTTACGGAAACGATCGATTTGTCCATCGTCGATGATATCCGCAGCCGGATTAATGTCTTCCGTGACCGGCGGCCGGAGTTATACCATTTGTAGAAGGGAAGCGATTTTTTGGAAGGCGTGCTCCATGGATTAGAAGGAATTTTTGAGGTTTTATTTATCATCGCCATCGGCGTTATACTGTCAAAAAAAGGGTGGTTCGGCTCGAATATGAGCGCTGTTTTTTCAAAACTGGTCATGAAAATCAGCCTGCCCCTGTATATGCTCTGTCAAATGGAAAAGGATTTTACCCATGACTCTTTGATTCGTATTGCCCCGGATTTCCTCTTGCCCTTTGCCTCGATATTCCTGGCCTATATCGTCGGCCGCATTGCCGCCAAGGTGCTGCATATTCGCCGGGAACGGCAGGGCGTGTTCGTCACCTGTTTCTTTATCGCCAATACGATTTTTATCGGCCTGCCGGTCAATTTGGCCCTCTTTGGTACGCAGAGTGTGCCCTCGGTCATGCTCTATTATATGGCCAATACGACTATGTTTTGGACTCTCGGCATTTACCATATCGTCAATGACAGTCAGGGCGGGAAGGGGAATATGCCCCTGTTTTCCGCTCAGACGATCAAAAAGGTTTTTTCTCCGCCCCTCATGGGCTTTCTGATCGGCCTGGCTTTGGTTCTGGCAAATATTAAACTGCCCAACTTCTTGCTCACGTCTTTCCAATACGTCGGCAATATGGCAACGCCGTTGTCGCTGTTGGTCATCGGCATTGAAATGGCCGGGATTTCCCTTTCTGATATCCATTGGGACCGTGACGTCGTCGGTGCTTTAATCGGTCGATTTCTTGTCTGTCCGGCCTGTGTTCTGGCTCTCTTGCCTTTCATTCCCGTAACGCCCATGTCGGCCCAAGTCTTTACTATGCAAGCCAGCATGCCCGCCATGACCCAGATGACGGTCGTTGCCAAGTCCATCGGTGCCGATGTGCGTTATTCGACGCAGGTCACGTTTATCACTGTTGTCATGGGGATCGTCGTCATCCCCTTATATATGTTTATCGTCGGATAAAAGGAGTTTCTCGTTATTATGAAATATGTTTCTGCTTTGAAATCGGCCTTGGATCTCCATAAGGAACAGGCCTTCAAATTGAATTATGCCATTGCCAATGATCCTGAGCTGTCCGGGGAAGAATTTCATGCTTGTCAGCATTATATCGATGCCTGCCGGAGTTTGGGCATGGCTGTAGAAGAACATTTTACGGGCCAGAAGACGGCCTTTCGGGCCGCCGTGTCCCGGTCTGAAAAGGCTGTCCTTAAAATCGCTCTCCTTGCGGAATATGATGCCCTCCCCGGCGTCGGCCACGGTTGCGGTCATTCGGCCAACGGGGCCATGAGCTTCCTTGCCGCTGCCGCATTAAAGGAACTGAAGGACCTTCCCGTTGACGTCGACCTCATCGGTACACCCGATGAAGAATTGCGCGGCGGTAAGGTCATCATGTGTGAGCAGGGCGTGTTTAACGACTATGACTTGGCGGTGATGGTTCATATATCGCCGACCAAGACCAATGCCAACTCTCACTTTTTGGCCCTCGATGACTATCGCATTGCCTTCCATGGACAAACGGCACACGCCGCCGGGGAACCGTGGAATGGGCGCAATGCTCTAAATGGTGCCATGCTGGCCCTTCACGGGATCGACATGCTGCGTCAGCACGTCCGGCCGGAAACGCGAATCGGTTCGTACATCGTCGACGGTGGGAGAGCTTCGAATGTCGTTCCCGATTATGCTGAAGTGGAATGCTGTATCCGCCACAGCGAACGAGCCTACCTCGATACGGTCGTTGCCAAGGTCATGAAATGTTTTGAAGGGGCGGCGATTGCAACCGAAACGACGTATGACGTCAAACAGATGGGCTGCAAATTCGACAATATGGTCTGGAATGAAACGGCAACTAAGGCGGCAGAACAAGTTTTGAACGATATGGGAATCGCCTACGAAGCGCCGAAGGACTGCGGCAGCTCCGATGTAGGCAACGTCAGCCACCAGTGCCCGGCCCTTCACCTTCATTTAGCCTTGGGCGATGTGCCCATGCCGGAGCACTCCGTTGAAATTGCCGATGCTGTCAAAGATCCGTCCATTGAACCGGTCATCCTTCGCGGTGCTGAAATCATGGGCCGCCTGGCCGTGCTTTTGGCCGGTGATGAAAAACGCTGTCAGGCTATGATGGATGAATTCAAAGACCACGTTGCCGTCCGCGTATAAGCCGTGCGTTATTTTTCTATCTGATCGAGCATGCAAGAAAGGACCTGCCACCTAGGTGCAGGTCCTTTTTCAGGCTCTCTATTCAGTTTTAGGTATCTTAGAAGACGCCTTGAGCCAGCATTGCATCAGCAACACGTTCGAAACCAGCGATGTTAGCGCCGGCTACGAGGTTGTAGCCAAGACCGTTGCGTTCAGCTGCTTCTTTGCAGTTTTTGTAGATCGTGTTCATGATTTCGTGGAGACGAGCGTCAACTTCTTCTTCCGTCCATACGAGGCGTTCGCTGTTCTGGCTCATTTCCAGAGCGGAGGTAGCAACGCCGCCGGCGTTAACGGCTTTCGACGGAGCGACGATCATGTCTTTCTGTTCCATCAAGAACTGGAGGGCATCGTTGGTCGTCGGCATGTTGGCGACTTCGATGTAGTAACGAACTTTGTTAGCAGCAATCTGTTTTGCCTGTTCCATGTGAACGTCGTTCTGCATGGCCGACGGCATAACGATATCGGCTTTGCGGCCCCACGGTTTTTCGCCCGGGAAGAATTCTACGCCGAATTTGTCAGCATAGTCCTGTACGCGGTTGCGGCCGCTGTTACGCATTTCGAGGAGGTAATTGATTTTTTCTTCGGTAACGACGCCATCGGGATCATAGATGTAGCCATCGGGACCGGAGAGAGTAACGACTTTAGCACCGAGTTCAGCAGCTTTTTTGCAGATGCCCCAGGTAACGTTGCCGAAGCCGGCAGCGGCGATTGTTTTGCCTTTAATATTCTGGCCGTCGTCGCGGAGAACGTTTTCAAGGTAGTAAACAGCGCCGTAGCCCGTTGCTTCCGGACGGATGAGGGAACCGCCGTAGCTGAAGCCTTTACCGGTGAGAACGCCGTTTTCGAAGTTGCCTTTCAGGCGGCGATATTCACCGAAGAGGAAGCCGATTTCGCGGCCGCCAACGCCCATGTCGCCAGCCGGTACGTCGATATCGGGACCAATGTAACGATATAATGCCTGCATGTAGCTCTGGCAGAAACGCATGATTTCAGCGTCGGACTTGCCCGTCGGGTCGAAGTCGGAACCGCCTTTACCGCCGCCGATAGGAAGGCCGGTCAAAGCGTTTTTGAAAATCTGTTCGAAGCCCAAGAATTTGATGATGCCGGAGTAAACGTTTTTCTGGAAGCGGAGACCACCTTTGTAGGGCCCGATTGCGCCGTTGAACTGGACGCGGTAGCCGGTGTTGGTGTGGTAGTTGCCGTTATCGTCTTCCCAGACAACGCGGAATGTGAATTGCCGTTCGGGTTCGACCAGTCGGCTGATCAGGTCGTACTTTTCATATTCCGGATGTTTTTCGACGACGACGTCGAGGGAGCTCAAAACTTCTTCAATGGTCTGGACGAATTCTGGCTCGTTGGCATGTTTGACACGGACGTTTTCAATAACAGATTGCAAATACTTGTTCATAATGTAGTCACCTCATTTAAAATAGTTATACCTAAAACTGATTTCTACGATTACATAATAGCATGTTTTTCCCGTCTTGAAAACACCACAATGCGGAAAATATTTTTCCATTGCGGCATTGTTTTATCGCTATGCGAAAAAAAGAGTGAAAATTCAAGGGCTTTTTAGGGGGTGAAGGGACGTTTCAACAGGTTAAAGCACATCTATGCATTAAAATTAATTGTAAGATGATTTTGATACATAAACAAGGGGCGCTCATACTCATTTTGAAATCGACGAAAAGAGCAGAAAAATCTAGTCACCTTGGCGTCGATGGTATACAATAAGAGATAAATACGCTATACAACATACACTATATGAAAAGAGGGGTACTTAAATGGGAACATACGATACCTATTCTGCTGAATATCTGCGGTATTTAGAACTCTTGGCCAAAGATTATCCGACCCAGGCAGCAACCTTTACAGAAATCATTAATTTACAAGCCATCGTTAATTTGCCGAAGGGAACGGAACACTTTATGAGTGACCTTCACGGTGAATACGGTGCTTTCTATCATATCTTAAATAACTGCTCCGGCGTCATTCGAGAAAAGGTAGAAATGATTTTTTCGGATAAGATGAATAAAATGGAACAGGACAGTCTTTTGACCCTCATTTATTATCCGAAGGAAAAGCTGAATATGCTCTATCGTGAAGGAAAGGTTACGAGTGAATGGGCCCGGACGACGCTGGAAAGGATGATCGACCTGGCTAAGTTATTGTCGTCTAAATATACGCGATCTAAAGTACGTAAGGCCACGCCGGAAGCTTTCCGCTTCATCATCGACGAATTGATTCATGCCCAGCCCGACGAGGACCAGAACCAGCTGGTCTATCATCGGAAAATCCTCGATACGATTTTAGAGACCGGCAGTACCCGACAATTCATCTATGCCTTAGCGGCCCTCATCAAGCGGCTGGCAGTAGACCATCTGCACATCATCGGTGACATCTATGACCGCGGGGCCCATGCTGATAAAATCGTCGATACCTTGATGGGACACCATTCGCTCGATATTCAGTGGGGCAATCACGATGTCCTTTGGATGGGCGCCGCTGCCGGCAATTTGGCCTGCATTGCCAACGTCCTGCGCAATAACATTCGTTACCATAATATGGAAATATTGGAAAATGGTTATGGCATCAGTTTACGTCCCTTTGCCCTCTTTGCTATGAAGACATATAAGGAAAATGATGGCATCGAACCGATGGTCAAAGCCATTAACGTTATCGTTGCCAAACTGGAAGGACAAACGATCTATCGCCATCCCGACTATAATATGGACGACCGGCTCATGTTCCACAAATTCGATTGGGAAAAAGGGACTGTTGAGTTAGACGGTAAAACTTACGAACTGAAGACCAAGGATTTTCCGACGGTAAATCCCGCGGATCCGTATACTTTGTCGCCGGAAGAACACCAATTGATGAACGATATCCAACTGGAATTTCTCGAAAGCGAACGCCTTCAGCGTCATATCCGATTCCTTTACAGCCATGGTTCACTGTATCGCTGCATGAACAACAATCTCTTGTTCCACGGCGGCCTGCCCCTCAATCCGGACGGCAGTTTTAAAGAGGTCTATCTCGAAGGCAAACCGTATAAGGGCAGGGCCTTTATGGATAAGATCGAGCATATGATCCGCAAGGCTTATGACCAGCGCGATATGGACAGCCTGGACTTCATGTGGTATCTGTGGTGCGGCGCCGACTCACCCGTATCGGGACGCATCGTAAAGACACTTGAACGAAGCTATATCGTCGATGAATCGACATGGAAAGAACCGCAAAATGCCTATTACCACTTGAACCGAGATAAGGATGAATGCATCAAGATCCTCCATGAATTCGGCATCGATTCGCCTCAGGGGCACATCATCAACGGCCATACCCCGGTTAAGGTCAAGAAGGGCGAAAGCCCGGTTCGAGCTGAGGGCAAGGAAATATGTATCGACGGGGGCTTCTGCAAGGCCTATCAGGGATCGACGGGGATTGCCGGCTATACATTGATTTTTAATTCCCACGGCATCCGCATAAAATCCCATTACCCCTTTGAAGACGTTTACCAAGCTTTAATGAACAACGTCGATATCGACTCGGAATCGACGCAGGTCGAATTGGAACCGAAACGAGTCATGATCGGTGACACGGATAACGGGAAAAAGCTGCTTCAAATGATCGATGACTTAAAGGCTCTCTTACAGGCTTACCGCCAAGGCGTCATTTTAGAAAAAACGGCCCAATAGAAAAATATTTAAAGGAATCTTCATTGACGGAACGGACGGCCATAGCTATAATGAAATGTATCTTATCATTTTCTATAATAAAGGAGCGAATTCGATGAATATCATTGATGAATTGTCATGGCGCGGCGCCGTCAATCAGATGACAGATGAAGAAGGGCTGCGGAAACTGACGGAAGAAAAGAGCATCTCTCTTTACTGTGGCGTTGACCCGACGGGCGACAGCATGCATATCGGTCATTTGATTCCCTTTATGATGCTCAAGCGCTTTGCCAATGCCGGTCATCATCCCTTCGTCGTCATCGGCGGCGGTACGGGTACCATCGGTGATCCCAGCGGTCGTAAGACGGAACGACAGCTGCAGACTATTGATACCATCAAGGCCAATGCAGAAAAATTAAAAGCCCAGTTTACGCACCTCTTCGGTGATTCAGAGAATATCACCTTTGTGAATAACTATGACTGGCTCAGCAAAATCGGCCTCCTTGAATTCCTTCGCGACTACGGCAAACTGTTCAGCGTCAACATCATGCTCAGCAAGGAAGTCGTTGCCAGCCGTCTGGAAGCGGGGATTTCCTTCACCGAATTTTCCTATCAGATTCTCCAGTCCATCGACTTTGAACACCTCTTTTCAAACAATGACGTTCAGCTCCAAATCGGCGGTGCCGATCAGTGGGGCAACATTACGGCCGGCATCGACACGATCCGAAAGATGCACGGCAGCGAAGCCAAAGCCTTCGGCCTGACCATTCCCCTCATGCTGAAATCGGACGGAACGAAATTCGGCAAGACTGCCGGCGGTGCCGTTTGGCTCGACCCGGAAAAGACGTCTCCTTTCGAATTCTATCAGTTCTGGCTCAACCAGGACGACGCCGACGTCATCAAATATTTGAAATACTTTACCTTCCTCAGCAAAGAAGAAATCGACGCCTTGGCCGAAGCCGTTGAAAAGGAACCGGAAAAACGCTTGGCTCAGCGCCGCCTGGCGGAAGAAGTCACGACCTTCGTTCACAGCCCGGAAGCCTTGAAGGAAGCCCAGAATATTACGGAAGCCCTCTATCACGGCAGCATTGCCGATCTTTCGGAACATGAACTGGAACAGGCCTTTGGCAAGATGCCGACCGTCGACGTTTCAAATGAAGACAAGGACGTTGTCAACTGGCTCATCGATGCCAACATCTATAAGTCGAAACGCCAGGCCCGTGAAGACATTACCAACGGAGCTGTCACCATTAACGGCGTCAAAGTTACCAGCCTCGATGAAATCGTAAAACCCCATAAGAATTCAAACGGGAAATTTGTCATCGTCCGCAAAGGCAAGAAGAAGTACACCTTGGCACGCGTTCAGCAGTAAACCGTTTTTCTAAATTCATTAAAATTTAATATTGACGGAAGATTTTCTGTATGCTATAATAACTCATTGCAGAATGTTCAATTGATGTTATGAGATGCATGGAGGAAACGCTTCCGGTGAGCAAAAAATTAAGCAAGGTTCAATGTCTCTAAGAGCCTTGCTTTTTTGTCGCTTTATGAAGCGCTTAACGACGCGCTTGGCGCGATTATAATGGTTTACTTTTTATAAGGGGTGAAGAATCAGCATGTTCAAACCTGTACAAGTAGGGAAAAGGACTCGATACACATATGCTAAGATTAACGAGGTCTTGAAAATGCCTCATTTGTTGGATTTACAGAATAAATCCTACGAATGGTTCCTCGAAAAGGGACTTAAAGATATCTTCAAAGACATTTCTCCTATCGAAGATGCATCGGGCAACCTGTCTTTATCCTTTGAGGGTTTTAAATTAGGGGAACCGAAGTACGACATTCGTGAATGTAAGGAATGCGATACGACGTATGCCGCACCGCTCCGAGTCCAGATCCGTCTTGTCAACCACGAAACAGGTGAAATTAAGGACCAGGAAGTATTCATGGGTGACTTCCCTCTGATTACTGATACAGGCACGTTCATTATCAATGGGGCAGAACGCGTTATCGTCAGTCAGCTCGTTCGTTCTCCCGGTGTGTACTACGGTCGTGAAATTGACCCGATGGGCATCCGCCTTTACAATTCGACGGTCATTCCGAACCGCGGCGCCTGGATCGAACTCGAAACCGATGCTAACGATATTATCTATGCCCGCATTGACCGCAACCGTAAGATTCCGGTTACGGTTCTCATCCGTGCCCTGGGCTGGGCGTCCAATTCGGATATCCTCGACCTCTTTTTCGACGACAAACGCCTGAAGGCTACTTTTGAAAAAGATACGACGGAAAATCAGGACGAAGCCTTAATTGAAATCTATAAAAAACTTCGCCCCGGTGAACCGCCGACTGTTGAAAGCGCCCGCAACCTCTTTGAAGGGCTGTTCTTCGATCCGCGTCGGTACGATATGGCCCGCGTCGGCCGTTATAAAGCCGGCAAGAAACTCGGTTGGGAACGCCGCCTCTTCGGCCTGACCCTTCACGAACCGATCGTCAATCCGGAAACGGGGGAAATCATCGTCGATGCCCATACGGAAATCGGCTCGGCAGAAGTTGAAAAAATCCGCGAAAGCGGTGTATTCCACCGTGAAATCGCAGCTGATGCCCCCCTCGGTGACGGCGGCGGTTTAGTAGAAGCTTTCGTTGAAAAGCAGGATGGCTCTGTCTATAAGGTCATCTGCAATAACAGCGATCTGCCTTATGATCACCGGACGATTACCCGCGAAGACATCATCGCTCACATCGGCTACCTCCTCAATTTGATGGATGGTTTTGGCACTGTCGATGATATCGACCATTTGGGCAACCGTCGTCTGCGCTGCGTCGGCGAACTCCTTCAGAACCAGTTCCGTATCGGCCTTACCCGTATGGAACGTGTCGTCCGCGAACGCATGACGATTCAGGATGCCGAAAGCATTACGCCGCAGGTCCTGATCAACATCCGTCCTGTCGTAGCCGCAATTAAAGAATTCTTCGGTTCCAGCCAGCTGTCCCAGTTCATGGACCAGACCAATCCCTTGGCTGAAATTACACATAAACGCCGTCTGAGCGCCCTTGGTCCCGGCGGTTTGTCCCGTGAACGCGCAGGCTTTGAAGTCCGCGACGTCCATCATTCGCACTATGGCCGCATGTGCCCGGTAGAAACGCCGGAAGGTCCGAACATCGGCCTCATTTCCTCCCTGGCTTGCTTCGGTCAGGTCAATGAATTCGGTTTCATTGAAGCTCCGTACCGCCGCGTCGACAAAGAAACGGGCGTCGTAACGGAAAAGGTTTACTATATTACGGCTGATGAAGAAGAACAGTACGTCATTGCCCAGGCTAACGAACCGCTTACCGAAGACGGCCATTTCGTCAACGAACGTGTCGCCTGCCGTCACGGTGAAGATACTCGTGAATTCCGGGCTGACCGCGTCGACTTCATGGACGTATCGCCGAAGGAAGTCGTATCTGTCGGTACTTCCATGATCCCCTTCCTTGAAAACGACGATGCCAACCGTGCCCTCATGGGTGCGAACATGCAGCGTCAGGCTGTACCGCTCCTCCGTACCCAGGCTCCGCTCGTCGGGACCGGGATGGAATATAAGGCAGCCTGTGACTCCGGGGTCTGCGTCCTGGCAAAACACAGCGGCGTCGTATCCCACGTTACCGGTGATACCATCGAAGTCCGTACTGATTCCGGCTCGATCGATACGTATAAACTGATTAAATTTGTTCGTTCCAACCAGAGTACCTGCATCAACCAGCGTCCTTTGGTTTACAAAAACGAAGTCGTTACCGAAGGTCAGGTCCTGGCCGACGGCATGGCAACGGATGGCGGTGAATTAGCTCTTGGCTATAACATCCTCGTAGCCTACATGCCTTGGGAAGGTTACAACTACGAAGACGCCGTTCTCCTCAGTGAAGAATTGCCGAAGAACGACCTCTATACTTCTATCCATATTGAAGAATATGAATGCGATGCCCGCGATACGAAACTCGGCTCTGAAGAAATCACTCGTGAAATCCCCAATGTCAGCGAAGAAAGCACGAAGAACCTCGATGAAAACGGGATTATCATGATCGGTGCCGACGTATTCCCCGGCGACGTCCTGGTCGGTAAAGTTACGCCGAAAGGCGAAACGGAACTGACTCCGGAAGAACGTCTCCTTCGCGCTATTTTCGGCGACAAGGAACGTGAAGTCCGTGATACGTCCCTGCGCGTTCCTCACGGGGAATCGGGCAAGGTTGTCAACGTCCGCGTATTCTCCCGTGAAAACAACGACGAACTGCCGCCCGGCGTAACCCGTTTGGTCCGCGTCTACATCGCTCAGAAGCGTAAGATTCACGAAGGCGATAAGATGTCCGGTCGTCACGGGAACAAAGGTGTCGTCTCCCGCGTCATGCGCCAGGAAGACATGCCGTTCCTGCCCGATGGCACACCGGTCCAGATTGTCCTGAACCCCTTGGGCGTACCGTCTCGTATGAATATCGGTCAGATTTTGGAAACTCACCTTGGCTGGGCTGTCCATGAATTGGGCAAGCAGATCAAGGAAATGGATCCGGGTCTGGAAGAAAGACTGCGTGCTGCCGGTTATGACTTTGATAAGTACGGCATGCCGAAACCGGATGTTGCCGGGATTCATATTGCCACACCGGTCTTTGACGGCGCTCAGGCTGAAGACGTATTTAATGCACTCGAAATCGCAGGTCTCCCCAGTGACGGCAAGTCCGTCCTCTATGACGGCCGTACGGGCGAACCGATGGATCGCCGCGTCACTGTCGGCTATACATACTTCCTGAAACTGCATCACCTCGTCGACGACAAGATCCATGCTCGTTCGACAGGCCCGTACTCCTTGGTTACGCAGCAGCCTCTCGGCGGTAAAGCCCAGTTCGGCGGTCAGCGTTTCGGGGAAATGGAAGTTTGGGCTCTGGAAGCCTATGGTGCAGCCTATACCCTCCAGGAAATGCTTACGGTTAAATCTGACGATGTCGTCGGCCGTGTCAAGGCTTACGAAAAGATCGTCAAAGGCGAAAACATTCCGGAACCGGGTGTGCCGGAATCGTTCAAGGTACTCCTCAAGGAACTCCAGGCTATCGGCCTCGATGTCCAGATTCTCAATGAAGACGGCGATGAAGTCGTCATCAAGGAACTTGACGAAGACGATGAAACAGAACCGGAAAAGAACGACGAACTCCGTCGCGTCATGGAAGGTGAAAATGGCCCGGAAACTCCGGCAGTACCTGCTGAAGACAGTGATGAAAACGGCGAAGATGACGATCAGGAAACCGTTTCCAACGGCGACGAAGATGACGTCATGAGCGAAATGAGCCTCGATGCCGTTGCCGAAGCAGAACAGGCTGACGATGATGATACTACTGACGATGATGAATAACGAGTCGATAGAAGGGAGCGGTATTAGTGCTTGATGTGAATGAATTCGATTCCATGCGGATTGGCCTTGCTTCGCCCGAAAAGATTCTCGAATGGTCTCATGGGGAAGTCAAGAAACCAGAAACGATCAACTACCGTACATTGAAACCGGAACGGGATGGGTTGTTCTGCGAACGCATTTTTGGGCCTACTAAGGACTGGGAATGCCACTGCGGTAAATATAAACGTATCCGGTATAAAGGTGTCGTCTGCGATCGCTGCGGCGTCGAAGTCACGCGCGCCAAAGTCCGTCGTGAACGGATGGGCCATATTAAACTGGCTACACCTGTTTCTCATATTTGGTATTTTAAAGGCATTCCCAGCCGGATGGGCTTGATTCTCGATATCTCGCCCCGTTCGCTGGAAAAAGTCTTATACTTTGCTTCGTACATTGTCCTCGATCCGGGCGATACGTCTCTCCAGAAGCAGCAGCTGATGACGGAAACGGAATATCGCCAGTATCTCGACTTGTACGGCGATAAATTCCGCGTCGGCATGGGTGCCGCTGCGATTAAAGAGCTCCTCCAGGGACTCGACCTCGACCAGCTCGATAAAGAGCTGCGCGATGAACTCCGCGACTCTTCGGGCCAGCGCCGCGTCCGCGCGATCCGCCGCCTGGAAGTCGTCGAAGCCTTCCGTCATTCCGGCAATAAACCGGAATGGATGGTCATGGATGTCATTCCGGTCATTCCGCCGGAACTGCGCCCCATGGTCCAGCTTGACGGCGGCCGTTTTGCAACGTCTGACCTGAACGACCTCTATCGCCGGGTCATCAACCGAAACAACCGCTTGAGCCGCCTCCTTGAATTGGGTGCGCCGGACATCATCGTCCGCAATGAAAAACGCATGCTTCAGGAAGCCGTCGATGCCCTCATCGATAATGGCCGTCGCGGCCGCCCCGTTACGGGCCCCGGCAATCGTCCTCTGAAATCTCTTTCGGATATGCTGAAAGGGAAGCAGGGCCGTTTCCGTCAGAACTTGCTCGGGAAACGTGTCGACTATTCCGGCCGTTCGGTTATCGTTGTCGGCCCGGAAATGAAGATGCACCAGTGCGGTCTTCCGAAGGAAATGGCACTGGAACTCTTCAAGCCCTTCGTCATGAAGAAGCTCGTCGAAAAAGAAATTGCCACCAACATTAAAAACGCCAAGAAAAAAGTCGAACGCGTCAGCAATGAAGTCTGGGACGTCCTCGAAGACGTCATCAAGGAACATCCGGTTCTCTTGAACCGTGCCCCGACACTCCACCGTTTGGGCATCCAGGCCTTTGAACCGGTCCTTTGGGAAGGTCGGGCCATTAAGCTTCATCCGCTGGTCTGCACGGCCTTCAACGCCGACTTCGACGGTGACCAGATGGCCTGCCATCTGCCGCTGTCGGTAGAAGCCCAGTCCGAAGCTCGGACGCTCATGTTGTCGTCGCACAACATCCTGGCTCCGAAAGACGGCAAGCCGGTTGCTGTTCCTACACAGGACATGGTTCTCGGTGCCTACTACCTGACCTTGGTTAAACCGTCTGCGAAAGGCGAAGGCAAGATCTTCTCCAATTACGATGAAGTCATGCTTGCTTACGATGCCAAAGTCATCGACATTGAAGCCTTGATCAAAGTCCGCATCCCGGGCCACGGCCTCATTGAAACGACGGCAGGCAAACTCTTGTACAACTACCAGATCTACGAACCGCTGCGCCTCTTCCATACGGATAAGGTCATGGTCTTCGATAATCCTCAGGATGTCGTATTTGCCTATGAAAACGGCGTTATCGACTGGACGCACTTCATCAAAGTGAAAGATGCCGACGGTCATATCCTGGACTATGGTTTCTCCCAGTTGAAAGAAGCTTTTGGTGTCGACCTCATGGCCGTTCGCCCGCTTCCGAAACATAAAATCGATAAAGATGCTGTCGCTGCTTTCAAAGAAGGTAAAGAATATGTCGACGTCGACTGCCTCGGCGTCCTCATGAGCAAGAAGGAAATCGGCAAACTCGTCGATGCCTGCTTCCACCTCTTTGGCAACACCAAGACGGCAGAACTTCTTGATAATATTAAGGCTATCGGCTACCACTACGCTCGTCAGGCCGGTATGTCCATCGCCATTTCCGACATTCAGATTCCGGAAGAAAAATGGGATATCCTCGGCGCTGCTGACAAACAGGTACAGAACGTATCCAAGATGTATCAGCGCGGTCTCATTACGGAAGATGAACGGTATCGCAAAACCTGTGCTATTTGGGAAAAAGCGACCGATGATGTTACGGAAGTCATGATGGATAACATGGATCCCTTCAACTCGATCTTCATGATGGCTGACTCCGGTGCCCGTGGTAATAAACAGCAGATTCGCCAGGTTGCCGGCATGCGTGGCCTGATGGCTGACCCGTCGGGTCGTATCATCGACTTGCCGATCAAGGCAAACTTCCGTGAAGGCCTGTCCGTACTGGACTACTTCACCTCGTCTCACGGTGCCCGTAAAGGGTTGGCGGATACGGCTCTTCGTACGGCTGACTCGGGTTATCTGACCCGCCGTCTGGTCGACGTCTCCCAGGATGTCATCGTCCGCGAAGACGACTGCGACGTATTCGGCATCGATCTCGTCCGCGAACGGGCCCGCTTGGCAAGCTCCTGCCGCCAGGCTGTCAACCTTCTGCGCGATAAGCTCATCGGCCGTGTCCTGGCTCGTGAAGCCGTGGATCCGGAAACGGGTGAAGCCGTATTTGAAGCAGAACACCTCTTGACCAACGATGACATGGATACGATCATTGAACATCAGGTTCCGAAACTCTATCTCCGCGGCAGCCAGATGGATATCAACGATGACCTCAACCATACCAACGTCATCGAAACGGTTTCCCTCGGCGCACCGGAAGAGGGTTTCCGGGCAGCTATCCGCAAATCCATGGCGGAAAACATGCTTGGCAAGACCATCGAAGAAGCCGTCATCGACTCCAATGGCATTGAAATCTGCGCGAAGGGCACGCCCCTTACGGAAGATGCCATCGATCGCATCCTGAACAGTGATGTCAAAGAAGTCAAAGCCCGCAACAACGATATCCGCGGCGTAGAAGTCACGGCCATCGTCGAAGGCAACGGCGTCATCGAACCGCTTGAAGAACGGATCGAAGGCCGTACGGCTGCTGAAACCCTGGTCAACCCGGAAACGGGTGCCGTCATCGTAGCCCTCAATGAGGAAATCATGGCCGACCAGGCTAAAGAAATTGCTAAATATTACGATACCGTCCGGATCCGCAGCGTCCTCACCTGCCATAGCCGTTACGGTGTCTGCGCCAAGTGCTATGGCCGCGACCTCGGTACCGGCGGCAAGGTCAATGTCGGCGAATCGGTCGGCACCATTGCTGCTCAGTCCATCGGCGAACCGGGCACACAGCTGACGATGCGTACCTTCCATACAGGCGGCGTCGCATCGGCCGGCGATATTACCCAGGGTCTTCCTCGTGTCGAAGAATTGTTCGAAGCTCGTAAGCCGAAGGGCAACGCTATCGTCACGGAAATCAGCGGTACCGTATCGATTACGGAAAAAGAAGACCATCACGACATCAACATCGTTCACGTCCTCTCGAAAGACGGCGAAGAACGGAGCTACACCATCCCCTTCGGTTCGCATCTCGTCGTGCATGAAGGTGATGTCATCGAAAAGGGCAGCCGTATTACGGCCGGCTCTATCAACCCCCACGATATCCTGCGTATCCAGGGCGTCGAAGCAACACAGCGCTACTTGGTATACGAAGTACAGAAGGTATACAAATCACAGGGGGTTGGTATCAACGATAAGCACATCGAAGTCATCGTTCGCCAGATGCTGCGCAAGATGAAGATTGAAGAAGCCGGAGATGCAGATGTATTGCCGGGTGATTATATCGACGTCAATATCTTTGAAGATATGAACAAGCGCATTGCCAACAACGGCGGTAAGACCGCTATCGGAAAACCGATGCTGCTGGGGATTACCAAGGCCGCCCTGGCAACGGATTCCTTCCTGTCGGCTGCTTCCTTCCAGGAAACGACTCGTGTCCTGACCGATGCGGCTATTAAAGGTAAGGTCGATCCGCTCTTAGGCCTTAAAGAAAACGTCATTATCGGTAAACTCATTCCGGCAGGGACCGGCATGAGCCGCTACCGCAAAGTAAAAGTAGTAAAGACCGTCCCCTCCATCAGCTATGAAGATGAAGACGGCAATCCCGTAGATGCCCCTGAAAGTGCTGTTGAAGCACCGGAAGCCGGCCACTAAGGTTGAAAGGGAGCCCTCGCAAGAGGGCTTCTTTTTTTATTTTTAAAGAGCAGACTGATTTTGGCGTATCGGAAGTTTATCCGAAATGATATGAATCACATGGGCGCGTGTAATAAAAGATGTACTGGTTACGCAGTTTTTACCAAAAAACTCATTGACAGATAATTATCGTGATGATAAAATATCTAAGTGTCGCAATGCGTGCATTGCGCCTAATTTGCAAGACGTAAGGAGTGAGGTTTCGTGAGCTTAGATGTAGCTGCCGGTGTCCGCAAAACTGTCGGAGCCAAGCAAACCTTGAAGGCAATGAAACGAAACGAAGTCACACAGTTGTTCATCGCCAAGGACTGCGATGAACAAGTCGTAGCCCCGCTTATTGCAGCATCTGAAGGGGCTGACATTCCTGTCGACCGCACTTATACCATGGCAGAGCTGGGAGTGGCCTGCCATATTAAAGTAAAAGCAGCGGCCGTAGGCTTGTTGAAATAACTTTTGGTAATATCATCTTATGAGCTCTGCTCGTTGATGATTACATTATAAATCTAATTGTTTGGAGAGGAGGTGCCCACATGCCAACAATCAGCCAATTAGTTCGTAAAGGACGTCAGGTTGCTTTAACTAAATCGAATGCGCCGGCTTTGAAAAACAGCCCGCAGAAACGTGGTGTCTGCACTCGTGTATACACTGCTACGCCGAAGAAACCTAACTCGGCTCTGCGTAAAGTTGCCCGTGTTCGCTTGACGAACTCTATCGAAGTAACAGCTTATATTCCTGGCATTGGTCACAATTTACAGGAACACAGTGTTGTATTAATCAGAGGCGGTCGTGTCAAAGACCTTCCTGGTGTACGTTATCATATCGTCCGCGGTGCTTTGGATACAGCTGGCGTTGCAGATCGTCAGCAGTCCCGTTCGAAATACGGCGCAAAAAAAGGTAAATAAGATTTACCATTAAGATGAAACAGATGACATACACAATATAGAGGAGGAATTAGACATGCCAAGAAAAGGCCCCGTTGCGAAGCGTGATGTGCTGCCGGATCCGGTGTACCATTCCAAATTGGTAACGCGCTTCATCAACAAAGTTATGTTGGACGGCAAAAAAGGTGTCGCTGAAACCATCGTTTATGATGCTTTCGACATCATCCGTTCGAAAATGAATAAAGATCCTTTGGAAGTATTTGAACAGGCTCTCAACAACGTTATGCCTGTCCTGGAAGTCCGTGCTCGTCGTGTCGGCGGTGCTAACTACCAGGTTCCTGTTGAAGTACGTGCAGACCGTCGCTTGTCCCTCGGCATCCGCTGGACTGTCAGCTATGCCCGTCAGCGCGGCGAACGTACGATGAAAGAAAAGCTCGCTGGCGAATTGATGGACGCTTTCAACAACACAGGCGCTGCTATCAAGAAAAAGGAAGATACTCATAAAATGGCAGAAGCTAACAAAGCTTTCGCTCATTATCGTTGGTAATTTACGATATTTATTATTTTTTGAGGAGTGGAAAAAACCGTGCCAAGAGAATTTTCTTTGGAAAAAACGAGAAATATTGGCATCATGGCTCACATCGATGCTGGTAAAACCACGACAACCGAACGTATTCTGTTCTATACCGGCCGAGTTCATAAAATCGGTGAAGTTCATGACGGCGCTGCTACCATGGACTGGATGGCTCAGGAACAGGAACGCGGCATTACGATCACGTCTGCTGCTACGACAGCCCATTGGAAAGACCACCGCATCAACATCATCGATACCCCGGGGCACGTTGACTTCACGGTTGAAGTTGAACGCTCCCTGCGCGTACTCGACGGCGCTGTTGCTGTCTTCTCCGCTAAAGGCGGCGTAGAACCGCAGTCGGAAACGGTATGGCGTCAGGCTGAACATTACCATGTTCCCCGTATCGCATTCGTCAATAAGATGGATACGACCGGTGCTGACTTCCTGAACGTTGTCGAAATGATGAAAGACCGTCTTCAGGCCAATGCCGTCGCTATTCAGCTCCCGATCGGTGCTGAATCGACGTTCAGCGGTATTATCGACCTCATTACCATGAAAGCTGAAATCTATGATGATGCTCTCGGTAAAGAAATCGAAATCGTTGATATTCCGGAAGACGAATTAGAAGAAGCTAAAAAATATCATGATATCATGGTTGAAGCTGTTTGCGATACCGATGAAGAACTCATGATGAAATACCTCGAAGGGGAAGAAATCTCCATCGACGAATTAAAAACAGCTATCCGTAAGGGCGTCTGCACGAATAAAATCTTCCCGGTCCTCTGCGGTTCTGCTTACAAGAACAAAGGGATTCAGATGCTCCTCGACGCCGTCGTCGACTACATGCCGTCGCCGCTGGATATTCCGGCTGTTAAAGGCACCAACCCCGACACGGACGAAGAAGAAACCCGTGCTGTTGATGACAAGGCTCCTTTGTCTGCCTTGGCCTTCAAGATCATGGCTGACCCCTTCGTTGGCAAGATGGCCTTCTTCCGAGTTTATTCCGGTACCCTCCAAGCCGGTACCTACGTCTACAACTCGACGAAAGGCAAAAAAGAACGTGTCGGCCGTATCCTCCGTATGCACGCTAACCACCGTGAAGAAGTTCAAGAAGCTTATACCGGTGATATCGGCGGCATCGTAGGCTTAAAAGATACGACGACAGGTGATACGCTCTGCGATGAAAAGAATCCGATCATCCTCGAAAAGATGGAATTCCCCGATCCGGTTATTTCCGTTGCTGTTGAACCGAAGACGAAAGCTGACCAGGAAAAAATGGGCATTGCCCTGGCTCGTCTGGCTGAAGAAGATCCAACCTTCAAAGTCAAGACCGATGCTGAAACGGGTCAGACCATCATCTCCGGTATGGGCGAACTCCATTTGGATATCATCGTCGACCGTATGTCCCGCGAATTCAAGGTAGACTGCAACGTCGGTAAACCGCAGGTTGCTTACCGCGAAACGATTCGCAAAGAAATCAAATCCCGCGGCTTCTTCAAACGTCAGTCCGGCGGCCGTGGTCAGTATGGTGACTGCTGGCTCGAACTCATTCCGCAGGAACAGGGCAAAGGCTACGAATTTGAAAACAAAGTCGTTGGCGGTGCTATTCCTAAGGAATATATCGGTTCTGTTGAAGCTGGTGTTAAAGAAGCTATGGAAACAGGCGTTTTGGCAGGCTTCCCGATGGTTGACATCAAAGTTGCCGTATATGACGGCTCTTACCATGAAGTCGACTCCTCGGAAATGGCCTTCAAGATTGCAGGTTCTATGGGCTTTAAAGAAGGCGCCCGCAAAGCCGATCCGGTTCTCCTCGAACCGTACACGAAAGTCGAAGTTGTCGTTCCTGAAGAATACATGGGCGACGTCATCGGCGACCTCAACTCCCGCCGTGGTCGTGTCGAAGGTATGGAAATGCGCTCCGGTGCAGAACATATCAACGCCTTCGTACCGCTGGCAGAAATGTTTGGCTATGCAACGGATTTGCGTTCCCGTACGCAGGGCCGTGGCGTTTATACGATGACCTTTGACCACTACGAAGAAGTTCCTAAGAACGTAGCTGAAAAAGTCATCAGTGAAAAAGGCTAATCGCCTAATATAATTTACTCACACTGGAGGAACAACAAATGGCTAAAGAACATTTTGAAAGAACCAAACCGCATGTCAACATTGGCACGATCGGTCACGTCGACCACGGCAAAACGACATTGACGGCAGCTATCACCAAAGTTTTGGCTGATAAAGGCTACGCTAAATTCGAAGACTATGCCGATATCGACAAGGCTCCGGAAGAACGTGAACGCGGTATTACAATCAACACCGCACACGTTGAATATGAAACGGACAACCGTCACTATGCACACGTTGACTGCCCGGGCCATGCTGACTATGTCAAGAACATGATCACCGGTGCTGCTCAGATGGACGGCGCTATCCTCGTCGTATCCGCTGCTGACGGCCCGATGCCGCAGACTCGTGAACACA